>Ga0210401_10007070_pt1 | contig 11318 bp, 10 predicted proteins | sample IncBWH32MmetaG_FD_150866 | JGI IMG/M metagenome (GOLD analysis project Ga0210401, IMG submission 150866) | Forest soil microbial communities from Barre Woods Harvard Forest LTER site, Petersham, Massachusetts, United States - Inc-BW-H-32-M | ecosystem: Environmental > Terrestrial > Soil >... | reverse complement strand
CAGCAGCTTTGTACTTTTGGGGCGCTTATAGCTGCCGAGCAACGGCAATCCGTCTAAAAGGTCGGATCACTTGAGACTCGTGCCTGGACAGCGATTGCGGTCCTTCTCGCACTCCTTGGCGTCTCAGAGTTGCTTCAACTGCAGCCAGCCACCACCAACTTCGGGCGATCGATCGCGTTCGAAGGTTGGTATTGGCACCGTCAGGCCATCCAAGCCGCTTTCACCAGATCGGTGCCGCCATAACTGTCGTAGTCAGCCTCGGGCTTTTTCTTTCTGCCCGGCGCACATCACTCGCGCGCGCAATCGCATTGGCATGCGCTGTTATGATTGTCGGTTACATACTTGTCCGCGCGGTTTCCCTACACCAGCTTGACGCCCTTTTTGCTGAGGACCACGTTCGGGCTGACTGGAGTAGAATTCCCGAATTCGCGGGAAGTGTCATCATATTGCTTTCGAGTCTATCCAGGCGCTTAACGGCAATGCCAATCAAGCGACCCTGAGACGATTCTTTTCGGCGTCGAATGTCTGTTAGCCCTGCAAGACTTTTCTGGTCACGGAGGGTAAATACCAATCCCTAATTAGACAGGGTCTTGCCGACGAGGCCTGATCTCAAACCCGCCGAAGGTGTGTGGGGAAGCTATGGAAGGGGTCCGGCCCGAGTGGCTGGCACTGCCGCTCGAGGGATTACTCAGTCGGGTCGACCGATACGGTGCGGAAAGCAGCAGCAGGAAAAGTGCCCTGTCCGCCTTGTAATTGGCAGCCGGTTGACTGGTCTCAGAGCCTTGCATGACGACGGCCCCTTCGGACGTGCAAACGTGCCACCGCCATCGCCGGCCGCGCTTCTTCACGACCACCTCAAAAAGTGGAAATTGATCGACATCGCGATCCAAGGGAATTTCCCCAACCCAAGCCTGAGTGGTTCGTAACACGAAAAAGTTTGCGGAAGCTTGAGATAGGTCACAGGTTGAAACTAAAAATATTTGGGTGTAAATCGGTTCCACCCCTGGAACCTGGGCCTTTGGTTCAAATCGGCTCGTCCGGAAGAACGGGGCTGAACGCTTTAGTTGCGACGTCTTGCCTTAACTCGCTCGCTGTTATTTGTGACACTCTAACCTCAACTTGTGGTTTGGTTGTCGAGCATCGCGAAGGAGGCCGCGTCAATTCGCGACTTTTTTCCTATATCAGCCAAGCGGTGCGCGAATTTAGCGGGCCTTGCCTGCAGTAAGTTTTGTAAAAGGTCCGAACCGGATGCCATCTACCTCCAACAGGATTGCGCTGTTCATCGATGGCGCCAATCTCTACGCAACAGCCAAGACGCTTGGTTTTGACATCGACTACAAGCGGCTGCTCAAGGAATTCCAGAGCCACGGCACGCTGCAGCGCGCGTTCTACTACACCGCCGTCATTCAAGATCAGGAATTTACGTCGATCCGCCCCCTGATCGACTGGCTGGATTACAACGGCTTCACCGTCGTCACCAAGGCGACCAAGGAATTCATCGATGCCAGCGGTCGGCGCAAAATGAAGGGCAATATGGACATCGAGCTTGCGGTCGATGCCATGGAGCTCGCCAAGCATATCGACCAGATGGTACTGTTCTCAGGCGACGGCGACTTCCGCTCACTCGTCGAAGCGATGCAGCGCCGTGGAGTCCGCGTCACCGTGGTCTCGACCATTTCCACCCAACCGCCGATGATTGCCGACGAACTTCGCCGACAGGCCGATGTTTTCACCGACCTCATGGATTTTAAGTCCAAGATCGGCCGCGATCCATCGGAACGTCCAGCCCCGCGCGAACCCCGCCATCACACCCCGCAGCGCGCGACCACGACGGCGCCGAGGGGCGATGACGACGATTTCGACGATTGATAAAGGCCGATCGCGCCACCGCGCGGTCCTATTTCGACAGCTCTTGACGAAGCAGTTCTTGACTGTCGAAACGCCATTCCGTGGCGATATCTCGTCCTGGCGGGTCTTTAAAATTGCCACGAGTGAGTTGCGCAGAGCCCTTGCTCCAGTCCTGACTGCGATGCCGTGCTCGATCAGAAAGGCACGGATCTGATTGATTGTCGCTGTTCGGCGCGAGACCAGGCGGGAGCGAACTCGGTGGCAGCCCTGGAGGTCGAGTTGGTCCTGCGTCTTCTCGCGCACCGTACGCAGGTTCGGCCGCAGGGATGCTTCAGCAATCGCCTCAGCATCATTGTAGTCGTTCTTCTGCCCCTTCACGAACGGCTTCACATAGACCGCCGAGATAATCCTCGACTCATGGCCAAGCTGCCGCCGCGCCCGGCTGACAAGTGTGCACTCAGGCACGCCTCCATGCCGACCACGCTCGGAGGCAGCCTTTTGAAGGTCTCGACGAGCGCCAGTCGCTTGATCTTGCGACGAAAAGCAATGCTGCCGTCAGTGCTGAAGCCGACAATGTGAAAGACTTCCTTGCCAATGTCGATGCCGATCGAGGCCAAGGGTGCAGTAGTGTTATCCATGGGCTGCTTCTCCGGATGCTGTGGTGTAGCCTTTGCAGATTATCCCCGCGGGGGAAGCAGCCGGTCCATCCCATTCTAGCGGACCAATGCTGAACCCGTGAGGAAGTTGTCATTCAACGCCGCAACACGCTTTGCGATATTCTTGGCGTAGTCGCCGATCCGCTCAAGATCGGTCGTCATGCGCATCGCACCGACGTGCACCACGACGAATCCGACCGATCGTGTGCCCTCCTTTCATGACGGAAAGTGATCCGGCGCGGTCTGGCTCCTGAATCGGAGCGGCGGAGGAAGTGGGAAGCTTGGCAATCGCGGGCAAGCCGATGTAGCGTCCTGGGTTCAGGATTCATTTGAGAAATCCTGGGTTAAAATCAGGGAGGAGAACATGAAGAGAATTTGGTGTGCCGCTGTCTTGCTCGGCCTTATGACGGCGGTGCCGCCTGCCAACGCATGGGACCGCGGCGATGTCGACGTGCTGACGGTGCTGCCCGACGCAACGCCGGGGCAGCCATCAGGCGTCGAGGGCCTGACGGTCGGTCCCGATGGCAACATCTACGTGTCGACATTCGGCTTCAATGCCAGCGGCGCGCTGACGGGCAACGCCGTGCTTTACGTCGTCAAGCCGAATGGCAACCTCCTGCGCAAAGTTACCATTACAAGATCGAGTCCCCACACGCTCGGATTGGGCTTCAATCCAGTCACCGGAGCGCTGCTGGTCCTCGATTTCGGCGCCGGCAAGGTCCTGCAGGTCGACCCGGTGAGCGGGGTGTCGACGGACTTCACGCCGGCGATCCCGGGCTCCGGCCTCAATGCGCTGACCTTCGATAAAGTCGGCAACGTCTACGTCTCCGATTCGTTTCTCGGCGTGATCTGGAAGACCGGCCCCCACGGCGGGACACCGGTCGCCTGGGCAACGAACCCGTTGCTCAGCCCGGGTAGTGGCCTGACGCCGCCGTTTGGCGCAAACGGCGTCGAGTTCAACAATGCCGGCAACGTGCTCTATGTGGCCAACACGGCGTTCCACCAGATCATCCAGATTCCCGTGAATCCGGACGGCAGCGCAGGCTCGCCGTCGGTCTTCATCACCGGCATCAATGCACCGGATGGAATAGCGATCGATCGCGACGACAACATCTGGATCTGCGCCAACCAGGAGGATGACATCGTTGTCATCGACAAGACTGGCAAGGTGATCGCCAAGCTCGGCGACTTCGATGGCTTCAACAGGGACGGCGTGGCGCGCGGCATGTTGTTCCCAGCGAGCCTCGCTTTCTCGCTCGACGGCAAGAGACTCTACGTCTCGAACTTAACCTTGAACCTGCCGTTCGCAGGCGCGTTGCCGGCGGTCGATTCGGCGTGGACGCTGCAGGCCAAGCACTACACGGTGTCCGTGCTCCCGGCGGTGATTCCGCCATTAGAGCACCACCGCGATTAGACCGGGGTCCGCGGTCGATGGGCGGCGCGCTGTTCGTGGAGTCGTTGTGCACCCGAGCTGTTTACCGCGCTGCCCATTGCCGTGCGCAGATAGTCAGGGAATATTGCGTGCCAGATCTTGCGCTAAAATACCGCGCGGCGTGCTGTGTTCGCTAAGCACGCCACGCTGCTTTCCAATCGCCCGTGACAGAGCCTGATCGGTTCTGATTGAATCAGAACCGAGGCTCCAAGTCTTTTGTTTGACGCGTTTTAAGTGTTCTGGAATTGCCAATCTGTTCCCATGCGTGGACCGGTACTGGCCTGTTTCCGACCTCAGTGGCCTAAGTTGAAATACGGAGTGGCTTATTTTGCTGTGTGACGGCGATCACCGACCAAACTAACCGCTTGGAGTATTCCTGTGACGTCGGGTTGAGGGGATGTTCCCCTCCCGAAACAACAGGAGACGGGCATGGACAACGACAGTCACGAACTGAATTTCAACGAACTCGACGCCGTTAGCGGCGGAATGCGCAACCAAGCGAATGATCCTGGATTTCATCGGACGTTTCAGACTTCATTTTCAAACAACAACGGGAGCCCCTTATACGGAAATGGTTCCTTTCACGACACAATCGACAACGTCGACGGCCTTCCGTAAGGAACGCGATCCCCCTGAGGCCCGTTGCGCTTTGAGGCCGCCTCAGTTGGCGGCCTCTTTACTTGTGTGCCGAGTATGAACGACAGCTTGGAGGTGGAAGTCCTCTACCCAGCCTGATGGCGGCGAAGGGTTAGCGAAGTGCAAGGGCGTCATCGCGAGATGGGGTCTGAAGAAAGCGTGGAGCAAAGCCGCGGCCCGATGGACAAGAACCGGATAACGAGGCCTACCCGGCCGGACGAGCGAGCAAGTGAGCGCGAAGTCCACAGTCATCAAGGGTTGGGGTGGTAAATCCGGCGGGCGTGGGGTGAAGGCGGTCGGTCTTACCTCGGGAGGTCTGCGCTGTGTCCTGGCAACAGGACTGAGGCCGTCGTAAGGCGGCCTGAAGCGCAGAAGTCAGCAGAGGGCATATTAGGCGGAACGAGTTTCGCTGAAGGCCTGAACGCTGGAAGTGACGAGTAGATGCAGCGATATCGCATCGGCCATGCGACTGAATTCCGGGCAACCGGCCTCGGAACGGCGGGAAAGGGTGAAACCCTGACTGGCGCTGATCAGAGGAGTCGAAGCTGACGCGGCGATCGCTGATATCGAAACTACGGCGTCAACAGAACAACTCTTGCCGCTTAATCCAGCGAACCGCCGTATCCGGACCCGTACGTACGCTGGTGTGGGAGGGAGGAGCCGCGAGGCTCCCCCTATCCCGATTCATCATTTGCTCTCGACCGTTGGTGACGGACGCGCTCTTCCGTTTGGGCTGGCGGGACGGATGGCGTTGGCACAACAAGTACTCTGGCTTCTCGCAGCGCAAAACTAAACCATTGCGTCCCATTTCGCTGGTCGCAGTTTCATCTCAACCCGCATGACGCTCGCGAATCTGGGTCATTGAAGCATCTAGCTCGGCAATGCGATTGTCGGCGCGGCGGAGCCGCCTACAAAGCTCGCGGTTGATATTCTGCATCACCATCACATACGCGTAAATGTCGGCCTTGTAGCACGCGTAGAGTTTTTGGGCCGTTAGCTCGTACAGCACGGTTGGGCTTTCCGCGACAACGGTGGCTGATCGGTTCTGCATTTCGATGAGCGTCATTTCGCCGAAAAAATCACCAGGCTCGAGACGCGCTATAGGAATTACGCGCCCCGCATCCCCGAGCTTGCTCACCACGAGTTCGCCGGAGTGAACAATGTACATTGAGCGCCCCGGCTCTCCTTCCGCTACGACAGTGGCACCAACGTCGAAGCGGCGCTCGACCAGCATTGAGACCAAGAGATCGAGGCTTGCCTCTGAGAGGCCACCGAAGAAAGGTGTGGCGAGCAAGAACGCTTTCAGATCGGGCGAGCTGACAGCCATCGACTTAATATACTCCCGCTCCCAGCGTCGGCAAGCGGGCCAAGCCTGACTAGTTGCGCGGGGGTGTCGGGCTGCCGATCGAGCGGGCACCGGCCTGATCATTGCGCTGCAGAATTCGGTCGCTATCGGGATATAGCGGACAAACGAACAAGCCGCGCCATCAGCGACCCTTTGCCGGGGCAGGCGCGTCGTCGCCGCTGAGAGCATCGACATAGGGTTTGTATTTGATGGAAAGCTCGTGAAGGGCGTCGACGATCTTTTTCTTCTTCTCGGGCGGAAGGTCCGGCTCGTCCTCCAAGGAGTAAAGCTTGGTCTCGATTCTCCCCCAGAACGCCGGTTCGCCCTTCAAGAACGTAAGCTGTTCCGCCTTGAGCCTTGGAGAGCCTGGAAACTGAATCAATGATTTAGGACGCGTTGGGTGGTCATTCTGACGGGCGACCAGGGGCTGCTCTTGTTCGCTCTTCACGGCGCTTCTTGGAGCCTGAGATCAGTTGCTTACGCGTGCGCTTGGCATAGGTTGGCAGTTGGTGTGGGGATCGATGGCGGGCCGCGGCGCGTAACTCAGCGTCTGTGAGATCGCTGTCGGCACCTTCGGTGAAGCCACCGTGGCGGAAGGAGGTAAATGAGAGTTCGCTTCGTAGCCCAGCTGCTACGACTATCTTTTTTACGACACTCCGGAGGTAACGTAGATCCTTGCGTTCCGTAATCCAAGGGAGCGGGGCGCGCGACCTGCGATGCTCATGATCGCGCCGAAAGACCAAACCCGAAACCATCGTTTCCTTGATGGCGTCGAGCTCCGTCATCAACTCGGGGAAAAGGGGCTTGCCGGTTTCGTCGAATAGAGGCCACCAGGCTTCTTCGCCATTCTTCGGATGCACGATCTTCACGCTATTCGGCCGCACATTTGGTCGATAATGCGAGATTTCGAAGGCGCCGAATACGTGTTCTTGCCGCTGCAACCACTCCCAGGTCAGCAACGCCGCCGTTCCGACTGAGCGGTATCCGAGCTTGTTCGCGGCTACCCTGAATGCAACGAGTTCATCCCAAGTCGCTGTGGGCGTCTCACGTACAGGCTGGCCAAGCGCGCGGATTTTTAGGCCCATGCGTGAGAATGGATTGATCGCCGGCACTTCTGTTTCTTGGGCGCGTTGACCAACAAACCAGGCGCGCCTGCAAGCCGTCATGGCTGCATTTGCAAAGCGGCGACGCTCGCGCTTGACGACGTTCCCGTTTGCGTCTTTGCCTTCTACAACGAGCAGCTTCGCGTAAATTGCGTCGACGAATCCTTTCGTGAAGTCAGAAATCTGCTTTGAGCCCGCGCGGCTACCATCCTTCAGTTTGTGGTTTGCAAAAAGTGTCAGCCCCTGCTCGTACAAGCGCTGCGTTTTGTGATCAATCTCTTTCCATTTTTGGTGTGTCTTGAAGATACTGACCAGCCAATCGAAGGTACCAGGCACAGGAGAAGCTGGAATCATGTCGGTCAATCCTCTTGAACACCAGCTGTCGAAGGCGGGCAACAGAACATTCTTGGCTCGGTCTATGGCATCTGCATATTCCTCCCCTAACGCTTCAGCCTGGACGTGGCAGCCCTGCTTGCGTGCCCAAGTTGGCGGCTCAAAGTAGTATGCCCATCGGCCACTCTTCAGTGGCTTTCGCCGGAAATAGCGGGGAAACTTCAATGCAGTGTGGGGTAGTTTCATACGAGGGAGACCAGGTCTTGGCCTTCTAGTCGATCTGGATCCACAGCCTTGCCTGGTGCCGTGACTTTATCGATAATCGCCTTCGACCAAACTGGTTCTCGAGCGCGCCCAACTCCGTGATAGCCGATTGGCGGCGGTGCCTCCGCGCGCACCACGGCGCGTGCCAGTTCACCTGTATCGCGGTAATCCAGGTAGGCGGCGACCATGTCGGCGCGCATGAGTGCAGGCCATATGCCGATGGGTGGATAACGGGCAGGAAGGGAAGTGCGTGGTGGCATGAGCGGCAGCTCGAGCGTCAATGCGCCAATCGTCTAAACGCCGAATTAATGGCACCGACGAAATGGCACGATTTTTTGACAGGATAATGCCCTGGTGCAAGACCTAGAAAGTACCAGCTGCCATTGACCTCTTCTTTGCCCCTTGCCTGCATGCTTCCACACCTTCTAGTCAACCGGACCTTTCGATATGGAAAACGAGAAGGCTTCAGAGGAAAAGGGGCGCCGAGATCTGGTGCGGGAATCGGCTGGCATAGAGTGCAAATAGGACGGGTGATGCGATCACAGTAGCTCGTGTGACAGTCGCGCTGGCAAAGCCTTGAGAATGCTTGTTCGCAAGGCGGCGCGGAAGATAGCAGCGCGCTGCTGTTGGTTCGGCAGTACCTGCACCGTCTGAGTCGTATCTACGGCGCAATGAGGATCGCGAAGCACGATGCAGAAACTCTTGGCATCTCGTGGATCGCCAGTGGCGCTACCCAACATGCATGGTCTTATAGGCGGACCACACTCCTCGCGAGCTAAAGCCGGGATCAGCGACATAGCTTAGCGAATGTACGACGACCGACTTGCGGCGCAACTACCTGAAGGTCGCGGCGACATTGATCCACATGTAGCGCGAACGGCTTCGGATCGCCGCAGGTGATCGCAAGCATGAGTGGTAGATCGTAATGCGGCGGGGGACAGCCGACCGTGGCACATTTCCACCGTGCCTATTCACGCCCGCTGGTCGAGAGGCATATGATTTTAGTGAGTTATCAGTGCTCAATCCGACAAATCTGTCGCTCACCCTACATTGAAACCACGATAAGTCTTCCCTTTGTCGGAATGATAGGCATCGCACCTGATCGCTGCCACTATTGGTACCGGGAATGCCGATCTTTGATTTGCGAAATGGTTCGGAAATACTTGCATCCGCGAAATCGTGCGAAGCGCTCCGCCACAATCGAACTCACGCTTCGCGGAAAAAAAGGCCTGCTGCTCCCATATCCATCTTTCACGGCGCGCGAGGTACTACGACTGTTTTGCCCGTTAAAGTCTTTCGACGGCAATGGCTCCGATGCGGCGAGATTTCGGAGCTTAATAGTGTTGCTCACGCGGGAGATACACGCGTTAGATAGCTGAGCAGTGCAACGTTTCGGCCGTTCGCGTCGATGCCCTGCGCAGAAGCGAGTCTCGTCACCCGTCCGCGGGTGCGGCCGCCCATGTTGGTCTTGCCCGCAACCTACCTCGTCGTCGTCATAATGGCGGAGCCCACAGGTTCGGTCCCCTTTCCAATCGACTAAGGGGCCGGCCCCCCCGCGCGCCGGGTAAAGCGCGGCAAGGGCCGACCCCGACCCGAGCGGTCTCTCCGGTCTTCCGCGCTTTCGTGGATCTCCTCCACGCTCGAAATATCGGCACGCGCTTGTGCAGACCCGCTCTTCGAGCGGCGCCTTCCGGACGGGCGATCGCACTCCGCCCTGGTCGCCCCTGCACTTGCAACATGGTGACCTCGTCCCAAAGCGATCACCCTGTTTCCAGTGACTTCCGCGTGGATGTGTCGCGCAGGCAGCGGATTGGCCGCGTATCCTCAGAGTGGTTTGCGCGATTCGATAACGGACGCCTTTTGAACCTTCCGGACCTCTGAGAGGCGGTGCCGGGCAGGGCGGAATGCGCGCAGGCGCGGACGGTTGAAAAGCCGGGCCTTAGGGTGGAAACGAACCGGGACAATTCGGGACGGCTTGCCTTGATGATGCCGGGACGCGATCAACAGGTTACACCTACTCATTGGAGTTTCGGACAGCTGTGCGCGCTGGTCGGCGCGCCCACTTCTTACTTGCGGCAGCTTGCCGCGACCTTGTCTGCCATCAACTTGCAACACGGTTTGCTCTCCCGCCGTGCTGAAATGGCAGGCGGCTTCGGCATCGAAGGCCGCCGATTTCCTGCTCGCCTTTCTGCCGCCCGCGATTGATTTGATCGTTGAGGGCAAAGAGAAGGCGGTGTGATGGGCCAGTCCGCTGCTTCCGCTTTTGGTCGCTGCTGTGAGTGAGAGAGTGCGAGGAGAGCCGGATCGTCTGTGACGGGTTGGAGGCCGAGAGAGAGTCTTTCGGCCGCCCGTCGCGGAGAATCCGACATGGCAAGCGCCGTTCAGAAAATCAAACTCAGTCCCTCCCGCGATATTCCCTTCAACAAGCTGGTTTTGAGCCAGTCCAACGTCCTGCTGGCGTTGACCATCGATCTCCAGAACATTCTGTTTACCGCGTTTAAGCAGCTGCTGACCGCGCGGATCGAGGGCGCAATCGCGTCCGGCACTTACGATATTGGCCTGGAGACGCTGACGGCCGAGAGCTTCGTCGTGGCCGGCCGGCGGACGATCTACACTCATCCCGGCACGTCCGCAGAGACCCGGCTGCTCACGATCACCCAGCGCGAGCGCAACCATCCGGTCACACTCGATGAGGCGCTGGAGCGTTTGTCCGATCCCCGCGCGGTTCTCCTGGTCAACCGCCAGTCGGGCCGCACCGCCGTGCAGGTCTCGGCCCGAAGTCTGATGCTCGACGACGGCGAAGTCGAGCGCCGGGTCCACCTCATGCGCCCGATGGAACATCCCACCATACCGCTGGCAATGATGCGGCAGACCCATTGGCAGGAAGCCGACCGCGACACCTTCGCCCGTATCTGGGAGGCCGAAGTCGCCGAGGTTCCGGAGTTCACTGACAGCGAGATCCACATCGTCGCTGGTTTATTGTTGCCGATCTGGAAGCGCCTGCCGAACGAGTCGACTCGGGTCTATCGGCTGCGGACCGACACCGGCGAACGCATCATCGGCCGCAAGGTCTCACCCGCGTGGGTCGCCAGTGCGCTGGAAGCCGGGACGTCGAACCTTTCGCCAGACGCTGCCTTCGCCGCGCTGATCGATGGCGAGACTATTCTCGATCTCACCGAGGCTCTTCAGGTCAGGCGTGTCGGCGTGATGGGTGTGAACCGGATTGAGTTGACTGGCTTCACCGACACGATGCGAGATCGGCTGCGCGCCTACGGCCTGTTCGGCGAGATCATTTCGTGGAAGCTGCGTTTCTTTGTCCCAGTCGATGCGACCGGCCCTGCGTTCCTCGCCAAAGTTCTGGAGCGCTATCCGATTGCGCGCATCGCCGATCGGGCGGCGGTGTGACATGTCGCGCAATGCGGCTGAGCTGACACATCGCCTCGCGCGCGAGGCCGAGGCGGTGTGTCGTCACTACCTCTCCAACGGACGTCGCGTTGGTAATTACTGGCAGGTCGGCGACGTCAGGAACACGTCCGGCCGCTCGATGTTCGTCCGCCTGAAAGGCGTGGACGCCGGCGGCCGCCCGGCGGGCAAATGGACCGATGCGGCGACCGGCGAGCACGGCGACCTGCTCGACGTGATCCGCGAAAGTTGCGGTCTGGTCGATTTCCACGATGTTGCTGACGAGGCACGACGCTTTC
>Ga0210401_10007069_pt1 | contig 11318 bp, 13 predicted proteins | sample IncBWH32MmetaG_FD_150866 | JGI IMG/M metagenome (GOLD analysis project Ga0210401, IMG submission 150866) | Forest soil microbial communities from Barre Woods Harvard Forest LTER site, Petersham, Massachusetts, United States - Inc-BW-H-32-M | ecosystem: Environmental > Terrestrial > Soil >... | reverse complement strand
TCCAGTGATCAACGTCACCGTTCGAACGCCGGAGCAAATCGAACGCGCGCGAAGGCTAAGAGCATCGAGTGTCATCAAATTGCCACTAAAGATCGTACGACCCTGGGCACGCCGCTGGACGTTGCACTACAAGAACTCCGCATTGAAACCCTTTTCCCTGCAGAGGAAGTCACGCGCACTGTGGTGAATCGTCTGGCTGAGGAGTGTTTTGCGTCACAGTCTTCCTAGCCGAAAGATTTCAAATCAGGCAATCACAAACTCATGGCGTTTGAAAATGGACCCATGAACGTGCAGGTGCTTGGCGATGTTGCCTTGGTCCAAACCAGTGTCACGGAAAAGAGGATTCAAGACGGGAAAGACATTAGCGGTCAGTTTGTTTTTATGGATCTCCTCAAGAAACGCGGAGGCCAATGGGTGATCGTGCGCACTTTAGCGACCAGGCCAGAATGAGTTAAGGAGTTGCCGGACTCACTGAACGTTCCGGTTGATTACCTCGCCGGGATTTGTCCGTCACAGTGTTTATAGAGTGGTAGGATGGCTCCCATCCTATCGGGGCAAGTCGACGGCCGACGGAGGCCAAAATGGCGATACTGAGGTCCGCGCAGCTACCCGCGGAAACTTCCATTCCGAGCGCTGTTTCAACCGCCCCAGTCACAAAGGTTGCACCGAGGCACTCTGCCCTCGTCCGCGTCACTCACTGGATCACCACTATCTGTTTTCTTGCCCTGCTCCTCACTGGCATTGAAATTGTGATCTCTCACCCCCGCTTCTACTGGGGCGAAACCGGCACCGTCTTGACGGCTCCGTTGTTCCAATTGCCGATTCCATCCTCAAGAACAACCGTCCCGACCGGTTACGGCTACGTGCTGCCCGACCAGAACGGCTGGAGCCGCGCCCTGCATTTTGAAGCTGCCTGGATCGCAGTCCTTACAGGTTTGCTGTATGTGGTCTCCGGTTTGCTCACAGGGCATTTCCGGAAAAACTTGCTCCCCAGCAACGCGGACCTTTCGTGGCGCGCGCTGCTCTTGACCTCCTTCACAAAACCCCTGCGCTTTGAGCGGCCGAGTGAGGCAGAGGCCTCTTCCTACAACGTGCTCCAGCGCCTCACGTACCTCTTCGTGATCGTCATTCTGTTCCCGCTGGTCATCTGGAGTGGCTTGGCGATGTCCCTCGCCTTTGCCTCCGCTTTTCCCTGGTCCGTCACTCTGCTCGGTGGCCGCCAGTCCGCTCGCACAATTCACTTCTTTGTCTCTCTGGCTCTTGTGCTGTTCCTGTTCGTCCACGTCGCGATGGTTTGCCTTGCGGGTTTCTGGAACCGCACAGGAGCGATGATTACCGGCCGCACCGCTACACGCAAGGAGGACGCATGATCAACTTTTCACGCCGAAAACTCCTCGTATCCGGACTCGCAGCAACAGCGGGGGCATCGGGCTTAGCGGTGGCCGCGCGCCTTGCGCAGAAGTATGGGTTGGTTCCGCCCGATCACGGCGGGATCTACGGCTTGGGTGAAACGCTAACCTACGCGTCACAGCGGCTGCTGACGCGGCATTCCTTGGCGCGCGAATTCCCGCGCAGCCGGATTTCTCCGCGCCCATTCCCGAACGAACTCGCGCCCCTCACGGAAGAGTTTAAGCGCCTTCAGGGCGGACGTTTTGCGGACTGGCGGCTCTCCGTCGATGGCATAGTCGCTGAACCCGCGTCGTTGTCCATTGCTGACCTGAAGAGCTATCCGACTCGCAGCCACATCACCGAACTTGCGTGTGAAGAGGGTTGGTCATACATAGCCGAGTGGATCGGCGTTCCTCTCTCGCACGTATTGAACCTTGTGGGAGTTCATCCGCAGGCTAAATACGTTGTGTACACTTCAATGGAACCCGATACCTGGGACAGCATCGATATGGCCGATGCTCTGCATCCTCAGACTTTTCTCTGCTACGGCCTGAACGGCAATGAGCTTCCAGTGGTTCACGGTGGCCCGCTTCGCATGCGGCTGCCCCGACAAGTGGGCTACAAGAACATCAAGTTCATCAATCGCCTGACGGTCACAGACAGTTTGAAAGGGTTTGGCAAAGGCCTCGGCTCTGCGGCTCGAGAAGCCGGCTACGCCTGGTACGCCGGCATCTGACGCGCCCTGGACTGTCGAGGTTCGATAAGACTTAGGTGAGTAGCCCCGGGGAATCCCCCCCGAGGCTTTCGTAGAACCGTGCATGAGCCTCTCAACTCATACGGCTCCCATCGGGGAAGCCATGCCGCGTACTCAGCTGCCAGTGAGCAAAGAGGGCTGGAGTGCGCTTTCTGACGCGCGCAAGCCAGTGGCTCGCTCGGCGGAGATGCTTACGCAGCTTCTTGTATTTGTGTGCCGCCAACGGGCCGCCTCAGCGTCAGCGCATTCGTGGCATAGAGTGGACGACGCTCTACTTCTCGCCATGTCCGATACCGAGCTGTCCCGCGTATGAACCGAACTCTACCGACTGCGAATACTCACAACCATTCCGCCACATCCAGTACAACCGAACCGCCAGCCTGCGTCCCATCGCTACCTTGGCAATGCTTTTGTGCCGACGCATCGCCAGGTGCATTTAGCGACGTCGGATGGATACGTGTCGTTGCTTGGGCCGCCTCCACCAACAAGAAGCGCAACAAGGAATTGCCTTGCTTGTCATTTAGGGCCTCCGGCCCGCGAAACCTCATGCAAATCACTCAGAGATAAGATCGCGACGGCTCGGAGCGCCGATGTCGAATCAGCAATGGATAGGTTGAGGCCGTTTGCTTGTGTGATCCGGAGCGTGCGTGATTGAGCGAATAATTGGGCGTCGTTGTCTTCCCCTGGGGAAGCGGCGATAGCCCGTAACCCTGGTTAAGGCAGCCGCAGCACGCTCTCCGCTCCCGGCCAGGAGGAAGTGATGTCCTACAGGATAGCGGGAATCGATGTTCATAAGAAGATGCTGGCGGTAGTTGTGACTGACGTGGAAGTCGACGATGAGTACCAGTTTGAGCGGAGGACGTTTGGCAGCAATCCCGAACAACTGCGGTCGCTGGCCGCATGGCTGCTCGAGCAAGAGGTCGAGGAATTGGTCATGGAATCCACGGCGCAATACTGGAAACCCGTGTGGGAAGCACTGGAACGGTACTGGAAACCGCTACGCCAGAAGCGGGAATGCGCAAGGCGGAGATCTGGCACGTTGCATTTGGCGCAGGCGCAGTCCAATCGCGGGCCGAGGGGGCGCAAGAGGGATTTCCCAGATGCCGACGCCTAGTGAAGCGGCTGGTGGCCCGGGAATTGACTTTGAGCTTCGTGCCCGATGCCGAGCAGCGTCTGGGGCGGACGGTGACGCGGAGAAAGTACCAGTTGACGCGCGATCACGTGCGGCTGCAGAACCAATTGGAGTCTCTTCTGGAAGAGGCCCATATCAAGTTATCCAGCTTGGTCTCGGATCTGCTGGGCGCCAGTGCCCGGCGCATGCTGAAGGCGCTCGCCGAAGGTGAAACCAACCCGGCAGCTTTGGCCCCTTTGGCAAATCAACACTTGGGCGCCACGCCAGAACAATTGTGTGATGCGCTCGGCGCGTGCACGGACCTCAAGCCGTGTACCGACGGCTCCTGAAGATGGTGCTGGAGCAGGTTCTATTCCTTGAGCAGCAGATCGGCCAACTGGACCAGGAGATGGCCGGTCTCCTCAGTGCGTACCAGGATGCTGTCCAGCGGCTGGCGGAGGTGCCGGGACTAGGAGTGGATTCAGCGCAGCAGATCATTGCCGAGGTCGGTCCCACCGCAGCGACCTTTCCTTCCGAGAAGTGTCTCTCCTCCTGGGTGGGTGCCTGCCCCGGCGACGACGAGAGCGCAGGCGTGAACTACAGTCACCGGTCTCCGAAGGGCAACCGTAACATGCGGCGCGTTCTGAATCAGGCGGCCAACGCCGCCGCAAAAGGCCAAAGGAAGTATCTTCGAGGTTGCGTATCGCCGTCTGGTGCCGCGCTTGGGACACAATCAAACTATCGGCGCGATTGCTCATCGGCAGTGTCGGCTGATCTGGTTGATCCTGCACCAGGGAGTCCGTCACGAGGAACGAGGCCCAGCTGTCAAAAAAGATCGAAGCAACAACGCACCGCGATAGTGATCCGCGAACTCCACAAACTCGGTTACTCGGTCAACCTAGCAACTTCTCAGACGGGTAATCCAGCATGAGTGCAGAGATTTTCGACCCTGCTGATGTGTCCCAATCGCTGTTTGCCAGCACTGGACTCCTCACACGGAATCATGCCCACGTACGTGCCGATCTGCTTGCCGCGTTGAAACCGCGTCGGAGTTCCGATGATCAACACATAGGCGAGCGCCGTCAGCGGACCAACCCCGGGATGGGTCATCAGTCGCAGAGCCTCGGGTCGCTTCCTGGCTTCCCGCTCGACAGCTGCGGTTAACTCCTCAATCGTCGGATTCATGCGGTCCAACAGCTCCAACAACTCTTGGCGACGTCGACTGGCCCAGGGAGCTAACCAGAGTCTCTCTAACTGTGCTCGTCCTTGTTCGCTGAATAGTCTTTTCTTCCAGCGATAGCCCTCGTTCATCGCCAACGCCTGCAACTGATTCATGATCCTCGTGCGCATCTGCACCAAGCGATGCCGGTGCCACAACAGTTGTCGCAAATCTCGATTCTCCGGACTCGCTACCCAGACTTGTGGGAAGTTATTTTCCAGCATCAGCCGGCGTAAGAGTCGAGCATCCTCGCGGTCAAACTTCTGCTTCTTCACTCGCTTGGCCTTGATCTCCGCGGGATCGCCCACCCATACTTCGAACCCCAACTCTGCTAGCAGTCGCTCGAACCAGCGTGAATATCCGGTAGCCTCCATTCCTACACGCACGCAGATTCCCCGTTGTTTCAGGTCTCGATAGAATTTCTCTGCTTGTCCATCACTGTGGTTCAGTTCCTGTTCACCACACTCACCAGTCTCTTCCATGAAAAAGGCAATCGTCTGAAAGCTCGGGTGGTAATCTACGCCTATAATCATCATGTTCGGCTCCTTTCTCCGAGCCTATGGTCGTTGAGCAACCAAAGTTTACTCGGGTCGAGGAGCCGACATTGTTATGCAATCAAGTGGTTTTTGGGCAATTTCATATGCCCAGGTAAGCGCGACAATCAAGCACCGGCGCACGGGCGATGACATGCGAGGTCACAACAGCAATCGACAGAGTTCCGTTCGTTGACTTGCCTCCGACCGCAACCTAAGATGTGCGCCAAATGGCGGAGTCCCAATCACTCCTCGGGCAGACCATCTCGCATTACCGCATCATCGAAAAGCTCGGTGGTGGTGGAATGGGTGTGGTTTATAAAGCTGAGGACACGCGGCTTCACCGCTCCGTTGCCTTGAAATTCCTGCCTGCCGAAATGCTGCACGACTCCGCTGCTCTCGAACGCTTCCGTCGCGAAGCACAGGCAGCATCGGCGTTAAATCATCCGAACATCTGCACCGTTTACGACATCGGCCAGCAAGACGGCCAGCAATTCATTGCGATGGAATTTCTCGATGGCAAGACGCTGAAGCACACCATCTCGGGACGACCGATAGAGCTTGAACCGCTTCTGAACATTGCCATCGAGGTCGCCGACGCTTTGGACGCGGCCCACGCGAAAGGAATCGTCCACAGAGACATAAAGCCAGCCAATTTGTTCGTGACTGAGCGGGGACACGCCAAAATTCTGGACTTTGGCCTTGCCAAAATCAGCTCGGCTAAGGGCGCGGTTGGCAATGCTGAAACGCTCGCCACGCAAGACGTTGATCCAGAGCATTTGACTAGCCCTGGCAGCACTTTGGGAACCGTTGCCTATATGTCCCCGGAGCAGGCTCGCGGTAAGGAGCTAGACGCACGGACGGATTTATTCTCTTTCGGAGTGGTCTTGTATGAGATGGCGACGGGACAGTTGCCTTTCCGAGGGGAGAGTAGCGCCACGATTTTTGAGGCCATCCTCAACCGTATTCCAGTGGCGCCCGTAAGGTTGAATCCTGACTTACCTGCGGAGCTGGAAAGAATTATCGACAAAGCTTTGGAGAAAGATCGGAATCTCCGCTTCCAGCACGCGGCCGATTTGCGGTCAGATTTGCGACGGCTGCGGCGCGATTCGGATGCAGCCTCACCGGTCGCTTCGAAGGCGAGCATTGAGAGACTTAGGGCGAGATGGAGTTGGGTAGGGTTTGGCGCTGCCGCACTAGCCCTGCTGTCAGTTATTACGATATGGCGGCTGTCCCGAAAACCAGCAGAATCGCAGCTCCCCCCAGTTGAAACTGTACCCTTGGCTGCCCTGCCGGGGTTTGAAGGGACCCCGGCTTTCTCACCCGACGGTAATCAAGTCGCCTTTCTTGAGCTTCTTGAGAGCGGGAGCCAGCAGAAGCAAAGTTCCGGCATTTATACGGCCGTCGTCGGTGGCGAAAAATCGCTACGGCTGACGAGCAATCCAAGCGACTGCTGTCCGACCTGGTCACCGGATGGCCGACAGGTCGCGTTTGTTCGTTACTCTAGCGATGAGCTTGCCATATATGTGGTTCCAGCTCTTGGCGGCACTGAGCATCAGTTGTACGTCGGACCCGCCAGCGAGTATGCGAGTTTGGCTTGGTCGCCAGATGGCAGAGTCCTGGCTTTGGCAGAGAGCAGTAACGCGGATCACGCTCGCTCTTGGATTGCGTTACTTTCCCTCGCCGATTCCACCAAGCGACCACTCACGTCACCACCCGATGGGTATCTTGACACTTCACCCGCTTTCTCCCCAGACGGTTCCAAAGTGGCTTTCTCACGAGGGACCATTGCGGGCGTGGCGAACGACCTCTTCGTCGTGTCGGCCATAGGTGGCCAGCCTGAGCGCCTAACCTTCGATAATCGCCCGATGTACGGGCATCCCGCTTGGACCTCGGACGGCCGCGAAATCGTGTTCTCTTCGGCACGTGGGGGTCCCGTCAGTTTGTGGCGGATATCCGCTTCAGGAGGAAGACCGCAGCCGGTTGCAGGCGTCGGCGTGACCGCCGGTTATCCATCTATCTCTCTTAAAGGTAACCAGCTCGTTTACCAGCAGACACTCGATAGGTTCAACATCTGGCGGATTGACTTGCGCGACGAAAAACACACCCACGGGCCGCCAATCCTCCTGATTTCGGGGAAAGGAGACAAGATGCGGCCGCAGTTTTCTCCCGACGGAAAGAGGATCGCCTTCGAGTCTGACCGCTTGGGTTATTGGGAGATTTGGGTTTGCAATACTAACGGGGAGAATTGTGAGCAGTTAACTTCATTGCATGGCACGGCTGGAACCGCCCGCTGGTCGCCGGACGGTCGGTACATCGCCTTCGAGTTCCATTCCGCAGGGCACAGCGACATTTATGTTGTCGAAGTAGCCGAAAGTGGAATTCCTCAACTTATACCCACGTTCGCCGGCGCAGATAACTTGGCACCTAATTGGTCGAGAGATGGCCAATGGATCTATTTCGCTTCCAAGCGCGGAGCCGAACCCTTTCAGCTGTGGAAGGTCCCGGCCAAGGGTGGGTCTCCTGTCCAGATAACAAGAAAGGGTGGCATTTATGCAGTGGAATCCGCCGACGATCGCTTTCTTTATTATTCAAAGTACGAAGCGCCGGGTATATGGAAGATGCCACTGCAAGGCGGCGAGGAAACCCGCGTCTTGGATGAACCTGCGGGAACCAATTGGTTCGATTGGGCACTCGCCAGGAATGGGATTTATGTCCTCAGCTTCAAGAACCAACCCCGTTCTAGGTTCGGGATAAGGTCCATACTCAGGTCGGGGCCCAAAGCGACCATAGAATTCTTCGACTTGACTACGCACCGGATCGATCCCATATGGGTTACGGAGAGACCACCCAGCTGGGGATTGACTATGTCTCCGGACGGCAGATCGATTCTCTACGTTCAGAACGAATTCGAGGAATCCAAGATCATGGTGGTGAAGAACTTTCGCTAAGTGATTTCTCGAGAGTTCCTCGCAGATCGAAGGATACTCTTTCCGGCCGACGAATCGGTGTCGGTCAGGGGATGGAAACCCACAACTAGTTTGCTGGAAGGGCGGCCTATCAGGATTTCCTCACGCTGTGGAAGGACGCCGATCCCGACATCCCCATACTGAAGCAGGCCAAGGCGGAGTACGCAAAGCTGCAATAGTTCCCTGGGCGGCGCTCGGCGACCGACGGGGTCCTTGATGATTCCTGCAACCCGTTCAAATAACGTCGGGGGGGAACCTTCTGAGCGTGTTCTGGGTATCCGTGGACCGGCTTACCCGGCCGAATCAAAAGAGGGTTCTGTTCGAACTTCCCCACATCCGTTGTCGGTCCCTGTATCGGGCCGCCCTGATCACTGCCGCGGATAACGATCTGGACCTGCTCGCGCACCCATGACCCAAGTTGACCACGCATTTGACCTTGAAGTATTGTCGGTTTCCGCTGACCAGAGCGAGGTTTCGGAGATCTGTACGTCGTGACAAACCTCGACAGTTGGTGCTGAAGACTTTTCTTAATAAAGGAGCCTTATGCCCAAGACCAAGAAAATCGACCCACTCAATAAGAAGCTATATGGTTCGGTATCGACAATACTCACCGTGACCGACGTGAAGTCGGCCGCGGCGTTTTATCAGAAGGCGTTCGGCTTTGAGAAACGGGGCATCATGGATGGCCCGAACGGCAAAGCGATACATGCTGAGCTGACGCTCCGAGGTACCACCCTGATGTTGGGGCCAGAAATTCCACAAATGGGTTCGCGCAGTGCGAAGACACTTGGCGGTTCGCCGTCCACTTTGTATCTCCTGACCGAGAACGCAGACAAAACAGTTGAAAAGGCCATAAGGCTGGGGGCCACGTCCAAGGGACCGGTGATGGATATGTTCTGGGGTGACCGCTGCGGCACGGTGGTTGACCCAGACGGTTACACCTGGATGGTTGCCACTCACGTGGCTGAACCCACACCGCAGGAAATGCAAAAGAAGATGAAGGAGCAAATGCCCGGACAAGCGGCAGCCGCTGGGGCTGGCGCCTGAAGGATACGTCGACTCGAAGCTCGGGTAGAACTTGACCGCAGCGAGGAGAGCTAGCGGACGCTGCCCAATTTTACGAAAAGGCTTGCTGGGCAAATCCGGAAGACTTTCAGGGTCCCATGCTGCTTGGTCAAGCCTACTTTGGCCTGGGCCGCAAATTAGAGGGAGAAGCCGTGAGGCAACGGGCCCTGCGCATCATCGAGAAGCATCTAAAGTTACATCCGGACGCTGTTGGCCTGTTCCAAGTGGGAACGCTCGGGCGCTCTACTTGGGGCAGAACCGCCGGACGCTGGATCTTGCAGCCACGCTGCAAGACTCTCGGCCTGCTGGTTCACTCTGACGTGGCGGATTGACCCATCCATTCTCTTTCGTTTCTGTGATTCCCAATCTTTGCGGTCCGAGATTCTCGGAGCGAAGATACCTAGCATCACAGAGATATCGTACTTCTTCTATTATCTTGCTTCTAGAATGCCACACTAGCTAGGACACCATTAGGAGCCCTTACTCGCAATACTTCCCTGTCCTTAGGTCTTGGCTCAAGGAAATCTGTTTTTTGCGCTTTTTGTCAGGAAATAACTCCTTTAACCTCATATAGTTAGCCGCGAGACTTCTCCTAACTGCTGCGTTTTCCTGCAGTTAAGAGGATCGGTGGAACAGATGCACGAGCAGACGCCGACGCAAAGAAACCCAATGCTCAGACCCGTCGCCTTTTTTTTAAGGCGCTGGAGGTCAAGTTGTGAACTAACATCATCAAATCAACGCCAGGCGTCCTCAAAGTTTTTGTTTCGAAAAGAGGAGTTTATGGCCAGTCACAAGGTTACCGCTGGATTCGACACTCTGCAGGAATTGCGAGCGTTCAATGCGGAGTGGGAGACGCTTGGAGTGTCGCCAGAAGAAATTTGGCCTCTACCCAGAAGGATCTTCGAATTCGTGCTGTCGGGAGCGGACGCGGCGACCCTTGTTCGATCCAGTGACGACGTTATCGAATTTGAGAGGAGTACGGGCCTACCTGTGCGATACGGACCTGATTTTATGGACTGGGTGCGCGAACAATGCCAACGCGAAGGGACTCCTCTAAAGCAGTTGAATGCTTCCTTGCATGAGGCTTGTCATTTCGTCGCAAGTGAGATCGCTGGCTTGCCTCATACCGAAGTAATCGGGCCTACGTTCGCATGCACGCTGGAAAAGGTGTCGGGAGTCTTGAAAATCACGCATGTGCAATACAAACCTCCAGCAATAGTTCACGATCTCGATTCTACAAAGAAGTTTTACACCGAAAAGCCAACCGACTACGCAGCGATGTTGCTTGCACCTCTTTGCGTAATGCCGAGGCTCATGCCTTCGACGACTGAGGACGGTGACTTCGTACCGGACATCATTGCGTTGATGCGACATGTACCAGGGCAGGAGGATACTGCTGGCTTAGAAGCCGCCGCTGCGTTGACAGACAATCCCGAATTTTTTCAACGCGTGAGAGTGTGCGCCAGGAGACTACGCCCGCTTATTAGACAGGGCGGGATCACACAGCTTCCAACGAAGATCGCCGGACATAAGGCGCGAAGCGCGAGTGTCGGCTCTTAGGGATTCCGACCTCTAACAGCTCTGGATATATGACAGACGACCAGGTTCCAGCCCTACTCGGGAATCTGGACGGAGACGAGTATGGCCCCAATGCCGAGCGGCTAATTGCGATAGGTCGCAAACCGCTTTCAAAGCGTCCCGAAAAGCGCCCGAATTAGTAGCAGAGAAGAAATGTCACGTGTGAAGTGTAGGCCGAGTTGCGACTGGCAGCAAAGGAGGCAAAGTCCCGGGTGAGTAGCCCCGGGGAATCCCACCCCGAGGCTCTCGCAGAACCGTACATGAGCCTCTCAACTCATACGGCTCCCATCGCGGAGCCATGCCGCGTACTCAGCTGCCAGTGAGCAAAGAGGGCTGGAGTGCGCTTCTGACGCGCGCAAGCCAGTGGCTTGCTCGGCGGAGATGCTTACGCAGCTTCTTGTATTTGTGCCAAAGGGTCAAATCGCGATCCAGTTGGCGCATCGGCGAATAGAGCGCCGAGCGATTGCCCGCCGTGCTGAATGAGAGCGCCGCACGCAAACTTTTCGGAAACGGGAACGCGATCGGCAAGCGGGTTAGAGACGACAATCAGTCCTATGAAGTGGCCGGCCTGGTCCGCGAAATGAAGGATGTGCAGGGATTCAGCCAAGCCATTCTTTATTTGCCGCTGACGTCGCGAGATTTTGCGTGGCCGCCAGCCGGCGGCATGACCATTCTGGTGCGATCGGACGCGGGAACGGAC
>Ga0210401_10007068_pt1 | contig 11320 bp, 12 predicted proteins | sample IncBWH32MmetaG_FD_150866 | JGI IMG/M metagenome (GOLD analysis project Ga0210401, IMG submission 150866) | Forest soil microbial communities from Barre Woods Harvard Forest LTER site, Petersham, Massachusetts, United States - Inc-BW-H-32-M | ecosystem: Environmental > Terrestrial > Soil >... | reverse complement strand
GGAAAAGTTATCGAGGTCTATCGCGACAACGCCCAGGTTCTTCTTCTCACTGACAAAGACGGTGGAGCGGGCGCCCTGCTCATCGAATCCCGCATCCAGAGTCCGGTTGTTGGTACCGGCGAGCCTCTGCTCAGCATGAAATATGTCGCCAACGACGACAAAGTGAATGTCGGCGAACAAGTCGTCACCAGCGGCATGGATAAAATCTTTCCTCGCGACATCCCCGTCGGAATCGTTCAGGAAATTAAGCCGGGCATTCCCTTCAAAACGATTCTTCTGCGCCCGGCGGCAAAACTGAATCGCCTCGAAGCCGTCATCGTCTTGCTGTCCCAACAGCCACTCGAGTTCCCAAAAGATGCCAACGCGCCATCCTCTGGATCAAGCAGTTCCCCGGCGCCCGCCGCCGATCCCTCTGCTCCCAAACCCCCTGCGCCGGTGAAGCCATGAACGACACCTACGAACTTCGCAGTGGCGATACGCATATTGAGGTCCACAAGTTTTTTCCTGGCGCCGTCGCCGGTGTGGCTATCATCACGCTCATCCTGCAGGCCTCCTTCCCGGTTTATCTCCCCAAACTCGATATTCTGGATCTGCCCTTACTCATCACCATTTATTTTGGCTTGAGCCGCCGCAATCCCTCCACTGGGCTGCTCCTCGGTATGGTCATCGGCCTGGCGCAAGATGCCCTAAGTGGTCCTACTGTGCCTCTCGGCTTCTACGGCATCGCCAAAACCATTATCGGCTTTCTCGCCTCCTCCATCGGCGCTCGCCTCGACACCGAACATCCTGCCGCGCGCTTCTCGCTCACGGTCGCCTTCTTTGTCCTTCACCAAGCCATTCTCGTGCTCACGCGCCGCGTCCTCATGGCCCAGCCCGAGCCCTGGTTCAACATGCACCTTGCCATCGCCGCCGCCGTCAACGCCGTCCTCGGAACCTTCCTCTACATCGCCCTGGACCGCCTCCGCCGCAACCAGTAGCGCATCCTGTAGCTCAACCCTTCAGGGGCGAGGCTTTCTCCGCTCACGGGCAGCCAAACACGCCTCGACCACAACTCGTGTCTCGCGACGGAGCGTCCCGCCCAGGCCAACGAAAATCCTCAGATCTCAAAGGCCTGAGCTACAACTCCGATTTTGAATTTGGATGCCGGTGCGCGCAGCTTAATGGCTCAGCAGAAACTGCCTAAAGTCCTCATACGTGCTGCTCATCGCCCGCGACAGCTTCGGCCGTTGCAAATATTCCGCCAGGCGCGACGGCAGCGGCGGCGCAATGCCAATTCCCTTTTGCACAATCTCCGCGAACTTCGCGGGATGCGCGGTAGCCAGCACCAGCCCCTGCGACGGCTCCGGATGTTCCTTGCGATACGCTTCCCACCCGAGTATGCCCACGGCCGTGTGCGGATCGGAAATGTACCGGTAGCGATCCCATACCGCGTGCATCTGCTTCAGCGTTTCTTCGTCCGTGGCGCTGTGCCCCCAGATTTCGCGTCGCACATACTCAATGCGGTTGCGGCACAGATCCAGCAAGCGCGGAAAATTGTTCGGGTTGCCCACGTCCATCGCATTGGAATACGTAGCCTGCGCTGGTCGCGGCTGGTACTCGCCGGATAGCAAATAGCGCGGCACGGCGTCGTTCGCATTTGTGGCCGCGATGAACCTCGTCACTGGCAATCCAATGCGCTTCGCAAAAATCCCCGCCGTCAGATTGCCGAAATTCCCGCTGGGGACCGACACGATCAGCGGCACCGACGCCACCGGCAACTGCCGGTACGCTGCCACGTGGTAGAACATTTGCGGTAGCAAGCGCCCCACATTGATGGAATTCGCCGAAGTGAGAAACGCGCGCTGGTTCAATGCCTCGTCCGCAAACGCTTGCTTCACCAGCCGCTGGCAGTCGTCAAATGTTCCTGCCACTTCCAGCGCAGTAATGTTTTCTCCCAGCGTGGTGAACTGCTTTTCCTGGGCCTCGCTGATGCGTTTTGAAGGGTACAGAATCACCACACGAATTCCCGGCACACGCAGGAAACCGTGCGCCACCGCGCTGCCCGTATCGCCGGAAGTCGCCACCAGCACGGTTAATTGCCGCGACTCGCCGCGCACGAAGTAGCCCATTAACCGCGCCATGAATCGCGCGCCAAAATCCTTGAACGCCAGCGTAGGCCCGTGAAACAACTCCAAAATGTGCAGCGCCGGCGAAAGTGAAACCAGCTTCACCGGGAAGTTAATCGCTTCCGACACGATCTGCCACAGCACTTCTTCCGGCACATCCGGCGTCGCGAAAGGCCGCACCACGCGGAAACACACTTCCGTGAACGGCAAGCGCCGAAATTCTTCCAATTCCTCCGGCACATGCCGTGCAATCTCCGCCGGCATATACAGCCCACCGTCGGGCGCCAGCCCGCGCAGCACTGCGCCTCGTAGCGAGGTGAGCGGCGCTTTCCCTCCGGTGCTTCGGTATCTCATTGCTGGTCTTCAGTCCTAACCCGGCTTGGGCGTGCCCGCGGCAAAGGTTTATCCCATAAGGCGTAGCCATTATTCTGAGCCCATCGGAACAAGTTGCGTGAAGAATCTCCGCGGATGATACGTGCGGCTAAGTACGCTGTAATTGCTGCCGTACTTTTTCCAAAAACGCCGCCCCCGCCGTTTTTCCATTGGCCTCTGATTTTTCAGGAAGTTCTCGCAGTTCCGCCACGGGGATGGTGCAGTGAGCCAGCGCCTGGTAGCCTTGCCGCCGCGCCGCCAGCAATGCTGGGTAGCAGCGCGCCACCGTGTCGTGCGGGTCTTCTCCGTTGCGCGGTTGAAACGCCCCGCGCCACAGCACCGGCTTGGGATCCTTCAAATAGCGTTGAATCAAGAGCTCGTGTTCCTCGTTCGACGCCGCCAGGTACACCACCGTCATCAACTTCCGCAACCGAAACAGCAAATTATTCCCCGTGTAAATCACGCTGCCAGTGGTGTCCAACACCAACTCGCGTTGCGGATCTTTTTCCAAACTCGTCAGCACTTCGTCCAGCGAAGCGATCTCTTCCGCCAGGTACTGCGACTCCCGTTCCGCGTATTCCGGGCTGTCGGGCCAACCCATCCACGCGGCCACGCCGTTAATTCCCTGGAATCCGCCTTCCTGAAGCGTACGCGCCAGGCGGGCCTCGATCTGGCTATCGCAGGAAATGGCCGGAATGTTCTCCGCCGCCAGCCGCTCCGTCCAATACGATTTGCCCGCGCCAGACATGCCCACGAGCGCGAGACGCAACGGCTTATTGGAAAGCGGGGTCATTGCGAACTAAGAATTGTACTGTGAATCGCGCGGAACCGCGAAATGCAAAAGACCCATGCAGAGCAGCTGAATTTCTCTGCGGCCAAACCAACCTGGCAGCTAATCGGCGCTATTGCTTGGGTGTCTGCGCAGCAGCCCCGGCCGCAGCGTTGGGAACATCCTTCGCGGTCACGAACGACTCGCGCTTCAAAGGAACATCGCCGTCCACCAAGACGGTAAATTTCGTATCCGGAGGAACCGTAGCATCTTTCCCCGAAGAAAGTGGGACCACGGAATCCGCCGAAGAAGTGTTAGGCGAGCCCGAAATTTCCTGGTAACAGCGCACCGTTGCCTTCTCGCCGTCGGCCAAGCTCACGGATTTGATGGAAAAAACAAGTCTGCCGCCACGGCCAAAACGCTTTTTGGGTTCCGCTTGCGAGACCACGCCGCTGGCCGTCGAGCCTTTCGTCAACACCGGCACGCCTTCGACCAAAACATCGTCAAGGACTTCGAATTCGATGACGTCGCCGGCATGCGCCGTGGCCGATGAAATGGATTTCGTCAGTTTTACGTGCACGGGCGTGTCGTTTCGCAGCGTGAAACCGGCAACAGCCAGCGGTGCTGCAGCGTGCGTTTCGTGCGGGCGAGCATCGTAGGGCGTGCGTTCTCGCGCAGGCGGCTCAGACGTTGGCGCCGGCAGGCCGCTGCCTGCCTGATCCTTCAGCAACACGATGCTATCCAACGGGACGTAGCCCGTATCCCCCTTGGCGTTTCGCACCCCGTAATAGCTGTCGTAACGCCCGATGATTTGGATCACTTCGTTGCACTGAAGCGTGGCGCGAACATCCATCGTCACGATGGAACTGTACAGATAGACGTACCCGTCGTTACGCGGGCAGTCAATGCGGCCGGTGTTTTGCGCCCTACCGAGCGAAGGAGAGACGAGAAAAAACACTGCGGCCGCGCAAAGCGCGAAAATTTTCATCCCACACCTGCTGGTTCAAATGGTTTGAACGACCCTTCTATCGAAACGCAAAGGGCGTACGCTGGCAAGGAGCTATCGTTTGGTACTGTGCATAAAGCGATACGAACGCTTTCGCGCGAAAACGAATGGAAAGCTCCCGGATGCGTGCACTCTCTCAAAAAAACCGCGCTCTGCGAGTTTCACCGCCGACCTTGATCTTTCCGCTACCTGTCCTTTAGGACGAGTTGCGCCTGCTCGGTGCAAGTGCTACTTTGAATTAGATTTCCGCAAAATGACGGTGGCGGAAGTTAAGCGGCAATTCGGGAATTTCGTGAGTGCCTCCGGGGCCGCACATGTGCCTCGTGTACCGAAGATTTCGAGTTTTCTCGCTGCAAACAAGGTTGTGGCGCGGGTGGGTTCCGCTCAGCCCGGAATTATAATGGGCCCGCGCGCAAGGTTTTCGTGTCGTACTGGTTCCGCAACGATAATCGCTTGCCGCAGGTTCGGCTGGCTGCCGCCTCCTACGTAATCGTGGGCATAATCACCCTTCTGCTTCTGGGCTTCTGGAAACTTCAAGTCATCGATTCCGATAAATATGGCGTGATGGCAGAGCGCAACCGCGTGCGTTCCATTCCTATCATTGCGCCGCGCGGACGTATGCTCGATCGCGATGGCCGCATCCTGGTCGATAATTATCCGTCCTTCAGCGTTCTTCTCCTTCGCGACGACGAAGCCACCGTCTCCAAAAATCTGCCCGCGATTGCCGACGGTTTAGGTCTCTCTCTCGATGATCTGAAAGAGCAGCTCGTCAACACCGAGGCCCTTCCCAAGTTCCAGCCCATCGTCATCAAGCCCGAAGCCACCCCGGCCGATGTCGCCTTCATCGAATCGCACCGCGCCGATATTCCGCTCCTCGAAATGCTCATGGTTCACCGCCGCCGTTATCATCCCGGCGGTTTCATGGCCCATGCCAGTGGCTACGTCGGTGAAGTTAGCGAACAACAAATTGAAGCCAGCAACGGCAAATTCCGTCCAGGCGACTTTGCCGGCAAGACCGGACTGGAGCGCCAGTACAACGATCTGCTTGTCGGCACCGACGGCATGCGTCGCGTCATCGTCAACAGCGTCGGAAAAGAGATGGGTCGGCTGGAGCAGCAGGAAGCGATTCCCGGCAAACAAATCCAGTTGACGATCGATTACGACTTACAACAGGTGGCGGAGGCCGGACTGGGCGACAAGAAGGGCGCTGTCGTCGCACTGAATCCGCAAACCGGCGAGGTGCTGGCATTTGCCAGCCATCCGGCGCCGGACCCCAATGATTTTGCGATTCGCGTGTCGAAGGAAGAATGGCAAAGGTTGAACGCGGATCCAGCCCATCCGCTCCTGGACCGCGTCACCCAGGCGCAACTGGCACCCGGCTCGGTATTCAAGATCATCATGGCCACCGCAATGCTCGAATCGAAGGTGCCGCCAGAAAACTTCACCGCGTTTTGCCCAGGGTACGGTGTCTTTTATGGGCAGATGCACAAATGCTGGGTCTACGGCAAGAGTTCCCATGGAGCAGTCGATCTGCACAGCGCCATCGTGCGTTCTTGCGACGTGTTCTTCTACAACGTAGGCATGCGCATGGGCATCGATCGCATTGCCAAATACGCCAAAATGCTGGGCCTGGGCTCGAAAAGTGGAATTGATTTGCCCTCGGAAGAATCGGGGCTGGTGCCGTCGGAGGAGTGGGTTCAGCGCGTCTATCATCACAAGTGGTATCCGGGATCCACAATTTCGGTTTCCATTGGCCAGGGTTCCGTCATGGTCACCCCGCTGCAAGTCGCCTACGTGATCGGAGGCATCGCCTCCGGCGGCGATTTCAAGCAGCCGCACCTGCTGAAGGATGCCCCGAGCGTTGGCCAGAAGCACGTAGAGCTGTCGGAAAACACCGTGGAGCAAGTGACGCAGGGAATGTATGGGGTAGTGAACGAAGCCGGTGGAACGGGCCAATCCGTAAAACTACAGGGAATCGAGTTTTGCGGAAAGTCCGGCACCGCGCAGATGATGAGCTATGCCGCGGCTAGCCGCCTCGGGCTGGGAAAAGGTAAGAATGACGGATGGTTCGTCGGGTTTGCACCGCGACGCAACCCGGAAATTGTGGTCGCCGCCGTCGTTGAGGACACCTCGGAGCACGGCGGCACCACCTCGGGACCTGTCGTCCGCGATATCGTTAAGGCCTACTACGACAAGAAGAACAAAAAGACCCAGGGTCAGGTGACAGCGGAAAATCACACGCCGCAGTTGCAAAAGAGTACCGCAAGCCCGGTGCCGGAAGCTCCCAAGGTGGTGCTGAAGCCTCAAGAAACGGCGGCGGTGGTGTCGATGAGCGAGAAAAAGAAGGCCCGGCCGGAGTGATTAGGATGAAGTTGCAATGAAAGATGCACTCGGAACTCGTGATTACGATTGGTGGCTGCTAGCCATCGTCGCCGCCATCTGCACCCTCGGCGTCATCGAGATCTATTCTGCCACTCACGGCAGCGCTTTGGTCGGCATGCACACGCGCCAGATCCGCTGGATCATCATCGGCACCGTATTGATGTTCATTTTCTCGCGCCTGGACTACCACGTCATTCTCGATCAAGCGCCCATTCTATACATTGTTGGAATCTTGGCCTTAACCGCGGTGCTCCTGTTCGGTCATCGCCGCTTTGGCGCGCAACGCTGGATTCCCTTCCTCGGCGAATTCTTTCAGGTGTCAGAATTGGTCAAATTGATTATAATCATAGTGTTGGCACGCTTCTTTGCGGAAGTGCGCACAGATGAGCTTTCCTTACAGGATTTGATTAAAGCAGGACTGCTCGTTGGAGTACCGCTGGTTCTCATTTTGAAGCAGCCCGATCTCGGCACCGCCCTTGTGCTCATGCCTATGCTGATCGTTGGCGCGTTTCTCGCCGGGCTGCAGTGGAAACACGCGGTCGCTATTGTTCTTATCGGCCTCTTGATGCTGCCCGTTGGTTGGCACTTCTTGAAGCCGTACCAGAAGGAAAGGGTCACGTCGTTTTTGCATCCTGAGGAAGACGCCAAGGGTTCCGGCTATCAGGTCTTGCAGTCCAAGATCGCTGTCGGCTCCGGCGGTTTCTGGGGGAAGGGCTTCGGCAACGGCACCCAGAATCAACTGGGTTACATTCCGGTCCGGTATTCCGACTTCATCATGTCGGCCTGGGCGGAAGAACAGGGATTCAAAGGCGTGCTGCTTGCTCTTGGGCTGTACATGGCGTTACTGTTGCGTCTGGTGCAGAATGCCCAGCGTGCTAAGGATCGCGCGGGAATGTTTCTCGTCATGGGCGTAACAGCTGCGCTAGGGTTTCACGTTTTGGTCAATGTGGCCATGGTCATCGGGGCCATGCCGGTCACCGGCATTCCGTTACCCTTGATGTCTTACGGTGGTTCGGCCACGCTGTTTGTTTTCCTGGCGATCGGCCTGGTGATGAACGTCCGGCTCCGCCGGTTTGTCAACTAGCCTTTGTCAGTGCCGTGCGCGCCCCTAGTTCAGGGGGGTGGCGCCGGCTTGATGGATCCGGCAAGAGCCGGAACATCTTTTGCAGTCAATCAGAAGGATTTTTAGAGTGAGGATAGCATCGTTCGCCGTTACCCCGGGAACCTCCCGGCAACGGCCTAGCCTCGATAGCATGAGGTTCCTGTTTCACGGGTGCCGTTTAGCGGCCACTCCCTCCGGCTTCGAACGCAATGCCGCAACACCATTGTTGTCGCCCGCGTGTTCCGCTTCGTTGCGGAACGGCGCCTTGCCTTGGACCACTTCCTTTTCAGTGGGTCCTGCGGCGATGCTCCTTAAGGAGTATTCATGTCGAAAGAATTGGTTATATCCGCGAGCTCACACGAGCGTAGAGTCGCGATTTTGGAAGAAGGTCAGCTAGTCGAAATCTACATCGAGCGTGAAAAAGAGTTCGCGCTCGTCGGCAGCATCTACAAAGGCAAGGTTACTCGCGTTCTCCCAGGCATGCAGTCGGCTTTCGTCGACATCGGCCTGGATGGCGACGCCTTTCTCTATGTCAGCGATGTCTTCGAAAACCTCGAAGACTACGATCATGGTCATGATCACGCCCATAGCGCCGGAGACGCGCCGCTCCCCGCCATTGCTGGCGGCAATGCGCCCTCCACCATCGAATTATTGCCCGGTGAGTCCCTGGCAACGTCCGGCGGTCACGACGGCGTGCATCTCGATGAGACGCACGCCGATCACGCATCGCCTGATGAGCCTCCACAAGAGGAGTATCGCGCCGCCGAATTCCGCGAACGCGAAGAGGCCGCAGCCGCTGCTGCCGCCGAGCAGCATCAGGATTCCGAAGCTTCCGACGCCGATGAGCGTCAGCCGGAATCGAACGCTTCAGCCCCGCAGAATTTTGCTCCCAGCTACAATCCCACGCGCAGCTATCCGCCTCGTGGCGGCAGTGATCGCGGCCCAGATCGTGGCGGCGATCGTGGTGGAGACCGTGGTGGCGATCGTGGTCGCGGACGTCGTGGCCGTTGGGGTCGTCGTCGTCCTGGAGGCAGTGGCGGTGGTGGTGGACATCATCACGGCCAGGGTGGACGAAATCTACCTCCCTCAAAATACGCATCCCCGCAGGGGGACCGCGATTCCCGCGGGTACGATAACCGTCGCCCCAGCGACCGTGTCTCCAGCGCTCCCGTGGACAAGGCCGAGGACGATATCGTTCTCCCCGGCGAATCCCTGGCCAAATATCGCGGCCGTCCCGTTCCTCCTCCCGTAGAAACCATGCGGGAACAGGAGCCCGAAGAACGGCAGCCTGACTTCGAACAACCGACTGGCCGCCCGGCCGTCGGTTTGCCCCAGTCCGGTCCCGGTGTACGCCGCCGTTTCTCCGGCAGCTTGCCCCATTGGGTCCTCGCCGACGCCGAGTCCGATGCGGCGGAGGCCACGCCCGAGGAAGTTGCTGCTTCCGGTGCTTCTGAAGCCGCCGAGGCGATCTCTGCTCCCGTTGAGGAACATCCTCAGGGAGCAACAGCCGCGCTTACCACTCACAATGGCGCGCCCTCTCTTGATGAGGAGCAGCTCGCCGCGCTTTCCGCCAACGTGGTCGAAGCGAAGCACGAGGAAACACAAGCGCGTGCCGACGCCGACACTTTGGTTGGTGGCGCAGCCTTCGACGAAGACGAAGAAGAAACCCACGAGGCAGACGAGCATCTCCACGACGAAGAAGATCGCGAGGACTCCGAGCATGAGGAATCCGAGCGCGCTCGCGAAGATGCCGAAGACGAAGCCGACCGCGAACATCAGGAAGCCATCGATGCTTCCGAATCCGATCTGCACGCGGAACATGATTCGGAGCAGGAATCCGCGCACGAATCCGAGCATGACTCCGAGCAGCACTCCGGCCAAGGCTCATCCGAAGAATTCACCACCCGCGTTGAATCCGAATCCTACGCTTCCCTTTCCGCGCAGGGTGAAACTACCGAATCCATCATCGAGGAAGATGTCGTTCTTCTTCCCGGCGAAACTCGCACTCCTCGCGACCCCAACGCTCCACGCGAAGAATTCATTCGCCGTGATTCCGCGCGCGTCGGCAGTAATCCTCGCTCTCGATTCCAGAGGCCGCAACGCGGCGGACGGGATCGTGGCGGCGACCGCGGCGGGCGTGGGCGCTTTGACCGTCCTCGCGGAAGAGATCGTGGCAGTGATCGTGGTGGTGACCGCGGCGCAGATCGCGGCCGTGGACGCTTCGAGCGCCGGGGCGGCCCTGGCCATAGCCACGGACCGCATCGCGGGCATCAGGGTGGACACGCTCCCATGCGCCGCCCGCAACTCATTTCCGAAATGCTCAAGCCGGGTCAGGACGTAGTCGTCCAGATTGCCAAGGAACCTCTCGGCAAGAAGGGCGCGCGCATCACCAGTCACGTTGCTCTGCCGGGCCGCTTCCTGGTCTACATGCCGACCATCGATCACATCGGCGTTTCCCGCAAAATTGCCAGTGCCGACAATCGTTCGCGACTCCGCCGGCTCGTTGGCGAGGCGCGCGGCAGCTATCCCGGCGGCTTCATCGTTCGCACCGCCGCGGGCGGCGCCACCGACGACGAAATTCGCACCGACATCGAATTTCTCGGCAAGACCTGGAATGAAGTCAAGGAGAAGAGCGAAGACCGCAAGCCTCCCGCTCTACTGCATCGCGATTTGAATCTCGTCGAGCGCATTTTGCGCGATTACGTCAGCGACGATTTCACCGCCATCTGGATCGACTCCGAGGAAGAGTTCGGGAAGGTCGTCGAATTCGTCAGCCGCTTCCAGCCCCGCCTGGTCAACCGCGTCAAGCTGTACACCAAGGAGCAGCCCATCTTCGAAGAGTTCGGCATCCAGCACGAACTCGACAAGGCTCTCCGCGCCAAGGTCTGGCTCAAATCCGGCGGCTACATCGTCATCAACCACACCGAAGCGCTCGTCGCCATCGACGTCAACACCGGCAAGTTCGTCGGCAAAGGCTCTACTCGCCTCGAGGACACCATCGTCAAGACCAACCTCGAAGCCGTCAAGGAAATCGTGCGGCAAATCCGCCTGCGCGACCTCGGCGGCATCATCGTTGTCGACTTCATCGACATGGAAGAGCGCCGCAACCGCGAAAAAGTTCTCGCCGCGCTGCAGTTCGCTCTCGAACAGGACAAGGCGCCCTCCAAGGCCCTTTCCTTCAACGAATTCGGACTCGTCTGCATCACCCGCAAGCGCACCAAGCAAGCGCTCGAGCGCGTGCTCTGCCAACCCTGCCCGTATTGCACTGGCTCCGGCATGGTCAAGTCCATCCCAACGCTCTGCTATGAAATTCAGTCCGAAGCGCGCAAGATGGCCGTCACTCCTGAACACGAAGGCCCCAATCTCACCCTTCGCGTGCATCCGGAAATCGCCAAGGCGCTCAAGACGCGCGAGTCCTTGCTTATCGATGAACTCGAGCAGAACGCTCACAAGCACATCATCATTCAGTCGGATCCGACCCTCCATTGGGAGCAGTACGATATATATTAAATGACCAATATATCGATTTAATAAATATAAATCCTATTTGGAATTATTTCCGGCTTACGAATGGCCGAATGGTC
>Ga0210401_10007066_pt1 | contig 11322 bp, 14 predicted proteins | sample IncBWH32MmetaG_FD_150866 | JGI IMG/M metagenome (GOLD analysis project Ga0210401, IMG submission 150866) | Forest soil microbial communities from Barre Woods Harvard Forest LTER site, Petersham, Massachusetts, United States - Inc-BW-H-32-M | ecosystem: Environmental > Terrestrial > Soil >... | reverse complement strand
CCCCGGGCCCTGGAACGACGGAGTCAGGATAGCTCGCAAACCTTTGCTCTTTGCTGAGATCCGGGGTCGTGGGATTGACCCAGATGAGCGTGTGCTCGTAGCCGGGAACGGTTCTGAACTCGTATGCTCCTATCGGCTCGTCGCTTTGCACGACGGACTTCCCGTTTGCATTCTCCGTTACGACGCGACGGTAAGTAGTTGATTTCTTACCACGCTTGCGCGACTCTGTTTTCTTAGAGGCCGTTTTATTCATGGCTAGATCTCCGCATCGGCAATGGTTTGCGGCATGATCCGCACGGATCTGTGAAGCAGATACACCACGAAGAATTGGAGGACGGCGATAAAGAGCGGCCCAGCGCATTTCCCAAGATCATGCTCAAACAGACCGATTCCGGCATCCAGCAATTGCATGGCGCCGGCGAGCGCACCCAGGATCAGCAACGCAGGCGTCGCCTGCTTGTAGATCGCCCCCAATGCGAACAAAGCCAGAGGAATTGTGCGCGCCGCCGCGTACATCGCCAATAGCAACGACGCCTCCGTTGGAACGGATTCGGCAGGGACCAGGTATTGCGGACGGATGATCGCCGCGATGGAAAAGCCGCTCGCGACCAGGACATTGATTGCCGTGACCAGCGAAGCCAGCCGAATCGCCTTTATTGTTGTCATTGATTCCTCTGTCTGAGTAAGCTCGTCCGAGCGTAGTTGGGTTGATTTAACAACTTGTGTTCGCACTACGCCTGCGCGGAGTGCGAACCCTTCGCTAATTGCAGAGCGGGATACCGGTTATGTTTTCCCCCTATCAATTGTCGTCAGACTGTAAGAACTACCCTCCCGAAGGGGCGGCCTTCAACGAGATAACGCAGAGCCTCAGCCGCTTCTGCCAGAGGAAAGGTCTTAGCCACGATCGGTTTGATCGCACCGGATTGAAGCAGAGACACAATTGCGTTCCACGCGTCCGTAACGGTCGCCTGCGGCTGACGAAACATATTGAGACTCCGGATGCTGGCTTGCGGCACGATGAGATCTGTCACGTCAATGGTTGTCTTACGGCTTGCGGAATATCCCAGTGTTGTGAGGCTTCCTCCCAACGCGAGCGCTTTGAGCGCCTCGCTCAAGACTTCACCGCCGATCCCATCGATCACAATATCTGCACCGTAGCCGTCGGTGATACGACGCACGCCGTCACCTAACTTCTCCAAGGAAGTATCGATGACTTCATCGAATCCGAGCGCTTTCGCCTGCTCGGCTTTCGCATGGTTGGTCGTGCTCGATATGGCGTGTTTTGCTCCCAGAGCGCGCGCCAATTGCGTCACCGCGTTGCCGACTGATCCCCCGATCGCCGGTGCCAGAACGGTTTTACCGGGACGAAAACCGGCGAGGGTAAGCGCCACTTGCGCGGTGAGATACGCGACCGGAATGCCTGCGGCGCTTACGTCATCGATACTGTCCGGTAGTAGGCAGAGATCTTCCTTCCCTACAGCAATCCACTCGCAGTAGGTTCCGTCTTCAAAAGCGCCGTAGCCGCCCCAGAACATCACGCGTGAGCCGACGGGAAAATCCGTTCCGCCTCCCTCCTCCACCACGCCCGCTCCCTCGTTGCCCAGGACTAGCGGCACCTCCGGGATGTGAAAATTTCCGAAGAGAATCGTATGGTCGAGCGGCGTGACGCCGGCTGCCGTGATTCGCACCAGTACCTTCCCGTCTGTGACCGTTGGTTTTGGAAGCTCTACGAGCTTCAACGCTTCATAACCGCTAAATTGCTCCGCTCTCATTGCACGCATATCGCTTCTCCCTTTTCCATGTCACTCCTGACCTGCGCCGCTAGGCCGCAACCCCGGAGATAATTAATGTCGATCGAGACCACCAGCAGATCCCGAATTGGTTGAGCCATTGGCCTTCGTCGAGCACTGTGGATTACTGCTATAATCCTCATTACAGGATTAGATTCGTAATCCTGATTCGGTCGCAGATTATTTTGGAGGAGGTTCATATGGGCTATTCCAAGGCCCAAAAGGAGAAAACTCATAAGCGCATCGTTGCCATTGCCTCAAAGAGATTTCGCGAACAGGGCCTCGCGGAATTCGGAATTGCGGAGTTGATGAAGGAAGCCGGCCTGACGGTGGGCGGCTTCTACAAGCACTTCGACTCGCGTGACGAACTGGTGGCCGAGGCAGTCAGCGCTGCGTTCGGTATTTGGCAGCGCCAAAAGGAAGCCGCTGAATCCGGTGGGCAGCCGCTATCCGTCGAGACGCTTATCGACGACTACTTGAGCGATGCGCACCGCAAGAATCCAGGCTCGGGCTGTGCCTTCAGCGCGCTGGCGCCCGAGATCGCTCGCAGCGATAAGCGGACTCGCGCGCTTACCTCTGAACAAGTCAGGAACGACCTTGAGTTGATTGCCGGGTTGCTGCCGGGCAAGGACAAGCGCGCGGCAAGGTCGAGAGCGATCTTGACTTTCAGCGCGCTTGTAGGAGCAATGTCTCTGGCCCGCGCCGTATCGGATGAGTCGCTATCACGAGAGATACAGAACACTGTGGCTGAGCTTCTGAAAAAATCTGCCTCGGGGCACAAGGAGAGCAAAACGTGAAGGCGATAGAATACTCAGCCCTTGGTGACAATAGGCTTCTTGAATTCACTCTCATTGGAGAATGTCGTTGACTCTCGCTCTACGTCCATTTGCGGCCCGAAGGGCCAAGATCGGTGCCATCGGAACTTATGTCCCCCCGCGCGGGACACTGGATTGCCAGGGCGCAATCCTTCCTCCACGAGATACTCAAAAAACAAGCGAAGTGCGGTGACCCTCTGAATCAATGTCGCATTGGCCAGACCCCTGGCTCTCAATTCGCTAATCCAACTGGCGACATCTCGTCGATTGCTCGTCTCACAGGTATGCTCGTGACTTTCAAGGAAGAAATAGTAAGAGTCGATTGCGCGAGCGTATGCGTCGAGCGTGTTGGGACTTAGGCCAATTTGCTCGCGCATGATCAACCACTGGCGAGCGTGAACAGCAGAGGCAAGGTGACGATATCTATCGACACTGAATCGGGGAGCCATGCTCGCTGTCTCCGACGCCCCCTCTATCTCATGGAAGGTTGGTTACGACAGCGTGACTGCTCTAAGAATATTGCTGCGCGACCTTCCACTTAACTCACACCAAGAGAGGATTTGGGGTGGTCGTCAGAATCGTGCAGCTCTCAACCACTTCTCCTCGCGGATCAGTCCACCAGTCCCATAGCCCAGCGAATGCGAAAACATCCCATCGCCTACCTCGAAGTAGTAGGGTTGCTTGCTCTTGCCGTTCCTCACCCACTCGTAGAATCCGTCTGCAGGAATCAGACACCGTTGCGACTTGAACAGGTCCCGGAACGAAGTCATGGTAGTGACGGTTTCGGATCTCGCATTGATCGTCCTAAAGCCGACGGTCGAGTCCTTCGCCCAACAGGAAGAGGGAATAAGCCCCACCGCATGGTTGAGAAGCTCCGCCGTCGAGTGGAAGGCTCCTGGCGGATCGATTGTACTGGTTGCGACGGGGCAATGTTACAGCGCGGGGCGTCATCATATTCGCCGTAGGCGTCGAAGCGCTCGCGTAATTCCTTCCTTCGGGATAGCCGGTATCGCCCACACATGGAAGGATTATGGCAGATCGTCTCCAATGTCGAAATCAACTCAGGGATGGGGGAAGAGCGCTGGAGATCTGGTGCGCAGTCAGGCGGGAAGTTTCAACTCCCTGCTGTGGTTCCACTGTTTTATTTATAGTCGCTACTTCAGCGCGCGAATGTGACTATGGGCACATTGGTGAAACTTCACCCATTTGACGAGTTTTCTCTTGCATTCGGCAGCTACCCTGCCATATACTCCGCGACCGGAGCGAAGAACTCGCAAGTTCTTTGGATTGTATTGCTCGGGGCGATAGGATTTGAGCCTACGACCCCTGCGCCCAAGGCAGGTCAGCGCTCAAGCAATGCTCCCGCTAAAGATAAAGGACTTACCTCCAGCGTTCCAGCGTGGAGAATGATGAGGCAGGTATGCTAAAGTTCACCATTCGCTGTGCAGCCGACAGAAGTTTTCCTTCGTAGTCCGCTATTCTGCTCCGAGAGCCATCAACAGGGTCACGACCCAATCATCAGCATCTTCGGCATCTAGTTAGCGCTCACAACTCTTCTCTCAGCTCCCTAATCTCGGCTTCTTTCCGTGTGGCTGAAAGAATCAGGCGATCTCTTTCATCCCCAAGTGTCCGAGCTGCAGCCGCTCCTTCTGCAGCCACATGCTGTCGAAGTATCGCAATCGCACGCTCGATTCTTCTTCGGTGATCCTCGCGGGGAACTGGAGGCTGTTCGTCTACTGCCAACCAACCATTGTGAGCCGGGCAGATGCCACGCAACACTCCCTGCAGCCACGCTATGGCGGCGTCTATCTCTAACCGCTGCCCATAGTACAAGACAAACTGTGCGCCACAGGTTGGACAGTTCTCCATTGTTCCAGGGCGGGCATCGTCTGTAAAAGCTGTGGTTATATCCCCGTAGGCGTGCTTCGCTGTGAGCGTTTTAATCGCCAAAGCCATTGCGTTCTACCTCACTTCCAGGATACTACCAGTGATTGCGGAACACTCATAGCTGACACCTGAAGAGTCTGTCGGCAGCAGGAGAACCGTGCTTTGGAGGTGAAGTCGCGGCGTGAGCAGCTGTCCTGAACGCCTGCGTTATAACTTTATTTATCAGCACCGACAACCACTAGCAAACGATTTTCGAACTTTTCTGCTTTGGGAGCCTGTGGGATCTCTCCTCTACCCGACCCAAAACCCCGTCAAAGGTTAACGAGTGTAATAGAGATATGTCGACAGTTATCCCGCACAGACTGGTTACGCCGAGAAGAACGACTCCCGTATGCAGTCCGCCGCGTCAAACTCGTTTTCTACTAAGTTGCAAAGATCTTGACTGCGAAAAGAACCAACCTGCGGTCGCCGCGATTCTGCTTGTTCACCGGAGAATCCGCGATTCGCCACAAACCTGATATGACGCTGAAGGGACTTCCCGTAGGAAGTCCCATTTTTTCTCTGTACGTCGATATTTCCATCAAGCGTTCCTATTCGCTTTGAAGTGCATTTCTATTCTTTCTCGTCGTCTTCCTCATCTGCGTGACTTGGTCGGGGACCCCAGGCAATGAATCGCGGCCTGAAGTCAGAGAGGGGAAGGATTGCCTTCAGATGAGTGCCGTCGGGATGGATCTTGTAGAGGCCGAAGAGGCCATGATCGTTGAGGCGGAAGTTGATCCAGTGCCCGTCGGGAGAATACGAGCCCACGAAAGCGTTGACGTCGCCACCGTGATAGTTCGTTACGAAACGAAGTTGCGTTCCGTCGGGGCGGATGGTCACGATGTTTGTTGAGACTCCTGGGATAGGAACGTCTCCATCAATACTGAAGACAAGATGCTGGCCGTCAGGTGCCCAATCCTGCTTAGCAGCGATGTCGAAACTGAATGGGGTGACTTGGAACACGTTAGTCCCGTCGACGCTGGATGTGAAGAGAGCCGCTCCGGTTGGGTCCCCATTAAAGCCGACGAAACTGAGCTTTTTCCCGTCGGGAGAAACAGTAGGATCAGCGCAGCATGGACCAATGCGTCGCCGGTCATTCCCGTTGAGGTCCATACTCCAAAATGCTTCGTCGTTGGCCACGGGATCGAAACGATGGAATATGATCCTTATCCCGTCGGGGGTGAAAGTTGGATCGTCCTCACAAACATTCGGAGCAGGAAACTCAATCGAGCCGCTGCCATCCGCATTCATGATCGCAACGTTACTGCAAGCACCGGGCGCGTCGTGCTCAAAGACGATCTGGCGTCCGTCTGGCGACCAAGCTGGGCAACGGCATCGCCGCTGAGATACGTGATCTGCTGCAAGCAGTTGCCGTTCGGACGCACTGTGTAAATTTGAACGCCTGCGGCCGTTTGGACTTGAAATGCAATCAGACCACTTACGGTACGACCACGTTCACCGGCGATACTGCCGCCATCGTCGCTAGTCGATTCGACGTGAGCGGCCTGTGCGGTTCCCAGATGCGTTTCGGATTTACAGCCGCGACTGGATTGACGAGCTGTCCCGTGTACGCGCTTCAAGGTTAATATGTCCATCCTGGTTAAAATCTCCGCGAACGACGCAGCCGTCGAAAGTATTCTGCGGACCGCTGCCAGCACTGAGGGGCAGATTAATCTTCTCAAAGTAGCAGCCCGATGTCTTGAGGCGACCACCGTCCTGTGCCGCTACGTGACTTCCGTTCACGCCGATTTTGCTGCCGAGATTACGTTTCCCAGCACTTTTTCTCCAACGAGCTAGTAATTATGCTACTTGCGGCAGGGGACTGAAGCTGTCATGATTCATGACTAGCGTGTTACACAAACGCTCAAGAGTCTCTTCTAGCAACTTTCCGCCGCGCCCAGCCGGGTGACGGTTCTTGCAAAATCAGACCAAAAACTGGCCGGTGCAAGGAGCTGATATGTCCTGTCCGACATTAGTTCAGGTTTTGCTGGTCGAGGATTTCGAGCCTTTTCGGCAATTCATCCATGCGACCCTGGAAAAGAGCGAATTTCAGGTTATCGGCGAAGTGTCAGACGGGCTAGAAGCGGTAGGTAAAGCGGCGGAGCTGCAACCGGACTTAATCCTCCTGGACATTGGTCTTCCAAATTTGAACGGCATCGAGGCCGCCCGCCAAATTCGCAAGCTCTCGCCTCAATCCAAGATACTGTTCGTCAGCCAGGAATCCTCTCCTGATGTAATCGAAGAGGCGATGAGCTTTGGGGCGACCGGCTACGTCATAAAGGCGCATGCAGGAAGGGAACTGCTAGTTGCTATGGAAGCGGTGCGAGAGGGCGGGCAGTTTGTCAGCAGTGGAGTGGCGCTCGGGCCGCCGACTGTGCTCGCCAGAAGCGAACGAGCGATTATGCAGCAGTAGATGCCGTGCCACGTTTCCCCAGTTGGCGCAGCTCAGCTTCAGGAATGGTGAACTCCGCAAAACCGCACTCTAAGCAAACCGCAATCTTCGGAAAGACCATCACGGCGGGCTTATTCAGGTTTGCGAGGCCGGAAAAGTGGATCATGATCTCCGAACCAAACTGGGCCTGGCTATTTGACGAGCATGATTTGCACGACATAGCGTACTCCCCATTCGGCCAGAAGTGGATAGACTTGTAATACATTATTGAGTTACCAACGTGCTTTTATACGAGTTATCGCCGCCCCCAGGATGACATGGCGAATTAATCGTCGCAACGACAATATGTCCCCGTTTTCAGTTTATTCTCCATCAGTATCGCACAATTCCGATTAATCCTAGCGATATTATTGGGATTAGTAACTTCGAACCCGATGGCACGTGGTACAGCATGATCGCGGTCCATGGGGTTTTCTACGCGATCGAGCCGAATCACGGGGAACTCGATGCCATCTCGAGGTGGACAAGTCCGCAGGGTCTTGGATATCTCGAGTATCCAGGGCCACATCGTGCCCACCGCCCTTGCTTTCGACGGCCATGATTTCTTGGTCGGGAACCTGGACACGTTTCCCATCAAGGATGGCTCGTCGAAGATCATGAGAATTACGCCCGGGGGGCACCTCACCACCGTCTATATTAATTTGAGCGACATTCTGGGACTCGCCTTCGACCGGAAAGGCCGGCTCTATGTGCTCGAGAACACGACCGGGAACCCTTTCCCGACGCCGAAGACGGGAAAGATCCTGCGAGTCGATGGCAAGAACAAATACAACAATCCACGGGGTGGTCAGTAGGCGGTCACGTTGCGCGCTTTTCCTGGGGCCAAATCCTTCGTACGCGTTTAATGGTTTCCATCCGGACCGAATGTCATGGCGGTGGGTAGCGACAAGCCGTTCGCAATCTCCTCCTAGATATACCCCAAGTAACCCCAAGTCATTCGACCAATCGCGCGGGGCGCGCTGCCGGTGGGAAGCCAGGGTGGTCTGTTACATCCGCCTTCGCGGTCGGTGGATGCAAGTCAGAGAACAAATTATGCGACAGTACGACACCTGACGGAGGTCGTAGCATGCGCTCAGGAACATCTCTAATAGTGTGCGCCCTAGCTGTTTTCTCGGCTTCAATTTGCCGGGTCGGTGCTCACCTCTCTCCTGACGCAACCCCTGGGTCGACTACGTCGCAGTCAAGTTTGGCAAGCGGGGCGGCAGGGATTTTATGACGGCTTGCATTATGAAATTGCCGCGTTGAGCCTTGGGGATGTGTTGAAAAGCGAGAAGAACTATGCAGAGGCGGTGCTGACGTATGAACAGGTGAATGAGGCTTCGCAACCCGATCCCGAAGTCCTGCAGAAGGCGAATCTGGCGGCCGGCGAGATGTACGATCTGTTGGCCAAGCGTGATCTTGCGGTGAAGAGATATCAAGCAGTCGTAGCTGTGAACTCCACGACGACGCTAGCAGAAAATGCTAACCGGTATCTGAAAGAACCTTACCGGGGAGAGTGAGCTGCTGCCGATTGCTCATTCCGTCCGCAGCGCGTGAATCGGCTCGATGGACGCTGCCCGCCGAGCCGGCAGGACTGCCGCGGTGAATGCCGCGAAAGTCAGCACTGCGGTTGTAACGAGCAAAATATTTGGGTCATAAGGCTTGACGCCAAAGAGTTGCTCCGCCATTGCCCGCCCTCCCAGGATGGTCGCCGGAATGCCAATGGCCAGCCCAATTCCAACCTGCAGGAATGCTCCGCGCAGCACCAGCTTTAAGACATTAAGCCGGTCCGCGCCGAGTGCCATGCGGATTCCAATCTCGCTGGTGCGGCGTTCGACCGAATAGGCTGTGACTCCATAGAGCCCCACCGAAGCCAGTGCCAGTGCGAGCAATCCGAACAAGGAGGTCAGCTTTGCGATCATCTGTTGTTGGCTGAAGTTATTCTCAACCTGCTCAGCAAAGCTGACAAAGTCGATCACGGCCAGGTCAGGATTTACCTGTGCCAAAGCCTGTCGCACCTGCAGCTCCAGTCCCGGCACATTACCCGCTGTTTCGAGCGCGACTGCGTTCAGGTAGTGAGTGCGGTTCTCGAAGGTGATAAAACGCGGATTTTCGTAGGCAAAGCTCTGCGCAGCAGGCAGAAAGAACGTCGGACGAATCTTACCGGTTGGGCCCTGGTAGCGGGTGTTCTCGGTCACGCCAACAATTTCGAAGTTGCCGGCGTATCTAGGTTCCAAATTGCCGAAGTGTTGTCCAATCGCGTTTCCATCCTTGAAGAAGTGGTTGACAAAGGTCTGGTTCACCACGGCTATACGTTGGGAAGTGGCCGTGTCCCTGTCGGTGATGGGACGGCCCTGCACAATTTTGGTGCCGATCGTCTCGAAGTAACCATCAGACACACGCAACCAAGATGCGCCGTTCTGGTCGCTGTCCGGCGGCGGGGGAGCTTGCCCCTCGATGTAAACAGTTTCACCCCAGTTGTTTCCTTCCATCGGGGTGTACAGAGAAAAACTAACGCTGCGCACGCCCGGAATCGCTGCCAGGGTATCGTGAAGTTGGCGGTAGAGCGCGGCCAGTTGATCTGGTTTGTATCCCGCCATCTGCGGATCGATATGCGAGATGTAGCGATTCGTAGTCTCGAATCCGAAGTGCTGATGCTGCATGTTTCTCAGGCTCTGAGTCAGCAAACCTGCGGCGCATAGCAACACCAGAGACAAAGCCGCCTGGGCTACTACGAGCGACTTTTGCGTCCAGCCAACGCTCTGTCCCGTCGAACGGTTGGCGCCGCGCAATGCATCGGCCGGATTCGCTTTCGCGGTCATCCACGCGGGAGCGACACCAAAAAGAATTCCAGTCAGCAGGGCGATGGCGAACGTGAAAGCCAGCACTGGCAACGATGGCGTGGCCTGGATGGGAACGTATGTTTTTTGAAACGCCAAGTGAAGAATGAGCCGCGTGCCGGCGAATGCAAGCCCGACTCCAGCGACTCCGCCCAGCAAGGCCAGCAGAATGCTCTCGGTGAGTGCTTGTCCAATTTGCCGGGATCGTGGCGCACCCAGCGCAGCGCGGATCGAAGTCTGCTGCTTCCGGGTTGTGGCGCGTACCAGTGTGAGATTGGCCACGTTGGCGCACGCAATCAAGAGCACGAAACCCGAAATCCCCATGAGCAAGTGCAGTCCGCTCTCGTATTCGTCGCGCATCATCTGGACACCGCCGCCGCCAGGCGACAGATGGAGGACCTGCTTTGCGACCATATCCTGTTCCCCGGGTTGGAGCTTACTCACAGGGCTCAGGAGCCATTGCCGCAACTCTACCTGCATACGGGCCTCGATGCTTTTAACGTTTGCGCCTGGCGCAAGGCGTCCGATCACATTGAGCCAGTCCTGCTCGGGGAAATCTAAAATACTGCTTGGTCCGTTGATCAACGGCTCGGTCGCCAGCGGAATCCAGAACGCGGGCGAACTCTCCAGTCGGTCACCAAAGAAGCCGGGCGGCGCGATTCCTACGACGGTAAAGGGTTGGCCGTTCATGGTAAAACTTCCGCCGATCACCGAGGGATCTTGTCCATACTTCTGCTGCCAGACACGATAACTCATGACCGCCACGGGTTCTGCTCCCTTGCGATCATCATGGGCGTTAATCACGCGTCCGGCGTAAGGGCCGATACCAAACATAGAAAAATAGTTTCCTGAAACGTACTCGCTGCGTTGCGATTCTGCCGGCTGGTTGCTCCCGTTGCGGCGCACTCCGATCAGGCCACGCCCAGCCTGGAAACCCGCGAGTTCTACAAAACCCGACGTCCCCTCGCGGAACGTCCTGTACTTGTCGTAGGAGAAAAGCGACCAATCATCTTGCAGACCACCATTCACGCAGCAATTCTCGACGTCGCCAACTCTGTAGAGCTCACTGGGCTTGGCGACCGGCAAGGATTTCAGCAACACGGCATGCACCAGCGTGAAGATTGCCGTGGTGGCTCCAATTCCCAGTGCCAGCGTGAGAATGCCCGTGGTGGTGAACCCGGGAGCATGGGCGAACTGCCTGAGCGCGTAACGGATGCCTTCTCTAAGCCGCATGAGTTCTCCAATCCTGCTGATGCGTTGCTCTTGGATGTACGACCATTTCTCGCTATTTGTTCCGGCTGTAGCACGCGGCTCCGAAATCAATGCTGGCGGCGCCACTACGTTGGACGCGGCCTTGAGTAAATTGTGAGCCAGATCAAAGTCTTACCGGGAACGTTTTCGATCCAAAACCCGTATGCTAGTTCAGGGAGGCAGGTATGTACTGCAACTACTGCGGGAAATCGATTCGGGAAGATGCCAATGTCTATATCCAGAACCCTGAACGGCAAACTGAAGCGGCC
>Ga0210401_10007062_pt1 | contig 11325 bp, 10 predicted proteins | sample IncBWH32MmetaG_FD_150866 | JGI IMG/M metagenome (GOLD analysis project Ga0210401, IMG submission 150866) | Forest soil microbial communities from Barre Woods Harvard Forest LTER site, Petersham, Massachusetts, United States - Inc-BW-H-32-M | ecosystem: Environmental > Terrestrial > Soil >... | reverse complement strand
GTCCGGGTCGGCGGGCAGCCGGTCGGGCAGCGCCACCACCAGCGCATACCCGCCGGTACCCAGTCCGAGGGCCAGCGCGCTGGTGTTCAGCAGCACCCGGTCGCCCGGCCCGGGACGGCCGGTCAGCTCCGGGTAGGCCAGCGCCCGGACCGGGCCCTCATCGGTGGCCACATCGAGCTCTACCGCGCCGGGCCACTCGCGGCGTACCGCCAAAACTGTGCCACTGCGCCACCTGATCACTCCCGCAGGGTAGCGTCATTGTCGACGGCTGGATCGGGCGAGGAACTGCGATGTCACGAAGGAAGACCGAGCGTCTGCTCGGCCTGGTGGTGTGCTTGCTGTCCAGCGAGCGGTACCTGACTGCGCTGCAGATCCGCGCGGCCGTGCCCGGCTACCCGGAGTCCTTCGAGGCGTTCAAGCGGATGTTCGAGCGGGACAAGGAAGAACTGCGCGAGCTGGGTATCCCGCTGGAGACCGGATCCAATTCGGCATTCGACGAGGAACCGGGGTACCGCATCCCGCGGCAGGCCTACGAGCTGCCGGAGATCCGGCTGGAGCCGGACGAGGCGGCGGTGCTGGCGCTGGCCGCGCGGGTGTGGCGGCAGGCGGAACTGGCCGGCGCGGCGGCCGGTGCGCTGCTCAAGCTGCGCGCCGCCGGGGTGGACGCCGAGGAGACGCCGCAGCCCGGCATCGAGCCCCGGCTGGCCGGTGAGGCGGCGTTCGGCCCGCTGTGGGAGGCGGTGCGGGACCGGCGGCCGGTCACCTTCGCCTACCGGGCGGTCGGGCGCAGCGAGCCGCAGCAGCGGCGGCTGGAGCCCTGGGGCGTGGTCAACCGGCACGGCCGATGGTATGTGGCCGGGCACGACAGAGACCGGGACGCGGTGCGGGTGTTCCGGCTCAGCCGGATCGAGGGCCCGGTCCGGTTCACCGGGCCGTCCGGGTCGGTGACCGTGCCGGAGGGCACCGACGTGCGGGAGACGGTCCGTGCCTGGGACACCCAGCCACCCGTCCAGCGAACCGCGCTGCTGCGGGTCCGCAACGGGGCTGGTCACGGGATCCGCCGGTACGCGACGTCGGTGCGGCCGGACGGCGAAGGCTGGGATCTGGTCGAGGCGCCGTTCTCCGACGTGCTCTGGTACGCCGAGCACCTCGCCTCATTCGGCCGCGCGGTGATCGCCGTGGAGCCCGCCGATCTGCGCGAGGCGGTCATCACCCAACTGAAGGGGGCTATGGCGTGACTACTCCCACGCCGCGAAGCGGATCGGGGGGCTCCGGGGGGTCGTCCCCCCGGGCTAGCACAGCTACTGGCTCGGCCCGGTTGCAGCGGCTGCTGGCCCTGGTGCCGTACGTGGTCAGCCGCAAGGCGGTCGGGCTGGCCGAAACGGCCGCCGCGTTCGGGGTCAGCGAGCGCGAACTGGTGGATGACCTCAACCTGCTGTGGTGCGTCGAGCTGCGCTCGCCCGACCCGTACTGCCCGATCGACCTGTCTTACGAGGGCGGCGAGATCGTGGTCAGCCAGGCCGAGCAGATGGACCGCCCGCTCCGGCTGGCCGTGGACGAGGCGAGCGCACTGCTGGTCGCGCTGCGCATGCTGGCCGAGATCGGCGCCGGTGGCGAGCGCTCCGCGCTGAGCCGGACCATCGCCAAGCTGGAGGCCGCGGCGGGCGAGGCGGGCGTGCCGAGCGCCCAGGTGGCGGTCCAGGTGGACAAGATCGCCCAGCAGGCGCAGCTGACCCAGTTGCAGGACGCGCTGGCCCGCCGTCGGCGGGTGCATTTGTCGTACTATGTCCCGGGCCGGGACGAGACCACCGAACGTGACGTGGACCCGATGCGGCTGCTGGTCGTGGAGGGCCGCACCTACCTGGAGGGCTGGTGCCGCCTGGCCGAGGGCGTCCGGCTGTTCCGGCTGGACCGGGTGCTCGGCCTGCAGGTCCTCGACCAGCCGGCCGAGGTGCCCGCCGAGGCGGAGCCGAAGGACGTGGACCAGGGTCTGTACCGGCCGGCGCCGGAGGACCTGCAGGTGGAGATCGAACTGGCCCCGCTGGGCCGGTGGGTGGCCGAGTACTATCCGTGCGAGGACGCGGCGGACCTGGGCGACGGTCGGCTGCGGGTGAAATTGCGCACTCCGGACGGCCGCTGGGTCCGGCGGCTGGCGCTGCGGCTGGGCGAGAACGGCCGGGTCGTCGCGCCCGCCGACCTCGCCGCGCAGGTCAGGGAGGATGCAGCCGCGGCACTTGCCCAGTACGCTTGATCGCGTTCACAATGACGGGACCGGGAGTACTTGCCCGGTTGGCTAAACCGTCACCGTTAGGTGACCCGGCCGACGCGTCAGACCAGATATGAAGGTCTCACGTGTAGGCTCGTTCTGATAGTGACCCGGCGCGGGGGCATACGCCCCCCGGTGAAGAGGGCGGAAATGATTGGCGACCTGTTCGACAGCCCGTGGAAGATCCTGATCGTCGCCGTCGTGCTGATCGTGCTGTTCGGCTCCAAGAAGCTGCCCGACGCGGCCCGGTCCCTCGGCAAGTCGATGCGCATCCTGAAGACGGAAGTACACGACCTGCGCGAAGACGACGCGGAGCCGAAGCCGGCCGCGGCCATCAAGGCCCAGCCAGCGCAGCCCGCTGACCCGACCCAGGTCCAGGTGGACGCGCTGCAGCAGCAGATCCGCGACCTTCAGCAGCAGAAGGCGGACGCCGCGCAGGGTGCTCCGGTGGAGACGCCGCGCACTCAGGCCAGCTGACCTCGCCCCGCTGGGGATAACCCGCGATGACGAAGCTGGGTGATACGGTCCGCGGGGCGCGCGTGCTCAGCGCGCGCATCCGTGACAGCAATCCGGACGGCCGGATGCCGCTCATGGATCACATCCGTGAGCTGCGCAACCGGCTGGTCAAGATCGCGCTGGCGCTGCTGGTCGGCACCGCCATCGGCCTGATCCCCCAGGTTTACAACCGGGTCTGGAACTTCGTCCAGCACCCGTTCTGCTCGGCCACCATCGGCGGACACACCGGCTGCAAGGTGATCGGCGACCAGCTCATCCTGCAGGGCGTGTTCGACCCGTTCATGCTGCGGGTGCAGATTGCCTTCTTCTTCGGGCTGGTCATCACCAGCCCGATCTGGCTCTACCAGCTGTGGGCGTTCGTCGCGCCCGGGCTGTACCGCCGCGAGAAGAAGTGGACCTACCTGTTCGTTGGCACGGCGGCGCCACTGTTCGCCGGCGGTGCCGCGCTGGCCTACTTCGCGATGAGCCGGGGCCTGAAGTACCTGCTCAACCTGGCCCCACACACTGTCCTCGTGCTGCCCAGCGTGTCCACCTACCTGGGCTACTTCACCGCCATGCTGCTCGGCTTCGGGCTGGCCTTCGAACTGCCATTGGTGCTGCTCATGCTCAACGTGGTCGGCATCCTGACCCACGAGTTCTTCAAGCGCTGGCGGCGGCTGATGATCTTCGCGGTGTTCCTGTTCGCCGGGATCGCCTCGCCCAGCCCAGATCCGCTCACCATGCTGCTGCTGGCCGTGCCCTGCCTGGTGCTGGTGGAGATCTCCGAAGTCATCATCTGGCTGAACGACCGGCACCGGGCGGCCCGGCCGTCGATGTACGAGGGCCTGGCCGACGACGAGGTGGCGCCGCTGGATGACGACGCGGTGGACGCGGACCAGCACCACTGATCCGCGCTGTCGGCCCGCTCACTTAGGCTGGGTGGCATGTCGACGCCTGCCAGCCCGGCGCAGCGTTACGCCGCGTTCCGCCGGCAGAGCGAGGATGGCCCGGAGCTCACCGCCTTCCAGGCGCTGTACGACTTCACCTTCGACGATTTCCAGCGCCGGGCGTGCAAGGCGCTGAACGGCGGCCACGGCGTGCTGGTGGCCGCGCCGACCGGCTCGGGCAAGACGGTGATCGGCGAGTTCGCTGTGCACCTGGCCCTGGCCGAGGGGCGCAAGTGCTTCTACACCACGCCGATCAAGGCGCTGTCCAACCAGAAGTACGGCGACCTGGTCCGCCGCTACGGGCCGGACCAGGTGGGCCTGCTGACCGGGGACAACAGCATCAACGGGGAGGCGCCGGTGGTGGTGATGACCACCGAGGTGCTGCGCAACATGCTGTACGCCGGCTCGCCCACGCTGTCCGGGCTGGGCTACGTCGTCCTGGACGAGGTGCACTACCTGGCCGACCGGTTCCGCGGCGCGGTCTGGGAAGAGGTCATCATCCACCTGCCGGAGTCGGTCCGGGTGGTCGCGCTGTCCGCCACGGTGAGCAACGCGGAGGAGTTCGGCGACTGGCTGGCCCAGGTGCGCGGCGGCACCACGGTGATCGTGGACGAGCACCGGCCGGTGCCGCTGTGGCAGCACATGCTGGTCGGCGGCCGGCTCTACGACCTGTTCCTGGAGTCCGGGCCGGGCCGCGGCGACCGGGAGCGGCGGGCCCGGGTGAACCCGGAACTGCTCCGGCTGGCCCGGCGGGACGACTGGGCGGCGCGCAAGGCACCGGGACGCCCGGCCCGCGGCGGGCGGCGGCCGACCCGGTTCCGCGCGCCGCGGCGCCCCGAAGTCATCGCCCGGCTGGACACGGCCGGGCTGCTGCCCGCCATCACGTTCATCTTCAGCCGGGCGGGCTGCGAGGCCGCGGTCCGGCAGTGCCTCGATGCGGGCGTCCGGCTCACCTCCGCGGACGAGGCGGCGGCCATCACCGAGATCGCCGAGCGGCGTACCCGGGACATCCCCGAGTCCGACCTGCCGGTACTCGGCTACCAGGAGTGGCTGACCGGCCTGCAGCGCGGGATCGCGGCGCACCACGCCGGGATGCTGCCCACGTTCAAGGAAGTAGTAGAGGAACTGTTCGAGGCCGGGCTAGTCCGCGCCGTGTTCGCCACCGAGACGCTGGCCCTGGGCATCAACATGCCGGCCCGGACGGTGGTCATCGAGCGGCTGGACAAGTGGAACGGGGAGAACCACGCCGACCTGACACCGGGGGAGTACACCCAGCTCACCGGGCGGGCCGGGCGCCGGGGCATCGACGTGGAAGGGCACGCGGTGGTGCTCTGGCAACCCGGCGTGGACCCGCTGGCCGTGGCCGGCCTGGCCGGCACCCGGACCTACCCGCTCAACTCCAGCTTCCGGCCGTCTTACAACATGGCGGTCAACCTGGTCGGGCAGGCCGGCCTGGACAAGGCGGCCGCGCTGCTCGAATCGTCGTTCGCCCAGTTCCAGGCGGATCGCGCGGTGGTCGGCATCGCCCGGCAGGCGCGACGCGCCCGGGCCGCGCTGGACGAGCTCGGGGTGGCCTGCGACCGCGGCGACTACGCCGAGTACCACGCGCTGCGCCAAGAGCTCTCCGGGCTGGAGGCGGACGCGGCCCGGGCCCGCTCGGCGGACCGGTGGGCGCAGGCCCGGCAGTCCCTGGAGCAGCTGCGCCGCGGGGACATCATCCTGGTGCCGGCCGGCCGCCGGTCCGGCCTGGCCGTCGTGCTCGACCCCGGCGTGGCGGGCGGGAAATCACGTGCTGCGGCGCCGCGGCACGACGGGAACGCCGCGCTGCCGCTGGTGCTCACCATCGGCCGCCAGGTCAAACGGCTGTCGCTGGCCGACTTCCCGACCCCGGTCAGCCCGATCGACCGGCTACGGATACCGAACAGCTTCAGCGCCCGGTCCCCGCAGCACCGCCGGGACCTGGCCGCCAGCCTGCGCAACAAGCTGGCCGGCCGGGACATCCCGCGGCCCGGCCGGCCGGAACCGCCGCGGGCCCAGGAGGACATCGCCCGGCTGCGCCGGGAGCTGCGTCAGCATCCGTGTCACGCCTGCCCGGACCGTGACACGCACGCCCGGGAAGCGGAACAGCGGACCCGGCTGGAACGCGAGGTAGCCGGCCTGGAGGCCAGCGTGGCCGCCCGGTCGCACGTGATCGCGCGCACCTTCGAGCGGGTCTGCGCCGTCCTGGAGCATCTCGGCTACCTGGCCGACGGCCAGGTCACCCCGGACGGGCGGCGGCTCGGCGACCTGTATTCCGAGCTGGACCTGCTGGCCGCGGAGTGCGTGCGCCGCGGGCTGTGGGACGGCCTGGACCCGGCCGAGCTGGCCGCCTGCGTGTCCGTGCTGACCTTCGAGTCCCGGCAGAGCGACGACGACGCACCGGCCCGGATGCCCGGCGGCCCGGTACGGGACGTGATCGGCTCGATGGTGTCCGTCTGGGGCGAGCTGGACGAGCTGGAAAAGGAACACCGGCTGTCCTTCATGCGCCCGCCGGAGCTCGGCTTCGCCTGGGCCGCGCACGCCTGGGCCCGGGGCAAGCCGCTGGAGAAGGTGCTGGACACGCTGACCCCAGGCGACTTCGTCCGCGCGGTCAAGCAGCTAATCGACCTGCTCGGCCAGATCGCCGTGGCGGCCGGCCGGGGTTCCCCGCTGGCGGCTACCGCGCACGCCGCGGCGGACGCGCTGCGCCGCGGCGTGGTCGCCTATTCGTCCGTGGGGTAAGGCATGGCGTGGTGAACCCGTAGGCTCGTGGTATGGCTGATCTCAGCGACTACGCCCGGCTGGTGGCACGGGACCACGGGCTTGCCACGGTGTCCACACTGCGCGCTGACCAGACGATCCAGGCCTCGGTAGTAAACACCGGGGTACTCGACCACCGTGGCCACCAGGTGGTCGGTTTCACCACCCGGGGCGACTCCCGCAAGCTGGTCAACCTCCGGGTCCGCCCCCGGCTGGCGGTGACCATCCGGGCGGGCTGGGAATGGGTCACCGTGGAGGGGACGGCCGAGCTGCTCGGCCCCGGCGACCCCGCAAAAGGTTTCGACGCGGAAGCGGTCCGGCTGCTGCTGCGCGCCGTGTTCATCGCGGCGGGCGGCACACACGACGACTGGGCCACCTACGACCGCGTGATGGCCGAAGAGCGCCGGGACGCGGTCATGATCCAGCCGGTGCGGGTCTACTCCGGCGGGTGATGCGCGGTCGGGACCGGGCCGGGCCAGATGAGCAGGACCGGGCAGGCCGCGTGATCCACCACGAAGCGAGCCGCTTTGCCCAGGCTCTCGGCGGCGGCGAGTAACCGGTTGGGTACGGTACGCCGGGTGCAGCCGGATGACTGGGCCATGCTGCGCGACGTCCGGCTGGCCGCGCTGGCCGACGCGCCGGACGCGTTCGGCTCGACGCTGACCAGGGAAGCCGGCCAGCCAGAAGGCCAGTGGCGGGCGCGGATCAGCGCCCGGCCGTGGTTCCTGGGCTTCCGGGGTGGCCAGCCGGCCGGCCTGATCGCGGCCTTCCCGCAGTCGCCGCTGCCCGGCCAGGAGCCGACCTGGCACCTGGTGTCCATGTGGGTCAGCCGGGACGCCCGCGGCGCTGGACTGGCCGACTCGCTGGTCGGCGCGGTCACCGCGCACGCCAGGTCAGCGGGAGCGGCCCGGGTGACGCTGTGGGTCGCGGTCGGCAATGACCGGGCTCGTGCGTTCTACCGGCGGATGGGGTTCACGCCGACCGGCCGGCGGCAGCAGTACCCGCGGCCCGGTGCGGCCGACCTGGACGAGGAGGAGTTCGCCTGCGCGCTGTCAGATGCGCAGTGCGGCCCATAGCGCCACCGTGGCCAGGGCCACCCCAGCCGGCACGGTGAGCAGGCCGAGCCGGGTGAAGCCGCCGCACCGTTTCGCCCGCCGGGTGCAGCGGCAGCGCGCCGGTCACGATCACGATCAGCGCCGCGGGTACGGCCACCGCCGCCTCGGGCACCCGGCTGGGCCGGACGATCGCGGTGAGCAGCACGCCGCCGAGCAGCACACCGGACAGTGCCTCGGCAGCGGGGCCAGGGAGCACCCCAGGGACGATACCTAGCGCGGCTGCGCGGCCTGGGTGCAGCCTGGCAAGATGGCCCAGGTGGGCCCGCTCATGCTGCTGGATACCGCCGCGCTGTACTACCGCGCGTTCTACGGCGTCCCGGACACGCTGACCGCCCCGGACGGCACCCCGGTGAACGCGATCCGTGGCCTGCTGGACATGATCGCCCGGCTGGTCCGGGCCCGGCCGCCCGGCGCCCTGGTCGCCTGCCTGGACGCGGACTGGCGGCCCGCGTTCCGGGTAGCCGCCATCCCGTCGTACAAGACGCACCGGGCCCGCCCGGACGGCACCGAGGAGGAGCCGCCCGCGCTCACCCCGCAGATCCCGGTGATCAAAGAGGTGCTGCGCGCGATGGGCATCGCCACGGCGGCCGCGGCCGGCTTCGAGGCGGACGACGTGATCGGCACGCTCACCGCGCGGTCCACCGGGCCGGTCGACGTGGTCACCGGGGACCGGGACCTGTTCCAGCTGGTGGACGACCGGCGGCCGGTGCGGATCGTGTACACCGCCCGCGGCCTGACCAAGCTGGACGTGGTGGACGAGGCCGCGGTGACCCAGCGCTACGGCATCCCGGGCCGGGCGTACGCCGACTTCGCCGTGCTGCGCGGCGACCCCAGCGACGGCCTGCCCGGGGTGCCCGGGGTGGGGGACAAGACGGCCGCGGCGCTGGTCCAGGCGTTCGGCAGCATCGGTGCGATCATCGACGCGCTGGACCGCGGGCACGGCGGCTTCCCCAAGGGCAGCCGGGCCAAGCTCGCGGCGGCCCGGGATTACCTGGCGGTGGCCATCCCGGTGGTCCGGGTCGCGCCGGACGCGCCGGTGCCTGAGGTGTCCGGCGAGCTGCCGGCCGCCGCTGCCGACCCGGCGCGGCTGGCCGCGCTCGACGAGCGCTGGGACCTGGGCTCTTCGCTCCGCCGCGCGTCCAGTTCGCTAGCCGACGCCGCACACTGAACGCCAGTGCCGGGTGCTCGGCGCTACAGCACGCGCAGCGCCACCAGGCAGGTGTCGTCCTCCGAGTCGGTCGAGCTGAGTGCGTCCAGCACGGCCGCGATGAGCTGTTCCGGGTCGGAGAGGCCGGCCGCGGCGCGGGCCAGCATGCTGAGGCCCTCATCCAGGGACCGGTTCCGCCGCTCGACCAGCCCGTCGCTGTACAGCAGCACGATGTCGGCGGGCTCCAGCCGCACGGTCATCGCCGCGTAGCTGCCGCGGCCCGCGCCGAGCAGGATGCCGGCTGGCTGGCCGAGCGGGCGCGCGCAGCTGCCGCGGACCAGCAGCGGCGGCGGATGGCCCGCCTGGGCCCAGGTCAGGTCGCGGCTGGCCGGGTCGAAGTAGCCGGCCATGACCGAGGCGGTGTGCTCCGGCGCGACGTGATGCACCAGGTCGTTCAGCCAGCCGACGAGGCGCTCAGGCGGCGCCCCGGTGATGGCCAGACCGGCCAGCGCGCCGCGCAGCCGGGCCATCCCGGCCGCGGCGTCCAGGCCGTGCCCGGCCACGTCGCCGATGGCCAGCAGCACATTGCCGGCCGGCATCTCCGCGGTGATGTACCAGTCGCCGCCGACCCGGCTGTTCGCCGAGGCGGGCAGGTAGCGCACGACCGCGCGCAGGCCGGGCAGGTCGAACGGGGCCTCGTGCAGCGGCAGGATGGCGCGCTGCAGCTCCAGTGTGACGTGCCGCTCCTGCAGTAATGCGGCGGCCAGGGCGGTCGGGCCGCGCGGGGCACGCGCGGCGTGCCGCGGACGGAGCGTGAACGGCCCGGAAGCGGCCGTGAACGCGGACCGGGCCGCGGCACGGTCGACCCCGGCGGAGCCGCCTGGCTCCAACGGAGCCGGGGAACTAACGATCTCTGGAGTCATCGCCGTTCACATGAGTGAGCTGAAGTACACCAAGAGTGAAGCATGACGGGCACTCCTGTCTAGATGGGGACAGGGTGCACCCTAAACAGGGAGGCGCAGCACCCCAAACAGGGAGACAGCTGCCCAGGACAGCGGGTCCCCGCATCGTGATTGGATGGCCATCATGCCGAACCCATTCTCCGCTACCGCAGCCGAACTCTACCCGGCGGGGCGGCTGCAGCTGGCCGCCAAGGCCGCGGATCAGGCCGGGCTGGGCGCCCTGCTACTCACCCCGGGGCCGGACCTGCGCTACGTGATCGGCTACGACGCGCACCAGCTGGAGCGGCTCACCTGCCTGGCCGTGCCGGCCGCCGGTGACCCGTTCCTGGTCGTGCCGCGGCTGGAACTGCCCGCCGCGCAGGCCTCGCCGGCCGGCGGTTCCGGGCTCGAGATCATCCCGTGGGACGAGACCGATGATCCGTACCAGCTGGTCGCCGGGCGGCTCGGCGCGGTCGAGTCGGTCGGCCTGTCCGACCGGATGTGGGCGCTGATGGTGCTGCGGTTCCGCGAGGTGCTGCCCGCGGCCGGGCAGGGCCTAGCCTCGACCGCGCTGCGCGGGCTGCGATCGCGCAAGACCCCGGCCGAGATCGCCGCGCTGCGCGAGGCCGGGGCGGCCATCGACCGGGTGCATGCCGCGGTGCCGGAGTGGCTGCGGGCCGGCCGCACCGAGCTCGAGGTGGCGGCGGACATCGCCCTGGCGATCACCGCCGAGGGGCACGCCCGGGCCGACTTCGTCATCGTCGGGTCCGGGCCGAACGCGGCCAGCCCGCACCACGAGCCGTCCAGCCGGGTGCTGCAGCCGGGCGACGCGGTCGTGGTGGACATCGGCGGCACCATGCCCAGCGGGTACTGCTCGGACTGCACCCGGGTGTACGCGATCGGCCAGCCGCCCGCCGGCTTCACCGCCTACTACCAGGTGCTCCAGGGCGCCCAGGAGGCCGCCTGCGCGGCAGTGCACCCGGGCGTCCGGGCCGAGCAGGTCGACGCGGCCGCCCGGGCGCCGATCACCGCGGCCGGCTACGGCGCCCAGTTCATGCACCGCACTGGGCACGGCATCGGGCTGGAGACGCACGAGGATCCGTACATCGTGGCGGGCAACGACGAGCGGCTGGAACCGGGCATGGCCTTCTCGGTCGAACCGGGTATCTACCCAGGCCCGCACGGGGCCAGGATCGAGGACATCGTGGTGTGCACCGAGCAGGGCTACGAGCGGCTGAACAATGTCACCCGCGAGCTGGTCGTGGTCTAGTTATCGGTGACCCCGTCCGCGGCCGGGTGCCCGATGGACAGCGCGCTCACCGGGTCGAAGAACTGCAGGTTGGACGTTTGCACGGCGAGCTCGACCGGCTGGCCGGACCGGACGTGGCTGCGCGCCGCCACCCGGGCCGTCCACAGTGACTTGCCGGAGGCGAGCACGACCGCGGTGGAGTCCTCGTCGTCTTCGTCCCCGCCGATGTCGGTGATGCTGGCGTGCCGGACCGGGGGAGCGTCCACCGAGAAGATCACGTGGATCTCGCTGCCCAGCTCCTCGGTGACGTCGGCGCGCACCGACATCCGGGCCCAGCTGCTGTCGGCCAGCGCCGCGTCCTCGAAGTCCGAGGGCCGGACGCCGAGG
>Ga0210401_10007061_pt1 | contig 11325 bp, 10 predicted proteins | sample IncBWH32MmetaG_FD_150866 | JGI IMG/M metagenome (GOLD analysis project Ga0210401, IMG submission 150866) | Forest soil microbial communities from Barre Woods Harvard Forest LTER site, Petersham, Massachusetts, United States - Inc-BW-H-32-M | ecosystem: Environmental > Terrestrial > Soil >... | reverse complement strand
TCCCCGGGCCGGGGTGCCACTACCCCGGACGCGGCGTCGCAACACGCACATCCGCCGCTTCCGTCACATTTTCGCGGTGGATCCAGGCTTCGTGGCGGATCCGGTGCATCCCAGTGCCGCATGCCAAGTGTGACCACATCCCCTCCGGCCGACGGCTCAGGATCGAAGCGATGATTCCGCTCTGATCGGCGTGGCTGACCGCAAGCAGTTCCTGGCGCCTGGCGCCGTCAGGCAAGCACGTGCCGGGTACCGGTCCATGGTGGTCCTGAGAGGTCATTCCCAGACGGGGCAGGTCCCTGTGTGCGCCGTGGGGCACGAGCGCTCTGCGGTGTCAGTGTTCGGGAGCATTTGGGCTCCGGGGCGTTTTTTGTGCATCCCCGCACCCAAAATCCTCCGACAAGCCCAAATACTCCCAGGTAAACCCGATCATTTGAAACACATGAGCTAGCAGGTGAGGATGAGGTTGACGGACCCCCGCCAGTCTGCACGGAGCGCCCGCCGTGCGGGCGCTCTGCGGATCCGGTGTGCCCCAATGCCACATGCCAACTGTGAAATCATCCGGTCCTCGCTGTGGCTGACGATCGAGGCCACGGTGAGCTTGTGATCGCCCTCGGGTCGGCCCGTGGAGGTGCCCGGCCACCATGCCGGGGCCGGAGCTGCGGGCAGGCATGGCTGCCTCGGGCCGTGTTCGCGGCCGGGGTATCCATGCGCCCTAACCTCATTTCCTGCGGGCCAGCGAGTACTGGCTGTTCCGGCTGGGATTGTCGTGGCCGGTGGCCGGGGCAGCGAAGGTTACCTCGACGCTGAGTCCTCCGCGATTCCCCGGGTGGACGCTGAGAGCTGCGTCATGCGCTTTGGCGATGGCGGCCACGATGGACAAGCCGAGGCCGGATCGGCCTGGCTCATCCGCCCGGTCCGGGTTAAGACGCTGGAAGGGCTGGAGCAACCGCTGGATCTGCCCGGCGCGTACCGGGGGGCCGGTGTTGGCCATGAGCAGGAACGCGTGCCCGTTCCTTGTTCCCGTGCTGACCTCGACCTGTCCGCCGGGGACGTTGTAGCTCAGCGCGTTGTCGGTGAGGTTGGCTATCAGCCGCTCGGCGAGGCTGGGATCGCCTGTGGCCGGGGCGGAGCCGAGTTCGGCCGTCACGTCCAGCGCCAGGGCTTGGGCCCGCGGGCTACGCGCGTTGAGCACCCGCGTCGTGATTTCGGCGAGGTCGAAGGGATCCCGGTGGTCCAGGCCGCGCTGGCTGCGGGCCAGGGTGAGCAGCGCTTCGATCAGCCGTTCTTGCTCCTGGCCTGTGACGAGCACTTCTTCGCAGGTAGAGCGCAAGGTGGCGGCGGTGGCGGCGGGGTCAGCGAGGGCTACCTCGAGCAGCGCGCGTTCGAGGGTGAGCGGGGTGCGCAGCTCGTGGGAGGCGTTGGCGACGAATTGCCGCTCAGCGTCGAAGGCGGCCTGCAGCCGGGCGAGCAGTGCGTCGATGGTGTCGGCGAGGTCGGTGAGCTCGTTGGCGGGACCCGGTATGGCGAGCCGCCGGCCCAGGTCGTCCTCGGAGATGGACCGGGCGGCGGTGGTGATCTTCCGCAGCGGCCGCAGGATGCGCCCGGCGAGCAGCCAGCCCAGTATCAGCGACGCTATCGCCGTGAGGCCCAGCACGACCGCCACCGCGGCCGGGAGCCCGTGGGAGTTGATGGAGTGCGCCCGGTCGGAGAGCGCTGTCACCTGGTATTCGAGCTGGCCGATGCGGGCTTGTGCCTGGGCCAGCGGGGACTGCTGACCGCTGGGGGCCGGCGGGGCGGGGGTTGCGGGCTGGACGGAAGTGGCGGACGCCTCCCACGAATAGATGCCGGTGACCACGACGGCGGCGGAGAGGATGGACAGGGCGCCGTAGACGGCGGCTAGCCGCCACCGCACGCTGCGGCGGTGGCGGCGGGCCGGGAACGGGCCGGGAGGGGCGGGCGGGCGCATCGCGGTCCTTAGATCCGGTAGCCGGCCTGGGCGATGGTGCAGATGACCGGCGGATCGCCGAGTTTTACCCGCAGCCGGTGGATGGTGGCCTTGACAGTGGTGGTGAACGGGTCGGTCATCTCATCCCACACCTTTTCCAGTAGCTGCTCGGCCGGTACCACCGTGCCCTGGGCTTCCAGCAGCAGCTGCAGCACGGCGAACTCTTTGGGGGTCAGCGGGAGCCGCCGTCCGCCCCTGGTGGCGACGCGGTGTGCTGGGTCGAGTCGCAGGTCGTCGCGCGTGAGCAGCGGCGGCAGCGGCGGCCGGGACCGCCGGGCCAGCGCCCGGATCCGGGCGACTAGCTCGGCGAACGCGAACGGCTTGGACAGGTAGTCATCAGCGCCGAGGCCAAGGCCGTCGACCCGGTCCTCGATCGTGGCCGCCGCGGTCAGCATGAGGATCCGGCCTTCGCATCCCCTGGCGATCAGCTGACGGCACACCTCGTCGCCGTGCACCGCGGGCAGGTCGCGGTCGAGGACGATTACGTCATAGCTAGTCACGACCGCGCGGTCGAGGGCCTGCTGCCCGTCGAAGGCGATGTCGACGGCCATGCCCTCGCGGCGCAGGCCGACGGCGACGGTCTCGGCGAGCTTGACTTGGTCCTCGGCCACCAGCACTCTCATGATCCCCAGGATGCCCGGCCCGCGGTCACAGCGTGGTCACAGTGCCTGTGACGCCCGTGTGACCGGCCGTGAACTACAACTGCGGGCATGGAAGCAACCATCGAAGTGAGCGGGCTGCGCAAGCGGTTCGGGCCGACGCTGGCGCTGGACGGCATGTCCTTTACTGTCCTGCCCGGGCAGGTCACCGGGTTCGTCGGGCCGAACGGCGCGGGTAAATCCACCACGATGCGGGTCGTGCTCGGCCTGGACGCACCCGACGCGGGCACCGCGCTGATCGGGGGCCGGCCCTACCAGTCCCTGCGCCGCCCGCTCACTGGTGTCGGCGCGCTGCTGGACGCCGCCGCGCTGCAGCCCAGCCGGTCCGCCCGCAACCACCTGCTGTGGCTGGCCCACTCCCAGGGCCTGACGGCCAGCCGGGTGGACGAGGTCGTCGCGCAGTCCGGCCTGCAGGCCGTCATCCGGCGGAAGGCGGGCGGCTACTCCCTCGGCATGCGCCAGCGGCTGGGCATCGCCGCGGCGCTGCTCGGCGACCCGCCGGTGCTCATGCTTGACGAGCCGTTCAACGGCATGGACCCCGAAGGGATCGTATGGATGCGCGGGTTCCTGCGGTCCGCTGGCCGCCCAGGCCGGGCGGTGCTGGTCTCCAGCCACCTGATGGGCGAGTTGCAGGACACCGCCGATCATCTGGTCGTGGCCGGCCGCGGCCGGGTGATCGCGGACGCCAGCGTGGCGGAGCTGATCGCGACCGCGTCCGGGGGCCGGGTGTCGGTCGCCACCACGGCACCCGGGCGGGCGACGGAGGTCCTCAGCGCCGCCGGGGCGCAGGTCGCCGCGGCCGGTCCCGGCCCGCTCATCATCGCTGGCCTGGAGGCCGAACGAGTGGTGGCTCTGCTGTCGCGCAATGCGGTGCCCTTCTCGGAGGTGTCCGCGCACCGGGCGACGCTGGAGGACGCGTACCTTGAACTCACCAGGGACGCGGTCGAGTTCCGGGCCGCCCCGTCCGAACGGGCGGCGCGATGACCGTCACTCCCTACCAGTCGCGCCTGCGGGAAGGGCCCTACGGGTTCGCGGACCTGTTGCACGCGGAGTGGACCAAGTTCCGCACGGTACGCGGCTGGATCATCGCCGTGATCGTCGGGGGCCTGGCCATCGTGGCCCTCGCCCTGGCGCCGGGCCAGCAGGGTTCGTGCAACGTCTCCAGCTGCACCGCCCCGGTGGGACCGGGCGGGGAAGAGGTGTCGGACAGCTTCTACTTCGTGCACCAGCCGCTTTCCGGAAACGGCAGCATCACTGTCCGGGTGACCTCTCTCACCGGCGAGATCCCGGTGCTTACCCAGGGCGCGGCGATGCGGGCCGGTCTCGTCCCGTGGGCCAAGGCCGGGATCATCATCAAGGCGAGTACCAGCCCGGGATCGGCGTACGCGGCGATGATGGTCACCGGCAGCCACGGGGTGCGGATGCAGGACGACTTCACGCAGGACATGCCCGGTCTTCCCGGCGCCGTCTCCGCGACCTCCCCGCGCTGGCTGCGGCTGACCCGCTCTGGCGACACCATCACCGGCTACGATTCCGCCGACGGCACCCACTGGGCCCAGGTCGGCACCGCCACCCTGGCCAGCCTGCCGCAAGTCGCCCAGGTCGGCCTGTTCACCACCTCGCCTGGGTACCTGCAAACCTCGCTCGGCGAGGCGAGCGTCAGCGGCGGCCCCAGCGTAGCCACCGGCGTCTTCGACCACGTCGGCCTGAGCTGGCCCAGCGGCGCGTGGGCCGGCGACAACGTAGGAGGAGGCGGCGGCTCGCCGGGCGGTACCGCGGGCTCCAGCCAGGCCGCGGGCACGTTCACGATCACCGGCGCCGGTGACATCGCCCCCGTGGTGGCCGGAGGAGGGGGCGATGTCACGATCGCGCAGACTCTCGTGGGCACGTTCGCCGGCCTCATCGTCCTGGTGGTCGTGGCGGCGATGTTCATGACCGCCGAGTACCGGCGGCGCCTGATCCTCGTCACGCTCACCGCGGCTCCCCGGCGCGGCCGCGTGCTGGCCGCCAAGGCCGTCATCATCGGCACCGTCACATTCGCGGCCGGGCTGGTCAGCGCCGCCATCGCCGTGGTGCTCGGCCAGCGGGTCCTGCGCGGCAACGGCGCCTACGTGTACCCGGCGAGCGCGCTGACCCAGGTGCGGGTGATCGTCGGCACCGCGGCCGTCCTCGCGGTCGCCGCCGTCCTCGCGGTCGCCATCGGGACGATACTGCGGCGCGGCAGCGGGGCAGTCGCGGTGGTCGTCGTGGTGATCGTCTTGCCGTACCTGCTCACCGTGGCCGCGCCCATACTGCCGCCCGGCCCCGCCGACTGGCTGCTGCGGCTCACCCCGGCCGCAGGGTTCGCCATCCAGCAGACCCTCATCCAGTATCCGCAGGTCACCAACACCTACACCGCCGCCTACGGCTACTATCCGCTGCCGCCCTGGGCTGGCCTGGCCGTGCTGTGCGCCTGGGCCGCGCTCGCCCTGAGCCTGGCCGTCTTCCTGCTGCGCCGCAGGGACGCATGAGGCGCGCACCAGCGCGAGGCACGCGGCGGCCGGACCCGCAGTACGCGGGGCGCGCGCTGCACGCGGAATGGACGAAGGCGCGCACCGCGGGCAGCACGATCTGGCTCCTGCTCGCCATCATCGCCACCACCATCGCGGTCGGCAGCGCGGTGGCCACGGCGACCCGGTGCCCGGCCGCGGGCTGCGGCCAGGATCCGGCCAAGGTCAGCCTCTCCGGCATCGACCTCGGCCAGGCGGTCGTCGCCATCCTGGCCGTGCTGGCGATCAGCGGCGAGTACGGCACAGGCATGATCCTCCTCACCCTGACCGCGATACCGCGGCGGACGACCATGCTGGCCGCCAAGGCCGCCATCCTGACCGGCCTGGTGATGGTAGCGGGCACGGTAGCGGTCCTCGGGTCGTTGCTGGCCGGGCGCCTCATCCTGCCCGGCCACGGCTTCATCCCCCCGCACGGCTACCCGCTGCTGTCCCTGGCCGACGGGCCGTACCTGCGCGCTGCCGCCGGGTCAGTCCTGTACCTCAACCTGGTTGGCCTGCTCGGGCTCGGCATAGCCACCGCGATCCGGGATTCCGCCGTGGCCATCGGGATCGTCCTCGGCCTGCTGTACCTGTTCCCGGTCGCGGCAGCCGCCGTCGCGAACCCCCACTGGCAGCGCCACCTGGAGCAGATCGCCCCCATGTCCGCCGGACTGGCCATCCAGGTGACAACCGGCCTGCGCGGTATGCCGATCAGCCCGTGGGCGGGCCTCGGCGTGCTCGCCGCCTGGGCCACGGGAGCGATGCTGGCCGGCGGCCTGCTGCTCCGGCTCCGCGACGCGTGAGCCGGGCCGGTCGGGCGAGTGATCTGGTCAAACCACCTGTTGACCCAAACCCCCCGCCAGGCCGAATACCCCCGGTAGATGGCAGTCATCTGAAATTCAGGAGCTAACAGGTGCGGGTGGGGTTGACGGGGCCGCCAGCCTGCAGTGCGACGCCCGACCGCGGGCATTGTGCGGGCGCCGTGGTCCCCCGTACCCCAGATCAACCACAGGACCCGGATCAACCGTCATAACCGCAAAGTTCCCCGCCCGGCGTGACACCAACGACGCCCTGTGATGACCGTGACGAGCAACGGAAGACCGAAGCTGTCACCCGCTCATCCCCGCCCCAACGGTCAGTCGGCAGGCGGGCCGCACGTTGTCGGCCATCGCCGCGGTAAGGGTCTCCCGCCTGGCTGTGATCGGCTTTGGCCCCTGGCCCGCCGCCCCTGCCTGCATTAGTTGGCGTGGAGCTGTTTGACGGAATTGCAGCAATGCTGCATAGTAGTGATGTGGGCAACTATCATGGCTATGCGGCGGTCCAGGGGCGGGGGACGGTGGCCTTGCCGCCGGAGCTGAGGCGCAAGTACCGGCTGGATGAGCCAGGAGCTCAGCTTGAGATCATCGAACGGGAGGATGGCGTGATCGAGCTTCGCCCGACCCTGCCGGTTCCCGTCGATGAGATGTGGTTCTGGACGGAGGGCCACCAGGCGGCTGAGCGGGAGGCGGAGGACGATCTGGCCGCTGGCCGCTTCCGTACTTTCGACGACGCCGGGAGCTTCCTCGCCGACCTGGAGTCGCTCGCGGCCGACACGAGCCAGTGAAGTACCGCTCGCTTGAGTCCTTCAGGAACGACTTCCGGCGGCTTCCTGCCGAGCACCAGCAGGTGTTCCTGCAGATACTCCGCGAGTTCTTTCTCCCCGCGATCGAAGCTGGGTCGTTCAGCGGCACGCCTCCTTGGCCCAAACGGCTGCGGATCCACCGGATAAACAACACCGAGATCTACTCGCTGACCTGGAACTTCGCGTCCCCTGACGGCCGAGCGACCTTCCATCTGGACAAGATGGACGAAGGTGAACCCCTCCTGGTCTGGCGCCGGATCGGCGACCACGCCATCTACAAGAGTCCGTGACGCACGGGTCCTAGACGTCGAGACCAAAAGCCACCAAAATGTCCTCGTGAGTTCGCCCGCTGTCAGCGCACCGGAGCACTCCCGGATGCCTTCGGCCCCTACCTTCGCGTGATGCTCTCTCGTCGCAGGTTCCTCCAGATCGCGGCCGCCTCCTCTGGGCTCGCCGTCACCGGCGCCGACCTCCTCTCCCAGGCGGTCGCCAACGCTTCACCCGCGATCCTGGCCAACGGTTCGCGCGGGGTCCGGCACGTGGTCATCCTCATGATGGAAAACCGCTCGTTCGACCACTTCCTGGGCTGGTTGCCCGGCGCCGACGGCCGTCACGACCTGACGTTCGTGTCCGCGGTCGACGGCAACACCTACCCGAACTACCCGCTCGCCCCGGACTTCCAGGGGTGCGGGTACAGCGACCCGGACCATAGCTGGGAGGGCTGGCTCGTCGAGCACAACTACGGCAGGCTCGACGGCTTCCTCCAGCGGCCGACGACCCCGGCGAACAACCCGGGCGTGAAACTGGCCGCGGCGAACACCTTCCCGATCGGCTACTACACCAACTTCCGTCCCAACGGGATGCGCAAGGCCGTGCCCGACCTGCCGGTCATCGGCGCGCTCGCCGAGCATTACACGACGCTAGACCGCTACTTCTGCGCCTTCGCGGGGGAGACCTTCCCCAACCGCTTCTATCAGCACGCGGGCCAGACCGACCGGGACCACAACTCCGAGGTGGCCTCCACCCTGCCGACCATCTGGGACCAGCTCTCCCCGATCCCGAACTCCAACGGCATCCCGACCGGCGGCTACTACTACCGCGACTCGCCGTTCCTGGCCCTGTGGGCCAGCCCCGCGATCGAGCCGGGCGCCACCTTCAAGTACCAGGCGTTCTTCCACCCGTTCTCAGACGCCGACGCCGCCACGGCCGCGCTGTCCGCCGGCACCTCGTTCGTCGCGGCCTGCCAGAACGGCACGCTGCCGAACGTCTGCTACATCGACCCCGCGTTCGACAACGAGGCGACCGGCACGTCCGGGGACGACCACCCGCAGGGAGACATCCGGCTGGGCGAACGCTTCATCGCCGACGCCTACCACGCCCTGGCCGATAACGGCTACCTCGACAACACGGTGTTCATCATGACGTTCGATGAGTGGGGCGGCTTCTACGATCACGTGCCTCCGCCGCAGGTCATCGACAACACCAACCCGGCCAATGTCATGCACGCCGGAGACAGCACCACCCCGACCGACGGCCAGCTCGTGCCGAACTACCGGCAACTTGGCTTCCGGGTCCCGGGCCTGGTGATAAGCAACCTCGCGCTGCCGCGCCGGGTCGTGCACGAGGGCCCGTTCGAGCACTGCTCCAGCCTCGCGCTGATCGAGTCGACCTTCGGCCTGCACCCGCTCACCGCTCGCGACCGGCACGCCCGCAACCTCCGGAACGTCCTGCTTCCCTTCGCCGTGCCGGCCGGCGACGCGGTGCGCCCGTCCGCCATCCCGACCAGCTCGGACGTGATCGGCCCGGCGATCAGCCCGCCGTCCGAGTCGCTGCTGCAGGTGCTCGAGGGCACCGCGTCCTTCGACCCGGCCGACATCTGCTCGGGCGACAGCGTCCAGTCGGTGTCTCCGGCCCCGGTCAACCATCCACCGCGGCCTCAGACCTTCGGCGGCATACCAGGCCTGACCGGAACCTCCGGCATGGCCGACCTGTTCAAGTCCTACAACTCGAACGACACCGGGTCATGACCCGTCCGCCGGCAGCCCGAACGCCGCGGGGTGCAGCACACGGGCGATGGCCACGACCGCCCCGGCGGTGGTCAGGGCCCGCGACGACCACCGCGGCCACCAGCACGCGCGGCGGCCGGATCTGCCAGACGATGGCGCCGGCCAGCGTGTGCTCCGCATGACGGGGCAGGCCGGCGATCAGCCACGTGCGTGCGACTCCTGGTAGGCGCGGGCGGCGGCGGTGATGCGAGCGGCCGCGCCCGGCAGGCCGGCCCAGTGCGTGTGCAGGTAGGACGCGTGTACGCGGCCGCGGACGAAACCCTCGGTGACGGCCGATCCCGACGCGGTCCACCGCCACGCGTTGGCCGCTCCGTCCGGTGACCGGACGGCGGTGCGGTGGAACTCGTGGCCGTGGGCGTGGGTCCCGGCCGGTCCGAGCGGTGAGGAGGTGGCGGCCACGGCGTCGCGGTAGCCGAGCGTGAGCCTGCTCGTCATCGCGCCCTCGACCTCGAGGACCCCGCACATCGGGTGCCCGTCGAGCGACCGTGACAGGTACAGCAGGCCGGCGCACTCGGCGATGACCGGCGCGCCCGCCCCGGCCAGCGCCGCGACCTCGGCCCGCAACGACGCGTTGGCCGACAGGTCCGCGGCGTGCTCCTCGGGGAACCCGCCCCCGATGACCAGGCCATGGACCTGATCCGGGAGCTTCTCGTCGCGCACCGGGTCGAACGTCACGACCTCGGCGCCGGCCGCGGCCAGCAGTTCGGGGTGCTCGGCGTAGCCGAAGGTGAACGCCGCGCCGCCCGCGACCGCGATGCGCGGCGGGGGAGCGGTCACCACGGTCCGTTCGGCAGAAATGTCGGGGGTGTCCGGGAGCGCGCCTGCCGTCCGGGCCAGCCGGAGTACGGCCTCCAGGTCCACGCCGCTGGCGATGACCGCGGTGAGCGCGCCGACCGCGGCGGCGGCGGCGTCGCCGCCCAGTTCGGCCGCGGGGACGAGCCCGAGGTGCCGGGACGGCACGGCGAGCTGGTCCAGGCGCCGGATCACGCCCAGGACCGGGACGCCCGCGGCGCCGGCCGCGTCGCGGAGCAGGCGCTCATGGTGCGTCGAACCGACCCGGTTGAAGATCACGCCGCCCAGCGGGGTCCGGGCGTCGAACGTCGCGAAACCGTGCAGCAGGGCGGCGGCCGACGAGCTCACCCCGGCCGCGTCGACCACCAGGACGATGGGCGCGCCGAGCAGCCGCGCGACGTGCGCCGTCGACGCGAAGTCTCCGCGGCCGGACGCGCCGTCGAACAGGCCCATCACGCCCTCGATGATCGCGATGTCGGCCGGGGCCGGGGTACTGGCCCCGTGCGTGAACATCGGTACGATCTGGTCCTCGCCGACCAGCCACGGGTCCAGGTAGCCGGGGTCGATGTAGTCCGGGCCGACCTTGTGCGGTGAGACGGCCAGGCCGCGCTGGCGCAGCGCGCCGAGCAGGCCGGTGGCGACCGACGTCTTGCCGTGACCGCTGCCGGGGGCCGCGATGACGACGCGCGGTACGCTCACCACTCGATGCCCCGCTGGCCCTTCTGGCCGGCGTCCATCGGGTGCTTGATCTTCGTCATCTCGACGACCAGGTCGGCGGCGCCGATCAGGTCCGGGTGCGCGTCCCGGCCGGTGACCACCACGTGCTGGTACCCCGGCCGGGCGGTGAGCGTCGCGACCACGTCGGCGACGTCGATCCAGCCCCACTTCATCGGGTAGGTGAACTCGTCCAGGATGTACAGGCCGTACCGCTCGGCGGCCAGGTCCCGCTTGATCTGCGCCCAGCCCTCGCGGGCGTTCGCGGCATGGTTTTCAGCGGTACCGCCGTCGGGGTCGCCGCGCTGGATCCACGACCAGCCGTCGCCCATCTTGTGCCAGGCGACCTCGCCGCCCTCGCCGGTCTGCTCGTGCAGCCGGCCGAGCGCCCGGAAGGCGGCCTCTTCGCCGACTCGCCACTTGGCGCTCTTGACGAACTGGTAGACCGCGATGCCCCAGCCCTGGTTCCAGCCGCGCAGCGCCAGGCCGAACGCCGCGGTCGACTTCCCCTTCATCGCGCCCGTGTGCACGATGAACAGCGGCCGGTTCCGCCGCTGCCTGGTGGTCAGCCCGTCGTCAGGGACGGTCTCGGGTACTCCCTTGGGCATGGTTCAGGCCACCATTTCCCGCCGGTAGGCGCGGACCGAGCCGGCCAGCGCGGCGACCGACAGGTCACCGAGGTCGTCCAGGCTGAGGTACTCGCCGCCCAGCGCCTGCGCCAGGGCGCCGGCCAGCCGGAGCCGGACCGGGCCGCTCTCGCAGTCGACGACCACCGACGCGACGCCGTCGTGGCGCAACCGCAGCGCCGCGACCTGCGGGTCGCCGCCCGCGGTGTGCCGGCCGTCGGTCACCACGACCAGCAGCGGCCGGCGCTGCGGGTCGCGCAGCCGCTCGCGGCGCAGCGTCGCGTGGGCCTCGGTGAGCCCGGCGGTCAGCGGGG
>Ga0210401_10007058_pt1 | contig 11328 bp, 16 predicted proteins | sample IncBWH32MmetaG_FD_150866 | JGI IMG/M metagenome (GOLD analysis project Ga0210401, IMG submission 150866) | Forest soil microbial communities from Barre Woods Harvard Forest LTER site, Petersham, Massachusetts, United States - Inc-BW-H-32-M | ecosystem: Environmental > Terrestrial > Soil >... | reverse complement strand
ACTTCCTATGTCATTCGTCATACCACTCTCCAGGAACGGCGGCAGCCCTCTGACGCGGCAGATCTACAACTGGTTCCGGAAGGCAATCCTGCAGGGAACGATGCGCAGCGGTGAACGGCTGCCCTCCACGCGGGAGCTGGCCGAACAGCTGCATGTCTCGCGGACGGTGGCGGTGCTGGCCTACGAGCAACTGCTGGCGGAAGGTTTCGTTGCAGGCCGCGCGGGTTCGGGAACGTATGTGTCGGAGGGATTGGCAACGGCTCACAGGAGCACCCAGGCAAAGCTCGCGAAAGTGAAATTGTCAATCTTCGGGCATTCCGTGGAAGCGGCAACGTCAAAGGTGAATTATCCGAGCAACCGAACCACGTCGTTGCACTACGATTTCGCGTACGGACGAAGCGACGTCGAAATCTTTCCGTTCGAGATGTGGCGGCGCATGCTGTTGCGGCACGCGCGGAAGGCGCCCGTTCGCGAACTGGACTACGGCCCGACGGCTGGGAGTCTTGCCCTCCGCGACGCGATTGCCGTTCATCTCAGACGATCTCGCGCGGTGGCCTGCGATGCGTCACAAGTGATCGTAGTCAGCGGGTCGCAGCAAGCGTTGGATTTGATCGCGCGGGTGCTGATCGAACGTGGCGACCGTGTGGCCATCGAGGATCCAATCTATCAAGGGACTAGCGAGATTCTACGCAGCGCGGGGGCGCACTTGCTGCCGGTGCCGGTGGATCGCGAGGGGCTGAGACCTGCCAGTCTGCCGAAGGATGCACACATCGCGTTCGTAACGCCATCGCACCAATTTCCGACCGGGGCGGTTCTTTTGCTGGCTCGCCGGTTGGAGTTGCTCGATTGGGCGAGGCGCAAAGACGCGATCGTGGTTGAGGACGACTACGACGGAGAATTCCGTTACGCAGAGCAACCCCTGGAATCTCTGCAGGGACTGGATACCGAAGGACGCGTGATCTACATCGGAACATTTTCACGAACAATTTTTTCGGCACTACGCATTGGCTACTTGATCGTGCCCAAATCGCTGGTGGCGGCGTTCACATCGGCGAAATGGCTGTGTGACCGGCATACCGCGACGCTCGAGCAGGAGACGCTTGCGGAATTTATCGGCAGCGGACTGTATGAGCGGCATTTGCGCCGCGTTCGGCGGCGAAACGCGGGGAATCGCGACGTGTTGCTAGACGCGATCGGCAAGTATATGGGAGACCGCGTGGAGGTGACGGGGGACGGCGCGGGCGCGCATGTCGTGCTGTGGCCGAGCAAGCGCATTTCGGAAAGCGTTGTTATCGAAAGAGCGGCAACGCGGGGAGTGGGCGTCTACGGAATATCAGGGTACTTCTTGACGCGGCCTTCGAGAAGCGGGCTAATGCTGGGCTATTCACGGATGAAGAAAGAGGAAATCCGCGAGGGAATACGGCGCCTGGGCGGAATATTGTGAGGAGCGGCGGTTCCCCTTCGCACTCGCTCCGCGGTGGTCGTTGCTGTGGGTAGGTTGGGATTCTTCGCGCATCCTCATCGGATGGGTTCAGAATGACATGTTCGTCTTTGAGGCACGCGGGCGTAGCTGGAAGGAGGGAGGACGGGCGAGTGGGTTGACACGATCCCTCCACTTCGCGACCCGACGCGCCAAGGGATGGCGCGAAAGAAAACGCCGGGTCGCTGCGCTCGGGTTGGCAAAGTTGGTTGCGCAACAAGGCGCCTACATTAATCGCGCGATGCTCTGGATAAAGAGGCGGGCCCCGGGGCGCGAATCGGGAGATTGGCGTTCCCGGCGGCCGCTACACAGATGTCGAAGGGTCGGTGACGAGAGTTGCGTGCTAGGGGTGGGCGGCGAGCGTGTCGCGATAGCGTTTGAGATTGGATTTGTCGACCACCACCGTGCCGGTATCGACGAATGTGGGCATGGGTGGAGCGAGCGCAGTGCGCCAATCCTTGAACCGGTGAATGGCGTTGTGATGAAGATCGTCGAGGAATTTCAGACCATAGTAACTCATGACGTAGGGCTTTTGCGTGACGGTGGCGGCAATCGCACCGCGTTCGATGGCATCGAGTGTCTGGGGATCGTCGTCGAAGGCTACAACGGGCAGCTTGCCTTCCATGTTGGAGCTCTGTAACGCTGCAACAGCGCCTGAACCACCGGACGCCTCCAGGCAAACAATACCGTCCACTTTTTCTTTCTTCTGAATCATGTCGGTGACCAGCTGAGAGGCGGTAGGCGTATCGCCCTTGTCGTCGAGGATTTTTGTGAGCTGGATGGCGGGGAAATTCTTCAGCGCGTCGGCGACCCCGGCGAGACGATCGTCGAGGTTGCGTTGTCCGGGAATGGTGATGACGACGATGCTGCCGCTGTTGTGAAGCAGCGTGGACATTTGTTTCAGGCTCTCTTTGCCGGCCTTAAAATTATCGGTTCCGATGTAGGAGATGCGCTTGGAATTGGGCACATCAGCATCGACGCAGATGACCGGGATGCCCTGGGCGATGGCCTTGTCGATGTCGGGTTGGAAGATTTCGGGTCGTGCGGCGGAGAGGCAGATACCGGAGGGCTGCTCGTCGACAATCTGTCGAAACATCACGAGTTCCGCGTTCGGAGCGTAGGCTGTGGGACCAACGAGTTCAGCTCTGACGCCGAGCGATTTGGCCGCGTCCAGAAAGCCCGCCTGCGCTTCGTGCCAGTAGGGAAGACCAATATTGGTGGCTACAAAAACGTACCGTTCACCGCCGTCGTGGTAGGACTTCGCGCATGAAACAATGAGTACTGCCGCGACAAACACCGAAACAAATACCAGCCTAGCCGCATGTCTCCTCATGCCAGATCTCCTTTCGCACTCGGTCTGAACGCGGGGTGTTGCTGTACATCCTCGGAAAACTTCGGTTCCGATACCTTGCTGGGATAGGGAACTCAGGAACGAACCGGCAGGGCACCTCCACTTCCACGACGCACTTGAGCTTGATCAGCAGGGTTAGAGGGGTGATTCAAGTTTGTCGCTAGACGAAACATAGGTCCGCCGGGCCTGTCTCGTCAAGCGAAGAACGTGACTGGATGGTTGGCCTGACTAGAGGAGGATCAGGCCTTGTGCGAAATTCTATTCCTAGCGCAAGGCGATCATGGGATCGACGCGAGTGGCACGGCGCGCAGGGATGTAGCACGCAAGAAACGCGACGCCAGCCAGGATCACAACGACGGCGACGAAGGTGACCGGATCCGTCGGACGAACGCCGTAGTGGCAATCGGAGAAAGCCGAGTGGAGCCAGTTGCCGATGCGTTTCTCGCGAACCTGTTCCTTGACCTGTTCGATGCCGCCCAGTTCCATGTGCGCGGCGCGTTGCGCTTCGTCCGGGGGCATGCCGGCACGAATGTTTTCGTCGATCAACATTGAGAGATGGGAATGAACTTCACGGTCGAGATCCGCGTCGACGCTTTGAGACGAAAAAAGATTCCGCAGGAAGCTTCTGAGTTTCGCGAGGAGCGACATGCCAGTCACCTATTTACGGCATCTGCAAAGCCTGGGCGATAGCCCAGGAAATACGTCCCCATCGCTCGGTCTCCACCTCGAGCTGCTTTCGTCCGGGCTTGGTCAAGCGGTAGTATTTCGCGCGGCGATTGTTTTCTGATTCTCCCCAAAACGAGGAAATCCAGCCTTCGTCTTCCATGCGGTGCAGGGCAGGGAAAAGCGAGCCAGGCTTGACGACGAAAGTACCTTGGGTGATTTGCTGAATTCTGCGGGAAATGCCCAATCCATGCATCTCGCCGGTGGCCAGCGATTTCAAGATGAGCAGATCCAAAGTACCCTGCAGCAGGGAAGTGGGTTCCGGGTTCAAGAGAGTTCTCCTATCGAATTTCTATAGGATGATAATGTTCAACCTATAGAGTGTCAATAGGAGAGATGATGGTGAAGTCTAGGTCCTGGCCACAGGCACGAATTGTTCCAGAAGAGAGTTGAACGGACCGGTTAACTGCAGTTCTCTACTTGCTTCCGCAAACCGTTCGTGTGGATCCGTGGCTGTTTTCAGGGCATAGCGGAAGTAGGACAGGCGCATCAGCCAAACGGCGTGCTGCAGATCCTTGTCGCTTCGAACGAGAAATGTGATCCAGCCTGAATTGGGCACCCAGCGATGTTCTTCAGCAAGGCCTTCGGCAAGCAGCGCGTCGCGAATCGGGCGCGGGAAAGGAATGTCGACGATGCCGCATTCGTGCAGATGGCCGACTTCCGCGTTTGCGAAGCGGAACTCGCGGCCTCCGAAGCGATGCGTGTGCACGGAAATCTGTGGCCACGACGAGACTGTCTCTTCAAGTTTTTTGAGCAGCTGCATGACCTTGGCTCCTTAAATTGTTAGATGCAGGAGCAAGGTTGTTCGACTCATCACTCGTCAGTTTGCGATGGTGAACTCGATTTCTTTTTGTGGCGCTTGGTAGCTGGCGCTGTCGACGCCCAGCAAGACCAGGCGGTAGGCTGCCGGAGGCAAATCTTGAACGCGGAGTTTCAACGTGCAGGGAACGACGCTATTTCCTTTTCTGGTGAACTCGTCGAGCAGAATCACGCCGCCAGCGGACACTTTCTTGTCGGTTGCTTTGTCAAAGACAACGTAGCCCGCGCCACTTTTCGGAGGATTCTCGGTTTTCAGTAATGGCTCGTACAGTTCCGAGTACAGCACCACATTGTCTGAATTCGTGAATTGATATTTCGCGGCTGGCGTAATTTGTACGCCATTCGCGATCGCGGAGTGCGGTCTTCCACCAGCAAGGCATCCAGCAGGTTAGAACCCTGATCGAGCTTCTGGAAATTAGTCGATAAAACCAAGCCGCCGAGAGTAATTGTCTTCCAAAGATACGGAACAATCTGAATGGGTGTTTCAAATTGTCCGAAGTGCCTGCCGCCGGCGCTGAACACGACGACCACCCGGTAGCGGCCAGGGGCCGCAGCAAAGTGGTTTTGGTAATGATAAGGCTGCTTGGTGAACTGCCTCCATTCCTCATTGGTCAAGTCGAGCTCTAGCGTGTCGCGGAATCGGGCGCCCGCGGTGTCGTCCTGTTTGTACGCGGTGCCCAATACATTCACGTCGGAGTGGTTGCCTCTGTCCCTGTTGAAGTTCAGGGAATCACTAGGAACGTCGATGGTCACATTCACGCGGGCAAGCTAAGCGTGAACACGAACGCGGCGGTCAGGCTGGTATCCCGTTAAAGCCGAAGCTTCTATCGCGGTCGTCTCGCTCTCACCGTGACTATACTATTTAAACGCATCTTAAGTATTGAAAAGGTACAAACGCAAACCCTGAAGATTACCGGAGCATCCTTGCTTCATGCAGGAGCAACCGAAAAACTGGCGCGTACATTGCGCTGTACGAACTCGCGGGGCAGGTATACACTGCCAAAAGTTTGATGGGAGGTGAACGATGCTCTCGTCGAAACGTCCGCTTCTTCCCCTAGCGTTGGTGGGCGCAACGCTGTGGTGCGCGTCGGTAGTTGCGGCAGCGCAAAAAGGGGATGCTCCTCAGCCGGCCCCTCCCAAGGCAACGCTGCATGTTCGGGCGTTTGTATTCCATTATCTCGGCACATTCAAACGAGTTTCACCCGACGATATCGGCGTACGACTGACGCAAAAAGGGCTGCTACCAGTTGTGGAACGGCCCTACGATCAGGCCAAGGTGGACTTAATCAAGGCCGAAGTTATCGAGATTTATAAAGAACACGGGATTGCGGTTGGGGCCTATAGCGCGCTTGAACCGGCTGGCGGCGGGCCACGCGCCGTGAGGGTGATTCTGGAAGTTTACAAGCTATAACAGAGTTGCGGATTCGCGCTTCAGACCACAGCCACAGTTGACTCCAAATCCCTTGGTCGAGCTAGACTGAAAGCAAGCGACTGAAAAACGATCGATAGCGGCGCAGAGCCAGCCGCAGGTCCTCCGTCGACACGTTTTCCCCCTGGTCCCATTGGCCTTCCAACTTGCTGCGTTCATCGGTGAAGATTTCGGCCAGGCGTTTCATCGTTCCGGCGACCAGATTGTCGGCCCGCTCCACGGCGCGGCGAGGTTCGTCGACGAACCCGACCTGTATCGCGTCCCACCGGGAGCGAAGTTCGTTGGCTTCGTCACCGGAAAAAAGCGGGCCGGTTTCGCGCTCCATAGCGGTAGCGGCGGCAACGGCATGAGCCCTGCTCTTGTCCCTTGCGCCCGGCACGGCGGGATAGTCTTGCGATTCCGATTCCGTTTCCGTTTCCGTAACCAATTCGCTTGCGGCTCTTGGCTTGGGTTGATTCGCTGCGGCCAGGTCCGCTGTGGTGAGTTCCGATTCGTCGGGCAAACCGTGTCTCTTCCTGATGTCGTCGGTCATGATGCGCTCCTCTTAGTTCGAATTTCCTGCTCAACTCCTAAACGCGTGCGGCCCGGCCGGTTATGGAATGGGTCAATTCAAGTTCGCCAGCCAGTTCCGTGAACAATGTTCGGTAGTGGATCATGGCCTGCCGGAGATCTTCTGTGCTTGTGAGTCCTTGCGAATGGCGTATGGAAATGTCGTGGCCGGCTCGATACTGTTCGACGACCAGCGCATGATCGACGGAAATATCCGCCGCACGTTGCTCGAAGTCCGTGACGGGATACCCGCGAGCGGCCATGATGGCTTGAACGACTCTGTCGGCTTCGATCAGGGCGCCGCTGGGATCGTCAACAAATCGCGCCTGGATCTTTTGCCAGGCTGCCAGGAAGTTCGCGCGATCGGCTCGAGTGAGCGGCCTTATCTTGAAACCCTGCACCCTTTTTTCCAGCTTTTCCAGTCTCGATTCCGCGCGGGTTGCGCTGCCAGTTTCTTCAATGGCTCGTTGATATTCGGGACCGAAGCGGGTCCTTAGTCTTTTGCTGCGTTGAGTTTTGAGGATCGAGGCAACCGCGACGACGACAACAATCACAAGCGCAATCAATGCAACGACCGTGGAGGTGCTCATCATATTCATGGCTGTACCTCTGTCAACCTTGATACCTTGCGAGCGGGGAATGCTTCAATCCATGTAACCCTGTAGCGCGGTGCGATCAAAAATGTACTGTGAAGATGGGTGACAAACTCCCGTTTATTAGCAATGGCTTGCGTTTGCGCACAAGCAGACGCGGCGCAATATCCTTAACACGCGCCGCTGGGACGTGTCGGACTACCGGTTTCCTGAGCAGGAAGCGCTTGCGTCGCCGGCACACGGTAAGACGTCGTCCCCGCCAGATTCGCTGCGCATTGCTGAATCACCTGCTGAGCGGCAGGAAGCGTGGACGGAAGATTTGGAATCGACTGGTCGGGCTTCTTGAAATTCAGTGCAGTGGTCAAGTCGCCGACGGTGGAGCGGCGCCACGCGCTTAAGTTGGGAACTTCCGCGCCGAAGCGGGTCTCCAGAAATCGCAGGATAGAAGTGTGATCGAAAAGATCCGAGGACACGAAACCGCCGCGAGTGAACGGCGAGATGAGCAGCGTGGGGACGCGAAAGCCCAATCCAATAGGGCCGTTGATCGCCGGATTGCCGACCACGGTCGGATCGGGCACGGCCGGCGCGGTTACATATTCTCCCGGTGTGCCGGGAGGCGCAGTGGTTGGCGGAACGTGATCGAAGAATCCGCCATTTTCATCGTAGGTGAGAATGAGAAGTGTCTTGGCCCACAGCGTGGGATTCGCGGTGAGCGCGCCAACGACGAGCGACACAATGTTTTCACCGAAGACCGAGGGTGAAGGTGGATGATCCGACGTCAACACCGAGCCCACAATCCAGGAGACTTGCGGAAGATTCCCGGATGCTACATCGGCCAGGAAATCCACGGGAAACTGCGGCCCGAACGCATTCTGATGCAGCACGGAGGCAGGATCCTGAAAGTTCTTGAAATAGGGAAGAACATTGTCCGAAAGAATGCCGCCAGAAATAGTTTCGTCCGGCGAGGAGTAAACCTTCCAGGAAATTCCGCGCGTCTGCAGTTGTTCGGGCATCGTGGTGTAGGTCAACCGGCCAAAAAGGGACGCGCGATTGGTGATCACGGTCTGCAAGATCGGCCCGCCATTGGTGCCATCGGGGTCGATGGATGCCGCCATGGTGTATAGGCGATTGGGGTCGGTCGGGCCCATCACGGAGCAAAAGAAATTGTCACAAATGGTGAACGCGTCGGCGAGCGCGTAGTAATAAGGAAGGTCCGCGCGATTGTAGTAGCCCATAGCCAAGACAGCGTCATTGACATTGATGGGCAGGCGCGAAGTTACGAAACCGTCCATGGCGCCGTTGTCCCAACTCTGATGCTGCGGACCCCAGTCGTGGCTGATGTCGTGTGTGCAGGCTGCATTGGTTGTGGAAATGTCCAGATGAAACGGCAAGAGTTTGCCGATAGGTGCATTGGTTGTGTTCGTGGGATTGGGCTGCTGGAATGCCATGCTTTGATCGGAGAATCCGCGCACGCTCCGGTAGCTTCCGAAGTAGTGATCGAACGAACGGTTTTCTTGAATGAGGATCACCACGCGATCGATGTCCGTTAAATTCGAGCAGACGGACGGAGTGGGGGGAGGTGGGGCGACTGCACCGCCGCTGGCGCTACCGCAGCCATGCAAGCCTAAAGACGCGAGTTCCCCAATGGCGGTCGCCGCCCCAAGTTTCAAAAGTTCCCGTCGAGTGAAGTTGCGCATAAGCCCTGAAGATTGGATGCGTTTCGGCACCTAAGTGGGGATTCTGGCTAAGCGACTCTTTCCCAAGAAGCGGGGCGTGCCAGTGGAGGATTCGTTCAGTTCGGTTCAGGTGGCTTTAGTTTGTCGATGACCTCTTCTGTACTCGCCGCCTCGGGCTGCGGCGGGCTGACTAGCGCGCTCGCGGCAGCGGCAGCCGATGACTTTTCCGGGAGCAACGATTCCATTGTGTCTAGCAAACGCGCTGCGGTGTCACCTTTGCTGACCACTTCTCGAATGCCAACCCTTTTTGCTTCCGCGATCATTTCAGGAAAATCGTGAATGGTATGGAGGATGATCGGCAAATTTGGGCATGCCCGGGAGATTTGCTCCGCCACCTGAAGTCCGTTCAGTCCAGGCATCGCAAAATCCAGCACCAACAGATCAGGCTTAAGCTCCATGGCTCTGGCTAGCGCTTCCTGGCCAGTTGCAGCCTGGCCACAAACCTGCCAACCGGCATGGGACTCGATGAGCCGCCGTAGCAGTTGGAGAATTACCTGGTTGTCGTCGGCTAGCAGGATCTGAGCCAATCATCACCCCTTTCCCTCGAGCTGAATTCTCGTTTGCCCTACCAGTGCGAACCGCGCGCGCTTCAACGTCTAATTTGTCTGTCGCTTATGCTACATAGGCGCGCATCTCCCGTGAAATACCCTTAATCCTGTAGCTCCGTGCAATGACGTGCCGACGCGTGATGAACGAGTGGAGGAGAATTGGGAAGCGGCGGAATCTCCAGCGGGTTACGTGGATTTCCAACAGGCACGGACACAAAAGGTGAGCAGGTAAATGATCGACAGTGTCGACAGAATCAGCGGTGTAATTCCACATTAGGTCAATGATGGCGCATTGCCATAAAATCGGAAATAGTGCGGAGGTAACGTATCGAATGGTATAACGCTCCCAGACGCTGGCAAAGGCGTGGAGCAGCAGCTCGATACGACGTTGTAGGGTGCGGCCGGCGAAAGGCATTTGCGGCATGGCATGCCCGCCGTGTGTTCCTTTTTATATAGAATCGGGCCGCGCTGGCGAGTAGTATCCGAGCGGGATCGGTCGGTCTATCGCGATCTTGTAGCTCAGGCCTTTCACGCCTGAGGGTTTGCTCGTGGTGGCCCGGTCGGCTCGGAGGGACAGGGGCAAGGGAGAAATCAAATGGACGCTACGAATACCCAGAAGTGTGCACACCCGGTTTGCAGTTGCATGATCACGACGGGCAAATACTGCAGCGAGGCCTGCGAGGCTATGGAAAGTATGCCGGACATCGATTGTCACTGCGAGCACGCGGACTGCAAGGGCCATGTTGACAGCGCCGATGCAGCATCCGCGGCCGGCGCATCCTGAGTCGCAGGATAGGAAATAAGCCTGGTGCCGGAAATCCCTTGCGAATCGGGGAAGCCCGGCAGGTGTGGGTTCATCCACCCGGGTAGGGGCGGGCCCGCTTCGGTCCCGTCAAAAAGGTCCGTCGAATTCACAATAAATTTGGTCTCAAACACTCTCTGATTGAGGATGAAGCGGAACTCTAACTTTTCGTCGCGATGCGAGATCAGCAGTTTCCCGTCGACGATGCGGGAAAAAGACATGATAATTGCCGACGCCTTGTTGTCCTTCCCCTCGCAATACGATTCGTGACGGCATGAATTTGATCGTTCACTGTTCGTACCCCCGCACAGGCAAACAGATAATGCGACATGAATGCCGTACCATCAACGCTATTCTCAAAGGCATAATCGAGAAAGCTGGCCCCTGGGGTCCTGGGCGCTTAGGCTGACCACGACGACAATTTCGTCTTCGGGGTTATACCAACTTTCCTCCCTGTTTGTGGGTTTGCTGCCGGGCTCCAAGCCAATACCTTGGCGATATGGATCCCACTTCTCAGCCAAGCTGATTAATCGTTCCACGGCGGCTTGCAGCGGTTGTACAGACGCGAGTCGCACCACATATTCTGCTCCATCGGGTTTGACTGACTCCGCAGGAAATTGCATCGAACGCAAATCTGTTATCTGTGCCGTTTCTTCGCGAAACAGGCCAGGAAACGCTAGTTTCCTGCGTAGTCGTTGTGATAGTGTGCGCTCACGGTGAATCGTTCAACACTTGCAAGGCTTCGGCCTCGGTCCACTCGTTGGAAGGCTTGTTCAGGAAAGGTTCATTCGCGGCAAGAGGAACAGACAGCGCCACAAATGTGAAGATGCAAAGGCCGTGAAGAGCGATTTGACACAACTGGGAAAAGAAAGAGGATGAGCGCATGGGGACAACTCCTTACGCGCATGCGATTCGGAGCCATCGTAAAAGACAGGCCTGGGCCGGTCAACAGTCAGCCATTCGGCAAGGGCGTCTTGACGAATCTACTGTGGCTCCTGTATCCGGAGCGTTCGGTGTACTGCGCATGGCGGTTCGGTGATAAAACAAGATTGTGAACCTACGAGGCTGCATCCGAATCTTTCTGTTCTACGACGTAGGAGAGGCGTTTGACCTGGAGAAGCTGCGAGGCTTGCTGGGGCCGCGAGGCGGTCCAACCAAACCAGACTTCCCACGACGCACGCCAGACTATGTGCGATTCGAGACCCCGCCCATCGCGGAACCCAGCGAGCCGCTCACTCTACATGGGGGCGAACACGTCGTCTGCTCCATAAAATATTACGAATACGCAATCGTCGAAG
>Ga0210401_10007054_pt1 | contig 11330 bp, 9 predicted proteins | sample IncBWH32MmetaG_FD_150866 | JGI IMG/M metagenome (GOLD analysis project Ga0210401, IMG submission 150866) | Forest soil microbial communities from Barre Woods Harvard Forest LTER site, Petersham, Massachusetts, United States - Inc-BW-H-32-M | ecosystem: Environmental > Terrestrial > Soil >... | reverse complement strand
CGGTGACGGGTTCGGGCGTGAACAGTGCATTCGCAACGTCCATCGTGTTGAACGGTGCAGTCCAGGACGCACAGAACAACTCTGTGACGCCTGCGACGTCCGTCAACGCAGTGTGGAAGCCGTACTGTTCCACCAGTGCGGTGAATGCAAAGCAGTCGCCAAGCAACTTTGTGGGAACGGCTCCGGCCATCTCCTACAGTGCTTATACGTTCTCACTCGGTTCGCCGAGTCAGGCGAATGGCCTGCGAATCACTGCAACGGCACAGAACCCCGGTAACAACGTTCTGGAACTGCAGTTCCCGACCTTCGCTAACACCGAAGCTCAGCCGGGTAACGACGGTTCAGGTGATCCGAACGACATGATCTACGTTCAGATCGTCATTCAAGTCGTACCCTAATTCAGTACGCACAAGATCAAGGGGGACCTCAGGGTCCCCTTCTTTTTTCACAAATAAAATTGGAGGAGACATGTCTGAGGAGAGAGACTTGTTGATCGAGGGACTGCAGGAATCCAATGACACCCTGCAGGATGAAGTCGATCGACTGAAACGTAGTAACAAGATTTTGAGACAAGTGGTTCGCACGCTGCGAACGACTGTCACTTCCCTGCGAAGATCGCAAGAGATTGCCATCAACAATGACGAGGAGTTCAAAGCTCTTTGTCAAAATGATGGTGAGCTTGATTCGGTTCCGACTGCTGAGGGTGGATTACCCGAAGTTCAGTCTTAGTGGACAGGTGGGCGTACGACCATCAATAAGCGTCAGCCACGCTGCCGTCTGATCCACGACAAAACGAGTTGATATCGAATCGGTGAGAGGCTCCCCAATGGGACCGCCTATCCCGGCTGGGGAGCCAAACACTTAGGAGGAGACATGTCGGAGGCATCGGCATTAAATCCAGATCAGATTCAAAAGCTGCAAGGAACTCGCTTGAAGGAAGAGCATCCGGCGTATTCATACGCTGCTGAAATGGATGCCGATCCGGGTATGACTAAGGAACTCGCTGCCGAGATCGAGGACTACTCGAAGCGACGGTACGACGTCAATCCTTCAAATCAAGCACAAGAAATTCTTGCAGAGCAGAAAGAAATCAACGCAGGGATCAGTCAAGAATATCAGTGGCTGAAACCCGAAGAATACAAGGACGAAGCTGAACGCAAAGGTCGCATCATACATTCGTCCGAGTTCATCAGCCGACTCAGGAAGGCTGACATCAGGTGCTGGTACACCGGCCACGCACTGCCCGGTCGAGCGACTTTAAAGGTACAACGTGAGGGACTCGACCCAGAAGTCGGATGTTGGGTGCAGCTCGGCTTCATGCCTGAACTGTCCATCATGCGATTCAACGAACACGGTGTTCCTCTTGACGAAAAGTTTAGAGGATGGCGGACGTGTCTACTTCAGCTGATTCTCAAAGGGATCATCAAGGAAGACGACGCCAAGAGGCATTTCGGCAAGCCTAAGGTCACACCGGCATTTGCCAGATACAACTCCACACTTCAAGCCTTCCGTAACAACGGCAATAGGCTGAATATGGAGAACTAGGAGGAGATATGTCAGCAGAAAAGAACCAAGACGTCACAAAGGATTTAACAAAAATTGCACCGATCAACGATGAAAGTGCTTATCTGCAGAAGCAGCTGATCGAAATGCAGTTGGAGATTGCAAAGGCTCAGCTTGAGGAATTGAAGCTCACCAAGACTGAGAAAAGCTTGCATATCCAGGAACTGCGTTCGACGATCGCCGATCGTGAAACCAAACAGCGTCAGGCCCAGATGGATCGTGAGTCACAGGGTCGGACGTTCGCCCAGTCCGCCGCAGCCGATCGCCAGAGGCAAGCAATGTGTACCCATAAAAAGGGAGGCATTGTCAGTGCCCGCAATATCCAAGCACTGCAGACTGGTGGTAACGGTGCTCAGTACGCAGTCATCAAGCATCAGATGATCAACGGGGATATGTGGGTACGTTGTCAGCGTTGTGCCAAGACATGGTCTCCGCCGCTGAAGATCAACTTCTTCTTCCGTCCAGACGAACGTGGCGTGCTGATCGCAGTCGCACCGCAGGATGGAACCTTTAATCAAGGTCTGTTCGATCAGGCAGTGCGGGAATACGATGAGGCCAAGAGGTTCAACACCAACAACACCCCCTCAGCGTCGGTCCAGTGCCGATTCTCTAAGTGGGTTAAGGGTGCTGACGGTCAGTGGTTTGAAGCTGATGCCTCAGACGACTATCGGCAGACGCTCGCATCGACGAACTTGCGATAATTTCGCCAGCGTGATCGGGGCGGCACGAAACAAAACCGCCCCACGATTTTTGAGTATCGAGGATCAAGCCTCGGTCGGCTTAGGGTGCTTCTCCGTGAAGAAAGCATCCAACATTTCAGGAGACCCATGGGAAACAGTTCGATTCAGATCAGAACCCTAGTGGATGACGCTCGAACGTTTCCACAATACGCACCGGTTCTTCCTACTGGTGGATATTCTGACCAGCCTGCACTTTCCATCACGAATGACGTGATGACGACCTTCCTAATGGGAACTCCGGACGGGAAACCGTTCAACTGGAAGTTCAACCGCATTCTCCTTCCTACGTTCTTTCTGAACAGCTACCAGCAAGACTACCTCATCTCCGGACTTGTCAATGTCGGTTGGCTCGAGCAAGCATTTGCTGTCTATCAGTCTGCCACTGTTCAACCCAAAAACATTCGATACATGGAAGTCGCACGAGACTTGATGCTGACGAATGCCCAGACGGGTAATGTTGCCAAAGCCTGCTGGATGCAAGTCGACACCATGGAAGTCGGCCAGTGGGGCGTCTCCGCCGCTCTGAGTGCTCTAGGGCTGACCAATCCGGGACCCGGAGCTGTCTATACGAACCCGGCCAGCTTGCCATCAATGCCGACCAATCCTATCACAGCTGTCGAGGACACGTTTGGAAACTTTTGGACCTTGACGCAGTACGGGACATGTGGTAGTACTAATCCTTTCACCTCAGCTGTCAATGCGGCAGGCGTGGTGTTCCCGACCCTTCAGAACCAATCCATTGTGGCGACCACCGTCAATGACGGCTCAGTCATATGGACTGCAGTTAATCCGAAGGGGCAGGGTATTCGTATCAGCCCGCAGCCGCCTGCAAACGGCCCTGTGTGGAATGTCAACGTCGTTGCTCAGCAGCGTATACCGTTCTTCACCGCATTGAATCAATATATCAATCCGGTGCCGGATGACTACTACGCATACTTCAAACAGGGATTTCTTGCACAGTGTGCACGTCGAAGCGTCGACGCCAAGGTCAGAGCGACATTTGACACTGAGTTCAAGTTGTGGATTCAGGCGATGACCAACGCTGTCAGGCAAGGCGATCGTGAGCGAGATGACTACGGTTTTGTACCGGGTTCATCGATCATGGATTCGGGATGGGCGTTCAATCCTGTCAATCCGGCCACACCTTACGGACCCTGGGCAGGCTAATCAACTTCATAGGAGGAGAGTGTGGCAAACAAACATTGCCTCATTGCGTTGTCGACGTGCCGATCTTTCGAAGACAATGGAAACAATCAAGCGGTACGTGACACTTGGCTCAAAGAGTCTTTGCCATCTGGCTGGGACTATAAGATGTTCGTCGGGGCAGGTCCCGGCCCGGTGCCATCGGATACGGTGGAACTGCGTTGCCCCGATACTTACGAGTATCTGACTTACAAGACCCAAGAACAGGTCATGTGGGCCTTCCAACACGGCTATAAGTACATCTATCGCTGCTTTCCTGACACCTATGCGGCAGTTGATAGACTGCTCTCGTGCGAATTCGAACAGGCGGATTACACGGGAACCTTCGGGGGACTAGTCGATACGGAAACGTGCCGCCCGAAGGTGATGTTCAATCGTGATGGCAATGAGTTGTCTGTGTTCGCATCCGGAGGACCTGGATACTTCCTCAGCCGTAGGGCTATGGATGTCCTTCGCAACTGTTACGTTGATTCTTCCTTCCAAGAAGACTGTTGGTTAGGACAGAAACTCCACGGATTCAGATTTCTAAAACTACGAGACGATCGCAGGTTTTGGGAATCTCGAGCCTATGAAAAAACGATCCGTCGATACGGACCGGAAGTCTGGAACAACGTCGTTGCGGTGCATCTCAGTAAGAAAAAGACATCCTCTGGCGGCACAGCGGGATGGTATGACAAGCAGTGGATGTATGACGCACATACGGCATATGCCGACAAAAGCCGCACCGTCGACTCACCTGATGTCGACATCGAATACAACGTTCAGCCACTCAATAGTTTTGAGGCCATGCTGATCGACGACATCTCCGTACATCGTGGCGAGCCACATGTCAACGTAGAGGTCCGTGGAGCGGAAGGGCTTTGGTCTAAAGTCCCACGTTAATGAATGTTCCGAACGGAAAGTTTTCCGTGTTTGATTTTCTTCGTAAGACTCTTCTTTGGATTGCTCTTTTGCCTCTCCCTTTCATTGGGATCGGTGCCGCTCTCAATCAAGCAGTTCTCGTTGCCAACAATGACACTTTTCCAGTTCGTGCAAATGTCGTAAAAGTTTTAGGATATCTCAAGGACGAGCCTGAGGTTTCAGAACTAGACCAAGAGATGCACGCAATGAACAGTGACGCTCCAATCATGCTCGACAACGTCCACTGTGTCATGACCTCTAAAACCCATCTCAATTTCCTCGCTGACAACTTCGATTTCGAAGACAGCATCTGCAGTATAGGCGACCTCTTGCTCGACCTTGGAGAATGGCTGGCTCAATACGCCCTAATTGTATGGGCGATTCTCGTAGTCCAGAGGCTGCGAAAGCAAGACGCACAGGAGACCTAAGTGGCAATTTCCACCGTTAAAATCTCGGACACGATCGAGTGGTCAAAGCGACTGATGTTCAATCGCAACCCGGTCATTGGCAACAGTCTTGAACCGGCATTGACCGCTGCGAACATGGTCAGACAAACGATCCTCGGCCCGCCGTTTGATTGGTGGTGGAACAACGAAGAAGTCACCTTCCAGACCACATCGACTCCAAATGCGACCGTGGCTTCCTCGACGACTAGTATCAGCATTCTCAATGGTGTTCTCACAGCCACTGTTCCCAACAGTTTCTTCGTACAAGAGCCTGTGATTGCGTCAGGATTTACCTCCGTCACGCAGCTCAATGGTGTCATGTTTGAGACGGCGACTGTGTCCAGCACGAACTTCACAGCCTCGACTACGCTGCCCAACTCTGGGCCGACGAGCGATTCTACAGGAATTTTCACTGCTCTGACGAATCAGGATTACGTGACTGCAACACCTGAGTTCTCGCACATCGGTCACGCCTCGGTCTATGATCCAGTCGCAAAGAAGTGGTTTGTATTGGAAGTCGAGAACGACCTCAGTCTCGACTCCATCACCGATCGACCACGGTTCATCAATCCCCATACAGAGGATGCTAATGGCAACATGCATTGGCGTCTGATGCCGTCTCCAGACAACAATTATCCGGTATCGATTCACATTCAGAAGACCCCGTCAACTCTCATCGTCGGAGTCAACTCGACATGGGCACCCATTCCTGATTTCATGCAGACAATCTACAACTGGGGTTTCCAAGCCATCATGTGGCTATTTGCGGATGATGCAAGATTTCAATTTGGAAATCAGAAGTTCCTTGCCGGTCTTCTCGGGCGTGCACAGGGACTGACTGAGGAAGAGCGAAATACGTTCCTAAACAACTGGAGTGATATGACTGGATCTCAACGTCTAATGATCCAGCAAGGAGTGCAGGGTCGAGGAGTGTAGTCTATGAGTCAAAGTAGCTACAATTTCACTTTTCAAGATCCCAGCGGCAAGCCGTTGGCACTTGGATCGGCGACGTTTCGTTTGACTCAAGACGCACAAGTGGTCAATACAGCACAGATTGTCCGTGGAACTCTGGTGACAGCTGCACTCGACTCCAACGGTTCTGTGACAATTCTTCTGTGGCCGACTAACCAGTTGGTTCCCGCAACGGTCTACACTGTGCGAGCGTATTCCGCCAACGGCCTTTTGGCTTTTGAAGAACAGATGTCCCTCACCTAGGTGAGAGAGGAAAGCAATGCCATCTCCAACCCCGACTCAACTCATCAACGGAAACTTTCAGGACTCGGAGGGCAATCTTCTCGCAAACGGCTATCTTACCTTTAGACTCAGTCAAGATGCGACCGTTTCTGGAAGCAGCATCTGTGCTGGCATCGAAATCACGATCAACCTCAACTCTACGGGCAACGTCTCTACTTCTCCTCCGCAGAGCGTGTGGGGAACGGATGTGATGTCTCCGGTCAATTGCTACTACACAGTGACTGGATACACGCAAAAAGGCCAGCCTGTCTGGGGGCCCAACAACCAGCAGGTCATATCAGGGTCGACATTCGATCTCGATACTTGGATTCCGAATCAAGTCTTCTCGTGGCAACCGCCTCTACAGACAGTGACATTGGAAACCAATAGTACACTGAATGCGAATCAGTTTCTTCTGAACCTCGTTGCTGGCTCTGGCGTCACGCTGGTCAACTCTGGCGGCAATGTCACGATTTCTTCGACGGCACAGTCTGTACTTTTGCAGACTAATAGTTCGAACAACGCAACTCAATCACAACTCAACCTGGTAGCCGGAACTGGCGTTTCTCTCGTCAATAGCGGAGGAACTGTCACTATTTCTGCGAGTGGTGGTGGGTTTTCTACGTCGGGCCAAGGCTTTTTCTTTGGTGCAAAATCGGTAGGACCTATAACAGGCGGTTCGGGCGGAGCATTTAACAACCGCATCATCACCGACGTCTATGTTATTCCCATCGAGCTGGAGAATGCGTACACCATTAGAAAAGTCACCGTTCCAGTACAAGGCAGTTTAGGATCATCCAGCACCAACATCTACATCGCCATTTTTGATGCTGCTGGCACGACCCGCCTTCTCTACACTGGAGCGATTCCAGTTCCATTCAATTCCAGCCCTACTGTCTATCAAGTCACCCTGGGTAGCCCTGTCGCTCTGTCGGCGGGTTATTATCAGTTGGCGTGGGGACAGGACGGAAGCTCTAGCATCACGACAGTGACAACAGTCGATACCTCAGCTCTGCAGACTACTTGGAATCAGTCTTTTATCAGAGTCGGCTACATTGCAAGCGGCATTTCTGCCGGTAACATGATAACCACATTGACTTCTTTGACTGACAGGTCTTTGAACGTTCCGACAATCATGTTTGAGGTCTAAGGATAACTCATGTCGAATCTCCAAAGTTCAGGTGGACAGCCACAGAAGCAGCCGAAGTATGCACCGCTAGTTACGGGTAGAATCTTCAGCGGCCTCTATACCAACCGCTCACCTCTTCGTGATGGCAGTTCGACGAGAATGGAAGAACGCTATGGCTTAGGTCATGGCGACACGATGATCGCCGGTGCGAACGTTGAAGTTAGCAATCGTCTGACTCTCGTTCGTCGTCCCGGAAACCCGAAATACGACACGACCAACACCTGGAATCCGATTTTGGCGTTCGATGAATTCCGTGTAAACAAGGGCAGCTCGGACGCATTTGGAACAGTTCTTGAGACCATCTACACGATGGTCGACGAGACTTCGACCCTCTACGCTTTGTCTGATACTCTGTCAAAGAAAGGTGTTTGGGCAAAGAGCACAGGTGCCGGTCAGACGTTCATGAAGCAGGACGGCAACAGCCTGTACTTCGGAAACGGCGTTGATCAAAAGAAGTGGCTGACTTCCCTCTTCCAACGTAACAGTTCCAACAACTCGACAGTCATCAACACCAACTCGTATCCGCTGATGTCGACGTATTTCATCGATCCGAACGATAATATTCAGCAGCTTGTTGGTGGCAATCTCGGAGACATCTCGGCAGTCAACATCGCAAATGGCACGATCACTGTCACGGTCAATCTCAGTCCTGACAACACGGACTATCCCATTGGGTATCAGTTCATACTGTGGGGATTTACCTCAGGCTCTTCCAGCGATTTTCTCAATGGGTATACGCTGACTCTGAGTGTCCCTTACACTCACGGTGGAGCACAGCCGACGACTCTAGTTGGTAGCTACCTCAATTCTGCTCCTGTAGCCTTCAGTGCGTCTTCTCTCAATGCTTTTCTTGTCGATGTCAATGACGTCACCACTCTGACCACGGGTAACTACGGCTCCATCACTTGGAGCACGCAAATTCCCTCCGCCGCCAACAATTTCAATGGCGGTGTAACCCTCGATGGAAACATCATCTGGAAGAATCATTCGGTCCCTCAGACTGGAAGTCTTCCAACGACCAAGCAGGTCATGAATTGGGGCATTGTTGCTCCTACCGGAAGACTGACTCCTACAGTGAGCGGTGCTGAGGGTAGTTGGCAAAGACAGACCTACTATTCCCCTGCAGGCATCGTTGTCGATGCAGCCAATAATATTTGGCAAGTCACGACAGCAGGAACCAGCGGAGGCTCGAATCCATTTACGTCATTCGCAACGACTGCGAAAGCTTTCCCTGCCAGCGGCTTTACGACCGTCACTGACGGCGGAGCTGCATGGAAATGCGTAGCTCAGGGCCATGATTCCACTGGTACGTATTCGACAGGCTCGACTAACGGGCCGTTCTCTCAGTGGCAGGCGAGCAAGGGATACAGCGACGGCAAGTACAATTCGGCGACAAATGCATACGTGCAGAACTATACTGACGGTTCCTTCATCATACAGACCGCCGGTGGTGTGCCTTGCGTGTTCAACTGCAATCGAAACATCGTTCCTCAAGGCAGCGGGTCCGGTCCCAACGTTCCGGTCTCGGTAGTCTTTGGCGGCGGTTCTACCGGCAACGTCGGATGGTCAGTGAAGTTCTACAGCCATTCGAATGCCGGTGCTGTTGATGCACAATTCGGCGGAAGTGTAGGCAACCCTGTCTTTGTTATCGGCGGAGGTGCCCTCGGTGCTCCTACAGCATCGGCAGTTGGCGTCAGCAGTGTCATGTGGGATGCATTCAATTCCACAGGTGCAAGCCATGCCTTCGACCAACATCCGATGGTCAATGCGACCATCAGTCCTGCAGGTGAAACTGCAGTTGCAAACTTTACGACCCCGTGGCCGGGAATGCCCAGCACCAACTTCGAATTTTTCCAATACGGAAAGATTCGCATCCCCGTACCGATGCAGGTGACGTTTACCATCATCGGAGACGACGGATACGTGTTCGGAGTCGAAGCAGCTGCCGCAGCGACATTTGTCAGTGCAACCGCACCGACAGTCCTCGGCGGCATTGTGACCGGCACACCGTGGCAGGGTTACCCTGTCCTCTATGGATCGAACATGGCCCAACCGGGCGGTCCGATTCAGATCGTAATCAATTTTCCCACAGCAGGTGAGTGGGGAATCGAATTTGATTACGCTCAGAAGGACGTCCACAACGTTTTCGTAGTTCTTGCAAACGGACAAGTCATGACTCCGGAGCAGGCGACGACTGAGCCTCTGTTCAACAGTGGCTCGGTTTCTCCGTCATTTCCTGGGTTCTCGACGACGCTTGCATCGCAGAACACCTACAATGCGGTCACAGAGGGCGGAGTCAACAATCCGAAGCTGGACTTCTACACGCAGGTCAACGCAGCACCGGGCAACTGCCTACGCTGGTTGAACCTCGGTCCTGTGTCGGATTTCTCATGGTTTCCGAATACGCCGATCACGCTGGCTGGTACGGAAATCATAGACACGAACTCGAACCTTCAAGCACCGTACGAGACCGGAAAATCCGGACTTGTGCAGCCTACCTGGCAGACGACGCTTTATGCCATAACGCCGGATTCGACCGGCAGTACGCTGCAGTGGATCAATGAAGGCCCAGTACCGGCGAATGCTGATCAGGGCCAGATCTCGGCAACGAGTACGCAGGGATTCAAGTACGGCATCGCATTGGTCAACACCCTTGACAACACGGTGTCCAACATTGGAAAACTGACACCGGGCACAGGTCCGGTCAACGGCACTGGAGCAAGTATTCACTTCGCACCAGGTAACGGACTCAACATCGCCGATATTGATCCGCAAGCAGACTGGGTTGCCATCTTCCGTACAACGGACAATGGATCAATTCCTCTGCTAGTGCCGGGTGTAGGAAATCCGGAGATCTACACCGTGCCTCTCGTGCAATATCTGCTCAACGGGTATGTGGACACGACAGCCGATGTCGATCTTGATGAGTTGGCTCAGGCTCCGACGGCAGGAGAAAATACTCCTCCTCTGCCGGGTGCAATCAATCTGACGTTCCATCTCGGTCGTATCTGGTTCTCAATCGGAAACACGCTCTACTACACGAGTGGAAGTGATGCTCCGGTCGGCAATGGCGTCAATGGTGTGGCTCCGAGTAACTTCGGACAGGTTCCATCGCAGATCAAGCGACTGGTTCCCACGACCATAGGTGTCCTGGTTATGACTAACAGTGACATCTACATCGTCGCTGGAAGCGGCACGCCGACCAATCCGATTTTGCCGCCAATTCCCTACGAGCAGAACATCGGCCTCTCGAACTACAATGCACTGGACATCAACGGTGCCATCATCGGATTCTTCACGACCGATCGACAGTTCGTCATTTTCGATCCCTCCAGCGGTGTCAACTACGCTGGTAACCCGATCGGCGATCAGTTCCGCCTCAACAACGGAACGGTCGGACAGAGTTGGAATCCTAACAATGTCTATGTGGCGTGGTACCTCAATGGCGAGGACATGGGTTGGTATGTCGCCGACTACAAGAACGGTTGGTACAGGCTCATTCCTACTCCTTCACCGGAGCAGGGCGAGTGCTGGTCACCGTTCGCTACGATCCAAGCAGTAGGTTCGATACAGGGTAACATCTCGGCTATCAAGTCTGTCGAGACGCAACCCGGACTCCATCGACTGCTGGTCGGTCCGTCAACAGCAGGCGGCTCCATTCTCAATCGTGATCTCAATGCGACTACAGATGGAGGCACTACCGGTGCTAATGGAACAACCTATCCGGCATACGCAGTCTTCGGTTCATATGTATTAGCGTCTCCCGGACAAGTGGCAAAGGTTGCGTTCCTGACATTCGATTCTGTACGTACCGGTTCACCGCTTGTGCTTGGCGTGCTGATGGATGAGGCACTTCCTTACTTCACAGGAAGCTTCGACATCATCAAACGCTGGGTCAACGATCCTCCGGAACTTCCGGCAAGCAAGTCTTTCTACAAACAGAGATTCTATCTGTCAGAGGACCCGGACAAGTTTGCCTACTGTCGGGATATGCAGTTCCTCGTGCAATGGCCACCGGAGGCAGCTGCTAACGAGTTGCAGACGTTCGCAATCTTC
>Ga0210401_10007049_pt1 | contig 11333 bp, 10 predicted proteins | sample IncBWH32MmetaG_FD_150866 | JGI IMG/M metagenome (GOLD analysis project Ga0210401, IMG submission 150866) | Forest soil microbial communities from Barre Woods Harvard Forest LTER site, Petersham, Massachusetts, United States - Inc-BW-H-32-M | ecosystem: Environmental > Terrestrial > Soil >... | reverse complement strand
CCGGACACGGCCCGGATGTGTCTCGCGAAGGGGTACAGCGGGACATTCTGCCGATCATCGAGGGCACGACGGTAAACACGCGCTACGGCATGATCCGCACCGATCACATCCTGTTTATTGCGGCTGGCGCATTCCACGTCACCAAACCGTCCGATTTGATTCCGGAATTGCAGGGGCGCCTACCGATTCGGGTCGAGTTGCAATCGCTGAAGGAAGAAGACTTCGTCCGCATTCTCACCGAGCCCAAGAATGCGCTCATCAAGCAATACATCGCGCTGCTCGAAACCGAAGGGTTGAAGCTCAACATCACTGAAGACGCCGTCGAGACCATCGCTAAATTTGCCACCAGCGTCAACGAGCAGACTGAGAACATCGGGGCCCGGCGCCTGCACACCATCCTTGAAAAAGTACTTGAGGAGCTTTCGTTCGAGGCTTCCGACCTGAAGAAGAAAAATGTGAAGGTGGACGCGGCGTACGTGAACAAACAGCTCGCTGAAATCGTCAAGAACCAGGATTTGAGCCGCTACATTCTGTAAGGCGAGACTCGCTCAAACACGAACCTGAAAATGGACCATCGAAACTCGCGGACGCCGCCCACGCGAATGCCGGTCGACCGCTCGGTCACCCATTTACTTTTGTCCGCCCTTGGCACGATGGAGAAAAGATCTAACACAGAGGGCACGAAGGTCGGAGCACAGAGGGCACGGAGAACGAAAGCGCTCCACAGGGCACTAAATCTCGATTTTCGTCTTTCGACTTTCGATAGCGCAGTTTCGATTCTGGGCCTCGTGTTTTTTCTCGCCGGGTGTGGCGCGCCTGGGGACCCCGTTGCACCTTCGCCGCCGATTCCAGTCGCCGTCACGGACCTTGCCGGCCGTCAATCAGGCGACGCCGTTCAACTTACCTTCACCATGCCGAGCAAAACGATCCGTGGTGCGCGCCTTACCGAACCGCCTGCCATTGAGGTCTTGCGCGGCGCGGCTAAGGCCGACGGCACGCCGGACGCCAATTCGTTCCGCATCGTGGACACCATCCCCGGCGCGCTTGCCAAGAAATATGAAGCCTATGACCATATCCAATTCCTCAGCGCAGTCGCCCCGGACGAGACGCGTACTCATCCGGGCGGCACGCTCGTTTACCGCGTGCGGACCCGCGCCTCCAAAAAGCGGGCATCTGCCGATTCCAATGCTGTTTCTGTTCGGGTTTTCCCGGTGCCGGAACGCTTCGCGTCCATCCAATCGAAAGTGAACGAAACGTCCATCGACTTGAGTTGGCCAGCGGCTACGAGAACGTCTGGCGGCGATCCCATCGCAATCTCGGGATATCACGTTTACCGCGGGCAGCTCGATCCCCGGACACACGACCCCGCCACGAAAGACGTTCTGCATGAAAAGTGGATCGCGCCGTTAACTTTGCTGGCTCCCTCGGACACGCCCGAATACCGCGATACCCAATTCGACTTCGGTAAGACTTACGTCTACGTGGTACGCAGCGTCACTACGGTCGCGGGAAATCCGCTGGAGTCCAGCGATTCCGATCCGCTCGTGCTCACTCCCGTCGATACCTTTCCGCCCGCTACTCCGCAAGGCGTAGTCGCAGCGGTGCTGGCCAATCCGAACGGTGCAGCACCGGAAGTCGATCTCTCTTGGTCGATCAACGCCGAACCTGATCTGGCTGGCTATCGCGTCTATCGTAGCGAGCAGGAAAACGACAAGGGGCAGTCCGTTACGCCGGACTTGTTGCTCTCCCCTGCGTATCGTGATACTTCTTTAGCCCTCGGCCATCAGTATTGGTATCGCGTGACTGCCGTCGACCGCTCCGGCAACGAGAGTGCGCCCACTACGCCGGTGGCTGCCGACGTCGCGCAACATTCCCCGTAGTCCCGGGTTTAATCTTCGACCGAAACTGGGAGACCCCGCTGTGATGCGGGCCACTATGCGGGTTGACAATCGTTTTATGGACAACGAATTGGCTCTCGTCTTGCGGGATTCAGGCGTGCGCACGGGAGTGTGTACAGGCGTAGGTCTGGCCATCACGCTGGTCACCTGGGTATACGTTGCCAATCGCGTTGCGGCCCTCGAGCGCGTGGCGTTGCAGCGTAACATCATTGCCGCCGCGGTCTTTGGGGTGTTCTTTCTTGTGCCCGTGGTTCGCTTCATGTGGCGGCCCGAGCGGCTTCTGGTTTCCAGCCTGATCGCCTGGGGCATCCTTACGTTTACGTACCGCGGGTTATCCATGTTTTTCGGCGCGCTGGGTGAGCGGTACAGCGCGGTCCAAGTTTTCACCTTGGGCGCCATCGTGTGTATGATGTTAGCGACGCTCTCCTGGATCGGCACGTGCATCTGGAGAGTTCGAGAATCGTATATGTCTAACCATCGGGTATCGCACTCCAACCATCACCTATGAAATTTTGCCGGTTTCTGCCGCTGGACACTTCCGTAGCGCGGCCTGCTACTCCCCTCTACGGCCTGCTGGAAAACGGGCAGGTCTGCGAACTATCGGGCGCGCCCTGGGGAAAATGGTCGCGCACGACCCACACCTGGCCACTCCCGGACGTGCGCCTTGCCGCGCCAGTCGCGCCGGGGAAAATTGTCTGCGTAGGCCGGAACTATGCGGCACACGCCGCCGAACTCGGCAACGAACTCCCGAAAGAGCCGATGATCTTCCTCAAGCCGTCGTCTTCGATCATCGGTCCTGGCGAACCGATTGTGCTGCCCATCTACTCGCAACGCATCGAACATGAAGCGGAGCTTGCTGTTGTGATCGGGCGTCGCTGTTCGCACCTGAGCGACTCGGACGACGCTCTCGAAAATGTCCTCGGGTATACCTGCGTTAATGACGTCACCGCGCGCGACTTACAGAAGACCGATGTGCAATTCACGCGGGCCAAAGGTTTCGACACGTTTTGTCCCGTCGGGCCGCACATCGAGACTGATCTCGATCCTACGGATGTGCTCGTCGAGGCCCACGTCAACGGCGCGCTACGTCAGTCCGGCAGCACTTCGCTCATGTCGTATCCGTGCGAATTTCTGGTCCGGTGGATATCCCGCATGATGACGCTTTATCCGGGTGATGTGATCTCCACGGGTACTCCTTCCGGAGTCGGCCCGGTCGTCGCGAACGACGTCGTGGAGGTATCGGTCGCCGGAATCGGAGTGTTGCGTAATCCGGTGCATGCCCCACAAGCGTAACGCGCGTCTCACGTCCGGTTTCGGTAGAATACGCATTCGTGAGGGATTTTCGGCCTGACCGAATCTCTCCGCATGAGCGTGGACGAGACGGCCTCCGCAACGAATGCGGTCCTCGCGCGCTTCAATTCATGGATAATCAGGAGTTTGTCGAAGACCATGTTTGCTGATTGGAAAGTCGCGGTCGGGATGGGCGCTGCGGCAGTTGCCGCCATCGCCATGGTGGCCTACGCCTTTTTTCGCCCCGCGGAGCCGCCCGAAGATATCGAACGCAAGAGGCGCTTGCAGCTGAACCAGATCGGACGGATCGCGGAAGGCCAGGTTGTTGAATTGGTCGAGCATCCGCCGGAGGAACCCGCGGCTAAGCGCATGTTTGGTCCGCGTGCGCAACCGATTCCGGATACGCGGCCGCGGCATCTGGTTTCGTACAGCTACGCCATTTCCGGAGTGACCTATCACACCGCTCAGGACATCACCGGCTTGGAAGGGCAGATCCGCTTCGAGCGCCTGGTTACCGGGCAGCCTGCCAGCATCAAATACGATCCCGCCAACCCCAGCGACTCCATCATCGTTGCCGACGACTGGTCGGGCTTGCGCTGAGTCCAGGCCTCGCTCAGATGGCTGGTGAACCTCGCCGTTCTGATTTCGCTGCGGTTGCGTTATCCTTCTTCGGGACCTTTGGTAGTTGTGTGGTAACACAAAAAAATCCCTCGGTGGTTAAGCCGGGTTGATATCGCCTTAATAAGGCACGGCTTAACAGGCTGCGGAAAAACGCCGCGCTCTCATGAAAAAGATTCTTGCTTCAATCTTCACCACCGTGCTGATTGTCGCAATGACTCTGGCCGCCATGTTCACTCTTGTGACTGCGACGGTTTACGTCACGTCCATTGAATCGCCCGCGCAGCGCGCCGTCGCCATCGGGGCCGAGATCGTTCTGGGTGTAGTTCTGCTTCTCGGCACCACCTGGCTCGCCACGCATCTCGCCGTACGCATCTTCCACAAAAAGGAACCGTCCTCTCCGGGAGAGACTCTTGGCTGAAAACAAATCTGCAACGCCGACCAGCGCAAAGCAGCGGGACCGCATGGAAGTACTCCGGCGTCTTGACGCGGAAGCCGAAGCGGGTGGCGGCCCGGAACGGCGGGAGCGTGAACACAAAGCAGGCAAACTCTCCGCTCGCGAACGCGTCGATTTGCTTTTGGATGAAGGCACGTTCGAGGAACTCGACAAATTTGTGCGTCATCGCTGCGTGGATTTTGGCATGCAGGAGCAGCGTCCTGTGGGCGACGGGTTCGTCACAGGTTTCGGCCGAATCGATGGGCGACTGGTTTATGTTTTTGCGCAGGACTTTACGGTTTTTGGCGGTTCGCTGTCAGAAACAAACGCTCTAAAAATTTGCAAAATCATGGATCTGGCAATGCGTGCTGGCGCTCCCGTGATCGGGTTGAACGATTCCGGCGGGGCGCGTATCCAGGAAGGCGTCGCTTCGCTGGCGGGTTACGCGGACATTTTTCTACGCAATACGCTGGCCAGCGGCGTGATTCCGCAGATCAGCGCCATCATGGGTCCTTGCGCGGGCGGGGCGGTCTATTCGCCGGCGATCACCGATTTCATTTTCATGACGCGCGAGACTTCGTACATGTTCGTCACAGGTCCCGACGTGATCAAGACGGTGACCCACGAGGAAGTCACGAAGCAGGAACTGGGCGGAGCGATGACTCACAACGCCACAAGTGGCGTGGCTCATTTTGTATCCGCCGATGACGCCGATTGCTTGGCGATGATTCGAGAACTGATGAGTTTTCTGCCTGCCAACAATCTGGAAGATCCGCCGCTGCGCGCGACTTCCGATCCCATCGAGCGACGCGACGAATCGCTGAATGCTCTGGTTCCGGAAGATCCGCAGAAACCTTACGACATCAAGGATGCAATTCATTCCGTGGTTGACGACGGGTACTTTTTTGAAGTCCATGAACATTTCGCGAAGAATCTGGTCGTCGGGTTCGCCAGGCTGGATGGGCGTCCTGTGGGCATCGTGGCTAACCAACCCGCTTTCCTGGCTGGGGTGCTGGATATCAATGCGAGCGTGAAGGGTGCGCGCTTTGTGCGGTTCTGCGACGCATTCAACATTCCGCTGATCACGTTTGAGGATGTCCCCGGCTTTCTGCCGGGCACGCAACAGGAGTTCGGCGGCATCATCAAGCACGGCGCGAAGCTTCTGTTTGCTTTCGCTGAGGCTACCGTGCCGAAAATTACCGTCATCACTCGCAAAGCCTATGGCGGAGCTTATTGCGTCATGGCGTCGAAGCACATTCGCACCGATGCCAATTTCGCCTGGCCCTGCGCGGAAATCGCGGTTATGGGGCCGGAGAGCGCGGTCAACATCGTCTACAAACGCGAAATCGAACGCGCACCCGAATCCGAGCGGGATGGTTTGCGGCAGGATAAAATCGCGGAGTTCCGAGATCGCTTCGCCAACCCTTTTGTCGCCGCGGAACGGGGTTACATTGATGCCGTGATCGAGCCGGCGGACACGCGTTTCAAGGTGATCACTGTGCTGCACTCGCTCGAAAACAAAAAGGACATTAATCCCAAAAAGAAGCACGGCAACATCCCGTTGTAGCAAATATAGTAGCGGCTTTCTCAAACCTGACGGATTCTAGCAAGCCATCGGAACATTCCTCCAACTCCGCTGTTTTCCTTGACCGGGGGCTGCTCGCGGCCTAAATTAGGGCCCCCATACTACGCGCCAGAGGCCGTAGTACATTCGCGATTACGAAAAAGAGGTTCGCAATGGCCACGCCCGGAAGAGAACTTTCTCTGGATTATCATCTGCTGGAACGACTGAAATACAGCGGGATCGATGCTCAAAATCTTGCTGATCTCGTTGCGATTGCTGTCAGCCTTAAAAATAAGTACGGCATCGTGCCATTTGCCGCCGTTGCGCAAGAGCACCCGGTTCCCAACGCACTTGCCGTCAGTTATCTCATGGAGGGGATAACCGTCAATAAAATCGTCAGCGTTGTGCTGGATGTTCCCAGGCTCAGCGCGATGAAAATTATGCCGCGGGGAATCCCCAAGTCGGCCCAATTCGAGGTGGAGATCACTCTCGGCGGCTAACTTCGTTATTGCAACAAGTACCGACGCAAAAATTCCACTGTGGCGTAGAACTGGAAGTCCTGGTTCGACTTCTTGCGGTAGCCGTGGCCTTCGTCTTTCGCGATCAATAGCCAAACCGGGGTTCCTTGCTTTTTCAGGGCGTCGGCGATCTGCTGCGATTCGGTGACAGGCACGCGTGGATCGTTCTTTCCGGCGATCACGAACATAGGCTTTTTGATCTTTTCGATGTTGTTCATGGGCGCGATCTTTTCGAGATACTCGCGCATCTTCGGATCCCGCTCGTCGCCGTATTCGACGCGACGCAAATCGCGGCGGTAGGCTTCTGTGTGTTCCAGGAAGGTCACGAGGTTGGACATGCCGACGATGTCGACGGAGCATCGGATGCGGTCGCTGTAAAACGTCGAGACCGCGAGCGTCATGTGGCCGCCGTAGCTCCCGCCGGTGACGGCAATGCGATCCGCATCAAGATCCGGTCGCGACGCGATCCAGTCGAATAGCACGTTGATGTCTTTGTAGGTGTCGTCGCGCTTGAAGCCGTTGTCGAGCAGCGTGAAGGTCTTGCCGTATCCAGTGGACCCGCGGACGTTGGGCACAATCAGGGCGATCCCCATCTCATTGAGGTAATAATTTGCGCGTCCGAGAAATGTTGGCTGCGACTGGCCTTCCGGTCCGCCGTGAATCACCATCAGAACGGGCCGCTTGCCTGAGAATTTCGCTGCGGGTTTGTACAAAAACCCAGAGATCATTTTTCCGTCGAAACTCTTCCAACGCACGAGTTCCGCTTCCGGAAACGAATCGGTTTTCACCGCGGTCTCGCTTGTTGTCCAGCGTTCCACTTTTCCGGTTGTGACGTCCAGTGAGTAACAATCACCCGGACTACGCGCATTGTTTAGCGAAAATCCCAATTCGCGGCCGTTCTTGTGCCATTTCAGGGCGCCGACGACTCCCACCGGGAGCTTGGGTAACGGCACTTCTTTCTCTGTGGCGGTGTCCACTACACGCAAAACGCTCACACCCTCTTCATCCGTTACAAATGCAATTCGCTTCCCATCCTGCGTGAGATCAAACTGCTGCACATCCCACGGGATCTTACTGGTCAGAAATATGGGTTGCTTCATCTCCAGATCGAAATATGACAGCCGTTGAAACTCGGAATCGTTGTCCGTGGTGACGTAGACGCCCTTGCCGTCCTTGCTGAATTGGGCGTCACCGTAAAAGATCTTCTCCTTTGCGTCGCGCGGCGTCAGCTCGGTCTTGGCTCCGGTGGTTGTGTCCACCAGCCACAGATAGCTCTCGTTGATGGAAATCTCTTCGGTCAGCAAGATTTTCTTGTCGTCTGGTGACCAGTCCTGCGGCTGCCAACCCCCCCCGGCCAATTGTGTGAGCAGATGATCATTCTTAGGATCGGCCGGATTCATCAACCACAGATCGGTGTCCTTCCCAGTCCGCCGCGTGGACATATACGCGATCTGATCTCCGCGCGACGACCAGGGTCCCCGCAAGTTCCGCGACTTGCCATCCGTTAGCAGCGTTACGTCGCCGGTCGTCACGTCGTACCGATACAACTGAAACCATTCGCCGCCGCCGATATCCTTCGAGAACACGATGTAGTCGCCGCCGTTCGGATGAAACGTTCCGTTGGCGACGGCATCTGCGAAAAAGGTAAGCTGCTGCCGTTCGCCCCCCGGCATCTTCACGAGGTGAAGCTGCGGCGTATCGCCAAATCGCGTCGCGATTAACATCTCGCGCCGCGACGGATGCCAGTCGGCCAGCGTCGCCCCCCGATACGACGAATAGCGCCCTGCGGAATCCACGAGGGAAGCCGGAATCGCCGGCACTCCGTCCACCACCAAGTTCTCCCCAGGCGCAACCGCCGGCTCCTGCGCGTACGCCGGCCCGCTCGCAACAGCGGACAACGCCAAAACTACAACCAGCTTCCATCTGTTAGTCATGCATCTCCCCGTTCTCACCCAGTGTCCCCGTATCTAGCGCGCTCGGCCTTTAACGAATTTGCCGCACCTTCTTACACCCGAAACGATTGGACACGCAACCTGCCTCCCTCGCCAGCCTTACCGCGCCTGCATGCTAGAATTTCCCCGCATAGCAAAGACGGCATGTTCAAGAAAATCCTGATCGCCAACCGCGGCGAAATCGCTGTCCGCATCCTTCGAGCCTGCCGGGAACTCGGCATTCGATCCGCCGCTGTTTTTAGCGAGGTCGACCGCAAATCACTGCACGTCCGCCTGGCCGACGAAGCTTATCCGATTGGCGCGGCTCCTGCCCGCGAAAGCTATCTCAATATCGAAAAAATTATCGGCGTAGCTCGGCGGGCTGCTTGCGACGCCATCCATCCTGGCTATGGCTTTCTCGCGGAAAATGCGGCGCTTCCGCGTGCTTGTACTGAAGCTGGCATTACCTTTATCGGACCTTCCGCCGAAGCGATGGAAGCGCTGGGATCAAAAACTGCGGGGCGCCAGATTGCGCGGCGCTCCGATGTTCCCATCGTTCCTGGTACCAATGATCCGATTGAGAAGCCCGGTGAAGCGCAGGCCCTCGCGGAGTCGATGGGGTTTCCGGTTTTGCTGAAAGCGGGCGCGGGTGGCGGCGGAAAAGGCATGCGGTTGGTGTTGAGCAGCGCTGAATTCGCTTCCGCTTATCGCGACGCCTCTTCGGAAGCGATGAATGCGTTTGGCGATCCGCGGTTATACCTTGAAAAATACTTGGAGAAGCCGCGGCACATCGAAATCCAGATTCTTGCCGATTCGCACGGCCGCGTGGTTTCACTCGGCGAGCGCGAATGCTCCGTGCAACGACGCCACCAGAAGGTGATCGAGGAAGCGCCTTCACCGGTAGTCACCCCCGACCTGCGTAAGAAAATGGGTGACGCGGCGGTGCGGCTGGCGCGCGCGGGACGCTATACGAACGCCGGGACCGTGGAATTTCTTGTGGATGCGCATCTGAATTTTTATTTTTTGGAGGTCAACACGCGACTGCAGGTCGAGCATCCCGTCACCGAACAGGTTACCGGGCTAGATCTGGTTAAGCTCCAGATCGCGATTGCGGCGGGCCATCGACTTCCGTTCGCGTGGGAGACCATCACGCCGCGGGGACATGCCATGGAAGTGCGCCTCTACGCGGAAGATCCTGACAACAATTTTTTCCCGTCGCCGGGAAAGATTCTTTCGCGCCATGCTCCTAGCGGACCAGGCATTCGTCTGGACGACGGAGTGTATGAAGGATGGACTGTCCCCAACGACTACGATCCGCTGCTGGCCAAGCTGATTGCTTGGGGCAACAGCCGCGAAGAAACCATTGCGCGCCTTCGACGGGCCCTCGAGGAGTCTGCGATCACCGGCATCAAGACCAACATTGCGCTGTTCCTCCGCCTGCTGACGGAGCCCGATTTCCTTCGCAACGAGATTCATACGAAATGGCTCGACGAACTCTTGGCGCGTAAACGTCCCGGCGTCGCCCACGACGAAAGCGTCAGCGCCAGCGCGGATGCCGCTGCGATCGCCGCCGCATTGGGGCAGGCAAACGCAGCGGGGAAGACGAGCGCGTTGTCGAGTGCGCCGGAAGCTGGTAAGGAATCGCACTGGAAGACGGAAGGCCGGCGCGCGCAAGTGGACCGCACGCCATGAAATTCGATGTCCGCATTTTGGGCAAGACGCGCACGGTTGAGCTGCAACGCGAGGGCTCCGCGTGGCGGGTCTCGCTCAATGGCGTTGCCGTCGATGTAGACGCGGTCGAGATCGCGCCGAATGTTTTCTCCATCTTGCTGAACGGCGAATCGCACGAGGTGCGGATCACTGTAGCGGGCGATGGCACGCTGACGCTGCAGGACCGCCATCACGAATTCACGGCCGAAGTCGTGGATCCACGGGCGTGGCGCGGACGGCGGCAAGGCGCTGTCGAGGCGGAAGGCCGACAGCAGATCGTCGCACCGATGCCGGGGAAAGTAGTGCGATTGCTCGTTCAGGCAGGCGATAAGGTTGAGGCGGGACAGGGATTGCTCGTAGTGGAAGCGATGAAGATGCAAAATGAGGTACGCTCGCCGAAGACCGGCACCGTCGAGCGGCTCCTCGCGAAAGAAGGCCAGCCGGTCTATGCTGGCGATATTTTAGCCTGGATCGACTAATTCGTAGCGGCGGGCTTGCTCGGCCCGGCCTCAAGCGAGGCGCTGTTGCTGGCACGTCACGCCATTACCACCCGAACGAATTTCTTCTTTCCGACGCGCAACAAAAACTCGCGAGGCTTACTCATGTCGATCTCTTTGCGCGCATCGTCAACACGGGCACCATCGATTTCCACGCCGCCTTGCTCGATCAAACGGATTGCTTCGCTCTTCGACGGTACTAGTCGCAACTCAACGAGCAGCGCGGTAAGCTTCTTGGGTGGGCCCAAAGGAACTTTCTTTATTGGCGCTTCCTCAGGCGCCTGGCGATCACGGAAAATGCGCTGGAAGTTTTCGGCGGCCTTGCGCGCGGCGTCTTCACCCTGGAACCCAGCGATGACCTCCTGGGCTAACCGCATTTTTGCGTCCATCGGATGCAACGCTCCAGCACTGACCTCTTTCTTCAGGGCCCCAATCTTGGCCGGTGAGCGGTCCGTCACCAATTCGTAGTAGGTCCACATCAAGTCGTCGGGAATCGACATGATCTTGCCGAAGATTTCGTTGGGCGCTTCGGTGATGCCGATGTAGTTGCCGAGGCTCTTGGACATTTTGCGTTGGCCGTCGAGCCCGACGAGGATCGGCATAGTCAAGATGGCTTGTCCGGGCAATCCGTATTCACGCTGGATTTCGCGGTGCACAAGCAAATTGAATTTTTGTTCGGTGGCGCCCAGTTCGACGTCGGATTTCAGGGAAACGGCATCGAACGCCGTCAGCAGGGGATACAGCAGTTCGTGGACGGAAATGGGATGGCCCTTTTCCAGGCGCGAACGAAAGTCCTCGCGTTCCAGCATGCGGGCCAGGCGGTAGTGCGAGGATAGCCTGACAACGTCTCCGGCCGACATTTTGCCCAGCC
>Ga0210401_10007048_pt1 | contig 11335 bp, 6 predicted proteins | sample IncBWH32MmetaG_FD_150866 | JGI IMG/M metagenome (GOLD analysis project Ga0210401, IMG submission 150866) | Forest soil microbial communities from Barre Woods Harvard Forest LTER site, Petersham, Massachusetts, United States - Inc-BW-H-32-M | ecosystem: Environmental > Terrestrial > Soil >... | reverse complement strand
GAGCAGCGTCACGTACAAACGGTTGTTTCTTCGTTCCCGATTCAAGACCGAAATAAGCTGTTCCAAGCTGTCCAGGCGCGCCTGCGATCCGGAAACGACGCTCATGCGATTCAAAGTGCCGGAATCACTGGCCAGAATTTGCATCGTCGAGCCACGCACTGCTTGCGGGGGGATCGCGATGCGCACATCGCGAATCAAAGGTGAACCACGATAGGGGCGCAACTGCACGCGGACGGTGACCGTGTCGCCAGGTTCGGCTTCGGATTTATCGAGCCACGCGCCCTCAATGGTCATCTGGCGGCGTTCCGGCAAGGACTCCATGCGGAGAGTTACGCGCTCAATGTTCGCGGTCTCAAACTGGTTCGAGAAAATTCTCTGAAATAACGCTTGAACCGCGCTGGCGACCGGCACGCCGTCGGGAAGAAAGGCATCTATAGGGGCGAAGAGATTATCGAGCGTCACGCTGGAGTGGCCGGCAATGTCGATTCCTCCGGTCAGGTGCAGCGTGGTGCCTTCGCCGTAGACGCTGCTCTGGATCAGGCCGTTCAGCGAGGCAATGCCCATTAGAATCGGGGTGATTTTGGGATTGGACATCATGCGGAAGGAAAGATGCCTATCTCCATCCGGCGTCGCGACGGTCATATCGATGGGAATTAGTTTCGGCGCGGGGCCCAAACTGCCCACGACGGCGGTTATGCGATCCTGGCTAAACGATCCAATCGTTCCGCCAACGTTCACAATTTTTGTCGATTCCAGTTGGGAACTGAGCGTGGTCAGCACGCGAGCCCGCGCCATGGGCATCTGAACGGAGCCGAAACCAAACAGCGGATGCCCGCATACATACACGCGCCCATCCACGATCGCGGTGACCGTGCAGGATGCATTCAGCGATAAATCCCCTTCAAGCAATACGGCGCTGACCATGTCCCCGGGCCGAATGTCGGCGTCATTGGGCCGCGCGTCTACACTTCCGCCTTGTGTCGCCTCCATGCCGTAGGCGGAAAATTCGTGCTCGAATTGCCGGATGGCCGCGGCGCTGAAACCAGAGAAGACCAGCGGGGAATCAATCGGAGTCAGGAAACTCCCGCCGGAAACGCCTGCCCGCGAAGCCCAATCCGAGGAAATCTCATAGCGCGCTTCCAACTGCGAAGAAGGCACCGCCGCGCCCGGGGTCATTTCAGCACGAATCGTGCCCGGCTGGCCTTTTGGCAGACTCAGGATATTTTCGATTGGCGTGACCCCGGCGAGGGGTTCCTTGCTGAACTGGCCAAGCTTGAGCGAAAGGGCGCCCGCGAGCTTGCCGTTGAAATAAACAGGGCTGCCGCTCATCCCCGCTACCACGCCGGTGTGCTCCACTTGTGGACCCAGGAGCTGCACGAGGATGATCGATTCCTTTGGCGCGAGAAAATTGGGCATCACGCCGATTACGACCAAATCGAACTTTTCGATCTGGTCGCCGGCAAAAATTGTGTAGGCCTCGCCCTTCATCCCGGGCTGGACCTGGGCGAGCGGAAAAATTTCAGGATCAGCGGCAAAGAGCGCGGGCGCGAGAAATGACACAAGCAACGAGGCAAGCAGGATGGCCTTGCAAGCAGGAAAGCATCGTGCCTGGCGACGTGATCTTTCGATTCGCATTGATGTTCTATGATACGCGCGCTGACTTTGGGAATCAATCCCGAGACGTGGCCGGGAGTGGGCTAGTTGCAAATACGGCCGATTTTCGGGAGCAATCAAGTGACGGAACAGAAGGGATGGTTTCGTCGAATGCCGGCTGCGACGCAAATCGATTACTGAAACACAGAAACAGAATTATCGTCAGGCCGTTGCCAACCAAAGGTCTATTTGGGACTTGCGGCCCATTCGGGTTTCACGAGGAGGCCCAGGATCGGGTAGGCAAAAGTATTGTTCCTTTGCCAGTCCGCATCCGAACAAGAATGCAGCGCTGCCAATTCCCTCGCCCCTCCTTCTCACGTACCTGCAAATGCGGTTCGGGAAATCTCTTCGAGTCCCGCTGGCCGCTTGATCCCATCTAGTTAGCCATGAGTGAGAAGGGAACCCGGCCGTACTAGTACTCACAATCTTTCATCTGACCAGTGCGAACTCGCGGATTTGAAATATTCTCTTGTCTACAAAATGTTGACGGTAGAAATTTCAATTTAAGCATGAATGGCGCGAGTGCCCGGTGAAAAAGACACTAAACACAAATACGTTGGAAGTCTGTTTGCTCTCGTCGCATCCTTTAGCGCTTAGCGAGTTGCAGCGCGTCCTCAAAAATCCCGCGTTCAAAATAATTCCGCAACGATTGGAATCGACGCTGCAATCGGAATTACATCAACTCAAGTTACCGAGGGCAACGGTTTTCGTTGTGGATACCCACGATATTCGCCCTGTGGCATCCCGCCTGCTTTTGACTATCCGTGACCAATACCCTGCGGCACGAATCATCGTAATTTGTGACAAGTTTGAAACCTCCGAGTCCTATTCATTTCTTCACATGGGGGCCAGGGGCCTGCTTACCTTCGACGAGGCGCAATCGCAGTTGGCACCGGCCTTGTCACTGGTTTCCAAGGGAGGACTCTGGGTGCCGCGTGCGGTGCTTTCGGGCTTTGTGGAATTTATCCTGCGGGGAACCCAAAATCTCCACCTGAAGGCTGATTCGTTGACCAATATCACTGCCCGTCAGCAGGAAGTATTGGACTCACTGCTCCAACAGCTCTCCAACAAAGAGGTCGGAAGCAAACTCAATATCTCTTTGCGCACGGTGAAATTCCATGTCTCGAACATCCTCAACAAATTTGGTGTCCGGCGCCGCTCCGACCTGATCGTTCTTTGTTCCCAACAGAGTGGTGTCACCCCGAGTTTTCCAAGTGTGCGCGCGGCAAAACACGATGGATCCAAAACGATTTCGGGGCCCCTCGCACGCTCTGGAAATTGACTCGGGCGCGCTGACGGAATCAACTCATGGGATCGATGCGGATCAAACTGGGACCTGTACCGACGGACAGATAATTCTTGCGCAATTCGCCGCTTGCCATCCGATGCTCCCGCCCACCCTCGCGTAGAATAGATCTAGCATACTTCTCCCCCTAAATTAATGCATGAAGGAGGAATGGGTCCATGACGATGATACCGTCGGATCTCGAGGAGCAAGCTACACAGGAAGAGCGATTGTCCAATGCGCGATCGAGCCCAAGTGCACAAAAACATCACGACAGGCCCTCGAAGGCTCCAAGCATGGCCGGCTTGGTTCTTGCAGTAATCGCGCTAGTCCTTGTGCTCGTCCTTGGTTTCTGGGTCGTACGGTCGGCCAGGAGGCTGGACCGGCGGATGTCGCAACTCGGCCAGCAGGTGGAGCGGCTTAACCGCCGGATGGGAGGCACGGAACAGCAATCGCAGTCTCTCGCCCAGCAGGCAGCGCAGGCCGCGGCCTCCGCGAAGGCGGCAGCGCAACAGCGCGATGAAGCGAAACAATCCGAGGAAAATTCGGCAGCCCAGGCACAATCGGCCCTTCAGGCGGCGGCTGCCGCGCAACAGCAGGCCGCGCAAGCCGAACAGAAGGCGGAAGAATATCGCAAGCAGCGCGAGGAGGAGCTTCAGCAGCTACAGCATGTGCTCGGGCAAATTGCCGAAACGCATCGCACCGCGGTGGGGTTGGTAATGACTCTGGGCGAGAAATCGATCCGGTTCGACTTCGACAAGGCGGAGATCAAGCCTCAATACCACGACGTCTTAAACCGCATCGCAGGCGTGTTGATGACGCTCAAGCAATATTCCATTTACGTTTACGGATATACGGACGATGTTGGCACAAAGGATTACAACTTGAAACTCTCCGGCCGCCGCGCGGACGCTGTCCGCGATTCGCTGATCCAAGCGGGAATCAAGCCGGGCGTGATCACTACCAAAGGCTTTGGCAAGTCCGATCCGCGCGCGAAAGGCGACAGCCCCCAGGCGCGGTCAACCAATCGGCGAGTGGAGATCGGCATCGTTGATTCGAGGATCCTCATGGAGCCCGTCCCTCAGCGATAGAAATTCAATTTTGCCAAATGACATTGCGCCTGCGTCAGCCCCGCGCAGATCGAATCTGGGACTCAGGAGTTGCTGAGATTTTTGGGACCGATGGCCCCAATTCGTAAGCAGTGTTTGGAGGAGCCAATAATTTGAGCGCGAAGCTCATCACCAATGCGCCCAGCAGGACCTCCCCTGGGAACGTGTAGCGATACATCCACTTGAGCTGGTCGAGGCCGAGGAGCGCTTGAGGCGAAACAATCATCCATCCGCCCGAGACCATAGTAATCCAGCCGATCAGCCTTGAGAGTCCCGATGGTTGGTTTTGAATCGCGGGCCGCGCTGAATCGTCCTGAATTTTGCGCGATGCAGTGTCTTCCGCCTTTGAGGAATAGCAAAACCGATCGTTCAGCAGGGCGCCGACGAGGCCATTGTTGGTGGTATTGCCGGCGGTAGAGAACATCGGAATTAAACCGGAATACATGGTCACAAAGGTGGCGACGAATGCGTCGACATCTCGCGCGTGCAGCAGCACGGCTACGATTGGTGACATGAAAAATGCGGCGCCGCCCGGGATTCCGGGGGATTCCAGGCCAAGAATTAATACCGGCGGAATCAGCGTCAAGATTTCCGCCAGCGAAATGGGAAAATTCAGCAGACGTGCCACGGAGATGGTAACCAACATCACGGACATGCTGGCGCAGCTCTTGTTCATCACCGTGCCGAAAACGATGGAAACTTCCGCCATTTCACGAGGCAGGCCCAACTCGGATTCCGCAGAAACAAGATTCATCGCCAGCGTTTCGTAAGATCCCCCCGTGCCGAATCCGGTGGGCCACACAGACGCATAGTAGGAAGCAATCTGCTTCCATGTTCGGTTTGAGGCCAACTTCACGAAAATGGCCAGGAGAATAGACCAGGTCACTGTTACCAGGCACACCCAAAGCGTCGTCTGGCCATAAGCGGTCATGCCTTTCAGGCCGAACTTCAATGGGATGCCGATCGCGAGGCAGCCGATCATCAGCGGGTAGTACCAAAGGAGTTTCTGAAACAGCCAAAGAGTGGCTTGGCTGGCCATGACGAGACCACTCGCTACCGGACGAAGACCTGGAATGATGGCTGTCAAGTAGCCAATTACCACCGCTACGATTAGCGCTTGAACCAGAGGCTGTTCAGAAATAAGAGAGGAGAGCGATTGTCCCACTTGTTGAAGCCATTGGCCCGCGCCCGGGACAGGCGCTCCTGGAGCGGTAAAAGGCAATTTGGTAAGGATCGGGATCCAAATCGTGACGTAAACCAGGGAGGCGAATCCGAGGACCACGTAGGCCGCCAGGACTGATCCAAACAGGCGTCCGGCGCCTTGCCGGTTGAAAAGCACCAGCTTGGCGGTAGCTCCGGACAGCAGCGCAAAGATTATGAGTGTGGCGAACGTCACCACCAGTTTGGGGAAATAGGTGCCGCTCTTGTAGATTGCAGCCGCCACTGAATTCCCGGGAAACAAGATGCCGATGAGCAAGCCCGCCGCCAGAAGCGCCATCACGCAAACCGCAAGTGGAACGCCGAAATACGCGCCGGGCTTGATTTTCTTGGGCGAAGGCATGTTCGTGTCAGACATCATCAAAAGGGTTCCAACCTCGATAGAAATTCCCCGAGATGTTAGGAGCAGGTCTTTTCGCGTGCCGCGATAGTACCTCAAGGTTAGCCCCGGTGCACTCGACTTAGTCTGGCAGTGACTCAGTTTGACCATGAAGATGCCCGTTCCGTCCCGGAAAGCGCGGGGCGGAACGGCCGCTACAAAACCACCAAGAGAAGTTGGTGGTTGGTTTTGTAGAGGCCGCCCGTTTTTGGGGCGGGCAGTCGTTTGCTCCATCCTGTACCAAGCTGAGTCACCGCCGTGAGTCTGAGAAGGTTGTTAGTTGTTCGTGCGCTCTGGTATCTTTCGCGCATGCCACCCATCGCGAGGTTAGAGTGCTCTCGTTGTCGAAAATCTGTCTCGGCGCAGACGCCGCAGACCCTATGCCCGGACTGTACCGGTTCACTTTATGTCAGGTACGATCTGACCCCCCTGCGGGGCACTTTGGCGCGCGACAAAATCGCGCAGCAAGCTTCCCTCGTGCCCTGGGCGGGCATGTGGCGCTATAGCTTGGTCCTGCCCGATGCCAAGCCGGTCACGCTTGGCGAAGGCTGGACTCCGATGCTGCAAAGCCGCCGCTATCCAAATGTATTTCTAAAAGAGGAGGGCGCTAACCCGACCTCTACTTTCAAGGCGCGAGGACTCGCTCTCGCGGTCACCATGGCTCGACATTACGGATTGAAGAAACTGGCCGTGCCCTCGGCGGGGAATGCGGCGGGTGCACTCGCTGCTTACGCCGCCGCCGCCGGCATCGAAGCGCATATCTTTATGCCAAAAGATGTGCCCTTTGCCAATTTCGTCGAGGCGACTGTCTATGGGGCCAAGGTAACGCTGGTCGATGGACTCATCTCCGACTGCGGGCGCATGGTCGCGGAACGCAAAGAGAAGGAGGGCTGGTTCGACATATCCACTCTCAAAGAACCCTTCCGAGTGGAAGGCAAGAAAACCATGGGCTATGAATTGGTCGAGCAGCTTGGCTGGGAATATCCCGATGCAGTTTTTTATCCCACGGGCGGTGGAGTCGGGCTGATTGGAATGTGGAAAGCTTTTGTGGAGTTGGAAGAATTGGGCTGGGTGCGTCCTGGTAAACGGCCACGCATGATCGCGGTGCAGTCCTCCGGGTGCGCGCCGGTGGTCCGCGCCTTCGAGCAGGGCGCGAGCGTAAGCCAAATGTGGCAAAACGCCGCAACGTTTGCAGCGGGTCTTCGCGTTCCAAAACCTTATGGGGATTCCATCATGCTGGAAATCCTGCGGGAGTCCGGTGGTGTGGCGTTGGCACTGTCTGACGAGCAGATTCTGGGATCGCTTAAGGACTGGGCGAAGAACGAGGGTGTTTTCTTATCGCCCGAAGGTGCCACCGCCACGGCCGCTTACGATCACTTGATCGCCTCGGGATTCCTAACTCCAAAGGACCGCGTCGTCCTTTTCAATACGGGCGGGGGACTCAAATATACGGATGTGACCGCACAAGCTTTGGGCTTGCAGAGGCGGGATGAGAACTAAGTTTGATTCGTGTAGCGCCCACCTTCAGGTGGGCATCTGCTCGGCCCCAATGCGCCCACTTGAAGGTGGGCGCTATACAATGCACTCGAAGTGTTCCTACATGCACTCCCACCGCATTCAGGAAACATTCAGACATGATGATTAGTATTACTATAGCTTAGTTAATTTCATGAACTGCTGGCGCGAAGTTCATCACTAGACGAATGGGCTGAAGAAACCAAGATGCATATCTCGGCTCCTTTCATACGACGGCCAGTTGCCACTTCATTATTGAGCGTGGCAATTCTGCTTGCAGGCGGGGCAGCATTTTATTTTCTGCCCGTGTCCGCACTGCCACGCATCGATTTTCCTACCATTTATGTCCGCGCCAGTTTGCCGGGGGCAAGTCCAGAAACCATGGCTTCCTCAGTGGCCACGCCGCTGGAACGCCAATTTGGCCGCGTTGCAGGCATCACGCAAATGACGTCATCGAGCCAGTTAGCCTCGACAGGAATTGTTCTGCAATTCGATCTGGATCGTGACATTAATGCCGCCTCGCGGGACGTGCAGTCTGCCATCAACGCCGCAGCCGGTCAGTTGCCAGCTTCTTTGCCCAACCTTCCGACATATCGCAAAGTAAATCCAGCCGAAACGGACATCGTGGACCTGGCCGTATTTTCGGACACTCTTACGAGGGGAGCGCTTTACGATTTATGTGATTCTTTTCTCGCGCAAAAGATAGCGCAGGTCGCGGGGGTTGGCTTGGTCCGCATTTCCGGCGGGGCAAAACCCGCGGTTCGTGTGGATTTAAACCCTAACGCGCTGGCACATTATGGAATTAGTTTGCAGGAGGTGAGGGCCGCGCTTGGGTCAGCCAATGCCAATACACCCAAAGGTTCGCTGGAGGACAAATCCAACCGATGGATTTTGCGCGATACGGACCAATTGCTGAAGCCTGACCAATATCCGGTCTTGATTGTCGCCTATCGAAATGGGGCGCCGGTCCGAATCCAAGATATCGCCAAAGTGACTGAGGGGATCGAAGATTTCCGGAATTCAGCATACGCGAATGGCAAAGTAGCCGTAATGATGGGGGTCGGCCGCCAACCCGGCGCCAACATCATGCAGACTGTGGACCAGATCCTGGGCTTGCTCCCTGAATTACGCGCTTCGATTCCCCCAACGGTCTCATTGACCACCAACTATAATCGCACCACGACGATTCGCGCTTCAGTAAGAGAAATCGAATTCACGCTCTTACTGACGGTTGCCCTCGTGGTCATGGTAATTTTCCTTTTTTTGCGCAATGCCTGGGCCACGATTATTCCCAGCATCGCGGTGCCGCTGTCCATCGTCGGTACCTTCGGGGTCATGTACCTGCTGCATTACAATCTCGACAATCTCTCTCTCATGGCTCTGGCGATCTGCACCGGCTTCGTTGTGGATGACGCCATCGTCGTGATCGAGAACATCACGCGCTATCTCGAAGCGGGGGATTCACCGCTGCAGGCGGCCATGAAGGGTTCCCGGGAAATCGGGTTTACCGTCCTTTCGATGAGCCTTTCCCTGACTGCGGTATTCATTCCACTGTTACTCATGGGCGGGATCATCGGAAGACTGTTCCGCGAATTTTCGGTCACATTGAGCGTGGCTATCGTTGTTTCCCTGTGTGTGTCTCTCACCACAACGCCGATGATGTGCGCGCAATTCCTGAAATCAGAGAAAGAAACGAAGCACGGGAAATTCTATTTGGCGATCGAGCGCTTGCTGCAATGGAGTGTAAAATCCTACGCCTCAGGATTGCGCTGGGTTCTCCGGCACCAGCCCTTCATGCTGGTCCTCACAGGCGCGACGATCTGCCTCAGCGTGTATTTATATGACGTCATCCCCAAGGGTTTCTTCCCCCAGCAGGATACGGGTCTGATGGCCGCAAGTATTGTGGGTGCACAAGATGCTTCCTTCGCCTCGATGCAGGAGAAACTAAAACAGTATACAGACATCATCATGAGCGATCCCGCGGTTAAAACCGCCGTAGGCGAGACCGGCGGAGGGTCGGAAAATACCGGGCAATTTGAAATCGAATTGAAACCTCTCAAGGAGCGAAAAGTCTCCGTGTATCAGGTGATTGCACGCCTCCGGCCGAAGCTCGCCGAAGTTCCCGGTGCGACGCTGTTCCTACGTGCCTATCAGGACATCACAGTTGGTGGGCGGATCAGCAGTTCTCAATATCAATACACGCTGTCCAGTGAAAACCTCAACGACCTGCTGGAATGGGCTCCCCGTGTGCAGTCGGAAATGGAGAAGATCCCCGAAATAGGCGACATCGCCAGCGATCAACAAACGCGCGGCTTGCAAGCGAACCTGGTGATTGACAGGGACACGGCGTCGCGGCTTGGAATTTCACCGCTGGCGATCGACAATACTCTCTACGACGCGTTTGGCCAGCGGCAGGTCTCCACCATTTACACGGAACTGAACCAGTACCATGTAGTGATGGAAGTCGATTCCGCCTTTCGTGACAGCACGGATGCGATTCGCGGTCTCTATGTGAAATCTGCAAAAGGTGAACTGGTACCCCTCAGTGCCTTTACCCACTATGAGACGAAAAATACGGCCCTTGCCGTAAACCACCAGGGCCAATTTCCCGCGGTTACGATTTCGTTTAATCTGGGAGAGGGAATCGCTTTGGGGGACGCCGTCACGAAGATCGAAGCGGCCGTCTTGCGGATGGGCATTCCCTCCGACATTCATGCAACGTTCCAGGGAAACGCGCGAGCGTTTCAGTCATCGCTTTCCAGCCAGCCGTGGTTGATTCTGGCCGCGCTGGTGACCGTCTACATCGTATTGGGAATGCTTTATGAAAGTTACATTCATCCCGTGACGATTCTTTCTACCCTGCCTTCCGCCGGTGTAGGGGCTCTTTTGGCTTTGATGGCTTTTCACACGGAATTGTCCGTGATCGCACTCATTGGAATCATTCTCTTGATCGGCATTGTCAAAAAGAATGCCATCATGATGATTGATTTCGCGATTGAAGCGGAGCGGACCGGAAAGACCCCCGAGGAATCGATTTATCAGGCGTGCCTGCTGAGGTTCCGCCCGATCATGATGACCACTGTCGCGGCGCTGTTCGGAGGATTGCCGCTGGCGCTCATGTCCGGCACCGGTTCGGAAATGCGCCGCCCCCTGGGGATCAGTATCGTGGGTGGCTTGATGGTGAGTCAGGCTCTCACTCTTTATACGACTCCCGTTATTTATTTATATATGGACCGGCTGCAATTCCGGCTGAAGAGGCGCAAGGACGCAAGAGTCCTGAGAGGACACGCAACGCCGCATCCCGCATCTGTCAAGTGATTCCACTGACCAAGCCCAGGTTCCGATAAAAGACTTAGAATTTTCAATCCACTCAACTCATCATTCACCACGTGCCCTCCGTTGTAGCGCCGGCGTCTCGCCGGCGATTTTGCAAGGCGCTCCGAACGAAAAAGCCGCCGGCAAGATGCCGGCGCCACAAAACTCGCGTTCATTGGCAAGCACGACAGAGCATATTCCAAAACGTACGATCCGAGACGGTTGCAAAACGTTCCTTCACGCGGCACACTTTCTTTATGAGCACATACGACTTGATATGCATTGGCGCTGGGCCCACGGGGCTGGCCTGCGCCATTGAAGCCAAACGCGCAGGAATGCGTCCTTTGGTTATCGACAAAGGCTGTCTTTGCAATTCGCTCTACCATTACCCCGTCAACATGGTGTTTTTCACGACCCCGGAACTTCTGGAAATCGGCGATTTGCCGCTCACCAGCACCGCGGAAAAACCGACTCGCAGCGAGGCGCTCAAATACTATCGCAAGTGCGCCGAACACTATGATCTGGAATTGCGCCTTGGCTACCATGTGGAGCGAGTCGAAGGCTCCGATGGAAAGTTCAGCGTGCATACGCGGGACGAGCAGGGAATTCCCACGCAATTCGCCGCCAAGAAAATTGCCGTGGCCACCGGCTACTACGATCTTCCGAATCGCATGGGGATTCCGGGAGAGGATCTGCCGCACGTCTCCCATTACTACACCGAGCCTCACCCGTTCTGGCGCCAGAATGTAGTTGTGATCGGCGGGAAGAATTCTGCCGCGGAAGCGGCATTGGATCTGTACCGCAATGGAGCGAAAGTCACGCTGGTTCACCGGCGCGCCGAACTTGGGTCGACGATCAAAT
>Ga0210401_10007047_pt1 | contig 11336 bp, 14 predicted proteins | sample IncBWH32MmetaG_FD_150866 | JGI IMG/M metagenome (GOLD analysis project Ga0210401, IMG submission 150866) | Forest soil microbial communities from Barre Woods Harvard Forest LTER site, Petersham, Massachusetts, United States - Inc-BW-H-32-M | ecosystem: Environmental > Terrestrial > Soil >... | reverse complement strand
CCGATCACCCGGTAGCTCCAAGCGGATCGACTAACTGCTTCCTCATCGCGCGGTTGGCCGTGGCAAGGTTATCGGCGCACAACGCCAATTCGGTGTCGGCCCACGCGATGCAGTGGCGCGCTAGCAGCAGGGTATTGGGAAAATACGCGCGCACTTGGTCGAGATCATGCATCACCGCGATGATCGTGCGCTGCTCGCCGTGCCATGACTTGATCAGCTGGATAAGCTCCGCGGTCGTGTCCTCGTCGACTGCGGCAAACGGCTCATCAAGCAAAATGAGCGAGGCATCCTGGACGACAAGGCGGGCGAACAATGCCCTCCGAAACTGACCGGCCGAGAGCTCCGCAATCAACCGGTCGGCAAAACCCTCGAGTCCCACTTGAGCAATCGCTCTGTCGATCGAAGGAAGGAGGGTCTCCGACAACGGCCGGAAGGCACCAATGCTGCGCCAAGCGCCGAGGGCGACCAGCTCGGCCACGGTGATTGGATAGTCGCGATCGAGCTCCGATTGCTGAGGCAAATAAGCAAGACGGCCCCGGATGGGCTGCGAGTAGGTGACGTCACCGCCGCGCAGCGGTTGCACGCCGGCCAGGGCCTTAAGGAGCGTGCTTTTGCCGGCGCCGTTCGGACCAACCACGGCCGTGAGACTTCCGGCACCGAATAGACCGGACACGCCCTCGAGGGCGATTCGTCCTCCGTAGGCGACGCGGACATTGGCAACCGCGATGGCAATACCCTCTCGTTGGATGGCGAGCTGCGGACGATATCCGGGATCCAGCCAGCCCTTCAGGGCCGCGGGGATGGCTGAAACACGTCGCCAAACCGATACCGGATCAATGTGAGTCATGAGCCGTTCTGCTTTTCGAGTGGGGATCCGCAATGCACGCACCGGCCGTGCGATGGCCGCATTAGGCCTGTTGCCGAAAGGCGCGTCCCCTCATTGCTTTACCTGCCCTGCGCGAGGCGTGTTGTCCAGAGAGTATCAAATCATGGGGTAATTTGCATCCAACCAGATTGGCTTTGAGGCCGCCCAACCGATGAAGGCCGCGTGGGAAGTCCGGGGCAGCAATCTATTCGATCAGGGTGTAGGGGGGAGCCCAATGTTTGGGTCTGGCCATCTCAGGCGACCCACTACGTCAAAGGTCGGATCGTCGCGGACGGCAGGGAGCGGAAATCAGCGGCGCGTCTCAACAAGCTTCTTGCTGTTTCGGTTATCCGAAAGGCTACTTGCCTCCCTCGATTGGTTCGCTTCGCCGAGGGCAAGTTGCGCGGGCGAACGACACGACCGAAGCCGAGTGACCCGTTGTGTGTGCTCGCGGACCCGCGGCGTTCCAAGAAGAATAGCGTCTTGGAGAGAGCGGCGCACATTCGTGTTCCGGATCAACTCATCCGCGATCGTCCCCTGGATTGAAAAGTCCTGGCACGTCCGCCTTCGAGGGTGAGGCGGACCGATTCGCTCCAGATCGATAGGACGGCCTTGCCGAAGGTCGGACACTCACGAAGCAGGTCGACCGTTTACGGGCCGTTCGTTGGCAAAAGCGCAAAGTGCTGATTAGCCGGTTCGTGCGATAATGCCGCCGAGTCTACGGCTGGAAGGAGAGATCATTTTCAGATCGAATGTGGAGCGGTAGTTTGGGGACCGTTGAGGTACAGCAATCAGCGAACGCAGCGTTTCTGGTGCGGCATCCCAAGGGCCGGCGAAGTCAAGACCCAGTAAGTGATTGATTAACTGGTGGGCCTTCCTGGATACGTATCGAACTCTCTGCCTCGCGCCAACTCCGGAAGTTCGTGAAGTATTCGAGCAGCTTAGAAGCGGCAACGCGATTGCATGTAGCTGACCAACGATGGCGGTCCTTGGGCGCCCGCCGGAATTTCCCCTCTTGGGGAGGCCTACCTCGGCTCGCCGCTGTAAATTCAAGATTGATCTGCTTGCGCGAAAGCAATACGCGTGGTCGTGTGCGTTAGAACTGTCGCATAGTCGAGACCCATCGTGTCTGCAGGCGCGCCGAGTAGCTCTGAAAAGCTACGGTGTATGAGCACCCTGGAACGCAGGGTCGGCCGTCGATAGGCGAATGCAATTTTGTCTGGCGTGTCTAAGCCTTTACGGATAGCCACCGCCAGTGTCTCTAGCACTGCTGGCTGAGGTGCATTCACACCGCTCGCTGCAAACACGAGCTTCGCTACTTCAACAAAAGAAGCCGCAATCAGATAGAGACTGCGGTTGGCGAGTTTTAGGACCAGATCACGCGCGCGTGGGCAACATTTTACCTTGTTAGCTGCTACGCCGAGCGCCAACTCGATCTCGTGAAACGAGTCTCCAGTTACCCACGCCCTGAGCCCGGCGTTTAGCAATGCGAATTCCGCAGCAGTGGGCGGCCCGCCTCTTTTCTTGCCGCGCACAACATAATTTACAATATCCGCATCGTCACCTAACAACGACAAATAGCTATCCTCATCTGTCGTGAAGAAGGCGACGATCCAGTCAATCCACCCGACGACGGATGTCGGTATAGCCGCGGGGTTTGCCGTAAAGATAGCTTGCGCGGCCAACAGCGGCTCATTCGAAAGCCCAGTTGAGGCGGCAATCGTTATGATTTCCGGGCTCGCGATGTTATCAGCCAAAACCGTTCTGAGCACTTCCAACTTTTGAACAAACAATGCTCCCTCGTGCGCTTGCCGCGCCTTGAACGCCGCAAACGACCCGTTGACCATGATGACTGCCTTGTCCACCGCGTCTTCGGCTGTCTCGCCTGCCCGCACACGGCTCGAAAAATATCGAACAGTGGCGTCGTCCAAATTTCCTGCCTGCATTTGATCGAGAATCGCTGTCAGGGGATCGTCCATCGGAACGCATTGATCACTCTGTGGTAGAAGCTGCCGTAGTTTTCCGATAGCGCCTGCCTCGGGATTGCCAGCGGCTGTGAAGCCAGCGACTGGATCAGGAATTAGCAATACGATCCCGTTTGCGAGATGCCCGGCACGGCCCGCTCGGCCCGCGGCGTTCAAAATTTCATGAGCTTCAAGCGAGCTTCGTCCGCTTTCGTCCTGCCGTTTATCGCCGGCCAGAATGGCGAGTTGGGCAGGAAGGTTCATTCCTTGCGCGAGCGTCGGCGTCGCGACAATGACCGATGAGCCGTCGTCACGCTTAAACAAGGACTCGGCCAATCGGCGTTCTTGCGGAATCATGTCGCCATTGTGAGGTAGCGCACGTTTGTCAGGCTGCACGAACGAGTACACAGCTCCACCCAACTCCGCCTGTGCGGCTGTCCAAAGCTGATCTTCGGTCGCCGTGAGTGCACTCGGCGCATCCAACGCGTCTGCGATCTTCTTTGCATTCGTCGGTGCGTAGTCTGCTTGTTGGACAAAAACGATCGTTTTGAGCCCGGCGCGTGAAGCCTGGATCGCTAGCGCGTTTGCCACGCCGTTGGCGTTTGGCGTCGCCCAGCCGCGCCGTGATCGCGCGAGTGTGACGTTTTCACTTGAGAGCGATACGAGGCGCAGGTCGGCAGCGACTTGCGGGTTCCAATGCTGGTGAAGTCCGAAGAGTCCATACGGTATCATCTCTCGTGAATTAGCAATGTTTCGGAGGTCCTGCCTCCGATAGACCACGACACCTCGCGCCTGTCGGCTCGGCTTCCAAGGATTATAATACGCTGTGCACGGTCGACCTGTGCTTTCTTGAATCCATTCGGCGAACTCCGGAGCGTTTGTCAGCATGGCGGAAAGCAAGAGAAGATCGGCGTCCGGCGCACGCTTGAGTGCGTGCAATAAACACAACATTGCATCTAGGCTGCGCTTACCACCTCCCTTGGGACTGAGGAGGTGACATTCGTCGAACACGAGAAGCCCAACTTCTTCGATCGCATCTGCCGCGTGGCTCAATAATGCTAGACAGCGCTCGGGCGTCATTACTTCGATCGTCTGCAGTTCGGGCCCGACAATAAGTCCCGTCAGATCCCCATCAGCCGATACCGCGACCTGAATTCCACCAAGGCTCTTTGGAAAGGTCTCCTCTAATTCATCTCGCAGCTGATCGACGAGCGCGAGTGTTGGCACAAGAAAGAGAACCTTTTTATTGCGCGCTAGTGTCGATGCAATTTTCAATTCGGAAAGTGTCGTTTTGCCCGCGCCTGTCGGCAGGACGAGAACGGCCGAACGACCTGTTTCCAGAATGCCTTCGGCGAGAGCCGCGCGATGGTTGCGCCATAACACCGGCTTCGTCTTAGCCCGATGTCGTACCCAACGACCCCAGAATTGCTGATTGGCACCGCCGGGAGGTGCAACGCCGAGAATGCCGGCGGACATGAGATCGTCTGCGAGATGCCGGAGTAGGCGCGCTAGGTGGCGCGGTCCAGCAAAGGTCGAGACGAGATCAGGACCAGCGATCTCAAAGTTAAGATCATCGGTCGCGAGCGTGACTACCTGTCCAAATGCCTGCTGAGGCGTGTCAAACCGTAGAAATTCAAGCTCTGGGAACGGCTGGCCAAGGAGGTGGGAAACCAGTTGCACAATTCCAGACCAACACAGCCCGTAAAGCGCATCAGCTGCCGATGTGATCCAAAGACCGTCAACATTCACGCGAGCGCGACGCAAGCGCGTGGCGCGTTCCAATATTGACTCGAAGCGTTCTGTTGCCAGATCAAACACGGACTCGATGACCGCGCTGCGAAGACGGTTTTCAATCCGAATTCCACCTAATGGTCGCGCAGATTCCCGTGCATCGGCATTCTGCTCTGCGACCAAAAAGAGGAGCGGTGCTGCTATCGATGGATGAATCGCGTCTGGCTCAAGGAGCGCTTGTCCAGCTTCGTAACCCGGCGCGAAGACGCGGCCAAGCAGCTGATGCGCTGTTGCTGCGACGAACGCAGCCGCACGTCGCGCTCCTCCCTCGGTGCCTGTGTCAACCGCCCCTTCATAGATATTGGCGATGCGTTTTAGGCGCTGCAGGGTCTGGAGCTGATCTGGATCGTCGGCGAGTGCAGTCCCCTTCAGGCGCAGTACAACGAGATCGGAATAAATGCGGGTAAGTTCTTGCGGAAGCGTCAATGGATCGACGCCCGTGAGGGCAGGCGCCGCACGAATTAATTCAGCGGTGGCGGCGTCAAACACTGGATGCCTCAATCTTGCTCCAGACCTGCGCCGCAAAGGCGGTGAACCAGTTGCGAATATGCGGTAGCGGAAACGTGTCGCCGAAACGGTCGGCAATATCCGGCGTGACGGCGGTGTAGCCGGTAAAAAGCCCTACGCATCTTGGCGTACCGAATGGTGTGGGTGTCACAGTCAGGGCAGCTTGAAAAGCGAGCGGGTGTACCTGAACCAACCGGTCATAAAGCGCCACATGTTCATCGGGGGTAAGGTTAAACCGGTCGACCAGGCTTGTGACGGCTTGCACGAGTTGATTGTCTCGTTTGTGGTCCTTCCATTCATGAAAAGAGCGAAGAACGTTGTCGCGGAATTCATCCCGTGCATGGTCGGTGCATTTTTGTTCATGAATCACCACGCGCGTGATGTTGCGTGTCACCGGGTCAAATCCGATCTTGATCGTGTCAAGACCCTGCTGCGTTGATTTAAGATGCGGCGTCGAAATGACCTCGTCAGGCGCGCCTGTGATCCTTGCCACAACCCACGAAATAATCTCGAACAGCAGACCATCGCGATGCCATGTAAGAGGGCCGGCAGGCGTTTGCATCTGTTGCCTAAGCTGCTCCTTTAGTGCGTCTGCGACGAACGCAATATTGACTTGCGTTCCAATGAGGACGCTTTCAGCGTGTTTGGCGCGCCCGACAAGCACGAGGGCAACAAGTGTCGCGAGTGCGTCGTCGTCCAGCACAGACCATTGCTTACCACCACATTCGGGGACAGCAGGGAAGTTGAAAGCACTTAGGGGCATTACATCTTTCTGCCAGAATCAAACACACGCAGAGAGTGTGCACGGCAAGAGCGCTATTTGCAAAAGACCCCAACTAGGAATCGAGCTTTTCAGCAAGCTATTTCAATGAAAATGATTGGGCGGCTAAGTTGTTAAGAATACATAGGTATGCATGTGACGTATCGAACTCTCTGCCTCGCGCCGAATCTGGAAGTTCGTGAAATCTCCGTGCAGCTTAGAAGCGGCAACGGGATTGCATGTAGCTGACCAACAATGGCGATCCTTGTTCAACGAATTGCGTGCGACGTGGGCGCCGTCAGCCTGATAACCTGAAGGTCGCAAGTTCAAATCTTGCCCCCGCAACCAAGTTTTGATAGCGATATCAGTGAGATGGCCCGCTTCGGCGGGCTTTTTCATTTGTGCCAGGACCTTCCCAAGGTGTTCAAGAAAAAACACCGCTTTGACAAGGTGTTACACGAATTCCGCCTCCGGCTACCACGCGTTGCCAAAAACTCCACGGCACATGAATGGCACATGACGGCACATGAAGGACTAGACGAGAGGCGTCGTTTAGAGATCGCATTTCGGTTCGAATGCGAGGCTGGGCAGAGCGACAGGCCCAACTTGCGGTTTTCAACGAAACCGTCCAGCCGTAGCAGCGAACTGCATCGTGTCTTAGGTTGTGTCTGGACTGACGGTCAGGCGGCCCCACAATTCCAAGGGGTGCGTGTGTCAGGCGTGGCGCGAAAAAAGCTTCTCCCTCTTAGCCCAAGTCGGGTATTCTTGCGTTTAGTCGCAAGGTTCTGCGATCTATGCGTGTGATACGACTTGGTGGCGAGATTGCCTCCCCACTGCCGACGAATTCTCAGGCGGCACCGAGTGGCACGCCTCGCAAATTTGTCGTGACTGACACGTACTGCACCGGCGGGGTAGTCTTTGAGGATCAGGTACATTGAAGTTCGCAATTTCAGAGGCATCAAGGCCCTTTCTTGGGCCGTTACGGGTGATTTCATCTGCATCATCGGCTCTGGTGATGCTTGCAAAACCACCATACTGACTGCTCTCGACTACGTCCTTTCGCCCCGCACAGCACTCTCCTTTGATGACGCCGACTTCTATAATCAAAACGTCGAGGAAGACATCGTAATCCAGGTGACGCTCGCTGGCTGGGATTCGACGCTTCCTCATATCAAGAGCTTTTTTCAAGAAAGCAAATTTGCTCGGTTTCAATGCGGCCTCTCCAGTGCTGGTCCAGTCCCAGAACCCCAAGCAGACCCCGCTTTGTCGGTCAGTCTTCGCGTAGATCGAAGCCTTGAGCCCAAGTGGTTCGTCGTGAAGGGGCGCGACGAAGGCGAGGAAATCGAACGAAAACCTATCTATGCCGCCGAGCGTGCAATGATCGGCCTTAGCCGCCTCGACTTCTTCTCGGACGCGCAGTTCACTTGGGGACGAAACACCATCCTCACGCGGCTGAGCGAGAACTCCAAGGATGGCTTGAGTGGCGTAGTTTCCGAACTTGCGCGCGAGATGCGCCAAAGTGACATCTCTGGTCACCAGAGCATTGAACAGTGCAAGAGTGTTGCAGAAGAAATCCGAGTCGAAGCGAAGAAGGCGGGAGTAAATCTTGGAGAGCTATCGCCAAAGCTTGATGTTCAGCGACAATCAATCGGGCTTGGCGTCATATCTCTGCATGATTGCCTCAGGCAGGAATGTTACCCGGGATGAAGGGGGAGGGGCTGTGGGCGGGGCGGAGTGCTCATCACACGCAGTCGCGATGACGTCGTTGGGCGAAGTCGTCAGGAAGCCGTAGACGAGGTGAGGGCCGGGGATCGGTTTTGACTTGATGCCGCGATCGCCGTTGAACGTGGTCCAGATGCCGGCAAAGGCGAACAGCGGCCGGTCCTCGTTGAGCGCGAACCAGACGACATCCTTCTTCTTGGTCTCGGGATTCGCCTCAGGCGCGTATTCGGCAAAGCTGTTGGCCGGCACCAAGCGGCGGCTTTCCGGCTTCAGCCAGCCGCGCCAATGCGGCGACGTCGGGTTGCGGATGTTGGTGACGGGCGGCCCTGGCGTGCGCGGCGGTGGCGGCATGCCCCATCGCATTGTCGTCAGTTCGGTCCCGGCCTCAGTATTGCGGACGACTGGGGCAAAGTAGTTAGGGAAGACGCCTGGCATCGGCGGCAGGTTGCCGACGTAGCGGTTGATCACGCGGAAGAGCGCGATGATGGCGGCTTGGTTCGTGGTGATGCTGTAGAGATTGCACATGGTTGGTTCAGGCAGAAAGGACATGGCGGGGCGGTCAGTCCCGCTTGGTCAATAAAAGATCTTCGAGGTTGTGCCTATAAGCGCGCAGTCGGGCCTCGAGCAAAGCTATGTACCGACTGGTGTCTTGCAGATATGTCCTAGCGGCCACTAGCGCCCGTCTAAAAATCATTTCTTGGCTTGGGCGACCGGCATCGGCGCAAGGTTGCCCACGTAGCGATTGACGACGCGGAACAGCGCCGCGATCGCGGCCTGGTTCGTGGTGATGCTGTAGAGGTTGCACATTGGGACATTCGACCAGAGCAGTTCAATCAGGAGGCCCAATGAATAGGTCGAAATCAAGCGGGTATTGTACGAATATAGGAACGGTCCAGTGAGCGGTCTTAACCTGGATCCCTGCACGGCGCATTGCGTCGATGAACTTTAGTGCTACGTCGGACGGTTGCTTCGGATCCCGTAAGCCTACAAACACCCCTCGCTCGCCGGTCATGGCATATCCGATGACGCCATGACGTTGATGTTCAATGTCCACAAGATGTCTGCAAAGTCTTGAACATAGCGCACACTTTCCCCGGTGCCTTCGGTCGTGACGACGAGAAAGGGCTTAATGAGGTTCACGATTGGAGCCAGAGCTGCAGCAAGGTCCTTTTTCTGAATATCATCCAGATGTTGGTCGGCTTTTGGACGCAGTTGCTCCACCATCGCTTGGAGTTGGTCAAATCTTCGAAGGGCCTCCTCCGGCGAACCAACTTTTAGTTTCGCCTCGTACAGTGAGACCTGGGCCGCCAGCGCCTGATTTTGCTTCTCAAGACCGCTTTCTTCGGCATTATCTAGGAGTTTCGCAAATCCGAAGCCAAAGGCACCCGCCATACCGATCACGAGCACCAAAGATCGCGAGGCCGTAAGCGCCGGAAAGCGCTTCTCCAACTGATCCAATAATTCCGTTCCAGTATCGCCCATCGATGCGTTCCACCAAATGAAGCAAGATCACCCGGATTGATTGACGGTCGCGTTGGGAGCTTACTCGATAGTAGGCCGTTTTCCGGGGCGTTCGGTCCCAATCCCCAACCAATTGCGGGCACGCTGCGTCAAAGCACAACGTGGTGCATTCGAATCGATAGCAGTGGGATTACCGTTCGCCCGGCCACCAGGTCGACGGCGGATCGCTCGCCGAGATTTTCGCAGTGCGCAGCGCGACCAGGTGGCTGCGCTTGTAGGGGTAGCCGCGGAGCTGGGAGCAGTCGCGGCACCTCGTGTTCCGCTCGAGTTCGTGGATGGGCGTCGACTTCGGCCGCCGCACGATGTCAAGCGCGACGGTCTGGTGGGTCTCGCAGCTGAGGCACCGCACCTCGAGGAAGCCGTATCCGGCATTGAGCGCGTCGCCCAGCGTCGGCGACGGCTGCGCCGGGCCGCGCATGCGCTTATTCCAGGCTTCGCAAGCGAGCTTGTCGGCATCCTTCCGAGCCGCCGGGGCCCGCTCGGCTGCGGCGCGGACCGAGATGCCGTAGATCCGGTTGCGCGATTTGGTGCTCATGCCGGCAGAGAATGCGCCGCGTTGAGCGTGGATCGCAAGCCGCTAGGTCTTGAGGTTGTGACTTGATACGACGCTATGGGGCTCGATGGTGGCCCGATAGGGTGTGCTCACCTAGGCAGGCGAGGTGCTGGCGATCGCCAATAGCAACGCCAAACTATCTAACCAGACCAGTCGGGAGTGATCTCGAACTCAATTCACTTTCTTGGAGGATAGCTCGGGCAGTTGATATCCCCAGCCGTTTTGGATGGATCCCCTGACGCTGTGCGCGAGCCCTAAAGCCTTTCCAGCAAGGGGTTCCTGCATGCCATCGCAGCCTTTGCGGTCGTCCACGCACTTTTCGATGCTGCGCAAGTTTTGCCCGAAAGCTACCATAGCGCTGCCGACCTCGGGGCTTTCGACTACACCAAGTTCGCCCCAATAGAGTTCCCAAAATCTCTTACGCGCGGAGGACCACTCTGGCTCATTCGGGGCCCTCGTTGCGAGTGACGAGAAAATGGATGCTGCAAGCTCGACTGTCCGCTCGTTACCTCGCCTGCTCACGGTTGGCCTTGTCACTTCACTTGAGTACCACCTCAATCTAATCATGCGGGAAATTGCTGTCAGAAATCCTGAGGCGATATTCGGCCGGGATCGGACTTTACCCGTTTATGAGATTGTCAAATTCGGCTAGATTGAAGAGCTGAGGAAGCGCCTTATCGACGATGAGATCGATAAAGTACAACGAGAAAACTTCGACCATCAGATAACGTGGGCACCTCGAAGGCTGGCATGGATGATTTCAGGCCCAAATATCGAGACTGGCCTGCGCTGGTCGAGGCGAAACCTCTTTGTCCACGCTAACGGTATCGTTAACGACACTTATCTGAAAGCCGCTGCGAAATATAACTTTCGAATTGCCAAGCAATCGTGCTCGGGACTGAATTGCACGCCCGCCCAAAGTACTTCAATGCCTCAGTTCATCACGCGATACATTTCGGAGTTATGCTCCTCCAAGTCGTTTGGCGTAAGACGAGCGAAGAAACCGAGGCTGCGGACGAGGCTATCGGCGATCTCAGGTATGAACTGATCGCGCGCGGGCAATACGCACTCGCAATACGTATTTTGCAGTTTGCGAGAGACTTGCGAAACGTATCGAGCGACCTGCGAAGACGAAGGAACATCGTAAATCTCGCCAACGCTTACAAACTGTCCAAGGATGACGCCTCGGCGATCAAGGTGCTTTCTTCTGAGGACTGGAGCGCCACAGGGGACCAGTTCAAAATATCCGTCGCGGCGGTTAAGGGCGACGCGAGCAGGTAGTCGAACTGATGACCAATATCGGACCCCGCGGCCAGGTGGGCGCTCAGGAGTACCAGCAATGGCCAGTATTCTATACGGTCCGCGATGACACGCGCTTCCAAGAGGCCTTCAAAGCGATTTTTGGCTTGGAATATGTCCCGTCAGCGACGCACCAAGCTGGGCTTCCTCAAGTAATGAAATGGATCAAACAACATCTCGACAAGGAGGAGACAACCGTCGTCGAAGGACCTCGCTCGCTTCATTAGTCCGGGTAAGGACGAACTGTGGCCAAAGACCACGAAGAAGCGGCGCGCGCTTCATCTCATCTCCAGATGCGCCGCGTTGATGTGCTGGTCCATGTTCGCGATCCCAATCTCCGTGCCACAGAAGCAT
>Ga0210401_10007046_pt1 | contig 11336 bp, 5 predicted proteins | sample IncBWH32MmetaG_FD_150866 | JGI IMG/M metagenome (GOLD analysis project Ga0210401, IMG submission 150866) | Forest soil microbial communities from Barre Woods Harvard Forest LTER site, Petersham, Massachusetts, United States - Inc-BW-H-32-M | ecosystem: Environmental > Terrestrial > Soil >... | reverse complement strand
GATGTCGGGCGCGGTCGCACGGATCTTGCAGACCGCCTAGGAGGGAGCCATGTTGCGGGAGTGGGCAAATCGAGCGTGGCTTCGGGCGAAGACGCTATGGAAGCGTCCGCAACTCGAGCGCGAACTAAACGACGAAGTCGCTTTTCACCTGGCGATGCGCGAAGCGAAAAACCGCGAAGCGGGATTCGCCGTTGACGAGGCGAGCTACGCTGCGCGCCGCCAATTCGGAAACGTGACGCGCATCCGGGAGAACAGCCGAGCGATATGGACCTTTGCCTGGACGGAGACGCTGTGGCAGGACATTCGCTTCGGCGCGCGCATGCTGATCAAGGATCCCGGCTTCACGTTCGTGGTTGTGCTCACGCTGGCCCTCGGCATCGGCGTGAACACGGCCATCTTCAGCATCGTGAACGGCCTGATGCTTCGGCCGCTGCCCGTAAGCGATCCGGCGAGTCTCGCATATCTGGCATTTCCGCACGGAACGGAACTCGTTGACACTCAGTTTTCGTTTCCGGAATTCGCCGGCATTCGCAAGCAGACGTCAGCACTCTTTTCCGATCAAGCCGGAATGATTTTTGGAGGTCTCGCAGGATTCGAAAATCAGTCCGACGGGCTGACGGTGAATGGAAAAACCGAGGCGGTACAGACGGCGTTCGTTACCGGTAACTTTTTCTCGATGCTCGGCATTGCTCCCTCCCAAGGCCGGCTGATTCTGCCTTCCGAGGGAAATGCTCCCGGAGCCGATCCCGTCGCCGTGCTCGGATACCGCTACTGGAAAACGCGATTTCGTTCCGACCCGCAGATCGTCGGCAAGAAAGCCGCAATCAACGGCCATTTAGTCACGATTGTGGGTGTCGGCCCCGAAGGATTCGACGGAGTTACACCGCTCATAAGTATGCAAGCGTATCTGCCCCTGGGAATGGCCACCCTGGACAGCGGCGGTAATACGGCTTTTCTGACCGATCCAAAAAATCGCAGCCTCGTCGTCATCGCTCGATGGAATAGAGGGATGAATGGCGATAGAGCCCAACCGGAGCTAAGCGTGGTCGGGCAGCGTTTGTTCCAGCAGAATTCACGGCCCGATGAGTCGAGCGCGCTTCGTGCTATTCCCCTGCGTCCCCCCGGTATGACCAACCCGCCCGGACTGCTGCCGAGGCTCGCGAATCTCTTCCTGATCCTCGCGGCGCTCGTCTTGATTCTGGCATGCATCAATGTGGCGAATCTTCTGCTCGTTCGCGCCGCCGCGCGCGAGCGAGAGATGGCGGTCCGTACCGCGCTGGGGGCTTCGCGACTGCGCGTGGTGCGCCAGTTGCTGACAGAAAGCGTGCTCCTCTCCTCGCTCGGCTGCGTCGCGGGTCTCGCCATCGGCGTGAACGTAACTCGCGCTATTACCGCTTTACCGTTGGAAACCGACCTGCCGCTGGTGTTGAACTTTGCGTTCGATTGGCGGGTCTTCGCCTACGCCGCTGGTGTTGCGTTGTTAACCGGTATTCTAGTCGGCCTCTTCCCCGCGCTGCGCGCCTCGCTCAGCAACTTGCGTGAGGTGTTGCATGCGTCGGGTCGCGGCGCGACCGGGCGAAGACAACGCTTACGCGCCGTTTTGGTAGCCGCGCAAGTGGGTGGTTCGCTCGCACTCCTGATCGTCGCTGGACTATTCCTCCGAAGCCTCTACAGCGCGCAAAATACCGACCTCGGATTCGACCCGACCAACGTCCTCAACCTAACGGTCGACCCTCACGAAATCGGCTACGACAAAACGCAGGGCATCGCGTTCTACAAGGAGTTGCTGGAACGTGTCCGCGCCATGCCCACCGTGAAATCCGCTAGCATCGCGTCCACCATTCCTTTTGGCGAAGTGGTTCTAGGCGACGACCTCGTGATTCCTGGCCATCCGTCTGCCCCGGCGGAGAATCAGCGCGCGCCTCACGCCATCTACACTGCAATTTCTTCCGGCTATCTCCGAACGATGAGCACTCCCCTGCTTCGTGGCCGCGAAATAACGGACGCCGACAATGAGAATGCGCCCCGCGTGGCGGTGATTAATTCGGCGATGGCCGAACGCTTTTGGCCAAAACAGGATCCCATCGGCAAACGCTTCGTTCGAACCAGTGATCCCAAACAACCGGTCGAAATCATCGGCATAGCCAAGAACAGCCGATTCGATCAGGTCTACGGACCGTTCGAGGAAGCCTTTTTCGTGCCGTACACGCAAGTTTATGCGTCCACCGAGATTCTTCAGATTCGCGCGAGCGAAAAACCGGAGGCGGTTTTCCGGAGCGTCGAAGAGGTAATCCATTCCATCGCGCCTACCATGCCCATTTCCGGAATCCGCACGATGTCTCGAGCGGTTCGTGGCATCAACGGGCTCTTGCTTTTTGAGATCGCTGCAGGCTTGGCAGGCGCCCTCGGCTTTTTGGGATTAGTGTTGGCCGTCGTTGGCGTTTACGGCGTGATGTCCTACTCCGTCAGCCGCCGCACCTCCGAGATTGGAATTCGCATGGCGCTCGGCGCCCAGCCCGGCCAGGTCCTCGCAATGATCTGCCGTCAAGGCGCGATTGTGGTTGGCTTCGGACTGCTGGCCGGTCTGGCTGGAGCGTTCGCCATCGGACGGCTGCTCAGCGACTTCCTCGTCGGCGTAACGCCGAACGATCCTGTTACCTACATCGGCGTCTCGCTGTTGCTCGCCAGCATTGCTCTTTTAGCCAGCTATCTCCCGGCCCGGCGCGGAACCTGCATCGACCCAATGGTCGCGCTGCGCCACGAATGAACCGTCCGGAACGTGGGAGGGTGAATGCCGTTCGAACAACTTCACAGACTCCGGCAACGCCTCAGAGCGGCAGCGAAGCGAAGACAGCTCGAGCGCGAGCTGAACGACGAAGTCGCTTTCCACCTGGCGATGCGTGAACAGAAGAATCGCGCCGCGGGCATGGATACAGACGAAGCGCGCTACGCCGCGCGACGCCAATTCGGGAATGTTACCGACGTGAAGGAGAAGAGCTTGACCTTGTGGAGGTGGACCGCGATTGAGGCGCTCTGGCAGGACCTGCGCTATGGTGCGCGATCTCTCCGCAAGAGTCCGGGGTTTACGATTGTTGCGGTGCTGACGCTGGCGCTGGGAATCGGCGCACCGACGGCGATCTTCAGCGTGATCGATTCGGTGATGTTGCGGCCCCTGCCATTCACGGAGCCAGACCAACTGGTTAGCATCCTCTCAACGAAGAACGGCGCGACCCTGGACGGGCCCTCGGCGCTGGATACGCGCGACTATGCGCAAAACAATCACAGCTTTCAGAAGATGGTGGTGTATGACCACTGGCGAAAGAACGTGAATCTCGGCACCTCGGGATCCGAACCCGAGCAGATGATCGTCGGCCTGGTTCCGGCTGCGTATTTTGAAATTTTGGACGTGCGACCCCTGATGGGCCGCTTGTTTACGGAAGAGGAGAATCACTACGGCAAACACTACGTGGCGGCGATCGACGCAAACCTGTGGCGGAACCGGTTTGCGAGCGACCCGGCGATTCTCGGCAAGAAGATTCGCATCAACGAGGAATCGTACACGATTGTAGCGGTGATGCCGGTTGCGATTCCGGACTGGATGGAAAACCGGCGGCCAATCCATCTCTGGGCTCCGTTTGCAATCGCGGGAACGGACTGGTCCGAGTCCTCGCGTGGCGCGCGCGATAACACCGCAATCGGCAGGCTGAAACCAGGAGTAACGATCGCGCAAGCACAAGCGGACCTGGCGAGCATCGCCGCTGGCCTTGCCGCTGCGCATCCGGTTGATCGCGGTGTTGGAGTAAAGCTGGCGCCCTTGGCCGACAAGCGAATCGGGACGCTAAAACCAGTGCTGTTCATGCTCATGGGAGCGGTCAGCTTGGTCCTGCTCATCGCGTGCTCGAATCTTGCGAATCTGCTGTTGGCGCGCAATGCAGTGAGACAGCGAGAGCTAGCGGTGCGTCTGGCGTTGGGCGCGGGCCGATCCGGGCTGGTGCGGCAGTTGCTTGCGGAAACGCTGCTGCTTTCGTTGATCGGCGGAGCCGCTGGCCTGGCCCTCGCTCACTTTGGACTTGCGGCGCTGACAAAAACGCATCTCGACGATTTTCCGCAACTCGCCGCCGTGGGGATTCATGCTCCTGTCCTGCTCTTCACGCTGGTCACTTCGCTGCTGACGAGTTTTCTGTTTGGTTTAGCGCCTGCCCTAACCGGCACGCGCGTTCAGGTGATCGATGCATTGAAAGAGGGAGGGCGCTCCGGGTCCGCTGGCGTGCGTCGATTGCGACTGCGCAATGCACTGGTGGCTGCAGAGATGGCGCTTTCCCTGATATTGGTCGTGGGCGCGAGTCTGCTGGTGCAAAGCATCGTGCGATTGCAGCGGCAAGATATCGGAGCGCGCGCCGACCACCTGTTGAAAGGTCATTTTTATCTGCCTCCCGCGCGTTACCCGAATGCCAACGCGATCACGCACTTCTCCGATGAGCTTGGGCAACGAGTGCGCTCGCTGCCGGGCGTTACTTCCGCGAGCGTTACCACCGTCTATCCGCCCGACAGCCAATGGACACAACTCATCGGAATCGCGGGTCACCCGACGCCGCGAATCGAGGAAATCCCAACGTCTTACTTCGGTGTGGCGGATGCTGCTCTTCTGCGCACTCTGGGCATACCGCTTCTTCGCGGAAGAGATTTTGCGGAGACCGACACGGCAACGAGTGCGCCGGTCGCCCTGATCAGCGAGGAGTTTCGGCGCCGCTTTTTCCCGACGGAAGATCCCATTGGCCGGCAGGTTCACATCGGTCCGCCGGCCGGCGCGCTAGGAACGGTCCCAGGCGCGAACACTTGGGACTTTTCCGACGTGACCGTCATAGGCGTCATCGGCGATATCAAGAATGCGGGTCTCGCTGCCGCCTCGGAACCTGAAATTGTCTGCCTGTATCCGCAACATCCTGCCGTGAACTACGGTTTCAAGGACATCGTGATTCGCACCGCCGTCGCACCGCACTCGATCGAACCAGCGGTACGCAACCAGATTCGCGACCTGGATGCCGATATGGTGTTCGCGGAAGTCGAGACCATGGATGAAATAATCTCGGACGAGACCGGCGGCCAGCGCTTTACGACCATGTTGTTGTCGCTGTTTACCGCCGCTGGGCTGGCGCTCGCCATTGTTGGTGTGTACGGCGTCGTGTCGTATCTCGTGGCCCAGCGAAAGCAGGAATTGGCCGTGCGCGTGGCGCTAGGTGCGACGCCGCGAGACGTGTTGTGGTTGGTCCTGCAGCAAGGGCTCAAGATGGCGCTCGTCGGGGCAGCCGTCGGTGCGTGCGGCGCGTGGGCGTTACGACCACTGATGGGGCGGCTTCTGTTTGGAATTTCGCCTGCAGATCCTGTGACGTTTGCAGGTGCGGCCATTTTCTTGATCGGCGTGGCAGCGGCGGCCAGCGCTATACCGGGAGCTCGGGTTATGCGTCTCGATCCGGCACATGCGCTTCGTCAGGACTAGGGGACGAGCTCTCGCACTCGAAGTCGCAACTGAATTTTGGGACTAGAAGCCTTGGAGTAGAAGAACATGTTGCAATGGGTGAACCAAATCTGGCTGCGTCTGAAGGCGCTCGGAAAGCGAAGACAGCTTGACCGCGAATTGAACGACGAAGTCGCTTTTCATCTAGCGATGCGCGAAGTGAAAAATCGCGAAGCGGGAATGGCCGATGACGAGGCGGGCTACGCCGCGCGACGTAAGTTCGGAAACGCGTCACACGTCAAAGAAAAGGCCCGCGAACTTTGGATCTTTACTTCATTCGAAACCCTTTGGCAGGACCTGCGCTATGGAGCCCGGATGCTGCGGAAAAATCCGGGCTTCGCGTTCGTTGCTGTATTGACAATTGCGCTGGGGATTGGCGCGAACGCTGCTATTTTCAGCGTGGTGAAGGCCGTCCTGCTGAATTCGCTTCCTTATCGGCAACCAGATCGCCTGGTGACTCTGGCTCGAGGCGATGCACAGACGCCAAATCCGGTGCACGTTTCCTATGCCGAGGTCGAGGACTGGAAGGCGCGCAATCAGTCCTTTCAGCAAATCGCCCTATATAGAGGATGGACACCAGCAGCGTCGCACGATGGCGTTCCGGGCATGGTCTTCGGGCTTCGCGTTACGCGCAACTTCTTTGACTTGCTTGGTGTTTCGCCTCGTCTCGGACGAGGGTTTTTGCCGGAAGAGGATCGTCCCGATCGCTGGCATATGGTGATCCTGAGCCATCCATTCTGGGTCCGGCAGTTCGGCGGGAACGAGAATGTCATCGGTCGAACTATTTTGTTGAATCAGGTTCCCTTCCAAATCGTCGGGGTGTTGCCACAGAACTTTGATCCGCTTTCTTTTACCGACGCGGGCAGCCCGCCCGACGTGTGGGCGCCACTTGGGTACGACCTTTCGCAGCCCAACGCCTGCCGGACATGCCAGCACCTTTCGGCGGCGGCTCGATTGAAGGATGGAGTCAGCATTGGCCAAGCCCAGGCGGAAATGAATTCGATTGCCGCGCGGCTCGCACGCGAATACCCGAACGAGTATCCCGAAAACGCGACGATGCTGATCCAACCGCTGCGCGAAACCTGGTACGGCAAAGTGCAAACCACTCTCTGGCTGCTTCTGGGCGCGACCGGAGTGGTTCTTCCGATCGCCTGCGCCAACGTTGCCAACCTGCTGCTGGCGCGAGCCGCGCAAAAAACTCGCGAAGTTGCGTTGCGGTCCGCATTGGGAGCGACGCGGACGCGGATTGCGCGACAACTTCTCACCGAGAGCACGCTCCTGAGTTTGATCGGTGGCGCCGCCGGAGTGCTCCTGGCGATTTGGGGAACGGCGCTGCTGGCGAAATGGGCGCCGGCAGAGATTCCGCGCGTGAATGACATTCATGTCGACCCTGGGGTTTTGCTTTTCGCGCTACTGATCAGCACCGCCACGGGAATCGCGATGGGGCTGGTGCCCGCGTTGCAAGCTTCTCGTGTGGATCACCGGGAAGCCATGCAGCAATCGTCGCGTGGAGTAATTGGAGGGCGCAGCCGATTCCGCAGCGTGTTGGTGTCATCGGAAATTTGTCTGGCGTTTATCCTTACGGTTGCGTCGGGTCTGTTGTTGAAGAGTTTCGTGCGCGCGTGGAACGTCGATCCTGGTTTCAACCCTCAGAATCTCTATGAAGTGAATTTTTCGCTAACGGGGGCGAAATACCAGGACGAGAAGGTGGCGGTTCGCACGCAGACCGAAATGTTGGACCGCATACGGCGGATTCCGGGGGTGGACGCTGCCGCCATCGTAAGCACTCCTCCGGTCGCGGGAAGTTTCGGAAGCTTCGATCAGGCGGGATTTATCATTCAGGACCGGCGAATTCCCGATCCGCAGGTTCCCTCGGTGGATCGTTACGTGGTGAGTAGCGACTATTTTCGCACGGTGGGAGTGGCGTTGCTGCGCGGCCGGCTGTTCGCCGAATCGGACACGGCGACGAGCAGCCCCGTGGCCCTCATCAGCGAGATGACGGCGCGGGAAATTTTCCCCGGCGAAGACCCGCTCGGAAAGAGAATTCAGCTTGGCGGCCGCCACGACGAACAGCCGTGGGCGGAAATCGTGGGTATCGTCGGCAACGTTCATCAATATGGGCTCGATGCCCCGGTGACACCCCAAGCGTATCTGCTCTATTCACAATTCCCATTCAACTACGCAACCGTTCTTTTCGCTCGCAGCAGCATGGGCGCGGCCGCGCTGACATGCGCAATCGAGGAACAGATTTGGGCCGTCGATAAGAATACGCTGGTGTTCAACCCCTTCCTGCTGACGCAGATCGTCTCGGATTCATTGGCGCAGCGGCGCTTCACGATGTCGCTGTTATCCGGATTTGGCGCACTGGCGTTGGTGCTTGCGGCGATTGGAATCTACGGAGTGCTGTCGTGCACCGTGGCACAACGCACCAGCGAAATTGGCATTCGCATGGCGTTGGGAGCGCGCGGCGGTGATGTCGGGCGGATGATCCTTCGAGAAGCGCTGATCCTGACGATCCTGGCTCTGTCGATCGGACTAGCATGCGCGCTGGTGCTCACGCGAGCGCTGCGCAGTCTACTCTTTGGTGTGTCTCCCACGGATCCCGGCACGTTGCTGGCGGTTTCCGCTGCCGTGCTTGCGGTGGCCGCGCTATCGGCGTTCCTGCCGGCGTGGCGCGCAACGCGAGTCGATCCGATGGTCGCCTTGCGCTACGAATAAACCGTCCGGAACGTGGGAGGGTGAATGCCGTTCGAACAACTTAACAGACTCCGGCAACGCCTTAGAGCGGCAGTGAAGCGAAGACAGCTTGAGCGCGAATTGGACGACGAAGTCGCCTTCCACCTCGCGATGCGCGCACAGAAGAATGTTGTCGAGGGACTGCCGCCCGAGGAATCCTGCTATGCCGCCCGCCGCCAGTTCGGCAACCCTACCATCCTGAAAGAAAGGACGCGCGAGATGTGGACTTTTACTTCGCTCGAGACACTCTGGCGCGATGTCACCTACGCGCTGCGCACACTTCGCAAGAAGCCCGGTTTTACCGTGGTAGCTGTTGCGACGCTGGCGCTCGGCATCGGCGCGTCCACAGCGAACTTCAGTGTGATCGAAAACGTTCTGGTCTCGCCCTTTCCGTATCCCGACGCCCAGCGGTTTATGACCGTGGAAATCCACGATGCGGGGCGCAGCGAAGCGCCCGGACGCGCGGAATATTCCGCTCCGGAATATCTGGATTACGTCGAGAAGAATCACGTGTTCGATCTGGCCATTGCCAACGCCTCCGAGGAGGTGTTGTACAACGTGGGTGAAGGCGTCGAACGTCTGCACGGCGTTTTGGTTACGCCGAATACGTTTGAATTCTTCGGGATGCCGGCGATGCTGGGGCGCGTGATGCAGCCAGCGGATTATGAACCCGGGGCACCGCCTGTGTTTGTCTTGGGCAATAAGGCGTGGATGTCGCATTTTGCTGGCGATCCCGCGGCGCTGAACAAGACCTTCGTGCTGAATGGCGTCTCGCGCACCTTGATCGGCATCATGCCTCGACGCTTTGGATGGGGAGATGGCGACGTCTTTATACCGGTGAAGCCCACGCGCACGGACACTCCTGTCGTAGCCGGGGAGTTTCCGCCGGTTTGGTATCTGATCGGGCATCTGAAGCCAGGAGTCTCCGTTCAGCAAGCGCAAGCCGATTTCACGGTGGTCGCGAATCAATTGGCGAAAATTTACCCGAAGAGTTATCCGGAGCATTTTGTGGTGAAGATCGTTTCGGCGACCGACATGGTGGTCGGGAATTTTCGCATGACGCTGTATCTGACGTTGGGAGCGGTGGCGCTGCTGTTGCTGATCAGCTGCGCGAACCTGGCGAACCTCCTGCTGGCGCGCGCGACCACGCGCGAGAAAGAATTTGCCGTTCGGGCGGCGCTGGGAGCGAGCCGCTGGAGATTGATCCGCCAGCTGATGGTGGAGAGCCTGATCCTGTCGATCTGCGGTGGCGCATTGGGTGTCGCATTGGCGGCGGTTGGACTCAACTCGATGGTCTCTCTCATCCCGCCGGTAACGATCCCGGCGGAAACGGAAATTTCCCTCAACCGGCCGGTGCTGTTTTTTGCGTTGGGGATTGCGATGGTAACGCCGATGATTTTTGGCTTGGTCCCCGCTCTTCAAGCCGCGCGAAAAGATCTGGAGAAGCCGCTGCGCGACTCCGGTAAAGGGACGAGTGGCACTGCTGGCCAGGGGCATATGCGTGATGCGATGATCGTGTGTGAGGTCGCACTGTCGTTCACGCTGCTGGTGGGAGCCGGATTACTGATGAGGAGTTTTGTGGCGCTCCACGAAGTTGGGCTGGGCTTGCGCGCCGATCACGTGCTGGTCACGCGATTGCCCCTCCCGTCCGAGCGCTACAAGACCGCCGCGCGAGTGACTTCGTTTTACCGGCCGTTAGTCGCGCGCCTCAAGTTGTTGCCGGGCGTCATCGACGCCGCCGAGAGCAACGCCGTGCCGCCATACGGAGGACTCCCCAGCGAAATTGAAATACCGGGAGCGGTGCACCGCGAAAAATGGTCGGCGTTATTTCAGTTGTGCAGCGAGGGATATTTCCCGGTGTTGCGCATCGAGTTGAAAGAGGGGCGTACCTTCAGCGAGGTCGACGTCAACGACGCCCGAAAAGTAGCCGTTGTGAACCAAACATTCGTTCGCACGTACTTGAGTGGCGGGAATCCCCTCGGGCAACGCGTTCGCCTTTCCGAACTCGAGAATTTTCCCGACCGGGTGCAGGATCCGTGGTTCGAAATCGTGGGAGTGGTTGGAGACACGCGGAATCAAGGGCTGCAGCAGCCGGTGCGGCCGGAGGTTTGGGTGCCGTACACCGTTACGGGTTCTGGCGAGCGCGGCATTTTGGTGCGCACCAGCAACGATCCGATGATGATCACGGATGCCGTGCAGCGTGAAGTGTGGGCCACGGATCGCAGCGTTCCCATGACGCTGACCGGCACGCTGGACAACTACATTAGCTTGCAATCGTACGCCGGTCCGCGTTTTGGTTTTGTGCTGATGAGTGTCTTCGCGGCGGTTGGCTTGGTGCTGGTTATGATCGGCGTCTATAGCGTGGTCGCCTACGCCACCGCCCGCCGCACCCATGAGATCGGCATTCGTATGGCACTCGGTGCCACCCGCGGAGATGCGCTCAAACTCGTTTTCGGAATGGGCATGCGCGTCATCGGACTGGGTGTCGGCATCGGCTTGGTGGCCAGCCTTGTGCTATCACGAGTGTTATCCAGCCAATTGTGGCGAGTCTCGGCGCACGATCCCATCACCATCGCGGGCGTTGCGGCTCTCCTACTCGCCACGGGTGCGCTTGCCTGTTGGTTCCCGGCGCGGCGCGCCACCGGAATCGAGCCCACCTTGGCGTTGCGCCACGACTAATCCACTAGCCTCTCACCCTGGCCAAGCCTAGTGGCTTACAGGAACCTGTACACGAGGACGGCTTGCAGCGCTTCCCCGGCAAGTGTAGGGTTAAAAATGACTCCTCTCGCCACGCGAGAGGCACGTTAGATGTCCATTTTCATGACGCGAGCAGGCTCCGACGAGTTCGGAGCGGGCTCAGATATAGCCCTGATCGGCCCGGCTCCTAAAGAGCGGTGGATGGAGAGACTCGCGCGGGGATTCCGTGTCGTACTGGTTCCGTGACGACAATCGATTGCCGCAAGCGCGGCTGGCCGTAGTCTCCTACGTCATTGTGGGCATGATCGGCCTGTTGCTGATCGGCTTCTGGAAGCTGCAGGTCATCGACTCCGATAAGTATTCTCAGTGGGCCGATCGCAACCGCATT
>Ga0210401_10007045_pt1 | contig 11337 bp, 8 predicted proteins | sample IncBWH32MmetaG_FD_150866 | JGI IMG/M metagenome (GOLD analysis project Ga0210401, IMG submission 150866) | Forest soil microbial communities from Barre Woods Harvard Forest LTER site, Petersham, Massachusetts, United States - Inc-BW-H-32-M | ecosystem: Environmental > Terrestrial > Soil >... | reverse complement strand
TTCGGCCTCGGCCGCAGCCAACGGCAGCCTGGCCAACCAGCCGGCCAGCCAGCTGGGCTTCTATGACTGGACCAACGGCACCGAGGCCCGCACCTCGGCCGCGGTGCGCCTGGTGGACACGGCCGGGGTGGTCAACCCGGGGGTCACCACCGGCGGCATCTTCGTGATCAACGGATTGGCGCCTTCGGGCACCTCGGGCATCAACTTCGTGGCCCGCTTCGCCCTGCTGGCCTGCGTGCGAACCTTCCTGGACGCGGGCACCCCCACCACCAACGGCAACGTCAGCAACCAGATCGGCGCCAACGGGCCGGTGCTGCGCACCCATCCGGTGCCGCTGATCCAGATCACCTCGCCCACCAACCACCAGGACCGGAGCCACATCAACCCGCTCACCATCGACTGGAAGGAGCGCTACGCCCGCTGGGACGACAACCGCTACACCGAGAACTACCCCTGCCTGAACACCGTGTCCCAGCAGAGCCCCTGCGCGCCCAACGCCGGCGCCACCGAGGACCCGACCCAGGAGTGGCACGACACCACCACGCTGTTCTTCAACGTGATCTATTCGGCCGACGACGCCCACTGGTACTCGGCGCAGACCAACACCCCGGCCATCCCCGGGGAGCCCGTCAACGGGGCCACCAGCGGCCCCGACGTGGTCCCCTACAGCAGCACCCACCTTTACGCCTACACCTGGAACATCTCGGCCATCGCCCCGGCGAACCCCAGCGGCAACAAGTTCGTGCGGGTGGAATGCTTCCGCCTGGACCCCAGCGGGAACCTGATGCAGCACTACTCCTACCACGAGATCCAGGTGATCACCGCGCCATGAGAAACCTTTGGGCAAGCCTTCGCCGGACGGACCAACGGGGCTACAGCCTGGTGGAGCTGATGTTCGTGGTCGGCATCGCCGGCATCGCCATCGCCTCGATCGTGCGCTTCAGCTTCCGGTCGCGCATAGCGCTGTCGCGCCAGGAGGTGGCCACGGACCTCTACAACACCAACGCCCGCATCGGCAGCAACCTGCGCGAGGACCTGCAGTCGGCCTACCTGATGCTGGCCAACTACAACGGCGCCCACAGCATGACGGCGCTGATGCAGGTGGTTCGCGCCAGCACCACGGCCGGCGGCGCGCCTCCCCCGGTGGCCTTCACCATGCCCGCGGTGGTGAGCAGCATGAACGACCCGGACCTGACCGGCACCGCAGCCACGACCTGGGGCAACGAACTGATGTACGTGGCCCAGCTGGCTCCCATCACCTTCACGGTGCAGGACGGCGCCTATGGCGGCTGCACCTGCACCTCCTCCAGCCTGGCCGTGGAACGCTTCCAGGTGGTCTACGACTACCTCACCAACTCCAAGACGGCCACCATCCCCGACCTGGGGCCGTCGCTGCGCATGGTGCAATGGCGCAGCGCGCCCATCCTGGATTGGCGCTCCGTGGACCTGACCAATTCCGGGCGCACCAGCATGAGCTTCAACGAGGCCTGCGGCACGGTCATGGCCATGGGCTACAACCTGGCCCTGGACCCGGACAACACCCAGGCCCTGACCACCGCCTTTTACACCGTGGTCAGCCCCACCACCGCCGGCAACCCCTACACCGTCACCTCGGTCAGCTTCACCGTGGCCACGCTGCCCCAGTCCAGCTGGGCCTTCATGGACGACTACGACGCGCTGCAGTCCTTCAACGCCCGTCCCAACGTCAACAAGGGCCGCGTCTCCAATTCCGGCACCTTCGGCTCCATCTCCGCCCCCTACACGAAGAGCATCGCCTACAACAACACCGGCGCCGGCTCGCCCAAAGTGAACGGCCTGGATGCGCCGGGCAAGATGCTTTCCGTGCCTCTTTACGCCCAGGCGGACCTGTCCGTGCCCGGTTTCGGCGGAGGAGCGGGATTCCCAGCCGGCTTTGAAGTGGCTATCATGGGTCCCAGCGAACAAAGGCAGATCTACATGCGCAGGGTGATCATGTCCTCCAGTGCGACCAAGCCAGGCGGACCTGCCAAGACCTACATGGCCCATGAGGCAACGGATGAAGTCACCATCCAGAACAACGGCTATTAGGGGCAGCGCCGCCGAAGCCGGGGAGCTCCGCGCCGCCAGGCTGGAGAAGACCGTGCGGGCGGCCACTTGGTGGATCCTGGCCCAGGGCGTGCTCGGCTGCCTGACCACCCGCTGGGTGGCGGACCACCTGTACCTGCGCTACATGGAGCAGATGGTGCCCTATATCCACCAGGCCGGCGCCGCCATGCTGTGCCTGGGCCTGTTCCTGCACGCCAGTCTGCGCAGCCCCCGCTACCAGTACCTGGCCGTGGACCTGCTCATCCTCTTCCTGCTCAGCCAGGCCTACTTCACCCTGAACTACCGCCTGGCCGGCAACGAGGTGAACCACGTGGAGTGGGCGTCCCTGGCCGCCAACCTGGCCCTGGGGTCCCTGCTCACCGCCTTCCGCACCCGCAGCTCGGAAATGGACCCGGCCTCGGCCGGCACCCTGTTCTCGCTGAGCGTGCTGGAATGGCTGGCCCGGCTGCAGGGCAAGGCCCCGGCCCGGAGGCCCGAAGCGCCCGTCCCCGCGGCCGCCGAAGCCCCCCCGGAAGCGGCCCCGGCCAAGGCGCCCCTGATGGGCGGCATCGACCCGCTGCCCAGCCGCCCCAAGTCCGAGAGCCTGCCGCACATGGATTAGGAACGAATGCCCAGAGGGGAGGGGTCCCCTGAACGTGACAACGGCCTGCCGGACAACCGGCAGGCCGTTGTTTTTTTACGGATGGGGTGGGGCCGGGTTACAGCCCGGTCTTCGCCTTCACCAGGATGCTGGTCAGGTCCTCGTCGTCGTAGATAAGGGTCAGGCCGGCCTTGTAGCGCGGGGTGTTGAGCAGATCCTCCACCCCGGCGGTCAGGCGGAAGTCCTTCAGGAAGGCCAGGCTGGCGCCCAGGTCCAGCTGGCTGACCGCGTTGCCAAAGCGGTAGACGTCCGCGTTCAGCTCCAGGGGCACGGCCGAGACCAGGTCGCCCACCCGGAAGTCCGCGCCCACGTCCACGGAGCTGCGCTTGATGCCGCCGCGGATGAAGATGGGCGAGCCCAGCACGCGCCAGGCCAGCCAGGCGTTGTAGCCCACGAAACCGGCGCCCAGGCTCACATCCTGGGCCGTGAAGCTGAGGCCCTGGTTGAAGTAGCTGATGCCGCCTTCGTAGTAACGGTCGTTGTTGGGGATGATGCGCAGCCCCAGCGTGGCGCCGTAGAGCTGGGCCTCGTACTTCTCCACCCCCAGGCTCAGGTGCCAGCGCACCTGGGCGGCCTGGGCCGTGAGCTTGTCGGCGCTGTCGATCATGCGCTGGGCGCTGGCCACGGCGTTGTCCACGGCCTTCTTGGTGTTGGGGTCCAGCAGCTTGGTGTTGATGGTCTGCTCGATCTCGTCCACCCGGCCGGCGGTCTCCTTGAGCTGCTTCACCGCCGCCACCAGCTGCTTGTAAAGGTCGTCGTTGTTGAAGAGCTGGCCCACCGTGCCGTCGCCCTTTTGCACGCCCGCCAGGATCACGTTCAGGTGCGCCAGCACCTCCTTCACCTGGCCGGTCACGGCGTTGATGCCCGTGAGCGCGCTCTCGTAGGGCTTGGTGGGCAGGATGTCGCCCTCGGCCAGCATGGGCTGGTCGGGCTTCCTGAGGTCGGAGGTCAGCTCCACGTACACGTCGCCCAAGAGCCCCAGGGCCACGATGTCCATGCGGGCATTGTTGGGGATGATCTTCACCACCCGGCTCTCCACCTCGATCTTCACCTCCAGGGGGGCCTCGGTCCGGTTCTCGTCGATGCGCACGGAATCCACGGACCCCACCTCGGTGCCGCGGAAGAAGACCGGGGCGCTCTTGCGCAGCCCGTCCACGCGCTCGTAGTAGCCGGTGGCGTGCACCTTGTGGGACCAGAAGCTGACGCCCCTGAGCGGGAAGAAAAGCACCCACACCAGGATCAGGAAGGCGGCCAGGGACAGCAGGCCCACGCGCAGGTTCATCCGGGCCAGCTCCAGGCTCCGTTTCATAGTTCTTCTCCGCGGAAAAAGCGCATGAGGAAATCTTCGGGCTTGGCCTTCAGCTCCTGGGCCGTGCCCAGCCACAGGGGGTGGCCGTCGCGCAGCAGCATGAAGCGGTCGCCCACGGCCTTGGCGTCGTCCAGGTTATGGGTGACCATGATGGCGGTGACCTGCTTCTGGGCCTTGATGTCGTTCATCACCTTGCAGAAATTCTCGCAGGTGGCCGGGTCCAGGCCGGTGGTGGGCTCGTCGTAGAGGATGAGGCTGGGGCTGTAGATGAGGGTGCGGGCCGCGGCCACCCGCCGCCGCATGCCGCCGGAAAGCTCGCCGGGGAAGAGGTCGATGGTCTGCTCCAGGCCCACCAGGGCCAGGGTCTCACGCACCCGCTTCTCCACCTCCGGCAGCTTGGCGTGGGTGTCCATCCCGTGCTCCAGCAGGTAGTAGCCCACGTTCTCGCCCACGGTCAGGCTGTCGAAGAGGGCACCCTCCTGGAAGACCATGCCCATGCGCTTGCGCAGGGGCAGCCAGTCGCCCTCGCCCAGTTCGGTGACGTCCTGGCCGTCGAAGGTGATGCGGCCGGTGTCCACGCCGTAGAAGCCCAGCAGCAGGCGCAGGATGGTGCTCTTGCCCGAGCCCGAGCCGCCCAGGATGACCAGGGTCTCCCCGCGCTTGAGCTCGAAGCTCACGTCCTTCAGCACGGGCGTGCCTGGGTTGTACCCGAAATCCACCTTGTCGAAGCTGGCCAGCACGGCGTCGGCCACGGCTAGATCCCGGTCCAGGCCAGCATGACCACGCCCACCAGCGCGTTCATGATGAAGAGCCAGATGCAGCCGGTGACCACGGTGCTGGCCACGCTGCGGCCCACCCCGCGCACGCCGCCCTCGGTGCGCAGCCCATACCAGGTGGCGATGACGCTGATCATCCAGCCGAAGACGAAGGGCTTCACCAGGGTGGAGCTCACGTGGCGGAAGTACACGGCCATGCCGGACTCGTACCAGAAGATGCGGTTGTCCACGGTGGAGATGATCCACCCGCCGAGCATGATGCTCAGGTCGGTGAGCAGGACCACGGGCAGGGCCACCAAAGTCATGCCCCAGATGCGGGGGCTGGCCAGCTTGCGTTCCGGGTCCTGGCCCAGGGCCTGGATGGCCTCCACCTGGTTGTTCACCTTCATGCTGCCGATTTCTGCGGCGAAGGACGCGCCCACCCGGCCGATGAACATCAGGCTGACCACCAGGGGGCCCAGCTCGCGGATGGCGGTGATGGCCAGGACCCGGCCGATGGTGGACTTGGCGCCGTAGCTGTCCAGCTCGGCTTCCAAAAACAGGGTCTGGGAAAGGCCGGCGAAAAGGCCGGCAAAGAGGACCACCGGCAGGGTCTGCCAGCCGATGAAATAGGCTTGTTCCAGCAATTCCACGGGCCGGATGGGGTGGCGGACGCCCTTCCAGGTGGCCCGCACGGCGAACGCCGAGAAATCGCCCAGGGTTTCAAAAAAAGATGTCAGCCAGCGCAACATGGCCCCGATTATGCGGCTTGGCGGGCTGGGGGGCAAGCCGCAGCACGGGCAGACGGCGGGCCGGCCCATGGGGTAGGATGGGGCCCGTATCCGCCAAGGAGTCAGCATGGAAACCCTTTTCACCGTCATCGCTTCCCTGGCCGCGCTGGGCCTGGGCTGGTGGCTGGGCCGCCAGGCCGGCCGCGGCGAGTCCGCGGGCGCGGCCCTGGGCCTGCAGCAGGCCCGGGCTGAGCTGGACGGCCTGCGCCAGGAGACCGGCTCGCTGCGCGAACGGGCGGCCCGGGCTGAACAGGCCGCGGAAGAGGCCGGCAAGCGCCTGCTGGACGACCAGGCCCGCCTGGGCCAGCTGAAGGCCGAACTGGGGGCCGAGGCCGCCAAGCTGATGAAGGAGCAGAGCGGCGAGCTGCGCGCCGAGGCCGGCCGCCACTTTGACAGCGTGGTGGCGCCGCTGAAGCAGAACCTGGACGACCTGAAGAACCTGGCAAGTCGTATGCATACCGAGGACCAGGCCAGCCGCAGCGGCCTGGCCGAGCAGGTGCGGGCCCTCAGCGAGTCGCACAAGACCTTCGCCCTGCGGGCCGACGACCTGAGCCGCAGCCTGCGCGGCAACGCCCAGGGCCAGGGCAAATGGGGCGAAATGGTGCTGGAGCGGGTGCTGGAGCTGAGCGGCCTGCGCAAGGGCCAGGAATACCTGCCCCAGGGCGAGGGCCTGGGCCTGAAGGCCGCGGACGGCTCGGCCCAGAAGCCGGACATGGTGATCCTGCTGCCCGACGGAAAGCACATCCTCATCGACGCCAAGGCGCCCCTGGACGGCTACTTCGCGGCGGTGCAGGCGCCCGACGAGGCCACCCGCCAAGGCGCGGCCCTGGCCCTGGTGAAGGCGCTGAAGAAGCAGGTCGCCGACCTGGCCGCGCGCGGATACCACTTCAACGAAAAGCTGGTGACGCCGGAATTCACCCTGCTCTTCGTGCCCATTGAGGCGGCCCTGGCCGCGGCCCTGCAGCAGGACCCGGGGCTGATGGAGGAGGCCTGGGAAAAGCGGGTGGTGCTGGTGGGGCCGAACATGCTCTTCGGCACGCTCAAGGTGGTGGGGCAGATCTGGGCCCAGGAGCGCCGCAGCCGCAACGCCGAGGACATCGCCAAACGCGGCGGGGCGATGTACGACAAGCTGGTGGGCTTTGTGGAGGACCTCAGCCAGGCCCGCAAGGCCATGAAGCTGGCCCTGGAAAAGCAGGAGGACGCGGCCAAGAAGCTGGTGGACGGCCGGGGCAACCTGATCAACCAGGCCGAGGACATGCGCCGCCTGGGCGCCAAGGTGAGCAAGGAGCTGCCGCCCAAGCTCCTGGAGGCGGCCCAGCATGCGGGCGGCTTGGACCAGGACCCGGGCGACGGCGCCAGGGTTGGGGAACCCGCGCCCTAAAAAAGGCCTTCCGCGCCGGGCCCTTGGCGCAGTGGCGGACCGTGGCGGCCTGGAGCCGAAAGCTCCAGGCCGCCCTTGTTTTTACAGGGCCTGGTCCCAGGCCACGGCCTCCACGCCCAGCCAGCGGGCCACCTCGGCGTGCACGACCTTGCCGTTGGCCGCGTTCAGCCCGTGGGCCAGACCCGGGTCCGCGGCCAGGGCCTGGCGCGGGCCCAGGTTGGCCAGCGCCAAGGCGTAGGGCAGCGTGGCGTTGCCGAGGGCCTCGGTGCTGGTGCGGGCCACGCCCCCCGGCATGTTGCCCACGCAGTAGTGCACCACCCCGTGCTCCATGTAAGTGGGCTTGCTGTGGGTGGTCACCCGGCTGGTCTCGCTGCAGCCGCCCTGGTCAATGCTCACGTCCACCAGGGCCGAGCCCGGCTTCATGGCGCGCACCATGTCGGCGGTGATGACCTTGGGCGTGGGCGCGCCTTCCCGCAGCACCGCGCCGATGACCAGGTCCGCGCCGGCCAGGCTGGCGGCCAGGTTCTCGTGGCTGGCGAAGACCGTCACGCAGTTGGCCGGCAGGGTCTCAGCCAGGGCGCGCAGGCGCGGCAGGCTCACGTCCAGCACCGTGACCTGGGCGCCCAGGCCGGCCGCCATGCGCGCCGCGTTGCTGCCCACCACGCCGCCGCCCACCACCACCACCGTGGCCGGCCGCACGCCGGGCACCCCAGCCAGCAGCACCCCGCGGCCGTTGCTCACCTTCTCCAGGCACTTGGCGCCCTCCTGCACGCTCATCCGCCCCGCCACCTCGCTCATGGGCACCAGGCAGGGCAGGCGGCCCTCCTTGTCCTGGATGCTCTCAAAGGCCAGGGCGTTCACGCCGCTCTTCAGCACCGCGTCGGTGAGGCCCCGGTTGGCGGCCAGATGGAAGTAGGTGAACACGGTCAGGCCCGGGCGCAGCCGGGCGTATTCGGACGCCTGGGGCTCCTTCACCTTGTAGACCAGCTCGGCCTGGCCCCAAGCCGTGGCCGCGTCACAGAGCGTGGCCCCGGCCGCGGCGTATTCCGCGTCCAGGTGCCCGCAGCCCTCGCCGGCCCCGTGCTCGACCCAGACCGGGTGTCCGGCGCGGCGAAGGGCCCGCACCGCGTCCGGCAGGGCGGCCACCCTGAATTCATCGGCTTTGATCTCTCGAAGGACGGCAATGCGCATGGGGGCCTCTGAAAGTGTTGAAAAACCCTTTAATTCTAACCTAAATGGGACGCCGCTGCCTTGAACCCGAAGCCAGCTTCGGCATTTTTTCAAATAGTGCGACCCGGACGGGCGACTTAGACTGTAGGGTGCCTTTCAATTCCTGAAGCCTCTGCGGCCCATGCCCTTACGGACCTATTCAACGCGCGCTTACCTGGCCATCGGCCTGCTGATGCTGGCGGCCTTTGCCTGGCCCATGGCGGTGGTGCTGGAACAGGACCTGACCCAGCGCCTCAAGCTCAACAACCAGGAACGGGCCGGCCTCGCCGGCCTCAGCGACCTGCGGGCCCAGCTGCGCTCCCCCGCTGAAATCCTGCTCTCCGGCGCGGCCGTGGACGCGGTGCAGGCCCAGCAATGGGTGGACCAGGCCAGGGACGCCCGCGACCGCGCCAAGCGCCTGGGCTACGACAGCGCCCTGATCCTGGACCCCCAGCTGGACATCTACCACCTGGCCTACCTCAGCACCGTGAAGCTGCCGGAACGCGCCGCCATGGCCGTGGAGCTGGCCGCGCTGGAGCACAACGGCCTGCTGGACCGGCCGCGGGCCCGGTTCCTGCGCCAAAGCCTGGCCGAGCAAAACCTGGAGGAGTCCAGGGCCCTGGGCGTGGCCCTGGACGGGGACCAGGGCGTGGAATCCCAGGCCCTGCGGGACGAGGACCGCCAGCGCCAGGACCGGCTCTCCGACTACGGCCTGGGCCGGCAGGACCGCCTGCGGGACCTGGTGCACGAGGACCTGCGCTTTTGGGAGCTCTGCGACCAGACCCTGGACCGGGCCCTGGCGGCCCGCGACAGCCGCCTGCGCCTGGACCAAGGCCGCCGCCTGATGCTGCTGGCCGCCCTGCTGGGCCTGCTGGGCCTGGGTGGCTGGCGCATCATCCGCGGCCTGGCCGCCCAGCAGAGCGCGGAGGCCGCCCTGCTGGAGCAGCGAAACTACCAGGTGCTCTTTGAGACCCTACCCATGGCGGCCTTCACCTACGATCCCTCCTCCTTGCGCCTGGTGGACGCCAACCCGGCCACCGCCGAGCTCCTGGGTTTCCCGATCCACCTGCTTTCCGGCATGAGCCTGGATTCCTTCGTGCCGGAATCCGATCGCGCGGCCTTCCTGGCGGGGTTCAAGAAGCGCGACATGGCGCATCCGGGCATGAGCCGGCAGCGCATACGCAGCGCCCGTGGCCAGGAACACGATTTGGAACTGCACGGCCGGCCGGTGCTCAGCGGCGGCCGGCAGCTTCGCCTGGTCCTGGCCCGGGATGTGACGGAACAGACGGCGGCGGCCGAGGCGCTGGCGCGCAGCGAAGCCCTGTTCAGGGCCCTGGTGTCCAACGCGTCCGAGGCCCTGGTGCTGATGAGCCCGGACGGAAGGGTGGCCTTCGCCAGCAGCTCCATCACCAACGTGATCGGGTTCACGCCCGAGGAGCGGGTGGGTTCGCACAGCTCCACCTTGCTGCACCCGGACGACCAGCCCCAGGTCTGGGAGATCTTCAAGCAATGCCTGGCCGACCCCAGCCGCACCTACACCTTTGAATCCCGCATCCGCCACAAGGACGGGCATTGGGTGCACACCGCGGCCAAGCTGCGCAACTTCCTGGAGGACCCGGCCATCGGGGCCCTGGCCCTCAACTACCGCGACGTCAGCGCCGAGCGCGCCGCCACCCAGGCCCTGGCCGAGAGCGAAAGCTTCTACCGCGCGCTCATCGAGGCGTTCAACGACATCGTGCTCATCTACCGCAGCGACGGCGAGGTCAATTTCGAGAACCCCCAGACCCTGTCCGAGAAGCTGGGCTACAGCCCGGAGGACCTCAAGGACGCGGGGCCCTTCAGCATGATCCACCCCGAGGACCTGGCGCAGACCCTGCGCCGCATCGACCGCGCCAAGCAGGGCGCCACCGACCTGGAGCCCCTGGAGCTGCGCCTGCGCTCCAAGGACGGCCGCTGGCTCACCTTCCAGTCCCACGCCCAGAACCTACTGGGCAACGCGGTGGTGCGGGGGCTGCTGGTGACCCTGCGCGACGTGACCCAGATGCGGGCGGCCCAGAACCAGCTGCTGCACCTGGAGCGCCTGGCGGCCATCGGCCGGGCGGCGGCCGGCCTTTCGCACGAGATCCGCAACCCCCTGGCCATCGTCACCTCCCACCTGGACCTGCTGGAAAACCAGCTGGAGGGCCGGGCGGCCCTGCGGGACGTGGAAGGCATGCGCCGCCAGGTGCAGCGCCTGAACGCCCTGGTGCAGGACGTGTTGGAGCGCAGCAGCGGCGGCGAGCTGCACCTGGAAGAGGCCTCGGCCAACGACCTGGCCGCGCGGGCCCTGAAGGCGGCCCAGATCCGCTACGGCCCGGCCTCGGAACGGGTGGACGTGGCGCTGGACCTGGCGAGCCCGAGCCCCCGCTTCACCGCCGACCTGGCCCAGATGGAGCGGGTGCTGACCAACCTGATATTGAACGCCTACCAGGCCATGCGCCACGGCGGCGCCCTCACCCTGGCCACCCGGGCCGAAAACGGGGAGCTGGTCATCGACGTCTGCGACAACGGCGAGGGCATCGCCGAGGCCAACCTGGGCCGCATTTTTGAGCCGTTCTTCACCACCAAGGACACGGGCTCCGGCCTGGGCCTGTGGATGTGCCGCGCCATCGTGCAGGACCATGGTGGCACGTTGGAGGCGGAGAACCTCAGCCCCAGGGGCTGTCGCTTCAGGGTGCGCTTGCCCATGGCAGGGAGGTCCCAGGCATGAAGGTGCTGGTGGTGGATGATGAAGCCGAGATGGGCGCCGTGCTCGTGCGGGTGCTGGCGGTCCTGGGCCACGAGGGCGCCCACGCCCACACGGCCGCGGAGGGCCTGCAAAAAGCCCGGGCCTGGCGGCCCGAGGCCGTGCTGCTGGACATCAACATGCCCGACGTGTCCGGCCTGGAGCTGCTGCCGGACCTCCTGACATCCGTGCCGGGACTGGCGGTGGTGATGGTGACGGGCCAGGCCTCCCACCAGACCGCGGTGGCGGCCATGAAGGCGGGCGCCGAGGACTACCTGGAAAAGCCCTTCGCCCAGGACGAGCTGGGGGCCATCCTGGACCGCGTGGCCGAGAAGCTGGACCTGCGCCGGCAGGTGGAGGACCTGAAGCGCAACCGCCTGGATGACCTGCGCAGCGACACCCT
>Ga0210401_10007044_pt1 | contig 11337 bp, 9 predicted proteins | sample IncBWH32MmetaG_FD_150866 | JGI IMG/M metagenome (GOLD analysis project Ga0210401, IMG submission 150866) | Forest soil microbial communities from Barre Woods Harvard Forest LTER site, Petersham, Massachusetts, United States - Inc-BW-H-32-M | ecosystem: Environmental > Terrestrial > Soil >... | reverse complement strand
CTGGAATCACTTCCGCGGGCGGCCGGATCTGATACGTGCTGGTATTGAGCAACCCATCCGCCAGTCCCGCATACGCGGCGGCATAAGTTGGATCCAGCAAAATCGCGTCGTGGTAATAACCCACCGCCGCCTGTATCCCCTCCCGGGTCCGCTTCTCCGCTTCAAATCGTCCTTTCAAATAGGCTTCATACGCCTGCGGCACCACCACTCGTCGATTCGCCAATTGCGACGCCTCGGGCGCAGATAGCTCCACCTGAATTCCGCGTGCGATGGCCGTCGCCACATCGCTCTGCAGCCCCAATACATCGGTGAAATCCCGCTCGTAACTCGCACCCCACAAGGTCTGCTCGATCGATGTTTGAATCAGCTTCGCCGAAATCCGCACCCGCCCGTTCGCCCGCACCACCGAGCCCTCCACCACCGCGTCCACGTTCAAGTCTCGCGCAATATCCTCCAGCGACTTCTGCGTCCCCTTGTATTGCATCACCGAGGTTCGCGAAATCACCCGCAGCTTCCGGATGTGCGACAACTCCGTAATCAACGCGTCCGTCATCCCGTCCGAAAAATAATCTTGCGAAGGATCGCCCGACAGATTCTCCAGCGGCAACACCGCAAGCGACTGGATCGCGCCAGGCACCGCGCTTACTCGCCCCCGCGGCTTGGCCGCCTTCCACAACAACAACCCAATCGCCAGCACGACAACTGCGAAAACACCTACTCCGTACCACAGCCGCCGCCTCATCCGCGCGGCTCGCTGCTCTTCCTCATGCACCGCCAACGCTTCCACCGGAATTCGCTGCGACCTCGACGCCGTCCCCGCCGCCTCCAGCGCCGCCCGTACTTCTCCTCCCGATCGATATCTCTGTGTCGGGTCCTTATCCAGACATTTGTCGATCACCGACTGCAACACCGGCGGAATCAGCGGTGAAATCGCCGGTGGCGCCTCGCGCAGAATTGATGCGCTCAATTCGTAAGCCGTACCGCCTCGAAATGGCCGCCGCCCCGCCGCCATCTCGTAGAGCACCACACCCAGCGCCCACACATCACTCCGCGCGTCCGCTTCCTCTCCACGCAACAACTCCGGCGCCATGTATGGGAGTGTCCCCGTAATCGAGTGCTGCTCGTCCCACCCCTGATCGAATTTCGTCGTCTCCTCGCTGACGCGTTGCTCCATGCGCTTCGACAATCCGAAATCGAGCACCTTCAACCGCCCCGAAGGTGTCACCAACACATTTCCTGACTTCAGGTCGCGATGCACGATCCCCCGCTCGTGCGCGTGCGCCAGGGCATCGGCTAACTGCATCCCATTTCGCACCACCACGTCGGTCGCCATCCCGCCAGAAATAATTTCCTGGCTCAGCGCATGCCCTTCCACAAACTCCATCGCCAGGTAAGGACGTCCCTCGTCTTCGCCAACTTCGTAGATCGTGCAGATACTCGGATGGTTCAGCGCTGAAATCGTCCGCGCCTCTTGCAGCACGCGCTCCCGCACCGTCGGATCTTCCTCGAGCGTCTGCAGCGTCAAGAACTTCAACGCAACGTCGCGATGCAACATCAGGTCATGCGCGCGATACACCACGCCCATGCCTCCTTCGCCTAATTTTTCAGTTATGGAGTAGTGAGAGATCGACCGGCCAATCATGAGAACAGACCGCGGCTCAGAGTTGACCACACCAGCCGCGTACAGGCAAGAGTTCCAAGCGGCGAATTTCTACTGCATGCAATTCACAATTCGCGACCCAGATTGGCTAGTCACGCAGCGCTACGATTCGCAAGTCACGCCGCCCGACGATTCGCCATTCACGCCGCGCAACACTTGCCGTTGTAGGGGCGGGGCTTGCCCCGCCCGGCGTACGAAACACTCAAAGCGTACGATGCGCATAACGTTTGACTTTCAATTGGAGCGCACGAGTCGCCCTGCGACTCACCGGCCGGACGTGCCCCTGAATCCTGGCAACTTCCCGCTGTCAGCTCTGCTTATTCCGCACCAGCGACAAAAACTCATCCCGCGTCTGCTTATTGTTCCGGAACTCCCCCAGCATCGCGCTGGTTACCGCCTGCCCATGCTGCTTCTCCACCCCACGCATCTGCATGCACAGATGACGCGCCTCAATGATCACGCCTACACCCTGAGGCGCGATCTTGTCCTCAATCGCCTTCGCAATCTGACTGGTCATACGCTCCTGAATCTGCAACCGGCGTGCAAACATATTCACCAGCCGAGCCACCTTGCTCAATCCAATCACCTTATTCGTCGGCAGATACGCCACATGCGCCTTTCCAAAAAAAGGCAGCAGATGATGCTCGCACAAGCTGAAAAACTCGATGTCCTTGACCAACACCATCTCGTCATAGCAAACGCTGAAGGTAGCACCATTCAAAAGGTGATCGACGTTCTGGTGATACCCGCTGGTCAGAAATTTGATCGCCTTCTCATAACGTTCCGGCGTCTTTCGCAAGCCTTCGCGCTCCGGATCTTCACCGATCAACCGGATGATCTCGCGCACGTGACAAGCAATCGTCTTCGCATCGCGCGGTCTACCTTCATCGAGCAGAATCTCTTCGGTCGGTTTGGTCACGATCTGTTCCCTTCTAAGCGCACTCCATCGACTTCTGAATCATTAGCCGCGTTCTCCCCGGCGTATTCAAAACTATTGTTCGACGTCTCTTCCACACGCACCCGCTCCAGCTTGGCCTTCGGAAAAGCCCGCACCCGCCGAAAAATCTCCACACACAAATTCTCCGTCGTCGGCACCTCAGCGCGAAACGCCGGCACCTCGTCATTCAGCGAGCGATGATCAAACGCATCCAAAATTTCCCGCTCCACAAATCCGTCCAGGTCCGCCAAATTCGCAATCATTCCGGTAGCCGGATCCACGTCTCCCGAAACGCAAATCTCCACAACATAGTTGTGCCCATGCCCCAGCGGGTTGTTGCACTTCCCATACGAACGCAAATTCTCCTCATCACTAAGCCGCGCACTGTGCAACCGATGCGAAGCCGCAAATCGATACCGCCGCCCCAACTCAATCTTCAACTCGCCCCGCGCGCTCATAACCGCATCCTCTTCATCATTACTTCGTTACATCGCTACTTCATTACTTCTTTACTTCATCACATCCGCAAACAAATCCGCCGACTCATACAACCGCACGCGATGCAACCTGCCCTGGGTAATCTTCGGCTCCAGCAACTCCCAAATCACCCGCGCCACATTCTCGCAAGTAGGAATCAACCCCGCCAATTCCGGTACCTCATAATTCAAATGCCGATGATCCATCCGCTGCATCACTTCGCGCTCCAGAATCCTCTTCAACTCACTCAAATCCAAAACCATCCCGGTAACGGGATCAGGCTCACCCGCGACCGTAACCTCAAGCGTGTAGTTGTGCCCATGCCCATGCGGGTTATTGCACTTCCCAAACACGCGGCGGTTCTCCTCCGGCGAAAGTTCCGGATTGTCGTACCGATGCGAAGCCGAAAACTCTATTTTGCGCGTCAGTAAAACCATCGCTCTCCGTTAACGAAGCGTCCCAGGAACCCCGACCGAAACCTCCCGGCCCTTCCATTCCACTTTGCCCCTCACATGCGCGCGATACGACGCCCACAACACACCCGCATACAGCACCACCGCCGGCACATAATAGAGGATGAGCGAACCCCGATATTGGTTACTCGGCAGCTCCAGGCCATATCCGGCCTGCCGCACCAGCAACAAAACCACTCCAGCCATCAGCGCAAACGGCATAAATAGCCCAACCGCAATCAACAAAAACGGAATCCACGGCACCGCCGAAAAAAATTCCCGCACCACCGCGCCGCGACTTCCTCCCACCAGCAAATACAAATTTTTCTTCCACCCTTCCCACATCGCCCCAAACGATCGGTACATCCGCGCGCGAACCACATCCTTGCCCGACCCAAACCAGATCCGGTATCCCGCAGCCTTCACGTTCCGAGCCAGCGCCACGTCTTCCAGCACTTCCCCAGCCACGGCGCCATGTCCTCCGATCGCGTCATAAACGTCACGCCGAATCATCAGGAACTGGCCATTCGCAGCAGCCACCCGCGAAGCCGGATCGTTCACATCCTTAAACGAAAATCGCCGGGCCAACCGGCAGTACACAAACGGGATCAGCGACTTCTCATACCAGCTCTCGGTCACCTGCTCCGGTGAAAACGACACCAGCGCAGCACCAAACTCCCCGGCAATCTCCAGCGCCCGCGTAGTCGCGCCCGGCAAAAGCTCAGCGTCCGCATCGGTAAACAGCAACCAGCCATTCGCAGCCTCGCAAGCCCCCTTCCACGCCGCATTGTTCTTTCCCAGCCACCCCGCAGGCAACCCGGGCGTCTCCACCAGTCGCACGCCAGCCAACTCAGCCGTCAAACCACGAACCACGCCAGCAGTCCCGTCGCTCGACTGGTCGTCCACCACCAGAATCTCCGCAATCTCCGGCTGCCGAGCCAACCCCCGCACACACATCGCGATCACCTGCTCCTCGTTCCGGGCAGGCACAATGGCGGTCACGCGGTCCCGGGGGATCTCTCGAACGGAATGGTTTGCCAACGCGTGAGCAATCGGTGAGGTCTTATCCCCTGTAGGGGCGGCGCTTGCCCCGCCCGGCGTCAACCCCGGCATGGTGTCTGCGGGGAGGCGCGGTGCCTTAGAGTTCGTCACACAATCCTTTACTCCGTCGGGTTCAATAGGCACCGGGGGAAGCGACAAGGGGACCGTTTTCGATCCAACGGGGATAGGTTAGTATAGCACTCGATGACAATCGGCCGAAAACTCGTAAACTGGGCCGCCCTGGCCCTTGTAACCGCGATAATCCTGGTGTTCGCCCTACCTAGCTACCGCCAGGGCGAAGCCTCCATCTCCGGCAAGACCGCCGAAGACTTCCCACTCGACCTCTCTGGCAAGCCCACCCGCCTCTCCGACCTCCACGGCAAAGTCGTCGTCCTGAATTTCTGGGCCAGCTGGTGCCCGCCCTGCGTCGAAGAAACTCCCGCCCTCAACCACCTCGAAAAGTACATCGCCTCGCGCAACGGCATGGTCCTGGGCGTAAGCATCGACGACGACCATTCCGCCTACGAAAAGTTCCTCCTGGATCAAAAGGTAGGTTTCGTAACCTACTCCGACCCCGCAATGAAGAAAATCGAACACGACTACGGCACCACCATGATCCCCGAAACCTACATCATCGACCGCCACGGCAAAATCGCCCGCAAAGTAATCGGCCCCCAGCAATGGGACTCCCCAGAAATGCTAGCCTATTTCGACGCCCTCCTAGGCCAATCCTAGCGACTCGAATGTCATCCCGAGCCCCGGCGAGGGATCTGCTTTTTCTTTCCTTTCCGTCCCCCAGGGTGCCGCACCCTCAGCTTTTCAAGAGTGCGGGTTTTGACTTTTCCGAACCGGTTACGCGACCAACAAACTGTTGGCAGTAGTCTTAGGACTTCGAGTCTTAGGACTTCGAGTCGTAGGCGTTCGCGCAATGGTAGCCAGTCCAGCGGAAATGCCGCATCGAGTCGGGTGAGCAAAATTGCAAGTCTCGGACGGAACTACCTGAAATAATTTACGAGCATGATGGTTCGGTCGAACTGGTCCATTTGAACGTAAATTAGCATTTTTCCATCTGGCGAGATCGCGGGATTTAATACGTGTTTTTGAAAGACTAGCAGCGGAGAGAGTCTTTTCGTTGCGAATTCGTAATACCAGAGCCGCTTGCTTCCCCCAGTATTTCCATCGATGAAGTAAATACCTGCCGGGGCCAGCGCCCAGTTGCACCAACAATCGAGGCCGGTGCCTTTCATGACCGATATTTCGTCGCCTCCGCTGTTGGGCACCTTCAGGATTTCGTCGGAATGCATGGTCCTCGTAAAGAACACATACCCGTCTTGCGACTCGATCGGACCCATGCCTCCTTTTGTTGTCAACTGAATGGGCGATCCGCCCCCAGCGAGCACCTTCCAAACCTGCGTAGGTTCGTCGCCGCGATTGGAAGAAAAATAAATCCATCGATTATCGTGCGACCAGCTCGGCACCGTGTTGTCCGCTCCAGGAATAGTGGGAACTAGGTACGCCGATCGCCCAGCAACATCTGTGGAATAGATCTCACTGTGTTCTGCCGGGCGATAATCGAAGGCCACGAAGCGGCCATCGTAAGACCAACGAGGCGTCCCGGACAGGCCGTTCAGAAATGTAACCTGGGATTGACTCGAGCTGTCGCTGTTCATGGCCCAAATTTCGAAATAACCGGATTGGCTGGATTCAAAAACGATTCTGCCGCCGTCGGCTGAAAAATAGGGCGTCCCCTTTTCGCCTTTCGAATCCAAAAGCATTTGGGGAACGCCGCTTACGTGCCTTGGGTCCGCCAGCCGAACACGCCACAGGTTTACGCGGGCAACTTCGTTTACGAAAACAAGACGGTCTCCCTTCAAGGCCACGGCCGGGGTAGAAGCGGATGTTCCAACGCCCTCGACACGGCGCAGCGATCCGCCCGAAACAGAAGCACGCCACAAGGTGGTGAGGCCTGCATGAGCGGAGGAGAAGATAATTTCCTTGCTGTCCGGGGTCCAGGCGACGCGTCCTTCCTTGAATTGCCGATCAAACGTGAGTCTCTTTGGCTCACCACCTGCGGCGGGGACAACATACAGGTCGTCGACAAAGCCCGGGCCACTGGATCGGAGGAATGCGACCAGACTGCCATCCGGCGCAAACGAAGGAAACCAATCGCTACACTTCGGCGGCGGCGAGGTCAAAACTCGCGTCGATCCATCTTCAAGGGAAAGTAGCGCGATGGAAGGACGCTTTTGGGAGCTTGTTAGGGTACTGATGGCAAGACTCTTGGCATCGGGCGACCAGGAGAAAGTCGCGGGCATATCCACATGTTCGGCATATTCTGCCGACATTTCGTACACCTTTTTAGGAGTGCCGCCGAGCGCCGGCAAGACATAAATCGCATAGCCACGGGACAAGGTATGGGCGAAGGCAATGGACCTGCCGTCAGGCGACCAGACCGGGCAACAGTCGTCGCGGCTAGTCGTCAGGCGCAGAAGCTTTTCGCCACCGATGATAGCCGTATAAATTCCTAAACCTCCTTCTCGATCATCCGCTCGCGCAAAAGCGACCTGATTGCCATCGGGAGAGAAGGCAGGGTCATCCTCGATTCCAGCCATGCCGGTGAGCGGGACGATTTCGGGGGTCTTCATTGGCGTCGATTCCGTTTTTCTGAGGCGAAGCGCGGCTGCGAGGGAGATGGCGAGAATGGCGGCAATCGCCGTTCCGAAAACGATGCGCCTCGCTCTCGCTGAGCGAAGGAAGGGTGTCTCAGGTACGACGGTTGCTCCAGGAGTAAGAGGAAGAGGAAGAGGAAGAGGCGACGAAGATTGAACTGGGACGATGAAACGGTATCCGCGACGCGGCAAAGTTTCAATGAACCTCGGCTGATCCGCCGAATCGCCCAACACTTCCCTGAGCCGATTCACCGCTTTATTCAAGCCGTGGTCGAAGTCCACAAACGTGTCGGAAGGCCACAACGTCCCCTTGAGTTCTTCGCGGGTGACCAGCTGACCGGGGCGCTGCAGCAGAGTCATGAGCACCTGGAAGGGCTGATCCTGCAGGATGAGCTTGTGACCGTTGCGTAGGAGCTCCGCGGTCTGCAAGTCGAGCTGGAACTCGCCAAAACGAACCTGGTGACTTACCTGACCTGGCCAGGCCATTGAGCCGCTCCGTTTGGCCAAGAGCCTAGCACGAGCTCTCCGTGCCCGCCAACCAACAATTGGCCGTTGCGCCTAGAACGGACTGATTACACAAGGCTTAGCTATGGGACAAACACGCCACTTCCAGGGGACCTGCCGGGAATTGACGCTCTAGCCCTCCACCGCTGAAATTCGCGCGAGAGCTTGGGAAACCCCATGCACGCTTCGCTCGACTCCAATCGCTTGCTTAGGCGGCTGCTCGTTCTCTCCTGTTTGTTTGTGGAGACCGCGCTCAGCCCTCCAGCACACCCCCGAGCGCAAGATTCTGCCGCTCCTTCATTGATCACCGACCTGAAAGTTCGCGCAGAATCAAATGAGTCTTTCGCCAAGCAGCGTCTGGTCGATTTCCTTTCCCAAGCCGATACCGTGGCCCCAGGCTACAACATAGCGCTGGAGTGGGCGCGGTCAGCGTCTACTCGAAACGACCCCGATGCCCAGTTCATCCTAGGATATCTCTATGAGTATGGTCACGGTGTCCCTCGCGACTACACCAAGGCCGCAGAGAATTATGAAGGGGCTGCTCTGCACGGACATTCGACTGCTCAAAACAATCTCGCACGCCTTTACAGTCGTGGGCTAGGCGTTCCAAAAGACATCATAAAGGCGTTCCGCTTGTTTCAACGTGCCGCCCAACAAGGGAATCGCATTGCCCAATGGAACCTTGGTCATGCTTATTACGAGGGTGTTGGCACTCCTCGCGACCTAGCCCAAGCAGCCCGTTGGTTCAGAGCCGCTGCCGAGCTCGGTGACCCCCTCGCACAACACGATCTAGCGACCCTTTATTTCAGAGGTCAGGGTGTAGCAATCGATTTCGCCGAGGCCACGCGCTGGGAACGTTTAGCTGCAGAGCAAGGGAACGTCGATGCTGAGACGTGTCTCGGGTACTTTTACGAAACCGGTAAAGGTGTGCCGCTCAATTACGTCGCCGCATATGCGTGGTACTCTCGTGCTAGCGCGACCGGTGACGGCCTCGCTTCCAGACGCCGCAAGTCCCTCGGGCGTCTTATGACCCCCAAACAGCTCGTCGAAGCCAACAGTTTTTTCAATCCAAAAGCAGCCGCCCAGTAATCCAACTTTTGCCGGGAGCCGGGTGCCCAGGTTCGGTTTTTGAATCTGGGTCTTGGGGTTGCAGTCTCCCGTCCGCTTTCTTCTCGATCGCAGGCCGGGTGCCGCACCCTTAGCCCACATTTTCTTTTTGAACTCTGAGTAAGTGGTTGTATGACCGCGCCAACGCCAGTATTCATGCGGCTTTGAAAGCAACACGAGGCCTCCGCAGGTTCGACCCAATGGGTGAGACACAAAAGTTGGGGTAAGTAGAGGTGTTGCAAAAGTAGGCCACAGAAGGGGTAATTTCGGCAATGTGACAGATCGCATATCGATTCAGGGCGCTCCAGATGAAAATTGTTTCACAACGTCGTCGAGCGGGCGAAATGGGGGTAAAATGTTAACCGTTTTCGAGGTCAAAAAAGGGGATTCCGGGTGAAACGAGAAATCATTCGTGTTGAGCCGTTGGCGACCTACCTGGAAAAATATAAGGCCCCGGCTTCAACCGTGACGAAGCACGGCGACACAATTTACGTCTCAGGTTCTCCGCCGTTCGACCCCAAAACGGGAGAGATCGTCAAGGGATCAATTGAGCGTCAGACTGGATTGTATTGGATCAACTCAAGCTCTGTGTTGAAACGGCGGGCTCTTCTCTGGAAAACATTCTGAAGCTGAATGTTTACGTCACCTCAGTGGACATGTTTCCTGCGGTGAATGCCGTCTACAGGCGTTATTTCCCGGAAAACCCGCCGGCGCGCATTTTTATCAATGTTCCTGCTTGGAACGGCGGGTTTGATATTGAAGTAGATTGTATTGCCGCTGTTCTATAAGAATATTCTTTAGCTTCCCGCCGGGTGCCCGAGGTTCGGTTTTTGAACCTGGGTCTTGGGGTTGCCGTTCCTGCCTGTTTTCTTCTCGTTCGAACGCCAGGTGCCGCACCCTTAGCTTTTGAGGGTGCGGCTTTTGACTTCCTCCCACTCCCAACGAGCGCCCCACCAGGTATGCGCTTGCCGCTCCACCACGCTGAAATGCCCGTAATTACAGATATTCGCCCCATGCGGCCGGCTCCGCCACTCCGCCGCCATCCCATCCATCGGACACCGTTGCGAATCCAGCGCCTGCCCACTTTGCGCTCTGAAAATGATGAATCCCACAAAAAAAAGGATCATCGCAAGCAAAACAATTCCGAGCGCCTGCTCGCTAGCCGTCGTCTCCTTCTTCGCTCGTACCCGTCTGATCGTCAAAACCCTCGAGCTTGCCCGGAAAAAGTGAGAGAGGCGCAGGCACGCGCCACGCCTCTCTACCTTCAGCGGTCAGCTACTTCTTGCATCCCGAACAGGAAGCACAGCAGTCCTCCGACGCGCAGCAACCCGCCTGCGCCGCCGTCGCCGCTCCTGCCAAACCAAGTGCGATAACCGCCATCAACACCACTACTTTGAGCTTCTTCATGATTTTTCTCCTTTGCATTTAGACAGGGTTCTTGTTTGGCGGATGGAACATCCGCGCGATGAGCCCACAGGAATCGCTTCCTGTTTCTAAATGCGAAGAATGTGGGTTTGTAGCAGAACGTCTCTTCCCGCGTGCCAAACGGTTGGCGCGTTTTCTCGATGGCTACCGGAAAGCGGAAAGGAGGAGTGGAATACCAACAAAAGCAACACCACCACGGACCAATGCCCGCGCAAACGAGACACCGGATCCTGCTTCTGCATCAAGGTGGCGTCCAAAGGACAGCACGAAACCGTCTGCGCAACTGGCTTGTTTTTCGAGGAAGCCCCGCGGCGGTGATGGCAGCATGGCCCGGCATCACCCATCTCGCCGTTGCCATTTTCATTTGCCGCTGGGGTAAGCGCAAAGACTCCCGTATGTAACGATGTTTCCGATCCGAGAACCGGCTGCGCACAACCCAAAACACACGCCAAGAACCCGAGCCACAAAGAAAGCCCAGTAGCCATCAAAGATCGCAAGCGCAGCCCATTCATACGTGAATACCGGTCCGATTGTATCAGTTTTGGCTAGCCCCCAGCCCGGTCCAAGCGCCGCACCCGTGTTGGGTTTCGAGGGCGTGGATTCTGACTTTCCCTCCCACTCTCGACAGGCCGCCCATCAGGTATGCGGGCGAGGACCGAACGAGTCTTAGACTCGTAGAGCGACTTTTGCTCGTGGGTGATGCGGGCCATTTACGGGTTGGAAGGATTCGGAAGTTTGATTCGGCGGGTTCATTCGATTATAACGCGTCGCGAGAGATTTGGAGAGGGCATGGATATAACGCTCAAGCGGATAGACAAGATGACGGACGAGGAGCTGAACAACGCCGTTGATGCCTGCTTCGATGAAGGGCCGGAAACTGATGAAATTAATCGTCCGGCAATTCTGCTCGAAGCGCAGTTCTACACGACCGAGCGATACCGACGTGTGGACGAGAAGGCCCAAGATCAACGGGACCGGGTCGCTTCGATCTCCGTTTAACCCGCAACCTTCAACTTTCAACCGTAAACCTGCTAACCCTTGTAGAATCCGCACTTCCGCAAATTA
>Ga0210401_10007043_pt1 | contig 11338 bp, 9 predicted proteins | sample IncBWH32MmetaG_FD_150866 | JGI IMG/M metagenome (GOLD analysis project Ga0210401, IMG submission 150866) | Forest soil microbial communities from Barre Woods Harvard Forest LTER site, Petersham, Massachusetts, United States - Inc-BW-H-32-M | ecosystem: Environmental > Terrestrial > Soil >... | reverse complement strand
TGGGATTTTCCCTGGTTCAACAACCTTCAACCCTTCACCGGCAACGAAGACGCCTTTGTCGCGAAATTCGATCCCACCGCCAGAGGCCCCGCATCGTTGATCTACGCCACTCCGCTCGCTGGCACAGCTCCGCCCGGCGGCACAGCAGTCACCGACGGCAACGCCATCACAGCCGACGCGTTAGGAGACGTGTACGTTGCAGGACGCTCGACCTCCGCCGATTTTTCGAGCGCCGCAAATCTCAGCACCGGATTGCAGACAATCTGCTCAAGCTGTCAGGAATTGCCGCCCGCAGCAGATGCTTTCGTTCTAGCGTTTCACGAAAGCGCTATCTCCGCGCCGAGCCTTTCCTTTACCACGCTCAACATGAATTTCGGCGCTCAGCCAGTCGGCGCTCAAAATATCCCTCCGCTTTTCTCCGCGCTCATCAACACAGGCGACGCTCCTCTCCACGTCTCGAGTATTGCCTTGTCCGGACGAGACATCGCCTCCTTCTCATTAGTCGGCTCCGATCCCTGCATCGGAACGCCCATGCCGCCGCGCGCCACATGCTCCTTTGAAGTCAGTTTTTCCCCCACCGCCGTCGGGCCTGCAGAAGCCTTCGCCACCATCACGGACGACGCGCCAGGAAGCCCTCACGTCCTCTCCGTCGCAGGAATCGGCAGCGGTGCACTCGCAGCCCTCTCCACCACGAGCCTCTCGTTTGGAAATCAGCCGCAAGGTTCCATCAGTCCGGCAAAAGCCGTCATCTTGTTCAACCAGGGCAACCAACCTCTCACGGTCACAAATCTCACGCCCACCGGGCCCGATGCCAATCAATTCGCGCTTCAATCCAACGTTTGCGGTTCAAACTCCATCGCAGGCGGAGCCTCGTGCACCATTAACGTCGTGTTCGCGCCGCTGGCCATCGGCCCCTATCAAGCCGAAATCGACATCATCGACAATTCCGGTGGCCTCACTGGAGCCAAGCAGGTGATTGCCCTCTCAGGCACAGGAGTTGCGGCCTCGCCAATCGCGAATCTCTCGCCCGCCTCTCTCACCTTCGGAACACTCGCGGTAGGAACCACAAGCGGTCCCCAGCCAATCACTCTTCGAAATCTGGGCAGCGCCGCCCTAACCCTGTCGCAGGTAACCTTCACCGGCACTGACGCGGCCAGCTTCGCGGTAGCCCCCACGGGCACCACCTGCCCGGTCGGCAGCACCGTCGCCATCGGCGCCAATTGCCTGGTGCAAATCGCTTTCGCTCCACAAAGAAGCGGCGCCAAAAACGCCACAGTCAATTTCATCGACAACGCCTCCGGCAGTCCTCAATCCATCTCGCTGGCAGGCACGGCAATTGCTCCCATGCTGCAGATCTCATCGGCCTCGCTAACTTTCGCGGCTCAAAGCGTCGGCACAGCAAGTCCATCACAGACAATTACACTGTCCAGCGCTGGCACCAGCTCAGTAACGATCAACGGGATCACCATCACAGGCGCAAACGCGAATGACTTCAGCGAGAATGGAAATTGTTCTTCCGTCTTAGGCGCTGGCGCAAGCTGCCAAATAATCGTAATTTTCAAGCCGCTCGCGGCAGGGAATCGCTCCGCCTCAATTTCAATCTCTGACAGCGCCGCCGGCAATCCGCATTCGGTATCCTTAACCGGCACCGCGACTCAAGCTGCTGTTTCCCTCTCGCCATCGACTTTGAATTTCGCAAACCAGTTGGTCGGCACAGCAAGCGCCCCAGTAGCTCTCACCATAACGAACACGGGCACCGGCGCGCTCGTCATCGGTTCCATCTCATTCTCCGGAACAAACGCGGCCGACTTCATTCAAAAGAACACCTGCACAGGTCCAATCACCCCTTCGGCAACCTGCCTAATCAATGTCACTTTTACGCCCACCGCAGTCGGCCCTCGCACCGCCACGATGGTCCTGGCCGACAATGCATCGAATGCGCCTCAGTCAATTGATCTTACCGGCGCAGCAACGAACTTTGTCATTGACCCACCCAACGTGGGTGCAACGTCCGCCACAATCACAGCCGGACAAACAGCCACCTATCAACTCGCCCTGCAATCCATCGACGGCTTCGCCGGCCCAGTCGCCCTCACCTGCACAGGCGCCCCAGCCGGTGCCACATGCACGGTGATTCCGACACCGGTAACGCTAACCGCCAACGCCACAGCCCCCTTTCAAGTACAAGTGACAACAACAGCTCGCACAGTTTCGGCCAATCTCGTGAGCCCGCCAACGCCCCAGCCTCCCCAAACGCCGCCCGGGATAGCGCCGACTACGCCGCCCACACAGACGTTCCCACCTACACTGCCGGTCACGACGTTGCCAATCCTCCTCGCCGTTCTATCTATCGCGCTCTCCACCGAGATTTTCAGAATCCCGACGCCACTAATCCCATCGCCCCATCGCCTCCTAACATCCCAGCTAATCTGCGCCCGCCGACAAACAAGCCACCACAAACCAGCTGCCAATCCCCACACCACCACCAAGCAAAAGTTCAGCAAGCACGTCACCCCGCGAACCGCCATAGCCGCAACCATCGAAATTGCGCTGATCCTATCCATACTCTCCTGCGGCACAAAAACCCCACCAACCCCCAATCCGGCACCCCAGCCAACACATACACCCTCACCCTATCTGCCTCCACTCCAGGCGGACCCCCACCCACGACCCAACCCCTCACCCTAACCGTTCAGTAGCCCATTCGCCAGCACAGCCCTGAAAATACATAATATTCATTAGCGGAAGTCAACATGGAAGGTGACCGATCCATCCTGATCGCGACCGGTCGCTACCTCGGCAGCCATATTTTTCGCGTCAAGCAGCAGGAGTTCTTTGATTCGGGCGTTTGTTGGTGCATGTGCTTCAGCGGCAGTGGCCTGTGTGGCAGAGGGTGGCGGCGGAGCTTACGGCGCCTATGGCGGCGCCAATAGCTAGCCAGTGGGCGTTGCGTTTTAGGCGGAGCCAGAAGGGGCCGCCTTTTGCGGCGGTGACGGCGGCGTCGCGTTCGCGGGTGAGGGCGCGGATTTTGGCGGCGTCGTCGGAGGCGTTTTGTTTGGCGGCGGTGAGCCCGAGTTGGCAGGCGCGGCAGCCTTGGACGTAGTTGTAGAGGGGGGCGAGATCAGCGGCGGGGATTTCGGCGGTGGATTGTGGCGTGGTGGCGGAGCTTGGGGAGGCCGTGGCGTTTGACGTCGAGGGCGCTCGATTCGCGGCGGTTGTGTCAGGGGCGGGAAGTGTGGCGGCAGTTCCCTGCCGGTTTTGCTGTGGTGGTGCGGCGGTTTCGCTTTGCGTTTTCGACAAGGATGACGGCGTCTGTGCTGGCGTTACGCTGGTGCTATTGGCTGAAATTTTTGTGGTTGGCGTGTGGTGAAAGAGTGAGTCGAGAAGTGATTTGAATTTGTCGTGCTGAGTTTCTTGTTGTGAGTCTTGTGGGTCTTGTTGCTGCGTGGTGGATGAGGGCAAAGGCGCCGGCGGGACGCCGGCGGTACGAACGTCTGGTGGGTTAGCGTCGTTGCTGGGTGGCGCGCTTGTAGTGGATGACTGCAACGGCGCCGGCCGGAGGCCAGCGGTACGAAAATCCGGCGCGTGAGCATCATTACTGAGTGACCCGGACGAAATTGCGATTGGTTCGGGAAGGTGCAGTGCGTCTTGTAGGGCGCGGGCGAGTTGGGTTGGCGTTTGTGTTTGGGCGTTGTGCTTTAGGGCATCGATTTGGGCGAGGGCGTCTTTGAGGGTGGCGTTGCGGTCGCGTTCACGGGCGTCGGCGACGTCGATGGCTTGTTTTTGTGTGGCGAGTGTGGACGCGAGGCGGAGTTGATCGTCGTGGGCGGCGAGCCAGGCGTGGAAGATGAGCGCGGCGAGAAGGAGTGCGGCGAAGATGGCGGCGATTTCGATTGTGCGGCGGGTGGTCATGGGAGTTCGGGAGGCACGGAGTTGGCGGAGCGGTAGTTCCCTGCTGGTTGGGGTTAAGGAATCTGGTTCGCGTGTTCTGGATCGGTGTGCAACGGAGAGGGAGTGGGCGTTGAGACGGATGGCCCGGCTGTGCTTGGTCGGGCGTGCGGGCACGGCATGCCGTGCCCCTGCTGGAGAAAACGGCGTGAGGAACGATGTTGTGGTGCGTGCCGAGGATTCGCGATCGAGCCGCGTAGCAGTTGGGGGCACAGGCCCTTCGGTTCTCAGGGTAAACAGGAATGCCTGTGCCACTGAAAGACGCAACTGAGCCGGCAGGATGCCGGCGCTACAAGGGAGAAGGCTAACGTCAATGACGCCGGCCGGAGGCCAGCGGTACGAACGGCAACTGCAACTAGCGGAGTACGCTACGGGCGCGACCGGCGTGTCGTTCACGAGGGAAAACCTGGGTCATTGCGTCAATTGCGAAGGGCAGAGGCCTGGTGTGTCGCAGGGTGGGTAGGGTTGCCAGTGCCAGATGAATGGTCTATTTGGCGGATGCCTGGGGGGCGGTGGGCGGCGCCGGCGGAAGAGACACCTGGACGAGTGGCGATGGGACGGACTCGAGTCCGTTGGAGGTGGCGGTGACGTAGTAGCAGGAGAGGCCGATGAGTGGCGCTGCATCGCTGAAGGCGGCGGTGGTGACGGGCGTGGAGTTCAGTTTGGTGAAGCCGCTGGGCGCGGTGGTGGGGCACTGCCCTGCTGCGCGGTAGACGTTGGATTGGGGCGTGTCGACGGAGTTGGTCCAGGTGAGGGTGGCGGTGTGTTGTGCGCGAGCGGGGGCGGCGAGGACGAGGATTGCGGCGAGTGCGATGGCGACGGATGCGGAGAGAGTTTTCATTTTGTGATCCTTTTGAATTTGGTAGCACAGGCATTCTTGCCTGTGCCGCAAGTTGATTGGGGCTTGGAGTGTGTTCAACGAGGAAGCGAAAGAACGCGTTGGGTTGACTTCGCAGTGTGGCACGGCGGTGCTGTTGGCGTGTTCGGGCACGGCATGTCGAAGATCCCGCATGGGTTCGCGGGGCCGTGCCCCTACTGAAGAAACGGCACGGCAACTGCAAAAAGAACGATGTCGCGTTGTGCGCCAAGCATTGGCGATGTTCGCCGCCTAGCGGTTTGGGGCACAGGCAGGATTGCCTGTGCTACTGAACGGCAACGGCGAGAAGAACGATGTCGTGGCGTACGCCAAGAATCCTCGGCTGTGCTGAGTTGATAGGGTGGCGCAGGCTGAAGCCTACGCTACTGGTAATGCGCGACGCGGGCGAGGACTCGGGCGGCGTAGCTTGTGTTGGCGCCGCCGTTCCAGAGGGCGAGTGCGTGCTCCGCGTTGTTTGTGCTGGTGCGCAGTTTTGCTGCGAAGACTGCGCAGCCTATCGCGAGGCCTGTGGCGGGATCGCAGAGTGCGGCGAGCGATTTCGCGGTGAAACCGTGTTCGCGCGCCACCTGTCCCATTACCTGCATCAGGCCCCAGGATATTGATCGCGCTACTTCTTCCGTTGGCGGCAGGCCGAGCGGTGCGACGTAGCGCGTGCGGAAGGCGGGTTCGTAGCGGATGGCGTGCGGGTCCCAGGCGGATTCTTGTTCGACGATGGCGCAGATGAGCGCGGGGTCGAGTGAGTGTTGCGCGGCAGCGGTGCGGGCGAGCGCGATGAGCGCGGTGCCATCTGTAGGCGCTGTGGCGTTATCGGAATTGTGCGTCAAGTTAGCGGCTGCGGTCGTTTAGGTCGATCCAGCGGATTGTTGGCACCTGGTCGCGTTCGATTCCCTGCTTGTCGCATAGCTTTTCTAGCATTTCGTAGATGTGCGGGAGGTGGTTTGTGGCCATGTCTTCGACGAAGGCGCGCGTGAGCTCGTCGTTGCGGATGCGGCGGTAGATCCAGCGGAGGATGACGACGAACTGCACCAGCGACGTGAGGGCGAGCGGCCAGGCGTTCGCTTCGAGGAATTTGAGGAGTTGGGGCACGGAGTCACCGGGAGAAACCAAGCACGGAGACGCTGCGAAAATATTTTTCAGTGCGTTACCCGAACAGCGAAGCGATGCTGGAGCCTACGCCGAAGAGGCTGCTGAGGCCGCCCGTGGAGGAGCCGTCCGATGCGCGCTGGCGGACACCGAGCAATTGGGCGGGGACGCCCATGGCGTGGCCGAGGAGATTCGTGTCGATGCCGTAGGTTTGGCCGAGGGCGCTGAGGCCGGCGAGTTGATCCTTCGTGCGTTGATTGGCGAAGGCGATTTGATTTTTCTGCGCCTGACTTGCGAGCGACTGCGCCTGTTCGCGGCCGAGTTGGGCGGTGAGTTCGGGGGCGGCGGCGGTGTCATTGGTGGCGGCGGCGCGATTGGCGGCGCGTTCGCGGAGCGCGTCGAAGGCGGTATTCGCGGCGCCCATGCTTTGCTGCGTGATGGCGGATTGCTCGGCGGGCGTGAAGCCTGGGCTGGTGAGCAGCGATTGAATTGTGGGGAGCAGAAGCGAGCGGTCTTGCGTGCCCTGCTGATTCGATTGCGAGATGAGTTGGTTCTGCTGCGCGAGCTGCTGGTCGGTGAGCTGGCGGGTGCTGTGTTGTGCGCCGCGTGACATGGTGGCCTCCGGTTTTTGTAGCGCCGGCATCCTGCCGGCCTTTTTGAATTGGATTTTAAGTAGCACAGGCATTCCTGCCTGTGCCGCAAGTTGATTGCGGCTTGGCCTATGCAAAACGGGGAAGCCAAAAAAATGCGTTGGGTTGATTTTGCTGTGAGGTGCGACGGTGATGGTGGCGCGTTCGGGCACGGCATGCCGTGCCCCTACTGAAGAAACGGCAAAGGCCAAAAGAACGCTGCGTTTTTCGTGTGCCAAGCATCGCGATCGTGCCGCGTTGTTACGCGGGCACAGGCAGGAATGCCTGTGCTACTGAAAGGCGACACCCAAACGAAAAAAGGACACGGCCAGCAGCCGTGTCCTTTTTCTATTCACGCTCGTACTGATTGCGTCGCGCGCCGTCGAAATGCCCGGTTCGCATGCAGCACTTCTTGAAACCGGCGGCGAGAACCGCACGGGCAGAGATCGTTCCTGCCGAGTTTTTCGACGAGCTCCTTGTCGCTATGAACGACGCGGAGGCCGCGCTTCACTTTCGTTTCTGATGGAAAACCCTTGCGACGCTTGCTGCTTGGTTCGAAGAAAAAATTCGCTGCTCATGGGAGTCTCTCCTTCCAGATGGATTGCCCGTCACATCCCGAAGGGAAACTCTATCGTCAACCATTTTACCTCGGCATCGCAGCTGAACAATAGTCCTGTGGTACCAGTTCCGCCACGCTGTGCGCCAAGTATTTTTAATCTGCGATGGTGCCGATGGCGTGTTCGGGCACGAGGCATGCCGTGCCCCTACTGAAGAAATTGCAAATGCGAACAGAACGCTGCGTTTTTCGTATACCAAGCATCGTGATCGAGATGCGTTGATACGTAGGCACAGGCAGGATTGCCTGCGCTACTGAAAGGCGTCAGCGCAGCCGGCGGCAGTATGGCGTCCAGGCGTCGTCGCGGATCCAGCCTAGGCCTTCGAGGCGACGGCCGAAGCGGCGCGCGATCGGGGGCGGGAGCCAGGCGTGCGCGTCGTCAAAGCCGCGCGAGAGCAGATCGCGCGCGCCTGCGTCGTGCAACGCGAGGATGCGCGCGTAGCGTTCGCGCGGCGTGCCGGCGTCGGGGTCGGCGACGAGGTACATCTCGCAGGTGATGCGCGCAAACGATGCGCAGACGGGGCGGCCGGCGGCGTCGTCAATGACGAGCTTCGAAATGAAGATCGGATCCGCAAGATCTGGGAACGCGTAATCGAAGCCCTGGCGCGCGTGGATGCGGCGAAGAGCGTCGAGATCGGCGGAAGTGTAGGCGCGAACGTGCATGCGTGAAGTGGTCCGTAATACGCAAACTGCGGATTCGATATTTTTCAGCAGGGGCACGTCTTTGACATGCCTTCCCGCGCTGGCGGTCCGTCTCCGGTGATGGAACCTAGCGTGATCGTGCCATTCGTTGGGTCCGGGTTTCCGGTAGCGTAGGCTTCAGCCTGCGCCGCAAGTTCACTGTGGCTTCGCGTGTGCGAAACGAGGTAGCGAAGGAATGCGTTGGGTTATGTACCGCCGGTCTCTGGCCAGCGTTTTTGAATTTGGATTTTGCGCGAACGGAGAAGACGACAAGCAAAGTCAAAGGCGCCGGCCGGAGGCCAGCGATACGAACGGCACAAGCGAAAGAACGATGTCGCGGCGTCACCAAGCATCACGATCGAGATGCGTTTCTATTGGGGCACAGGCAGGAATGCCTGTGCTACTGAAAGGTGACGGCGAAGAACCTAAAACACGCGCGGGCGCAGGAGCGGGTGGGCGCGGGCGATGGCTTCGGCGGCGTCGAAGGTGGTCGAGCCTGGCGCGACGCCGTGGGCCGCGAGTGCTTCGTGCGCGGCGTGCGAGATTGCTTTTGGCGCGAAGGGATGCGGCAGCGCTTCGAAAGCGGCGTCGTCGTCGAGCGCGAGGTGAACGCCTTCGTCGGCGTCGACGAGGACGATGATGCGTGTCGCGTTGGTTGGCTGCGCGTGATGCGGGGCGGAGATGCCGAGCGGTTGCGTGTCGCGCGCGCTTGTATTCGCGATGGCGTCGGCCGTGTTCATGTTCGCGGTGACGTCGGGCACGGCGGGCGTCGCGTCGAGCAATTCCCTGCTAGCGGTGGCGCTATCGTCATCGCTTAGCGCGAGCCAGTGCGAATTTGCGAAGCGGTGCGCGTGGCGGTGCCAGTCGGCGAGCGTTGTGATGTAGTAGCGGCGTCCGGTCATGGGGTTAGGTAGCACAGGCATTCCTGCCTGTGCCGCAAGTTGATTGGGGCTTCGCGTGTGCGAAACGAGGAAGCGAAGGAGTGCGTTGGGTTGATGTTGCTGTGCGGCGGGGCGGTGCTGTTGGCGTGTTCGGGCACGGCATGCCGTGCCCCTACTGAAGAAACGACAACAGCGGAAAGAACGACGCCATGTGCTAGCCAAGCATTTGCGATCGTGCTGCGTTGTTGCTACTGAAAAGCTTACGAACTGAAGGTGTAGTTGTGCGTCAGCACCGAGGCGGCGTGGCGGCCGGCGAAGAATTGCTGATAAGGCGCGCAGCTGATCGTTACTTTTTGGCTGGCTTCGATGATGGTTTCGATGCGCTGTAGCGTGATGCGGCCGAAGCGGCCAACCAGAATATCGCTGAGGCAGAGGCGCTCGGCGCGCATGGGCGAGCCGTCGGCGAGAGTGAAGATGTGATGCGGCGTGACGTCCAGCGTTTCGGAGTTGGAGAAATGCAGGCGGATGAAGGTGTTCGCGTCGCGCACTTCGTGGCGAATGATGCGCGTCCAGCCTTCCGCGGTGCCGCCCATTGCTGCGGCTGCGTTGCTCGAGGCGCTGGTGGCCGCGGTGGTTGCGTCGGCGCGCAGGATCGAAGGGCAGCGCAGATGTTCGCCCACCGCGCACGTTTCGATGGCCACTGTGCCGCGCTCTTTTGTCAGCACCATGGTGCCCGCGCGCAGACAGCTTCCGCTGCCGCCGCCTGAGCCGCCGCCGGTGCCGGAGCTTGTGGTGGCCGCGACCACCGCGCCTTGCGAAAGTGGAATTCGCGATTGCAGCGCTTGCTGTTGCGCGGCGGAATTTGTTTTCGCGGTGAACGCATTCGCGGGCGAGCCTGCGCTGCTCGTGCCGCCTGCCACCCAGCCGATCGCGAGCGCGGCGTCGTCGTAATAAGGATAAAAATAATAAGTGGTGGCGGCGGTGAGTCCGCTGACCGCGAGCGAGCCATTCGCGACAGTGGTAGTGGTTGCGTCGGCGCGCGCGATCGTGAGGCCGGTCCACGACCAGGTGATCGTGGTGGTGGTCGAGACGTAGGTGAACGCGCCCGACCACGTGGGCGGCACCGAGCCTTTCATCAGCACGCCGGATTTTGCGGGATCTACTTTGCCGCTGGTGAGCGCGCCGGAAGTGACGCGCGCGAAGAGCGAGCCGTCGGTGATCTGGTCGTCGAGCGACCAGCCTTGATTCGGCCCGAGCGAGGCTTCGGCGAGGCGCTTCAGCGCTTCGTAGAGCTGCGGGTTCGAAGTGCGCAAGGATTCAATTTGGGGGACGGTGAGCATTTTTTGGTTGGGTAGCGTAGGTGCGCCGGAAGGCGCCGTGAAAATGACGCCTGTGCCGCAAGTTGATTGTGGCGTCGTGTGTGCGAAGCGAGGGATGCGAACGAACGCGTTGGTTTATGTACCGCCGGCCTCTGGCCGACGTTTTTGAATTTGGGTTTGAAAAAGATAAAAGCGAAAGGCGACGTCAAATGCGCCGGCCGGAGGCCAGCGGTACGAAAAGCGGAAGCGAAAAGAACGATGTCACGCGTTCGCCAAGCATTTGCAATCTCCACCGCGTAGCGACTTGTGGCACAGGCAGGATTGCCTGTGCTACTTAAAAGCATCCGACAAGTGTCATCTTGTTTGTCCGACAGTTGTCTGATAACATGTCAGATGTTCACGGCAAGCGATAGATTCCACGTTGGATAGAGGTACTGGCCATGGCGCGCAGGAAGAAAGTATCAACTACAATTTCACCTGAAAGCTATGCGTTTCTCCGTGCGCTGATTCGTTCGAGGAAGGCGGAGAATCTGGCGCAGGCGCTTGATTACGTGCTTGATGAGATGCGGCGAGCGGAGAATCGCGCGCGCCTTGAAGCGGCGACTGCCGCGTATTACGACAACGCTTCGCAGGAAGCGATCGACGAGGAGAATCAGATCGCTGCGGACTTTTCCTCGCTGGGTGCTGAGGTGGACCCGGATGAGTAGTCCGGCTCCCTTGAGGGGGGAAATCTGGATCGTTGGGACTGGAGATCCGCCAAAACGACATTGGGTTGTGGTCGTCTCGCTCAACGGGCGTAATCAAAATCCGCGTGCAGATTCAGTTCTCGTCGTACCTTTCGGAAGCAAACCCGCAGGTGGGCCTTCGGTCATCCGTTTCGAAGCGGGCGAGACCGGACTTCCCGGCATTTCGTTTCTTCGCGCCGACTTGATCCAAGTCGCTCTGAAAGAACGGCTGCATGAGCGACTTCCCCGCCCTTTATCGAATCGTCGGATGAAAGAAGTTTGCGTCGCGATTCGGAGATCTTTCGATCCCGATGCGCTTAGCGATGCGTCGCCCCTCTGACGATTCGTGGTCGTAGTAGAAAAAACTCAAAAACTAAAAAGCACAAAAAAAGAACGATGTCGGGTTGCGCGCCAAGAATTCGCGATCGTGCCGTGGCGTTACCGTGGCACAGGCGTCGTTTTCACGTTCCGCCTACCGGCGGCCCCTGTGCTACTGAAAGGCAACGTCAAAGACGCCGGCCGGAGGCCAGCGGTACGAACGGCAAATGCGCCGGTGGTGCAAAGCGAAGACGCTACGCG
>Ga0210401_10007042_pt1 | contig 11339 bp, 10 predicted proteins | sample IncBWH32MmetaG_FD_150866 | JGI IMG/M metagenome (GOLD analysis project Ga0210401, IMG submission 150866) | Forest soil microbial communities from Barre Woods Harvard Forest LTER site, Petersham, Massachusetts, United States - Inc-BW-H-32-M | ecosystem: Environmental > Terrestrial > Soil >... | reverse complement strand
GATCGATGTGCAGTTCGACATCGGCGAGTCCGACGAACCAGACGTGGACCGGCAGACCTGCCTGTGCCGCCTGCTCGAGCAGTGCGGTCATCGTGTTGCCACCGAGCGTGGTTTCGAAGGCGAAATATGCGCGCTCGACGATTGCGCGCCGCAACAACCGGCGCCCCTCGTTCCAGGCTGCCGCGTTGATTTGCGCCTGGCTCAGCGGCGGATCACGCCCAGCACTGGCGGCGGCAATGCGTCGGGCCGCCTCATCCGGATTGAAGAATTCGGCGCCGGATTGACGCAGGGCCGCGCCGCCGATGCTGCTCTTGCCGGCGCCATTACAACCGGCCAGCACGTAGATGCCGCCCGAGCGTAGTGCGCGGGCCGCCTTACCCACGCGCGCGGCGCGTGCCCTTGTTGGATGCCCGACCAGCCGCAGTCTTGATCGCCGCGCGACCGAGCTCGGCCGGGGTCAGTGCGAACGCCTTCTGCATGGCTGCGACGGCGCCCGGCGCCTGCATGCGCTCAAACAAGGCATCGAATTCGTCCGAAAGCGATTTCAGCGCGACCTCTTTCGCCCCGACTAGGGACCGATATTCCTCGATCGAGATCAGCACCGCGCAGGGCTCGTCGTGCTTGGTAATGGCGAGCCGGCCCTCTCTGGCGACACGGTCGAGAACCCGTCCAAAGCCGTTCTTGGCCTCGCTGGCCGAGATTTGCGGTGCATCGACCCGTTCGCTGCGGCGGGAACGAGCACGGCGGATCACGGTAGACATGGACATCATCCTCCGAGCGGACGTCGCATGTTAGCTGTTTTGGACAAAATGGCCAAATTAGCTCCGATCGGGTTCATACGGTTCAATCAGCGTCCGGTGTGGTTCGACTGCAGGACGCTCACCATATAAATCAACGGTTTACACATGCCTTAATCCAGCTCGCCGATCATCAAAAGAACACGCAAGATCCACGATAGAGGGACCTAGGCCGCAATCTTGCAGCACGGAACGCCCCTTGATTAGGGAGCGATCGTTGCCTTACATCGCAGCCCGACTCGCACGGAGCCGACCGTTACCACGCCCTGGGCGTGGAAGTGCCCGACGGCGTCAGTTGGTTCTGGATCGGGACACACGCCGAATACGATCGGGTTGTATGAAGCAAGTTCTTGGAGCGTTGTCTTCCGCTGCATGGAAGCGCTCGTGTCGATGATGGTTCGACTCCAGGCCGCGAAGGACAGTTGCTCGGGCGGAGACCAGGCTCATTGCGAGCTCCCAAAGGCCCTTATTGATCCGCACATCCGATCGCGGGTGCGGTTGCCTTTTCCCCGAATGAGCCTGCGATAGGGCGTTTACGGCCGGCGAGCCGGAGTCGAAGCCCAGGTGTCGGTTTCCGGTGTCTTGTGCGTTTCGTGGTAGTACTGCTCGAGTGCGAACAACTCCAGCAGCACGTGCTCGGGGAAACCGTCCCGGCCGGAGCGTCGGTGGACCAACAATTCCCGGAAGCACTCGCTGATCATCTTGGGCGAGTCCCAGAACCGCGAGAGGCGGTTGACGATTCGTGGATACCGGCTTGCCAGCGCGACCGGAACCACATTCGGCGGCAATTCCTTAAGCCACGCTTTGGCCGAAAGGTTCAGGTGCCCGTCGTGAGGTGACGAAGGCTGCCGAAGGCGCTTCGGATCGTCGCCCCCGGCACCGGTATCCATGGCGTCCCTTTTCATGGTCAGTGGCCCGTGTGAATGGGATGTGAAGTGCAGAGAAATATACCTATAAATTGGTACAATTGAAAGGATGATAGGTATTTTGATACCCAGATCGGCGGGGTTTTTCGGCCATTTATCCGTAATTCGCGCTACGCGTCTTTGGGCAGACAGGCTCAAGGAGATGGCTGCCCCGCGACCGACGGCAGCCTCGGCCCAGACGCCGCCGCCGCGGCACAAGACGCGGTTCAGACAGACGATCCTGGACGAGACGGGGGCGGGGCGGCGTTGCTATTTATTGCGCCCACCGAAGTAGTAGCCCGTGATGCTCCCGATGAGCGTGGCGGCGAAGGCCAGAACTTCGGTGAAGTGATCCTCGCCAGCGAAGAACCACGCCAGGCCCAAAGCGGTGTAGACAATCACCAAAGCAAAAACCGGGGCAATGAGATTGCGCAGGCGCGCCGTCCTGGGCTCGACCGCTCCGTAACCGCGACAGACGCTGCAAACAAGCCCGGTCGACGTCTCAGCTTCTATCTTGTTCTTCTTGATACAGACTGCGCAGCTATCACCCGCGTTACCGTTCCGACACGTGCCGGTGCCGCCGCAATGTGCGCAAGGAAGAAACCCCGGCGTTTGCATCTCTGGCATGGCAGCGTAGTAATCGATCTCTGAGGCGGTGGTTTACTCAAGTGTCGTTGCTACGCTAGCCCCAGCCTCTCTATCCGTGTTGATATTGTTCAGGACACTGTCCGTGCGGGTGCACCCGCCCGCCCTGGCCGGCGTGACTTGCCCGGATTTCTGACCTCCATTACTTTGGCTCCAACAGCATCGCATCCCCCGCGTAGGGCCCGAGCAGCGCTGTGGCGTCACCGTTCGTGTCGAGCCATCGCCCCTCGTCAGAACGCTCGAGGATCACCGGCATGCGGTCGTGCAGCGGACGTATCGCCTCGTTCGCGTCGGTTGTGATGATCGTGTAAGTCTGGATCCAGTCGCCTGTCGTGGCATCTTTCCACCATTCCCACAGACCAGCCAGCGCGCACAGTGCTTCGTCTCGCAAGCTGACCCGCCAGCGCTGCCGTTTACCCTTCGGGCCACTCCATTCGTAGAACGCACTCACTGGAACCAGGCATCGGCGCGCCTTGTAGGCCGCGCGGAACGCGCCCTGCGTCGCAACGGTCTCGGCGCGGGCGTTAATCCGGCTCGCACCGGATTTCAAATCCTTGGCCCAAGATGGAACCAATCCCCACCGCGCGAGCGCTAGTTCGCGCTCATCGCTGTCCTTCGCCAGGCGGACGATCGGCGCACGGTCGGTCGGGCGGACATCCTGGTTCGGCGCGAATTCGTTGGTATCTAAGACTTTGAGCACGTGGAACCGCGCCATGATCGCGGCGGCGTTCTCCGACAGATCGTAGCGGCCGCACATTATTCGTCGTCGACTCCGGCCCGGCACATAGTAGCCTTAACGCAGGCTCGCCATACAAATCAATAACTTATGCGGGTTCTGTTGGATCGATTAATGCAACCAAGAGCACCCGCAGGTGCTCATGAATCGTTGCGCTATCTGCGAATTGGATTGGACATTGCGCTCTTGTCCCTGCGGCAATTGGTGCAGACAATTGTGGTCGTGAAATTCCAATTCCTCCGGTGCATCCAATCGGGCAGCAAGCTGTTCGAGGCACCGTCTCGATGAGCATTCGTTACTCGCGCGCCGCTCTGATCGCCCTGGCTCTGGCGGCTGCGCCGCTACCGGCCTTGGCGGACTGTCAGATGTTCAAACTGGCCGAACTGCCGGTCACGATGTCCGGAATGCAGCCGTTGATGCCGGCCAAGATTAACGGCGCCGACGCGCTGTTCATGGCCGACAGCGGGGCCTTTTACAGCTCAATAAGTCCGGCGGCCGCGGCGCAGTACCGGCTCAAGCTGCATCGTGCTCCCGAGGGACTCAGGGTGGAGGCCGTCGGCGGGAGCGTGGCCGTATCGGCCGCCACCGTCGAGGAATTGACACTGGCCAACCAAACCATCAAGCGCATCGAATTCATGGTCGGCGGAAGCGAGATCAGCAGCAACGCCATCGGTGTACTGGGGCAAAACCTGCTTGGAATGGCCGATGCCGAATACGACCTGGCGAACGGAGTGATTCGGCTGATGCGGCCCGGCGACGGATGCAGGAAGGCCTTGCTCGCCTATTGGGTGACCTCGCAACCTTATTCGGAAATGGACCTCGACTGGCGCGGTGAAAGAACGGGGCAGACGATGGGTGTCGCCTACGTAAACGACATCAGGATCCGCGTCGTGTTCGACACCGGGGCGAGTACCTCGTTTCTGGCTCGCCACGCCGCCGAGCGGGCCGGCTTCAAGGCGGATGGGGCCGGGGTCGTGCCTGCGGGCCTGTCGTACGGGTTCGGCCGCCGATCGGTTCGGACCTGGATCGCGAACTTCCCGAGTTTCAAGGTAGGCGATGAGGAGATCCATAACGCACGGCTGCGCGTCGGCGACTCCGATCTTGGCGACGTCGACATGTTGCTCGGGGCCGATTTCTTCCTGTCGCACCATATCTACGTTGCCAACAGTCGCGACAAGCTCTACTTCACCTACAACGGGGGTCCCGTTTTCAATCTTGCGCAGCTTCCCTCCAAGGAGGCTGCAACCGACCCGTCGGCAGCCATTCCTCCCGAAAGCGACGGCCAGGCCGGCGATCCGACTGACGCTGCGGGCTACGCGCGGCGCGGCGCGGCGTACGCCGCACGCCGCGATTTCGAGCATGCGATTGCCGATCTGACCCGGGCCAACGAACTGGACCCGAAGGAGGCGAGCTATCTTAGCCGGCGCGGGGTCGCGCGTTGGAACAACGATGAGGCCACGCTGGCATTGGCCGATTTCGACGAAGCGCTCAAACTCAAGCCGGACGACATCGATGCCTTGCTGTGGCGCGTCCGAGTGCGCCTCGGCAACCACGACATTGCCGGCGCGACAACTGACCTGGCGGCGCTTGATCGAGTGGCGCCGAAACAGGCCAACGTACGACTGGAAATAGCCGACGACTATGTGCGTACCGATATGCTCGAAGTCGCTCTGGTGCAATTCGACCTTTGGATAGCTGCGCATCCCGACGACGCAAACCTGCCCGATGCGAAGAATGGACGATGCTGGGTGCGAGCTCTCTTGGGAACCGATTTGGATAAAGCTTTGAAGGACTGCAACGACGCGCTGAGAATGATCAAATCCGCCGAATTTCTGGACAGCAGAGGGCTGGTGCTGCTGCGGCTCGGCGATTACGACAAAGCGATGGTCGACTACGACGCCTCGCTGAACCTGAAGCCCGGCGACGCCTGGTCTTTGTACGGCCGAGGCATTGGTCGGCTGCGAAAGGGAATGGCGGCCCAGGGCCAGGCCGACATCGACGCGGCGAAGGCCATCACGCCCTCCATCGCGGAGGAAGCCAAGAGGCATGGCCTCGTTCCGTAACTTCAACATCGACTGACGGCACCTGGCCGGACCCTGGTGAGAACTTGGGCCAAGGTCGAAAATGTCCCTGCACTCCGGGAGAGACGATGAACAGGATCGAGCGAAGCATCCTCGCAGTCGCGCTGGCAGCGGTCGCGACAGCTGCGCAAGCGGCTCCGCCTGCTGTTAACCGCTGCATCACAGCGGATGGTGGCTCGCTGTATGGCGACAACGCCGATGAGTGCAAGGATGCCTCGCTCAGCAGTCTGAATCCAGACGGATCGCAAAAAGATCCTGCCACGTCGCCCATGACGCGGGAGCAAGGCAGCGCTAAGAGCCAGAGCGAGAGAAAGCAGGCCAAGGCCAAGTGCGACGAGCGAAGGAAGAATCAGTATCAAAGGGATATCGCACTGCTGGATAGATATCCAAGCGAGGACGACCTGCAGGAGGCGCGCTACCGCGCTCTGGGGGACCAGATAAAACAGATTGACCAGGCCAACGACCGTCTGAAGGAGCTGATTGCGAAGGGGAGGGATCTTGCGGAAAAGGCGAAGTTCTTCGAGCCACCGCATCAGATGCCGGACGATCTAAGGAAGAATCGCGACCTGAACCGGCAACTGGAGCAGATCGAATTTCAGCACATCTCGGACTTTGCCCACGAGATCCAGCGCATCAACGAGAAATACGACGCCGACCTGAAGCGTTACCGGGAGCTGGTGGATGGCACCGCGCAGAGGCCCTGCGATCCCGAGAGTGATTAGCCGACGAAGTTCCGTCGTTGTAGGCCAGCGAGCTCCTTCAAAGCCTTTGCGCGGAACGTAAGCATCGTCGAGTTGCGACCGCGGCGGTCTTAAGAAGGTCGCATTCCTTGCACAGTTTGCGGCGCCCCGCGCACGCGGTCGGCGCCCCCGCTTCCTGCCCAATTAGTGCCCGAAATCGCGCGCCGACGCTTCTGCGCGCGCCTGGCACTGGGCGATCACCGGTCTATCGCTGAAGCCGATGCGGCAGACTCGGCCCGCTCGGAGGTTGCCTGCCGGATATCGGGGGCCGGTTCTAAGGACTACCCTCAATAAGGGGGTAGGAACACCCCTATAATAGGGTAAATACCTAGCGTTTATTGGACTAATCTCTACAAGTGCACGATCCAATAACGCTGAGAAATCCCTGCTTCTGGCGATATTTGGATGGTGCATACCACATTCGAGTGGCATGAGAGGGTCATATGAATGCGCTGGAACTGATCGGTTTGCGCACAGTGGCTGGGCACGAAGTCCGTGCCAAACGCCGCGACTTCTATGACCGCTACGACCTGTTGCTGGCGAACTGGTACTTGCTCACCAACCGGATCCAGCAGGAGATCGAGGAGGTCCGACAGGATCTGCACGAGGAGCTCGCGGGCTGGCGGCCGCACCAGGCGGAACCGGATTGGAACGCCTATGCAGATCGGATGAACATGATCTGTCGTGCGGGGGGCGTTCAGTTGCCTCTTCGCGTTTCGTGAGAACGTAGAAAGGCCGGACCATCGGCTCGCGGGACGCCATCGCCAGCCTCCTGCGACTGTCGGATTTCGAAAATCCGGCGATACCTACGAAGAGCTGGATGACGCCACTGCGAACAACCACTTCTTCGCTTTCGAGAACCAGTGGGAGTACAGCCCATCGTGGTCGCGACTTTCGATAAGACCCTCAACTTGTTCGCGAACTTGCGCAGCGACTATCCGGCAAGCCAGGCCGGATGCTCGGATCCGGCTGGAATCAGAGCGACCTGGAGCTGACGAAGGAAACCATCATTCTCAACTGGTCAACACCGTGGCTTTGAGGTTGGAGCCCTCGCAGTTACGATGCGGCTGAATGAGCGACCAACAAGTCAGCAGAGCACGAGGGGCACTCCTGGGCCTCGCGATTGGCGATGCCGTAGGCACCAGCGTTGAATTCCGCCACCGAGGCACTTTTGAGGAAATCACCGACATGGTCGGCGGAGGCCCTTTCGGTCTGCGACCCGGAGAGTTCACCGACGATACGTCGATGGCGCTGTGCCTCGCGGCAAGCCTGATTGAAAACGGATTTGATCCCCTGGACCAGATGCGCCGCTATGTGCACTGGACAAAGACCGGGTACATGAGCAGTAACGGCCGCTGCTTCGACATTGGGGGCACGGTCAGCGCCGCGCTCGACTGGTTCCAGGCGACCGGCAATCCCCTGGCGGGGCCCACCGACGCATACAGCGCAGGCAACGGCTGCATCATGCGACTGGCTCCGGTTCCGATTCGATACGTAGAGAACGCGAAGTTGGCGGTCAACTACTCCGGCGAGCAGTCGCGAACCACGCACGGAGCGGAAGAATGCGTTGCAGCGTGTCGCCTATTCGGCGAGATCCTGGTGCGAGCCCTGACGGGCGCCTCAAGAGACTGCGTGCTGGCGCCCCCGGAATATGCTGGAGACCTGCCACCGAAAGTGAGGGCCATCGCAGCAGGACGTTACAAGAGGGCAAACCGGGATCAAGTCAAAGGCACGGGTTACGTAGTGGACAGTCTGGAAGCAAGCCTGTGGTGTTTCCACAAAAGCGAAAACTTTCGAGAGGCGGTTCTGACCGCAGCCAACCTCGGCGATGACGCCGACACCACAGCCGCGATAACCGGACAGCTGGCGGGCGCCTTTTATGGAGAGCACAACATTCCTCAGCATTGGCGCGAGCGGGTTGTCATGGCCGAGATGATTGGCAAGATGGCCGAGCAACTGCTGTCGGCGGGTAAAGGCGATCCTTGAATCCGGAACCCGCCTTGGATGCTCACCCGGAGGGCGTGCCATTGAGCGAAGCGCCGCAAACCACCCCGGATCTTGATAGCGCCCGGTCACTGGTGGCCAACGCCAAGGAAATGTACGAGCACGATCCTGCCGACTACCTCGAGCGTGTCGGCGCCGCGCTCGATCGTGTGCGCACCCTGGGGCGAGCCGACCTGGAAGTGCAACTAAGCTATTACAAGGGGTGCGCGGCAGACGTCCTGGGGCGTTTCGAAGAGGGCTACGCGGCGATGAAGCGCGCCGATGAGCTGGCGTCGACACTTTCCGATCCATTCTGGCAGGGCAAGGCCGCTGGCGGCCTGGGCGGCATACTCGTCGGCCGCGGCGACAGCACCGGCGCGATCGAACACCTGGAGAGATCTCTGCCGCTACGGCGGGCTGCCAACGATCGCCAAGGTGAAGCAACGTCGTTCAACAATCTGGGCTTCGCGTACCTGAGCATGCCCGGCTTCGAAAGCCGTGCGGTTGAGTTGTTCGAGAAAGCACGCAGGATCTGGATCGAGGTCGGCGACCTGAGCGATGCCGCCCTGGCGCTCAGCAACATCGCCTGCGGCGAGCTTTCCATCGCCGATCGGCTTTGGGAAAGCGACGAGCCGGCAGCGCGGCGGGGCGCCGAGCGCGCTTTGGCGGCGGCCGAGCAGGCGTATCGCGAGGCCGACGAGCAACGGATTCCGCGTGTGGCGATCGATGCCCGAATCGCCTTTGCCGGAGCCGCAATGCTGCTTGGCCATACCGCGCAGGCCATCATCCAGCTCGAGACGGCTCGCGATCTGCTGTCGCGCTTCAGCTCGGTTGTTCTGGAAATGGAATGGCGTCTTGCGCTGGGCCGGGTTTTGCGCAGCACCGGTGCTGCCTCGGAGGCGGTCGCGCGGCTGCACGAAGCCGAGCGGCTGGCGGTCGAAAACGACCGCCCAGTGCATCGCGCGCGCGTGCTCAACGAGCTGTCACTCGCCCAGGAGGCTCAGGGCGACCTCGCGGGGTCGCTCAGGACGTGCCGCCTCCATCACCGGCTGTCCGAGCAGTTAAGGGACCGTGCCGCCGAGCGGCAGGCGCAGGCGCTCAGCACCCGCTTGGCGCTGGAGCGTGCCGAGCACGCGGCCGAAGTCGAGCGCCTGCGGGCAGCGTGGCTCGAGGAGCAGAACCGGACCCTTTCCCTGCACGCACTGCAGGATGGGTTGACCGGGCTTCCCAACCGGCGCGCCTTCGATGGACGCCTGCACGACTTCCTCGGCCGTGGCCGCGAAAGCCGGGCGCTGGCGATGGCGGACATCGATCACTTCAAGGCCATCAACGACCGCCATTCGCATCTGGTGGGCGACGACGTGCTGCGGCGTCTGGGGCAGCTGCTGCGCAGTGGCGTGCGCGATTTGGATTTCGCGGCGCGCTTCGGTGGCGAGGAATTCGCACTGCTGTTTGTCGATGTGGATATGGTGCGCGCGACGGCCGCCTGCGACCGCCTGCGTGAGCTGGTCGCCGCACAGCCGTGGAGCGAGCTGACGCCGGGTCTGCAGGTGTCGATCAGCATCGGGCTGTCGATGGTGCAGCCCGGCGACGATTCGATGGCGGCGTTGACGCGCGCAGACCGGGCGCTTTATCTCGCAAAATCGTCAGGACGCAACCGGGTCATCGCGGCAGATTGCTTGCCGGCCGCCGGAAGTCCTTAGTGCCCGATCAACCACGTGGCGACTTTCGCCCACGCCGGATTGAAATAAAGCCAGTTCGCGACGAGCTCGCTCGCCAGGATCCAGAGGGAGCCCGCGATATAGGCCGGATGCAGGCGACCGCGCGTCAGGAAATCGTATGCGCCAAGCGCCACGATCAAGGCGTCCGCTCCCGCGTTCAAGGTGACGAACATCGATCCGAAGGTCGGTTCAACGCCGAACGCCAAGAACCACCAGCGAGAGAATCCGGCCAGAGACAGGTAGATCGTCGACAGCAGCATCAGCCGCTTGTGCGCCGGCGGGTGGCTGCGCATCCGATACGCCGCCGCGACGAGAACCGGAAAGCACACCATCATCGTGATCTGGATAGCCAGGAATGACGGATCAGAGTCCGGTCTGCCAAACTTGGCTCTTTCCGAAACGACGGCTGCGGCAATCCCGAGCACCGGCATGATGGCCGCGAGCGACAGGCCGAACATTCCAAGCCGACGATGCAGGTCCACGCGGCGCACTCGAACGAGCAGCACCTGGGTCGTCAAAAGTGCAAGCCAGCTTACGAACACCGCGGCGTGCACATGCACGATCGCCGGGTACGCGGGCTTGTTGGTTCGGATGTGATCGACCAGATCCCACCCGAAGCCGACCGCTGTGCCGATCCAGATCAGCAGGACGAGCAGGAGAAAGAAGTTCCGGTCCCACGGCTGCTGTGGCACGAAGGGCTTCCCGGGACGTGCCAAGAGGCCTGCAGCAATCGTGTTCGACACTCCGGGTCCCCTCCTGGTTTGGCTAAGGGGACCTTACGACACTTACCCTTTGGCTGTCCAGGGTATTACCCCGGTACGCCAGATTTTCCGAGCCTTCTTAAGATGGCCGCGACGCCTGAGGCGCGTCGCGGCCATCTGAGCGAACAAGCCAGGGCCGCTCACCTCATTCGTCTGCCGGCCTCACGAAAACAGAAACCGGAGCCGACGGGATGCCGTTGGCGATAACCACCAGCTCGCTGGCGCCGGTCTCCTGGTTGCGCGGCACATCGAAGTGGGTCGATACCGGACCGCGATAGGCAACCGCCATGCTGCTGTGGTCGTGCGTGCGGCTGTAGAACACGTGGCCGGTGGCGTTGTTCGTGATGCGCACCAGCGGGAAGTTGGTTGCGGCCTGAGTGTCGTCGCCGTACGCGGCCCCCTGCGACATGCCGTTGAACAACGTGCCCGAGACGACGTACGAGGCGCCCGCCCTGACCGAGGTGGGGGCCGATTCGATCGTCGGCGACCATTCCGGGTTGTAGCTTCCCTCCGGCGTGTACACGGAGACGAAGAAAAAGTCAGTTAACAGGATCTGACCGGTCGGAAGCACCAGGAAACTGCCGTAGAACGACCCGTCGTTGGCGGCGTTGGGATTTGGCTCGCTCGGTGTTAGGTCGTCGCCATCCCACTCGAAGAAGCTCGACGGCGGATTGCCGTACCCCGGGCTCGCCATCATCAGAACCTTTCCGTTGGGCTCGAGAACAGCCGGTCCATCGGCGATGTTCAGCGAATCCGGAAAATAAGGTCCCGCCCTCCAGTGGCCCCGGTTGGAGTCGTAGATCGCGGTGGCACCCGGGAAGCCCGGACCGCAGGTGTTGGACCCCGTGTAGAAGACCGTTCCATCGGGGCGCAGCACGGCGGGGCCCAGCTCGAAGGACGGGCCGTTAGTGGGTTCCTGCGACATTTCGCCACAGTTCAACCACGAGCCCCACAACTGCACTTGCCTGCT
>Ga0210401_10007041_pt1 | contig 11341 bp, 9 predicted proteins | sample IncBWH32MmetaG_FD_150866 | JGI IMG/M metagenome (GOLD analysis project Ga0210401, IMG submission 150866) | Forest soil microbial communities from Barre Woods Harvard Forest LTER site, Petersham, Massachusetts, United States - Inc-BW-H-32-M | ecosystem: Environmental > Terrestrial > Soil >... | reverse complement strand
GAAATCCTCGCTGCCGTCGCGGATGAAATCCTTGATCGCATTGGTGACGTGCGGAATGACCTGGATGGTGGCGCCGAGATAGTCGCCGCGCCGCTCTTTGGCCAGGATTTCCTGATAGATACGTCCGGTTGTTATATTGTCTTGTCTGGTCGCCGGCCGGCCGGTGAAACGCTCGTAGTGGCCAAGATCGAGGTCGGTTTCGGCGCCGTCATCGGTGACGAAAACCTCGCCGTGCTGGTACGGCGACATCGTGCCCGGATCGACATTGAGATAGGGGTCGAGCTTGCGCAGGCGGACCTTGTAGCCACGCGCCTGCAGCAGCGCGCCGAGCGCCGCCGAAGCGAGACCCTTGCCAAGGGAGGAAACCACGCCGCCGGTGATGAAAATGTACCGCGCCATGGGACCTAACGCTTAGCGTTCCTTCTCCGATTCGACGAGAGATTTTCCGGAATAGCAGCCGCGCCTTGAATAGGGATGTCGGCGGCTGTGGAAAAGCGTTTCGCTTTCAGGACGTTACGCTTCCACGCCGTTATATGGACGCTTTCGCCAAGCGCCGAAACCCCGGCGCCGGCAATTATCTGGGGATTGCAGCCGTGCCTTACGACGGCAGGCCGCACGCCGCTAATGCGACTGCGGGACTTGCGGCCCGCTCGGTTCAGCCGGCGCGCTCGGCGCCGCAGGCGCATTCGGCGCACCGCCGCCCAACTTGCCGAGAAGACCGCCGCTACCCTGATTGAGTGGCGCCGTCGGCGGACCGCCAGCCGGCGCCTCTTGGCCGGCCGGCGCGCCGGTCGTGATAATCGAAGTCGGCTTACGCTCGAGACCCGCAATATAGGACAGTGCCAGGCTGGTGAGAAAAAAGCCCGCTGCCAGCAGCGCGGTTGCGCGGGTCAGCACATTGGCGGTGCCGCGGCCGGTCAAAAAGCCGCTCGAGGAGCTGACAAGGCCGCCGCCCTCGGATTTCTGCAGCAGCACCACGCCGATCAAGGCGAGCACCAGCATAAGGTGAATGACGATAAGGACGTACATTGGTAACCCGGACCGATCTCAAGCTTCTGGGCGAAAAGCCACGAAAACCAGGGAAATTCCCCGCTATCCGCCCTTCTATATGGGAAGTTGCGGGCGTCTCTACACGATCTGTAGCGGCATTTCTATGGCCGGCTTCCGTAGTCTGGATCAAGTGAGCCGCAATCCCGCGGCCGAACCGGGCGTCGCCGGGGGTCATCCCGGACGGCGGGTTACTTATAGTCCTTGAGGTACGCGATCAGGTCGTCGAGGTCGCCGGGATTGGTGAGGCCGCCATAGGGCATGCGGTTGCCCCTCACTTTGGCCTGCGGATTGGCGATGTAATCACGCAAATTGGCCTCGTCCCAGGTCAAATTGGCATGCGCCATCGCGCCCGAATAATGAAAGCCCTCGACCGAGCCTGACTTGCGGCCGACAACACCGCGCAGCGACGGACCGATCGCGCCCGGCTTGTCGGAATGGCACGCGGCGCAGTTCTGGAATACGACCTTGCCGTGATCCGCATTGGCAGCCGCCGCCGCGTGCGAGTTGGCCGTCAGCCAAAGCCCCAACGCGGCGACAAATAGCGCCCCGGGCGCGAGCCCGCTTTCCTTGTTCCGGCATTTTTCTTCCCCTTGCCGCGCGGCTCGAAACTCCGCGTGCCCCCCTTACCCTTGGACAAGCGGTCCCGGATTTTTGAGATATTTTGTGGTGATGGCCTGCGCCGACCAATACGCGAGCGCGCCGAGCGTGCCGGTCGGGTTATAGCCATGCTGCTGCGGAAATACCGAAGCGCCCTGGATGAACAGATTATGGGCGTCCCAGGCTTGCAGATAGCGGTTGACCACGCTTCCCTTCGGATCCGTCCCCATCATCGTGCCGCCGGTATTGTGGGTCGACTGATACGGCACGACGGTGAAGGTCTTCGGCCGCGGATGCATGTCGTAGCTTGTCGGGTTCATCGCCTTGATGACCCCTTCGAGCTTACTCAGCAAGAACTGCGACATCTTATATTCGTTATCGGGCGGATTGTAGGACAGCCTGATCAGCGGCCGGCCGAACACATCTTTGTAGGTCGGATCGAGATCCATGTAGTTGTTGCGGTTGGCATAGACCGAACCTTGCGTGTTGAAGCGCATGGCGTGGTGGTACCATTTCACGGTTGCGCGCTTCCATTCCGAGCCCCATTCCGGCGTGCCGCCCGGCACGGTGCGGCCGGCGATCGGCGGTGCGCCCGCGGTGTTGCCGGCGATATAGCCGCCGCCGAAGAAGCCCAAACCGCCGTGATCGAAGTTCTCGCCGTTGAAGTCGTCGATGACGACGCCCATGCCGGCGGAACCCCAATACGGATTGAGCTCCTTGTCCTCGAAGAAGGCATTGGCGCCCGCTTCATATTGATAGGCGTAGTTCTTGCCGACCACGCCTTTGCCGCTGTCGTGGTCATAAGGCTCGCTGATGCCCGCAAGCAGCAGATGTTGCACGTTGCTGAACACGAAGGACGATAGAATGACGATGCCGGCGGGTTGTTCGTATTCTTCGCCGTTGCGCATATCGGTATAGGTGACGCTGACGACACGCTTGGCGGTCTTGTCATAGTTCAGCTTGGTGACGAAGCAGCGCGAACGCAGTTCGAATTTCGGATCGAGCCGCAACACCGGCAAGATCGTGGAATTGGCCGATGCTTTCGAGTTGGTCTCGCAGGCGATGCGATTGCAGTAGCCGCAATATTCGCAGGCGCCGAGCGTCACGCCTTCCGGATTGGTGAAGGCCTCGCTTGCAATCGCCACCGGCGCCGGGAACGGATGATAGCCGAGGCTTTTGGCGGCCGCGGCATACATCAGGCCGGCATTGCTCGATTTGATCGGCGCGTTCGGATAGTGCTCGCTGCGGGAGCCTTCGAAGACATTGCCGCCGTCGATCTTCTTGCCGCGCAGATTGCCGGCCTGCCCCGACGCACCGCATATCTTGTCGAAATGATCGTAGAACGGCTCGAGCTCATCATAGCTCACCGGCCAGTCCGCAATCGTCATGTCGTCCGGGACCGCGTTCTTGCCATAGCGCTCGGTGAGCGCGCTGCGAATGCGGAAATCGCTCGGCAGATTACGCCACAGCAATGCGCCCCAATGAATGCCGGAGCCGCCGGTGCCTTCGCCCGGCAGGAACGCGCCGATGCGCCGGATCGGCAGCGCCTGTTCGTCGGGAAAATTGCGAAACGTGATAGTGTCGATGGAATTGTCCATCATCAATTCGAGCCGCTGGCCGTATTTCACTTCGTCGCGCACCGACGGCAGGATGAAATCCTCGCCCGGCACGCGATCCGGTCCACGCTCAAGACCGACCACATTCAATCCGGCCTTGGTCAATTCGCGCGCCAGGATGGCGCCGGTCCAGCCGAACCCAACCGTGACGGCATCGACGTCTTTTAATCGCGTCACCATGTCCGCCTCCCCTATGAAAAATCCGCGATGGATTGAGGTTCGAGGACGTAGCGCTTGTCGCGATACTCATCGATGACGTTGGCGTAGGTCGCCGGCAGGCCGGGGAAGCCGAGCATCTTCCACGACACTTTGTTGCGATTGCCGCCATAGATCGGATCGCCGAAGAAACCCTCCATGGTGAGTGTGAGTAGCCGTGCAAAGAACGCTCTCGAGCTGAAATTTGCGAATTCGGCCTTGCCCTCCTGCATCGCCTTGAGCGCCTCGGCGCGATTGTCGGGCGCAAGTGCATCGAAGTCGTGGCCATAGGTCTTGCGCGACCATTCGTTGGCGGCGGCAATACCGGCGGAAAAGAATTCGGCCGGTGTCAGTGCGAGCTGGTAGCCCTGTTCAGGCTTACCCTTGAAGAACGGACCTGTGCGATAAGATTTGGCGCCGCCGCCCCAAGCGCTCGCCAATTGGCGATCGATATAGACGGCACAGCCGCAATCGCTCCCGGACGGCGACAATTCGTCGGCCGGTATAAGCGTATCGACCGCGGCGACGACAAATGCGTGCTCAGTCTCGTTGAGGATAAGAAGCGGTTCAGGCTGTTGCGGCGGCGGCGACGCGGCATTCGCCGCAGCCGCGGCGGCGGCAGCAGGAGTTTGCGGATCGGCAGCCGCTGATTGCGTCAGGCCGGTCGCAACAGCCGTTCCAGCAAGGCTTGCTCCAGCCAAACCTGCGCCCACAAGAAACTTGCGGCGCGGAAGCGCTTCATCGCTCATGACGTCCCTCCCCATTCACGCACCCGCTCGCGCGTCGAACGCACGGCGGTTTTGTACATTGCAGTGACAATAGCCCTAACCGGCGGTGTCGGAAATGGGTTGCGGCCGCTCAGACGCATTAACTCAGCGCTGAACTTTGCATACCTATCCTGTCGCCGTGGCAGGGCTTTGGTGCGCTTCCCATGTCTCTTTATCTGTTTTGCCCTGCTCTCTCGCAATGGAGGGTTCGGTGAACCGCGAGACATACAAGAAAAGCAATAGATCGGAGCGGCCGAGGAAAGGTGAATTCAGCAACGGCGCCGACGCGATAGGCTTGTGGTTTGCAGCCCTCATCCTCTGCGCCGTGTTGACCGCGGGTGTGATCGTTTATCGGACCGGCAATTCCGATATCGTCACGGCCGCGAACGACTTGCCGCCGCACGCAACAGCGATGGCGCCGCAACACTAAGGCCGCCAATATCTAGCCCTGATCCATTCCCTTCGCCGTGAGCACCGGCAAGGCTGATGGAGCGGTGAGGAATTTGATGAAGTTCTGAGCCGCCGCCGCTTCCTTGCTGCTTGCCGATATCGCGGCCGTGAGCACCAGATAAGACTGAATTTCCGCCGGCAAAAATCCCGCAACTTGAACGCCCGGCGTCGGAATGATTTCGCTGACCGGCCCAAGTCCAAGCTCAACTTCACCCCTGGCGACGCCTTCCGGCGCCCCGGTTTGCAACAGCTTGATCTTTGGCGCCAAAACATCGGTCATGCCGAGCTTGGCGAACAGCGCCTCAAATCCCGCTCGACTTGCGCCCTGGCCGTTGAAACCGATCGACTTGGCGTTCAGCAGCGCCTGCTTGAACGCGTCGACCGTGCTGAGGTCAGGCTTCGCCGCGCCGTTGGCGACGGCGACCCCCATGCCGGCGCGCGCGACGGTCTTGCCGCTATCGGGAACGATCTTGCCTGCAGCGGCAAGACCATCATTGACGGCGCTGGTGAGGACGGCGACATCGAACGCAGCGCCCTGCTCGATTTGCGTCTTGATCACCACGGTCGGCGCAAACGCGAATGAGACCTTATTCTCCGTCGTCTTCTCGAACTGCGGGCCAAGCTCCTCGAGCACACCCTTGAACGCGGTCGTGCTCACCACTTTAAGCTCAGCGGCTTGCGCTTGGATCCCAAAAAGCGAAAACGCGAAAAGCGCGGCAATCGCGCGGCTGGCCGGCATGACGTCCTCCCATCGCCCGTCTTTAGCGGGCGAAGGCGAGACTAACCATAAACACTGGCGATGGCGAGAAACTCGTCGGGATCGAGGCTGGCGCCGCCGATGAGCGCGCCGTCGACGTTTGCGATCGTAAGCAGTTCCTTGGCATTGGCTGGCTTTACCGAGCCGCCATAGAGGATCCGAATGCCATCTTCCGTTCGGCCGTGTCGCAAACCGTAACGCGACACGAGTCGCTCGCGGATGAAGCCGTGCATGTCGCGCACATCGGCTGCGGTCGGCGTCAGTCCGGTACCGATCGCCCAGACCGGCTCATAGGCAACGACGATGTTCTTGGGATCGTCGGGGAGCGAGCCGGCAAGTTGGGCACCGACGACGTCCTTCGCCTTTCCGGCATCGCGGTCGGCGCGTGTCTCGCCGACACAGACGATGGCGAGAAGGCCAGCCCGCTGCGCAGCGGCTGCTTTGGCGCGGACCTGTGGATCAGTTTCATGATGATCATGCCGGCGCTCGGAATGGCCGACGATGACGGCGACCGCCCTTGCGTCTGCGAGCATTTCAGCGGCGACATCGCCAGTATGCGCCCCCGACGGCTCGGCGTGGCAGTCCTGCCCCCCGATGCCGACCCGGCTGCCGCGGGCACGGGCGGCAAAATCGGCAATGAGCAGGAATGGCGGGCAGACCATGACGTCGACATCGGCCGGCAGTTTGGCGGCGCCGGCAACGATCTTGTCGAGCTTGGCCGCCGAGGCGGCGAGCCCGTTCATCTTCCAATTGCCGGCGATCAGCGGACCACGCGCCATGTTCTACCCAAAATGTCCTGCCCAAAACCGTATGCCAGAATCTGTATGGTATGACGCGTTAGCAGAGCGTCCGCGGCCGGAAAAGGCCCGTTTTTGCTCCGAATCCCGTCGGTTGCGGCGCACGGTGGCGCTCCTTATAGTGCGCCGCCTTCGCGCCGGCCTTACGGACGCCCCATTGGACGCCCCATCGACGCCGCAATGGTCCGCCATGGCCGGCGCGTTTTGGTCCACAACATTTAGGCGTAGGACACATGCTTCGAGGTATGCGCAAAGCCTCCGAAAACTGGCTCGGCCGCATCGTGATGGCTGCGGTCATGTTTTTGCTGGCAGGCGTGTTCGGCCTTTGGGGCATCAACGACATTTTCACGGGCTTCGGCCGCTCGACGCTCGCCAAGATCGGCAATACCGAGATCGGCATCCCCGAATTCCAGCAGGTCTATCGCGATCGCCTCAATCAGATGAGCCACGATTTCGGCAAGCCGATTTCGCCGCAAGAAGCAACGGCGCTCGGTCTCGACCGGCAAGTTCTCGGTGAAATGATTGCGCAGTCGGCGATGGATCAGCGGGCCCGCCAGATCGGGCTCGGCATCCCCGATACGGAAATCGCGCGCCACATCACGACCGATCCCAATCTGCAGACGATCAATGGCCAGTTCGACCGCAACAAGTTCGAGCAGATCCTGCGCAATATGGGGATGACCGAGCAGCGCTTTGTCGCCGAGCAGCGGCAGACTGCGCTGCGCCGGCAGATCATCGACAGCATGACCGGCGATCTGTCGCCGCCCAAGGCGTGGCTCGACGCCATCAACCAGTTCCAGAACGAGTTGCGCAGCGTCAATTATGTCGTGCTCGGCCCCGAACAGGCGGGCGTCATTCCGCAGCCGACCGACGAAGAGCTCGGCAAATATTTCGACGAACGCAAAATCATGTTCCGCGCGCCGGAATATCGCAAGATCGACGTGGTCGCGGTCACGCCGACGGAACTGGCGAAATGGATGGAAATCTCCGACGACGACATCAAAAGCACCTACCAAAAAGAGATTTCGCGTTTCACAACGCCGGAGCGGCGGCATATTCAGCAGATCATTTTCCCAACCATGGCTGATGCCCAGGCAGCCGCCGACCGCATCAAGAGCGGTACGAGCTTCGCCGCAATCGCCGCCGAGCGTGGCCTTAAAGAGCAAGACACCGATCTCGGCACGGTCGCGAAATCGACCATCGTCGATCCGGCCGAGGCCGATGCCCAGGCAGCCGCCGACCGCGTCAAGAGCGGTACGAGCTTCGCCGCAATCGCCGCCGAGCGTGGCCTTAAAGAGCAAGACACCGATCTCGGCACGGTCGCGAAATCGACCATCGTCGATCCGGCCGAGGCCGATGCCGCCTTCGCGCTGAAAGAAGGCGAAGTCTCGGCCCCGGTGCAAGGCCGGTTCGGCGCGATCCTCGCGACCGTGCTCAAGATCGAGCCGCAAGTAACCAAGTCGCTTGCGGACGTTTCAACCCAGATTCGCGGCGACATCGCGCTCGATCGCGCCAAGGCGCAAGTGCAAGACCTGCACGACAAGATTGAGGACGACCGCGCCGGCGGCGCCACACTCGAACAGGCGGCAGAGAAGCTCAAACTTCCGATCGTCACGGTGAATGTCGACCGTTCCGGCCACGATCCGGACGGCAAGCCGGTCACCAATATTCCGCATGCCGCCGATATCGTGAATGCCGGCTACGCCTCCGATGTCGGAGTGGACAACGATCCGATCGACGCCGACGGCGGTTACATCTGGTATGCCGTCACCGACATCGCCAAGGCGCATGATCGCAATCTCGATGAGGTCAAAGCCCAGGTCACACAGCGCTGGCGCGACGATGAAATCGCGGCGCGGCTCAAGACCAAGGCAGAAGAGATTCTGGGCAAGCTCAAAGGCGGCGAAGCTTTCGACGCTGTGGCCACGGCCAATAAGCTCAAGATCGAAACCGCAACCGACCTCAAGCGTGGCGGCTCCAGCGGCGCCATCACGCCGCGGATGACCGAGGCGATCTTCAGCACCGCGAAAGACGCCTATGGCGACAGCGTCGGCGACGTGCCGACGCAATGGGTCGTGTTCCGCGTCGCCGATATCAAGACGCCAAGCCTTGACCCAAATTCAGCCGGCGCCAAGACCGTCCTGCAAACAGTGCAGCGGCAAATGGCGGACGACGTGATCGGCCAATATATGGCCTGGCTCGAACCCTATCTTGGTGTGAAGATCAACACCGCAGCGCTTGCGCAAGCCATGGGGAATTCGGGTAACGGCCCGCTGGACTCCAACTGAATGCAAGTCGAGTAAATGCAAGTCGAGCCTTCGGCGGAGACTTTCGCGGCGCGTTACGCCGCCGGCGAGCCGCAATTCGTCTGGACCACCTTGGTGGCCGATCTGGAAACGCCGGTCTCGGCTTTTCTCAAGATCGCCGGCGGACGGCCGATGAGCTTTCTTCTGGAGTCGGTCGAGGGCGGCGCAGTGCGCGGCCGTTATTCGATCATCGGGCTCGAGCCGGACCTCATCTTTCGCGTTGACGGCAAGAGCGCCCTGATCAACCGCACGCCGTTCACCGATCCCTCTGCTTTCGTGCCGACCAACGACCCGCCGCTCGCGACGTTGCGCAACATCATTGCCGAAAGCCGCATCGCGCTACCCCCTGCTCTACCGCCGATGGCCGCTGGCGTGTTCGGCTACCTCGGCTACGACATGGTGCGGCTGATGGAAGACTTGCCGCAGCCCGGGTCAGACCCGATCGGCATTCCCGACGCGATCCTCGTCCGCCCGACGCTCGTCATCGCCTTCGACGCAGTCGAGGACACGATCACCGTCGTCACGCCGGTGCGGGCGCATTCCGGCACGACCGCCAAAGTCGCGCTGTCGCGCGCGATCGAACGCCTGTCCGCCGTAGTCGATGCGCTCGACAAGCCGCTCGACAAGTCGGCGAGCGAATTCCAAAAGGTTGACCTGTCGGGCCCGCTGCATGTCGAGCCCCGCTCGAATACCTCGCCGGACGAATTCAAAGACATGGTGCTGCGCGCCAAGGACTATATCGCCGCCGGCGACATTTTTCAGGTCGTGCTGTCGCAGCGCTTCGAGGCGCCGTTCGCGCTGCCGCCGTTTGCACTCTACCGCGCGCTGCGGCGGGTCAATCCGTCGCCCTATCTTTATTTTCTTGACTTCGGCGGCTTCGCCGTCGCCGGATCAAGCCCCGAGATTCTGGTCAAATCGAGCGGCGGCAAGGTGACAATCCGCCCCATCGCCGGCACGCGGCGGCGCGGCGCGACCCCGCATGAAGACCAAGCGCTTGAAGCCGAGCTTCTCGCCGACCCCAAGGAGCGCGCCGAACATCTGATGCTGCTCGATCTCGGCCGCAACGATGTCGGCCGCGTGGCCGACATCGGCACGGTGAAAGTCACCGACCAGTTTTTCATCGAGCGTTACAGCCAGGTGATGCATATCGTCTCCAATGTCGAGGGAAAATTGCGCAAGGATCGCGACGCCATCGATGCGCTGGCGGCCGGATTTCCCGCCGGCACCGTGTCGGGCGCGCCGAAAGTGCGCGCCATGCAGATCATCGACGAATTGGAGAAGGAAAAGCGTTCGCTCTATGCCGGCTGCGTCGGCTATTTTTCCGCCGGCGAAGAAATGGACTCCTGCATTGTGCTGCGCACCGCCCTGATCAAGGATGGCACCATGTATGTGCAGGCAGGCGCCGGCGTGGTCGCGGATTCCGATCCGGAGTTCGAGCAACAGGAATGCATCAACAAGGCGAAAGCCTTGTTTCGCGCCGCGGAAGAAGCGCGCCGTTTCGCCAGTGCCGCGCGCCGCGGGCAATAGCGCTTGGTTTTAGGACCGAAACACAAGGTCCAAGGGCAGAAAACCCGCGCCGGCGAATGGTTTCGTCATCGTTAAGTTTGGCACAACCAATCCATAGTAGGTTGCTCAAAACTCGCGCTTATCCGACCGCGGGCCCGAGGATTCGCCGTGACGACGCAAGACCCCGCAAGCGCTGCCGCGCCGATCCAGGGCGTCGAGTACCGCTATCGGCTCTACGAGCTCGACGCGCGATCGCGCAGCGCGGTCAAACATATATGGCCGATCATCGCGCCTGATCTCGACAAGGCGGTCGACGCCATTCTGGCGGTAGCGGCCCAATTGCCGCATCTGCGCGAGACCATCGGCGAGAACGGAACCATCATCAAAAAACTCGAAATGGCGCATCTGGAAGCGCTGCTCAACGGCGACGTCGACGACCGCTATTTCGAATCCTGCCGCAGGACCGTCGAGCAAGAGGCGACCTTCGGCATCGACGCGCGCTTTCGCAGCACCGCGGGAAACTATCTGCTGCGCGGCGCCATGGACGCCCTGGCGCGGAAATATTGGTACTCGCGCGGCAAGCTTATCGCCAGCACTAAGCTGGTGTCGAAGGTCATCGCCTTCGACGTCGCCAATGCGATAACGTTGCATCGCGAAGCCGCCGAGATCAAAACGCAGAATCGGCGCCAAGCCATCGACGCCGCCATCGCCGACTTCGCCGGCACCGTCGGCGAAGTCGTGGAAGCCATCAAGGACGCATCCGCCTCGCTGACCACAACCTGCACCACCATGCGCCGTATGGCCGACGATGCTGTCAGCCGTATCGCGGTAGCCTCGACCGCGGCATCGGAGACGACGCAGCGGGTGAAGATGACGAGCGAAGCGACCGACGAGCTCTATGGCTCGATCAATCATATCGGTCAGGAAACGGCCCGCGCTCTGGAAATGGCCAAGGCCGCGGTCGGCGACACGCAACGCACCCAGCACGCCGTCTTTTCGCTCAATGACAGCGCCGAGCGGATCGGCACCATCGTCAATATCATTTCGACGATCGCTTCGCAGACCAATCTGTTGGCGCTCAACGCCACGATCGAGGCGGCGCGGGCCGGCAGCGCCGGCAAGGGATTTGCTGTTGTCGCCTCCGAAGTCAAAGCGCTCGCCAACCAGACCTCGCGCGCCACTGAAGAGATCTCGCAGCAGGTCAGCGGCATTCAGGACGCGACCCGCAAGTCGGTCGACGAAATATCCTCGATCGCGCGCGCCATCGAGCAATTGACCAGCGCCGCGACCAGCATCGCGT
>Ga0210401_10007037_pt1 | contig 11346 bp, 15 predicted proteins | sample IncBWH32MmetaG_FD_150866 | JGI IMG/M metagenome (GOLD analysis project Ga0210401, IMG submission 150866) | Forest soil microbial communities from Barre Woods Harvard Forest LTER site, Petersham, Massachusetts, United States - Inc-BW-H-32-M | ecosystem: Environmental > Terrestrial > Soil >... | reverse complement strand
CGCTGAGGGTGGCTAGCTCGATGGGTCCTTTTGCGATTCGCCGACGCTGAGAGAACCACTGGTCACGGAGAAAATTGGGCAGGTAAAAGCGCATCACGGTCATGACTGCCTCCATTCCCGGAATTTTATGGTGTTACACCCGCTTACTACTTTGGTATGTGACGCACAGCACAAAAACATAGATGTTGCGGTGCGGCCGTGCCGGCCCGCGCTTGCGCGCCTCAACAAGAAGCAGCCCTATTCGTCGGATATGTCAACTGGATAGTGATGTAAAACAGAGGGGCTGCCGCGTGGTCGTCCAATCACCTGCGGTTACAAAGCGAGCAATCGTCGGGGCCGCTTTTTTGATTGCCGGAGCGGGTTTGCTGTTTCACGGCCGTATGTCGACGCAGCCTACGCACGGTCAAATCTCGCCACCACACACCATAAGGTGTGCGGACGTAATTGATAATTCCCCCTGCTCACCTAGGCAACAGCAACAGAGACTGAATGTTGAACCGCTCGAATTTTTTCCGAGTCGGTAGCGAAAGTGGGCACGAAGCGGGGCAACTTGCCCCTTGGCTTACTTAGTGCGGCGCAGCGATTGGTCGCTTTCGGGGGTAGAAGCGGGCATTTCGCGATCATCGCCTCGGCTTCTGATCATTGGGAGCCATGTTCAACTCCGCAAAGTCTTTGGTAACCGGAAGGCACGCCCTCATTCGCCAGTCCCAATCAAGACCGGAATCGGCTTTTCAATCGACACGGCAGCTAGACCATTGCCGCCATTGAGAGCGAGTTGACGGGTGCGCTTTGTTAGCGTGCCCGTCGCCTGCAACTGGCGATAGGTACTGAGATAATCTTTGGCCATCCTCGTCGCAGTAAATCTTTCTTCGAACCGTTGCCACACTGCGCGGCGATCATAAGACAGGATTCCGGCAGCGCTGCGGTGGCTTCTTCCTCACTGTTGACAATCTTGCCGGTGACGCCGTTCTCGATGAGCTCGGGGATCGACCCGCAACGGAACGCCAGCACCGGCGTACCGCATGCCATGGCTTCGATCATTACGAGTCCAAATGGTTCCGGCCAATCCACCGGGAATAATAGAGCGGCCGCCTCCCCAAGGAATTGTGTTTTCTCGCGCTCGTTGATCTCCCCGATGAACTCTACGTCAGGGCCATCGATGAGCGGCAATATGTCGTTGCGAAAGTAGTCTTCATCAATCTTATCGACCTTTGCTGCGATCTTAAGCGGGATTCCGGCAGCGCGCGCTATCCTGATTGCGCGGTCCGGGCGCTTTTCCGGCGAAATCCGCCCCAGGAAGGCGAGGTAGCTTCCCTGCTCAAATGACGGCCGATGCAGGTTGAGCGGAATGCCGTGGTGGATCGTCGCAACAAAATTGGCGTGCGGTGACGGTTTGCGTTGGTCGTCCGAGATGGAAACCAATGGCATTTCGCCGAAGCGGGCATAAAAGGGCTTTAGGTCCGCCAAATCCTGCCGGCCGTGAAGCGTCGTCAAGGTCCGAGCTGCTAGGGCGCGGAAAAGCGGAAAATGGAACAGATCGACGTGAAAGTGCAGAACGTCGAATTCTACCGCTCGCTCGCGCACCTTATCGATCATTACCATGAAGTACGGAATGGTGTCGCGGACGGTAGGATCAAGGCGAAGCGCACGAGTGCAACAGGGGGCCAATTCGGCGCTGGTGATCGAGTCCCCGCTTGCGAAGAGCGTCACATCGTGGCCGAGCCTAACAAGTTCTTCGGTCAGGTAGGATACGATCCGCTCAGTGCCGCCGTAGAGACGAGGAGGAACACTCTCCATGAGCGGAGCGACCTGCGCGATCTTCATAATGACTTTGTAATCTCCTCAAGCGAATAGAAGAGTGCTCCGGTTGCCGGGGAAGGCTGGGGGAGCCGGAGTGGACAACCAGAGCCGTCTGGATATCGGCCAGACGCCGGATCAAGACCCGGTCATTTTCCAATCTGAGTGTGGCCGAGTCTGTTCAATTTTGACCACTTCTCCTGAGCCCGCGTCGCAAACTTTCGGCACGCAGAGGTCTTCAAGGAGGAGAACCTAAAGACGCGCACCTCACGCTATCGGGAACAAAACATAGACAGTGACGTTATCACAGACCCAACAAAAAGTGAGTGCACGCAATGGACAAAGATCGAATCAAAGGCTCGGCAGAGCAAGCTAAGGGAGCTGTGAAGGAAACCGTCGGGAAGGTCTTCGGTGACAAGAAGCTGGAAACTGAAGGCAAGACCGATAAGGCCGCAGGCAAGGTGCAAAACGCAGTCGGCGGATTAAAGGATGCGGTGCGCGGCAAATAGGGCCGGTCGCAATCAACGGAGACTCGTTATGGAACTGATCCTGATCGTTCTTGTATTGGTGCTGCTGTTTGGCGGCGGCGGCGGATACTGGGGTCGCAGTCGAGGTTATTGGTGACCAGGTGCGTTCTTACGCTCGGGGGCCGACAGATTCCGAGGTTTCTGTCGGCGTCCGCGGCGATCGCGACCGATTGTGGCTTTTCTTCCTATCGGCGCTAATGATAATGGGATTTCTTCTTATAACGAGGCATTCGCAGCGCGTTCAAATAGTCCATCATAATTTTAATATGGTCGCTGATCACTCAAAAACCTGATGTGCGGTGTAGGTGTTCGAGTAGCTCGGCTTCCGTGCTAGGCTCGCCGCTAAGCAAGATGAAAACGATGAATAAGGCCACCGAATATGTGGCCGCCCTCTGTCACATGAGGGACGGCGGTCTCGTGTCGTTTGATTCTGAGCGCTTTATAGCCACAACTAAGGCTGAGGCGGCAGCGAAAGCGCAGAAGTGGGCAATGACTACCGTCGGGATTATCGTAGATAAGACGTGGCTTCATGTGACCTTGGACGGGGCGGGCGTCTATTCCAAAGAGCTAAAAGTTGCAGTGATGCCGAAGGTTCCGCCGACGGCCCCAAGCGCCACTTGATGCGACGCAGTGATTTGTTCGCTTCTCTAATCGGCCGGTTGGGGTCAAGCGCTTTCAGACTATCCACCACCACAGTGTCCATGTCGCTCGCGGGCTCGTGCTCCTCTTTGGAATCGGCACCCAAGCGATCGAACGCACCTCATCCATCGTCCCGCGACGGACATATCGGGCGCCTGAGCTTGCCGGCTGCGCGCGCGTCCCACACTCTAGCGCATTCGACGCACGATTTTTTCCTGATGTAGCGCAGTCGGCAGCCGCACATGCCTCTTGGAGCGTCGGCCTCAAAATTTTTTCCCCAGTCAGGCGGCCGGCCGCGAATGCCGCCGGTTCGCCCCCCACGGCCCGTCGCCGTCGCCGTCCACGATGGTGTACGCTTCGCCCGCGCTTCATCACTCTGGGGGCCCACGCCAGATTGCAGCGTCTGGTGTTAGCAGCGCGAACAATATCGCCTCTCGTTGTTCAGGTGCCATGATGAGTTCTCCGGGCGACATTCGATTTGCTTTCCCGCGGCTCACATGTGGCCCGCGTCGTCCGCCTTCAAGTCCGATAGGGAGAGGCAGGTCTGATCGCCTCGGCTGCCGTCAGGTCCTGAAACGCCTGCGGCAGTAATCGCGCGAGCAGCACACCCCACGCTCGCTGCCCAATGTCTTCCGCGATCAAGTCCTGGCGGATCTCTATCGCAACGTGATGCAGGCTGCGTCGCTCGCCGTGCACCGGAATGGTGTAATCCGAAGCGTCGGTCACGCTGTAAGGCTCGTTGTCGCCGATCACGCGCCCCTTTTCACGTTTCAGCAGCCCGGCGGTGTCGTGTTGCCGCCGAGTTCTGAGCGCGTAGTGTATTTCCGCGGGTCAAACTTACACACGTCAAGAAATTACCACTCGTTATTGCCGGAGAACAAAAGCAGCGTGAAATTGCGAACCGGGCCAAGAAAATCCTCGCGGCAAAGCAGCGAGATCGCGGTGCAAATACAGACGGATTGGAACGTCAAATAGATCGATTGGTTGATGAGTTTTATGTCCTAACCTCTGCGGAAGGGCACCGCTGGAACAGCACAGCATCACGCCACAAGAATCAGGCCATGCAGCGCCGATAGACTTCTGCCGAGGGAGGCGCAGAATTGGATGAGCGGATGAGGCTGACAGCCGCATCGCAGGCGAACGGGATTTGCGCGCGAGCCTGCGAATCCTGGCGGGCGCCTGACTGTCCATCGGGCACATCGACGACGGTCGGATGGAAGGGGAGCCGGTCGCCCTTGAGGCTGCGATTGACCGAGACGGCGGACATCTTATTGGTAAGACCGGCGATTACGCTATGAAACGGGTCGATGGCCACAAATAGCGCCGCAAGTGTAACAAAGCCGAGCACGCTCACTATACGAAGGTATGACTGCTTACCCATGGAACCCGCCTCCGGCGGGCTAAGCCCACCCCTCACCATTAGTCTGCTTGAGACGTTCCGAGGTTTCCTGCCCCTAACCGATTCTTGGTTGCGCAGGTGCACAGCCACATCAACCGCCCCAAGATAGAAGCTGGTCAGAAGGCCAAGGCAGCCATAAAGGCCATCGCCAAACGTGCGACCAAAGGCCAAGTCAGGTCCAGCGGATGCCCTTCCCGTTCGACCCGACGAATCGCGCCGCCTGACGGCCCTTATCCCGCGCTATCGTGCCGAGCTGCCGGCCCAATCCGCCGTTCGCCGTCGTTCGTCTGTCTCCGACCACTATCGCCGACGAAATGGGGCGGCCGGAGCGGTAGGGCGAGCCAAGTCGCTTCGATACGATGCCTTCGCAGCCCAATCGGCAGGCTTCCCGGAACACAATCGCGCCGTCACCTTCGAAGTGCTCATTGACCACGAGCGATGGGGGGCAGGCAGGAGGGCGGGTAAGTCAGGGTCATGATGGCTTTTTTGCCGAAATACGGCTCTGTAGATCGTGTGGTAGCCTTTGACCCATCCATCGACGACTATAAATTTGAACTAAATACGTTTGAAGTTGTTGTCCAGACGCACCATCCCCTGCCAGCCGACGACGATGGTCTTTGCGCAAATTCGCGCGTGAACGAACACGCCTGCTACAGGGCCCGAGTGCGACCGAGATGAAAACTGCATTGTTAATTATGATTTTCGTCGCTGCCGGGAGTCCCGGTTCGGCCGCAGGCTCGTTGGGATGAGTCGCCACACGTAAACTGCGAAACGGTTCGTGCCTATGTGGGTCAGGTGGGGTTGGCGCAGGTTACGGCGCTGGCTCGTGCTGCCGGGATGACAGCAGGGCAAGAGTGGCGAGCACGAAGCTTTGCCAAGAAAGTCTAATGCGTCACTTTGGAGACCAAACTCACCGCTCAACCGTCGAACACGCTAGGAGAACTTTTTATGCACTACACCCAGCTCTCAGCACAGAAGATTTTATCAGTCCTTTCTGATAGCTACAACGTTATTTCCGCAGTCAAAAAATATCAGGCATCCTTTGCGAGCGACACTGGACTCCCAAAAGATGAGCTGGAGCGAACCGAATTAATGACTGCGAATGTGAAAGTGGCCGAAAAAGTCCAAACGGAAATCAGGGCGCTTGAACGCGAACTCGATCGTCAGGAAACTGCCGAGAAGTCGCGATATTAAAAACGCTTCGTAGCAGGCGAATGCCCAGCTCTTGCAGTCGCTCCGGCTCGATAGTCGGCGAGGCAGTTCACGGCCCATATCCGTTGCGTCGCAAATGCAGTTAGGCTACACGCAACGGCTCTTGCACAGTCCCGACAGTCCCGGACTGGGTTAGCGACAGCCGGCCGTCTCGTCGCCAGCGGGAGCCGGCCGTAGGGAAATGCGGCATCGTCCGGAAAGGGTACGAAATGAATTCAGGTGTTTGCGCGTTCAGTGTTGTTTCAAGATGGATGCTTGCGGCTGTGCTGCCGCTTCCCGTAGGCGGCGTTGCGCAAGCAGAAATAGCAAGCATTTATGGCGGACGTGACGGCCTATGCGGTCATCGGACAGCCAATGGTGAGCGTCTGGATTGTGCGGCAATGACGGCGGCGCATCGCACCTTGCCGTTCGGCGCCCATATTGTCGTCTGTCATAGCGGATGCGTCACAGTCCGCATCAACGATCGCGGCCCCTGGGTGCGAGGTAGGCACATCGACCTATCGCCAGCTGCAGCAAGGGCGATTGGCCTACAGCAGACCGGGCACGTCACCATTTCCGCCGCACAGTAGAAATACGAAACGGCGAACTTGACGACGGACCAGGGCGGCGGGAAGCGGCGGGGCATGTGCAATATCAGTCATGGTTGGGCGGATCATTGTGGGAATGCGGATGCTTCATGCTCTCAATTTCCATGGCCTTTGCCAGCTCGCGCGCTTCGAGAGGAGCATTTGGCAGGTGCGAGAGAGCCCGCCTTGCAATTGTTCGCAGCAACGAATGTATAGCGACAAGGCGCTCTGTCGGAGTCCGCAGTATACAGAGGCGTCCCATGGCAGACGCGGATCAATTGCACGATCGGGCGACGCGGCTATTCGCTTTAGCGCGTAGGGCACGCGATAGCGGACTTCGCGAATATGCCAACGAACTGACGCTATTGGCTTCCGAGGCATTCGAGCAAGCAGCGGACATGGAACGGCGCTTGGTCTCCGATCCGAAAACTCCGCTGCAGTAGCCGGCGCCGATGTGAGCGATTTTGACCAGACGGCTACTGCCTAGCAGGGCAGCCTGCACGTTGGGACGAGTCGGGGCTCCCGCCTGAGATGGAGCGTAACCATGCCCGCCTACTGCATTTACAGCATGACCTCCGACAATCACATCAAAGGGGTCCCCGAACAAATCGAGTGCGATTCGGATCGGGAAGTCATCGCACACGCTAAAGCAAAACTGGACGGTTTAGACCTTGAAGTCTGGGACGGCCCGCGCGTTGTGATCCGACTTAAATCAACCGGCCACGGGTAAGGCAGCCTCAGTCGGCGGCCTCATCGTACAATAAAGGAGCGGGGTCGATGCGGACAAACCAGACAAACGATTCGAAACGTTGGCGAGATCGCGCCGCGCAGATTCGGGGTATCGCGATCAAAATGCAAGGCACCGAAGCCGCTATTCTGATGGGCGATCTTGCCAACGACTACGATAAATTCGCGACAACAACGAGCGCCAAACCACCAAAAAATAAGCCCAAGTAGGCCGCCTCAGTTGGCGGCCTCATATCTTTCGGCGGGCGTCTTAGTATCTCCTCTCAACGCTGGCGTTGTGCGATCGCCGAAGAAGATCGGCGGGTTCGGAAAGGCAGTTAGGGGTTCTTATGTCCGAGTTGGTTTCGCGAAGGTTGCAACGGCCCATCACTCCGCTACCAGAATCAGCGCTTAATACGGTTTTGATCGCAGTTGTTGTGGTCGCAGCACTTTATTTTGGCCGTGAGGTGTTAGTTCCGATAGCGCTCGCCGTTCTTTTGACGTTTGTATTGGCGCCGCTCGTTCGACTTCTCCAGCGCTGGTTTTTCCCGCGAATTGTTGCCGTGGTGCTGGTCGCTCTGATCGCTTTCGCTGCTATCTTTGGTCTGGGCGCGTTGATGGTTTCGCAAGTCAACCAACTTGCGGGCAACCTGCCCGGATACCAATCGACGTTGGCCGAGAAGATCCAGAGCCTGCAGGGTGTGGCCGGCGGAACCGGTACGCTCGAAAGGGCTTCCGAAGTATTACAAGACCTGAGCAAGGAAATTGACAAACCGAAGAATAACACATCGCCGAATTCGCTTGCTAAAACCGAAGTAACAGACAAGCCGATACCGGTCGAAATTAAGCAACCTGACCCAGGCGCCCTTCAAACACTCGTAGCGCTCATAACACCTCTAATTCACCCTCTCACGACCACCGGCATCGTGGCAGTTTTCGTTGTCTTTATTCTGATGCAACGACAGGACCTGAGGAATCGGCTTGTTCGTCTTGCCGGCGCTCAGGATCTGCAGCGCACGACAGCGGCCCTTGATGATGCCGGCCAGCGGCTCAGCCGGCTCTTCTTAACACAGCTTGCCCTCAATGCATGCTTCGGATGCGTGATTGGGGCCGGACTTTGGATTATCGGCGTTCCTAGCGCCCCGCTTTGGGGAATGTTGGCGATGATCATGCGCTTTGTGCCCTATATCGGAGGCCTGATTTCGGCAATTTTTCCGCTCGTCCTGGCAGCGGCAGTGGGGCAAGGTTGGACGATGGTCCTCGAGACTGCCGCTCTCTTTATCGTAGCTGAAACAATAGTCGGGCAAGCGGTCGAACCGTTGGTCTACGGACAAAGTACCGGCCTCTCGCCGGTAGCTGTTATCGTCTCAGCAGCCTTTTGGACGTGGTTGTGGGGACCGGTTGGTCTGATACTCGCAACGCCTCTATCGATGTGCCTGGTCGTGGTCGGCCGGCATGTCGATCGGCTCGAATTTCTCGAGGTCATGTTCGGCGATCGCCCGCCGTTAACACCCGCAGAATTGATCTATCAGCGCATGCTGGCCAATGATCCCATTGAAGCAGCCGAGCAGGCACGGATGTTCCTAAAGGAAAAGCCCCTGATAGAATATTACGACGAAATCCTTCTGGAAGGGCTGAAGCTTGCCGAGGCCGATTCTAAGCGCGGTTTGTTGAATGATGAGCGTATGCATCGAATTCGTGATGCAGTCGCCGAAATCGTGGATGACCTTGACACTCATGAGGACAATTCGGAACCAATTGAGCAAGGAGGCGTCGAACCGGAAGATGCATCGCCTTTGGCCTGTCTCGACAGGGCCGAAGGACCGCGCGTGACAGCGGTGCTGCCGGAACGATGGCGGAGTGGGCATCCTGTCTTGTGCATTCCGGGCATCGGACTGCTCGACGAGGCGGCAGCAATTTTGGTTGCTCAACTGGTCGAACGACGCGGCATCGGCGCTCGTGCAGAGCAACCTGAAGCATTGTCACTTTCGCGGATCTTGAGTTTGGAAACGAAGGATGTTGCCCTGATTTGTCTTTGCTACGTCGGTAGTGCCACGAGCGCGCAAATCGGGTACGCCATTCGGCGGATTCGACGAAAAGCTCCGGACGTATTCATTCTCGTAGCCCTTTTTGGAAACGACGAATCGATCGAAGGAATCGATCAGCACGGCGACGTGGGTGTGGCTCTACAGTCCCTTCATACGACTGTAGACGAGATCGTTGCGGCAGTTATTCGCGTAGATATGGACAGCGGCTTGGCTAGTTTGGAATCGCCGACGCATCCTGTCGCAGCTAAACGCGATGTTTCCCACATCAATAGTTAATGCTGCCAATTCTTTGGTGAATGCTCAAAATGCAGGTCTCAACGATATTGCAAATGGGGACTATGGAATTGCATGAAGATCGTCGCCACTTTTAATATCAGTAACGTCAACCACCGCCTTTCGCACCCATTGAGCTGGTTGAAAGCCTCACGACCGGTCCCACAGAAAAAGCGTGCCGGGGGAAATTGGCATGGAAATCGAAATCAACTTAGGCGCGGCGGGTATCGTTTCTGGCTTATTGCAGAAACCGCCACGAGCGAACGCTTGCTATGTCTTCGCTCATGGCGCGGGCGCGGGCATGACACACTCCTTCATGGCAGCGGTCGCGACTGGCCTTTTTGACCGTGAGATCGCCACCCTCCGATACCAATTTCCATACATGCAGAAAGGCTCGAAACGAACGGATTCTCCCTCGGTCGCTCACATGGCGGTGAGGGCCGCCGTCGCGGAAGCCGGCCGCCGTTGTCCGGAACTTCCGCTCTTCGCGGGCGGAAAGTCGTTCGGGGGCCGCATGGCCTCACAAGCGCAAGCTCTAAATCCTTTACCGGAGGTGCGCGGTCTCGTTTTTTTCGGCTTTCCGCTCCATCCGGCAGGAAAGCCCTCCGAAGAGCGGGCGAAGCATCTATTCGATGTCAAAATCCCGATGCTGTTCTTGCAAGGTGGTCGAGACAAATTAGCGGAATTGTCACTGCTGGAACGCCTAACCAGCGCGCTCGGAAAACGAACTTCGCTGCGCGTTTTCGAGTACGCCGACCATTCGTTTCATGTACCGGCGCGATTTGGCACGAATGATCGTGACGTAATGCGCGTAATGCTCGAAGACGCGGCCGCATGGATGCTGCGGCTGGTTTGATTGTATGGAGGGCGAACTCACGCGACCCTTTTCTTTTTTATGATTCGTTTTATTGCAGCACTGAACGAGCGCTCGGAATCACAGTATTCCTTCCGAGCCGCGCTTTTCGCAATTAGCGCGGGCGCGGTCCGAATGGTAAAGCGCGGCACAAGGCCGACAGGCGCTCGTGATATTGGTTCCTGTGGGTGCGCTGCCTGGCCTGGGCCAAATTCTCGCCATGCCAATACTGAACGTGATGTGCCCCAATATGCACCGGCCGTTCTCGACCGGCATTGAGATTGCGGAAGACAAAAAGGATTCGTTGCCAAATCGGACAACGTTTTCGCAGTGTCCTTATTGCAAAATAATCCACGGCTGGACGCCGGACGCGGCATTTTTTGGCGACGGCAAGACCGCGATGTTAGATTGATCCGGCGGCGTGTTCGGCGGGAACTAGCCGACATCGAACACCGCCCGGCACACCGTTCTCGGGATGCTCCAAAGTCTGGAGCACAAGATAGAGCGACACGGGCCACCTCTGTTACAGCAGGCCCAGCTCCCACACCAAATCTGCAATGATGACGGCAAAAAATGCTCCGACGATTATGATGGGTATGGCAACGCCGAGCCAACGCACCAATCGGACTATCCCACCAGAAGTAAGTTCGGTCATGGCGAAGCAGAGCCGAGCTCATTCGACCGCCACGCTGCTGTTACACTATCGTTAGGGCTCGACGAGATCCCGTCCGCACAAAAATCATTGCAAACAAATTCATTCCCTACACGCCAAGCCTTGACCCCAAGTGCAGTGAACACGAGTGGGTCGCCGCAATAAGCACAACCCGAATTTTGACCGGACATAGCGCCCTCCCAGCGAAATGGAATCCCGGCCTCAAAGTAACGTAAGATCGCTGTTGGCGTTCCCCATTAGCAAGTATAAAAAATAGGCAATCCACAATCGATCGTAGACGGCGCGCCGCTGACGCGCCCAAATCGCAATGGCGGATTGGCGAGAGGGCGCATCAGGAGGCGCGTCTGCGCTTAATCGACGCCCAAAACAATTCGGTCATCGACGCCAATCGGCTGGCCTGCCCATTGGGAGCGGATGCGGCGCTTGATTGCGCGCCCGGCACCATGGCTGCTGCGCTGCGCGATCATGATGACGTGTTTACTACTTCTTCAGCGTCGTCGTCATCAGGTACAAAACCACTGCCACCGCACGTTGGACATTGATGTTCGGCGTCAGTGCCTTTATCAACTACACCATCGCTGTCGCAGTCTGGACACGCTTTTGTTTTCATGTGTTCCTCATGTGGAGTCGTGC
>Ga0210401_10007036_pt1 | contig 11346 bp, 8 predicted proteins | sample IncBWH32MmetaG_FD_150866 | JGI IMG/M metagenome (GOLD analysis project Ga0210401, IMG submission 150866) | Forest soil microbial communities from Barre Woods Harvard Forest LTER site, Petersham, Massachusetts, United States - Inc-BW-H-32-M | ecosystem: Environmental > Terrestrial > Soil >... | reverse complement strand
GGGAGCTCTCAAAGCGGGCGGCTCAGCCGGTTGATCGTCCGCGGCCGCAGCCTTCCGGTCCTCTGGGTGTGGGCCGCGCGATCCTTTCCCGGTTTTGCGGAAGCAGACGATCAGCACACCGGTGGTCGTGAGGTAGGCGAACGTGGACGCCGTGGCCGCTCCGATGATTCCGAGGTGCGGGATCAACGTAAGGTCGAGCGCCACCGTCACCACCAGGCCGGCTGCCTGGGCGATGGAGGTCAGGCCCGGACGCCCTATGCCGGACAGGAAAGCCGACAGCACGCCGTACACGCTGCCTCCCGCCATCCCCGCGAGCAGAATCCAGGTAGGGATGGTGGCCGCCCGGAACGCAGGGCCGTACACCAGCGGCAGGACCACCGGAGCCGCCACGGCTACCGGCACGGCCAGGACGGCAGGCACCCACCACGTCCGGCGGACCGCAGTGCGCGCCTGGACCGCGGCGGCGTGGCCGTCTAGGCGGGCGTATGCCGGGTAGAGCACGTAATTGATGGCCAGTGAGGGAAGACGTAGCAGCTCGGCGGTCCGGGACGCTACTGCGTAGATGCCGAGGGCGGCCGGACCGACGAGGGCAGTCACGATGATGAAGTCAAGCCGCCCGTTGAGCAGCAGGGTGATGCTGTTCAGCTCGGCACGCGTCCCATAGGCCGCGATATTCCGGGCGAGCCTCGGTGATGGGCGGCCGGCGCCGCGGAAATAACCGCGGCGTCCCAGCCGAATCCAGCCCTGCGTTGCGTTGCACACGTCGCCAAGCGGCAGCGCGACGATCATGGCGACGTAGGGGGAGGCTCCGGCGGCCACCAGAAGCCCGTAGAACGGCACGAAGAGCAGCTCTTCGAGGACGATGATCCGGTTGCTGCCGGCTAGGTCGTCGAACCCCTGCGAGCATGCCTTGGCTGTCGTTTCCAGTAGCTGGGTGGGTACCATGATCCCCGCCGCCAGCGTCAGGGTGGGCGAGAGTTCCGGCAGGAGCCGGGGCCCGATCAGCGGGGACGTAGCCGCCCAAAGGGCCGCCCCCATTACCCCCGCCGCCACCGCTATGGCGAGTAGCGTCGCGCGGTAGCGAGGCTCGGCGCGGCCGGGACCGGACAAGAAGTACGGTGCGGCTCCGTACAGACCGCAGCTCAGCAGAAGGCCGGTGAACCATGGCAGGACGCGCAGCAACGCCAGCGTCCCCACCGCGGCAGGCCCGCCAGTCCGGGCCACGACCAGGCTGGCCACCGTGAGTGCCGCGAGTGCGCCAATGCGGGCGGCCAGGTTCGCGCTGATCGCCGCCCCCTCGGGTTTGCGGCGCAGCTGCCGCAGCCGCTCACCGACCGCACCCCGGTTCATCCGACCGGCTCCAGGACTCCCAGTCGGCCTGAGCTGCTCTCCTGCCACAGCAGACGGAGCAGCGCGCGATATCCGGCTCGGTAGGCCGGCTGCTCAAGCGCGAGGGCCTGCTCCGCAAGGAAAACCGGGAGGAACAGCTGTGCAGTGGCGGGCGGGACTTCCAGCCGTGCCAGGTGAGCGCTCAGGAAGGAGCGGACAAGTTCGGGAAACCAGCCGGAGCCGAAGAAGGCGTACAGGATGCCTGTCCCGTTGGTCCAGCCCGGGACGCCGCCCCACCGATCACGCGCCTGCGACCATCCCGGATGCCCTGGCAGCGAGCCCCGGGCCGGCGGGCTCGCCCGGTCTAGGTAGGAGCCGTAGGACGCGGCAAACTTGAACGCGTCGGAAAACGGCAGGCCGACTCCATGGCCGAGCTCCCAGTCGACGACCCCGGAGATCCGTCCCCGGTCCAGCAGGATGTTCCCTGGCGCGTAGTCGCCGTGCACTGCTACCACTGGCACGCGGGTGCCGCCGAGCCGGGCGCACCGGTCCGCCAGGTGGTCGAGCAGGTCGGACTCCCAGACGCCCCAACCGATTTCGGCCTGGTAGCGGCGGAACGTGGGACGGATCCACTCTTCGAAGGCATCCGGCCCGAGTACCACCGTCCCGCTGCACGTCTCCTCTTGAAGGAGAGCTAGCCACGAGCCGGCCACGGCCAAGTCTGTGGCAACCCGCTCCGGATGGCGTACATGGCCGGGGGAGTAGTAGCGCTTGGTCAGGGGGCTTCCGGGCACGGCGGTCGACAGCAGCACCAGTCGGCCGGCGACGCGTTCGAGGGCCAGCGGGCGAGGCAACTCGGCAGTGATCGACGAGGGCCGAGCCGACCATATGTCTAGGAGCGCGCTCTGCTCGGCAACGAGGGTCGGCTCGGTTTCCGTGCGCCGCGCCAGCTTCGCGACGAGACCAGGCAGTCCGTCCACGCCGAGCAGCAGCAGCGTCACCTTGGCGGCGGGGGAGTAGTCGACGCCAATGACGATGCCGCCCGTGACCTGTGGAAGGCCGAGATCGGCAGCGACTGCGTTGGCCCAATCCCGGACTGCCCCGATCACTGCGGCCTCCGGGCAACCAGGTAGTAGGCCGGTACGAAGTGCTGCCGCGTGCGCGGCATGGCGAGTGCGACCCGCCGCATGACGGACAAGATCCGCCGGAACGCGACCGCCCCCCGGCCGCCGGAGGGGAAGGAGGTGTCGAAGAGGACCCGGAGCATGTGGTCCATCTCAGTGCGACGGGCCAGCGGCACCAAGAACGCGGCCCGGCGCTGTTCGGGCAGTGCCGCGTACAGTTCGGCCCCGGTCAGGCCGGCCCTTCGGATCGTGCGGACGGCGCGGCTCGACGAAAGCGATCCGGCCCGCATCGGGGCACCGGGGTACCAGCGGTTCGGGAACCCTACGCACAACCAGCCCCCGGGCGCCACCGCGGCGGCCAGACCGGCCAGCAGCCGCGGCGCCGCGGCTCGTTTCCGGTGCGGCGCCCACGCCGCTAGGTCCGGGGCGGCGACGGCCGGATAGCGTCGACCAAGCACCGCGCGGCCGAGCACACCCTCCTTGGGCGTCACGGCACCTGGCAGCGTCTCGGTGCCCGCGGGCAGCAGCAGCAGCCCCTCCGGCTCACCTGGCACGACGAAACGCCAGTTCAGTAGACGCGCGTCCACCTCTGCGCTCATCGCGTCACTCCGTTCAGCTGCTGCAGGCGGGAGGCGTCGTCGCGCGCTGTGCCTCTCCCCCTCACCCCTCGATCCGGTGGGGTGGGTGCGGTGCCGAGGAGGGACGAGTAGATCTCATCAAGCACCATGCACATCCGTTCCGGTGCGAACAGAGCCCGCACCAGGTCGCGGGCCTGCTCGCCCATCCGGGCCGCCTCCTCGGGATGGTCGAGCAGCCACACCACGCGCGCGGCCAGGCCTTCGGGATCGCGTGGCGCAGTCAGCAGCCCGGTAGCCCCATGAGTCACGAGATCCACAAGGCCGTCGACGGCAGTGGCTACGACAGGGCGGCCGGAGGCCATAGCCTCGGTGACCGACCGGCCGACGCCCTCGTACAGCGAGCTGACGACGAAGACGTCGAAGGCGGAGGCGAGCCGGGCAGCGTCATGACGGAAGCCGGTGAATTGGACCTCCACCCCTAGGCTCCGAGCGAGCTGAAGCATGTCTGGCTTCAATTCGCCGTCGCCGACCACAACGAAACGCGTGCCTGGGCGCAGATCGGCCACGCGAGCGGCCATGCGGACGAAATCGAGCGGCGCCTTCTGCGGATCGAGGCGGCCGACCATCCCCACCACCGGATCGCCGAGCGAAATGCCCAGCTCGGCGCGAACCGATGGATCGCGGTCGTAAGGGATGGTGTCGAGGTCGACAGCGGATGCTGCCACGTCGGTTCGTCCCGGTGCGGCGACCCGGGCCTGGATGGCGTCCCGGGCAACGGTCGGTGCCACCGCGACGAAGGCGTTGGTGAGCGGGCGGGCCATCCTTTCGAGGGCGGAGTACAGCCACAACCTGGTCGCCATCACCTCACGCAACTCGGTGCCGGTGCCCGACGCCGCCCGCCACCACGGATCGCGGCCGTGCAGAGTGACGACGATCACCGGTGTGCCGCACAAGGCGGCGGCGAGTCTGCCGAGGAAACCCGCCTTCGCCTCATGCACGTGGACGATCGTGAACCTCTCCGCGCGGATCAGGCGGACGAGACGGGCAAGGACGGCGGTGTCCCGGGCGGGGGAGACCTCGCGGCGGAACTCCGGGATCCGCGCGGTCCGCAGCCCAGCCTGGTCTGCGCGATCCCACAAGGGTCCGCTGCCGCCCGCGGCGATCCATACCTCATAGCGCTGCTGATCCATGCCGATGGCAGACAAAAGCGTGTTGCCGCCTGCACCCGCCTCGAGCCGGGTGATCACGTGCAGGAGCTTGATCCGGTTCCGCGGCGGACCGGCTGGCAGTCGGCTGGGCTCCAGCACAGGTGGCGGAGCGGGCATCCACCGGCCGGTCATCGTGTGCTCCGGTCAGCCGCGGGACCGGCCGCACCACGTCTCGGCCGTCGAGCGTGTCCGCGCCACAGGGAGAAGACGGCCAAGATGCCGAGTAGCGTCCACGCCGTCCGGTCGTGGAGTATCTGGTGCGTGAAGCTGTAGACGGCCATCGTCGCCAGCGCGCCGACGAGGAACTCGGGAGCGGGCAACCCGCCGGAGAGACCGGGTCCGAGCCGCCGGGAGCTTCCCACTCTGGACGCCCGTATGGCGATCTCGCCGACGAGCAGGAGCAAACCCGCCAACCCGAGGACGCCACGTTCCACCAGCGCCGCCGTCCAGTCGTCGTGAGCTTCCTTCGGGTAGGGCGCAAGCTGCTGCTCCAGGGTGCTTTTCGTGGCATTCGGTCCGAGGCCTAGCACAGTGGAGGTGCTCCAGAGGTGCAGGGTTTCCTGGGTGATCGTCTGGCGCTCCCAGGCGCTCTGCTGCGCCCGGCCGATGGAGTTGCGCACCAGGAGGTTCTGGCTGCTCTGCGCCCGGTACACCACCTGGTAGCGCTGCATCACCTGACTACCGGCGAACCCCACGGCGGCGAGGACGAGACCGAGCACCAGAGCGGCCGCCGCCCCTCGCCGGGCGGCGATGCGCACGACGAGGGCGAGCGCCAACCCGGCCAGCAGCCCGGTGATCGCCGCGAGTGACCCGGTGAGCAGGGTGTCGAGGAGCATGCAGACGATAACCGGCACCCGCCACAACAACCGCCTGGGCCAGCGCCCGGCGAGGACTATCAGGATCGTGACCGCGAAGTAGAAGCCCGCGCCGTTCTGCTCGCCGAGGGTGAAGCTTGCGCGGGCTGCTTCGGCAGTCGCGGTGCCGGAGCTGGCCGCGTGGTGACCGACGAACGCGAGCAGCCCCACCGCCCAGAGGCTGCCCGTCAGGCACCACGCGCGCACCAGGAACCTGGCCGCGGCGTCGGTCCGGCCCACATTGGCCACCGTGATGCCCCAGCTGAGCAGGAAGATGTCAATAATGAGCGCAAGAGCACCCTCGTGCGGGTAGGGGCTAAAGACCGCCGCCACGCAGCCGGCTGCGATCATGGTGCCGACCCCAACTAGATACGGGAACCTCAGCAGCTGACGGGTCGTCCCTGCCCACAGCAGCGTCGCTGCGATCGCGGCGAGTATGACCACGTCGGCGGGGGCCGTATTGCCCGGCCCCGGCGGGATGAGCAGCGGCAGGCTCGCGATTGCTGCCGCCACCATCCACCGCGGGAGCCGGTCGCTGTTGTCTGGCCGAGCGGAGGGCGCAGGCGGATCCGGAGCTGGCCGGGAGGCCAGCGGTGTGGTGGTCATCAGCATCGGACATCAGCTCCCGCCACGCGTCTACGGGCGTTCAATGCAACACCGCGACCGGATGCAGCCGGGCCACCGGCCGCACCAGCCCGCTGCGGGTCAGGATCGCCAGTGCCTCGTCGACGCCGCGGTCATCGAGTTGCGGTACCGCGGTGGGCTCGCCCTGGTCGTAGCGGAAGCGCAGCGTGGTCCGGTGCCGCGCATCCAGGCCGGACCGGCCGGACGTGGCGAACTGGTTGATGAGCGTCCCAGCGCCGTGGCAGGCGGAGTACAGGCTCCGCTCCGCTCCGTTCGCAGCCACGCAGAGGTACGAGGAGGTGCGGTGCGTGCCCGGTACCAGCAGGGCTTGGCCGACGGTGCCGAACGCCGTGTCCGGCGGCATCATCGGCGCCGGGTAGGCGCGGCAGGAGTTGTGCCGGTGCACGATGGCCCGTTGACCGCCGATCTGCTCCTCATAGATTGAGTTGTGCGGCGAGTCGACCACCAGCCGGACGTCGCGGGCGCCGAAGACCTCCCGGGCGAGTGCGGACAGCGTGCCGTAAGTAGCGGTGCGGAAGGCGAACCCGTAGTTCATCGCCGCCGCGTTCGCCAGCAGCACGCGCTCGCCCTCGGTGCCCTCGACCGGAATGGTCGGGCAGCCACTCGTGAAGTAGAGCGCGAGCCGCTGGCGCAACTGCGGCAGCGAACGGGCGGTAGCCAGATGCGCGAGCGGCCGGCCGACCGCCATGGTCATCCCGAGCGGCTTCGACTTCTTCGTGCGCTGGGCGAAAAGCCGCCCCACCTGACCGGTGAGCTGCCCGCCGCCGCAGTGGTACTGCAGCGTCAGCTGCCCGGCCGCCACCCCCAGGACCTCCGCCGCCCGCTGATCGAGGATCTCATCCACCGTCTGGAGTTCGACGAAGTGGTTGGACGGCCCGATCGTGCCAAACCTCAGGCGGGCCACTTGGAACGACAGGGCCGGAAGCTCGCGCCGTAGCCGCCGCACCCCACCGTGCCGGTTGAGGTCGAGGCGGCCGCCCTCCTCGACGCGCTCCAGCGCCTCTGGCTGCAGTCCGTACCGGTCCACCCCGAACTCGGCTCCCTGTTCGGCGCAGCTGAGCACGTCATGCACGGAGAGTTCCCGGCGCCAGCTTGGCGGGTGCGGGTAGCGGCGCCGGACCTCGTCGAAGAACCGGCGTAGCGCAGTCTCACCTGGGACGTCCATGTCCAGTGCGAGCAGGGCCATCCCGCAGTTGACCGAGGCGCTGGTGAACTCGGGCCGGATGGTACCCAGCGTGGCGACAGCGATGCTGGATGGCATCTCCAGGTCACGCTTGTGATGGAAGTCCGGCAGGACAACCGGGGCAGCAGCGAGGTCGATGTTGGACGTCGCGCCGTTCAGCATGCTGAGCGCGTCCGGGTCGGCGGGTGCGTCGAGGCTGTCGAACACCCGTGCTGGTGCGCCCGGGAGGCGGTCAGGCACGCGGTCGAACACGGTCACGTCCACGCTTCCGCTCCTTCTGTAGCCAGGCGCTCCGCTAGCCTTTCCCCGCGGACCCTCGGCAGCTCCACCCGCAGGCAGCGCAGACGGCTGGCAAAGGCCGTCACCGTCTCGGAGACCGGCGGGTGCGCTGGCCCAATCCCGGTGCCGAGGGCCAGCAGCGCGTGCACACCCCAGTACCGTCGGAGTTCGCCTGCCGCGTACGTCGATGCGATGAGGGCGCGGGCGGCAGTCTCGGGCCGGCACGCCTCGACTCGGTATCCAGTGCCGCGGGCGAGGACGACCAGTACGGTCGGCTCGAGCACGGGCACCCGCCCCGGGAGATGCATTGCGCGCCGGCCGTGCGCGGCCCTCCGCCCCTGACCCTCGTCACTGCGTGCTGGCTCGACCATGCCCCACACGCTGCACCCGTCGCCGACCGCCAGGTTGTCCCCGACCGCGGTGCCGTCCGCCGCGATCTCCTGCATGACGAGGGTGGTCTTGCCGGCTCCGCTCGGGCCGGCCAGCAGCACCGTGCCCTGGCGGCCGGCCGTGAGCGCGGCGGCGTGCAGCGGCACGCGCCCGCGCGCCGAAGCGGCCCACAGCGCGGGGTACTGGAGCAGCACCGCCCGGGTCGCCAGCCGCGCGCGCTCGCGCAGCACCAGAGCCGCAGCGCGCGTCCGCTTCGGCGGACGCCAGCGCAGCACCAGGTCAGGGATCGCGCCCTCCTGCCAGACGTGCAGGTCGAAACCCGACGTGGCCACGTCCCGCATCACCACGTGACCGTCCCGGCACCAGGTATCCCTGGCCAGGCGCGTCCACCCGGCCACGGGGAACGGTTCGCGCTCCGGCTCGACGCACACCCGGACGGTGGGGGAGTCTGGCGGACCCGGAATGAAACACCCGTCGGCCCCTTCGACGATGCGTTCGGCGATCCAGCCCTTCGGGCACTGGATCGCCAGTCGCTCGCCGGCCGTTGGCAGCAGTCCTTCCACCGCGTACCTCACCGTCAGCCGATCGCAGAGGGCACGGGCGCCGCGCCGGGCAGCTCATTCCCGGCCAGTGCAGCCAGTGCCTCCCCGCTGATCAGGGCCTTGTAGTTGCTGTACCGTGCATCGGTGTAGTCCGGCACGGCTCCGCGCGAAACTGCCCCGGCGATCTCCGCGACCCCATCAGCGACGGTGCGCCGGGGAGCGAAGCCGGTAGCGGACCGGATCGCGGCGAAGCAGACCCGGTAGTCGGCTTCTTGTGCGGTGGCCGGCGCCACCTGGACCCGTACGCCTGGCACGACCTGGCTGATGATGGCGGCGATCTCGGTCAACCTGTGGTTCTGGTCGTCGGCGCCCACGTTGAACACCTGGCCTCCGACCGCGGCGGACGGTGCCTGAAGGCAGGCCAGGATGGCCTCCGCCGCATCCCGCACGTGCACGAAAGGCCGCCACTGGCGGCCACCGAACACCGTGATCTCGCCGGTCGCCACGGCCTGGGCGGTGAGCAGGTTGACCACCAGGTCGAACCGCTCCCTTTGCGACCGGCCGTAGAGCGTGCCGAAACGGAGTACGGTGGGCCAGAAGCCATTTCCCGATTGTGCGAGCAGGAGCTGCTCAGACTCCATCTTGCTGCGGGCGTACACCGAGATCGGGTCGACGGCCGAGCGTTCGTCCAGCAGGTCACTGGATGCCCCATACACGCTGCATGTCGAGGCGAAGACAAACCGGGAGATGCCCAGACCGCGAGCGACAGCGGCCGCCTTCGCGGTGGCGTCGCGGTTGATCTCGAGCGTCAGCCGCTCGTCGATGTCACACGCGGGGTCGCCGACCAGGGCTCCCAGGTGTACCACCGCATCGGTGTTCCGGAACGCCTGGACCGTCGCGGCGATGTCGCGGAGGTCCCCGGGCACGAGCGACAGGCGTGGCCGGCCAAGGAGGTGGCGGATGCCTTCGTCGCCGTATAGGAGCGCGTCGAGGATGGTCACCTGGTGCCCCTCGTCGAGGAGCAACTCCGCGAGGATTGAGCCAAGGAACCCGGCCCCCCCCACCACACAGATACGGGAGGGCGCGTGTATCGGCGCCCCAGCATTGCTCGGTGTCTTGCTGGTCATCACACTCAGTCCCCCTTCATCGAGACGGAGACGACACCGTTCGCCGCCGTCGTGTGCTGCCGTCTTCCCGTGGAGCGCCTGGCCACGTCGGCAATGGCCTCGCAGACGCGGTCTACTTGCTCGTCGCGCAGTGTGGGATACAGCGGCAGGGAGACATTCCGCTGGCTCACTGCCTCCGCCCCGGGGAACCGCCCCGGGTCGCTACCTTCACCCAGCAGCTTGCGCAGGTAGGGCTGCTGATGATTGGGGATGAAGTGCACCGAGCACTCGATTCTCTGCTCGCTGAGATCCGCAATCAGCTCGTCGCGGGAGGCGCCGAACTCCGGTAGCACCTGCACCACGTACAGGTGCCACGCGTGGCCGCCGTCCGCCGGGCGAGCCGGCAACCGCAGCCCCGGGATGCCCGCGAGAGCGCGGTCGTAACGCGCCACGATTTCCGCGCGGCGCGCCTGGCACTCGTTGAAGTGCTGCAACTGCACCCGCCCGATCGCGGCCTGCATGTCCGTCATGTTCGCCTTGAGGCCCACGTCGTCCACGCTGTACCGCCACGCCGAGCCCGGCTTGCTGCGCTGCCAGGCATCGCGGCTGATGCCGTGCAGACGGCAGCGCCGGACGTATTGCGCAATCTCGCCGAGGTCGGTGGTAACCATGCCGCCCTCACCAATGGCGAGGTTCTTGGTGGCGTAGAAGCTGAAGCAGGTGGCGGCCGAGAGAGCACCGACCAGACGTCCGCCTGACATCGTGCCAGCCGCGTGAGCGGCATCCTCCACCACGCGATCCAGGCGCAGACCCGCGGCGCATGCTGTCTCCTCCACGGGTGCGGGGTGGCCCGCGAAGTGCAGCGCGACCATGGCGGCCGGGCTTTCCCCATAGGCCACGGCGCGGCCCGCGGCTTCCGCATCGGGCATCAGCGTGGCGGGATCCGCGTCCAGGAGCACCGGCTTCAGCCCCGCGTGCAGGATCGCGTTGACCGCGCCACAGAAGGTGATCGTAGGCACCAGCACCGGCGCACCAGGGCGGAGGTGGAGCGACCTCAGCGACAGTTCCAGCGCGGCGGTGCAGGACGACACGGCGACAGCGTGCTCAGCCCCGACCCACTGGGAGAACTCCTCCTCGAATGCGGCCACTTGCGGGCCCGTGGTCAGCCAGCCCGAGGCGAGAACCTGGGTAACGGCGTCCACCGCACCCCCGGATACCGTGCTCCGTGCGAACGGGATGTGCTCAGCCGACGCTGTGCCAGGGGTTCTCATCTATCCACCTCTACGTGTCCGAGCAGGCTTTTCTTTGTTGAGCCGGACGTGTTGGGCGGGCCTTGGGCGGTCTTGACCGGTTTCTTTGACGGCGAGTACACGATCGCCCCGAGCAGGGTCCAGCCCGAGATCCAGAGGAAATTGGTGAGTGCGTCCACATCGGCCACCTTCAGAACGCGGGGAATGGCCGCGACAAGGCCAGTACGCGGCGAGTTCTTGGCATCCAGGTCGGCGGCAGGCCCCCCGGGCGCCGCGGCTGCCGGTTGCTGTTCGGCATGAAGGTCGTTAGGCGCCGTACCGACCAGCAGGTTCGTCTCCAGTGACTGGCCGAACCTCAGCCGGTGCAGCGGGCCTTCCAGCATCCGTACCCGGGCGCCGCGGCGCCGGTCGGTGTCAAGAGCGGCGAATCTCACCTCGTGCACGTGCTGCGCGTCGGCGGCGAGCTCGATGTAGGTACCGGCATCCGGCAACGCGGCAAGCGTCCAGCTGTCGGGCGGCGTGTTCATCTCACCCAGCAGCGGCGTGCCGACTGCCCGGGCGATCGCCGACGCACCCACCAGGCTCGGCCGCAGCATCTCTCGCACGCCAGCGAGGGCGATGCCAACAACCAGGCCCAGAATGCCACCGAGCAGCGTATCGACCAGGCCGCGTCCGGGGAGGCGCGTGGCCGAGGTGGCCTTATCGAGCACCGTGGTCTTGGGCCCCTGCGTAGCCTGCAAGTCGTTCCGCTGCACCGCGATCTGTGTTGCCTCTTGCTGCAGTGACGTGAGGCGGGCTTGGAGCTGAGTCAGCTGGCCGGCCGCCTGGGGCGACGTAACCGCGATCTGCGGCGCTAGG
>Ga0210401_10007035_pt1 | contig 11346 bp, 9 predicted proteins | sample IncBWH32MmetaG_FD_150866 | JGI IMG/M metagenome (GOLD analysis project Ga0210401, IMG submission 150866) | Forest soil microbial communities from Barre Woods Harvard Forest LTER site, Petersham, Massachusetts, United States - Inc-BW-H-32-M | ecosystem: Environmental > Terrestrial > Soil >... | reverse complement strand
CTTGCCCAGTTGCGTCTATCGATGGACCCGCTCAGACTGAAAGCCGAAGACCTGCGCCGCGACGGTCAAACCGTAATCTTCGCCGCGGTCGATGGCCGCCCTGCGGGAATGATCGGCATCGCCGATCCTATAAAACCATCGACGCCGCAAGCGCTCCGCGATCTCAAAGCCGCCGGATTGCGCGTCGTCATGCTCACCGGCGACAGCCGCAGCACCGCCAAGGCTGTAGCCACCAAGCTGGGCATTGACGAGTTCGAAGCAGAAATCCTGCCCGAAAAGAAATCCGAAGTAGTCCGCCGCCTGCAAAAGCAAGGACGCACCGTCGCCATGGCCGGCGACGGCGTTAACGACGCACCTGCGCTGGCACAAGCCGACGTGGGAATCGCCATGGGTACGGGCACCGACGTTGCCATCGAGAGTGCCGGCGTAACTCTGGTGAAAGGCGACCTCGCCGGAATCCTCCGCGCCCGAAAACTCAGCCAGGCTACGATGCGCAACATCCGCCAGAACCTGTTCTTCGCTTTCATCTACAACTTGCTCGGAGTCCCGATCGCAGCCGGCATGCTTTACCCAATCTTCGGCTGGCTGCTAAGTCCAATCCTCGCCGCCACCGCCATGAGCTTCAGCTCAGTCTCGGTAATCACCAATTCGTTACGCCTGAGGAAAGCAGACCTGTAGTCAGACTCGTGTGGGGACGGCGCTCTCGCGAGCCTGCCCTGAGCGAAGTCGAAGGGTCCTGGCGGAGCAAAGCTCCGTAGCGCTTTACCCTCCCTTGGCCTGGGCCGTGCGAATCTGCACCATTAGAATGTCGCGAACATAATGCCAGTAAGGAACGATCTTGAGCGCAGCCTGCGCGTACCGTTCGGCAGCATTCAGATCCGGCGTGGTCCGATTCAAATTCGACCACGCCAGACTCATCAGCAACTCCGGTTCTCCCCACGTCGGTTCCAGCGGATCACTCGCCTGCTGCTTCCGCACTGCTTCCAGGCCCGTCCGGTAAGTTTCCATCGCTTTGTCCTGCCCGCCTCCGCGCTCCGGGGGAGTGCTCCACAGGATCGGACCCAACACCCAGAGCAGGCGCGGATTCTCGGGCGCTTCGGCCTTAGCCTCCTTCAGCAACTGCGAGGAAGACGCGATGATTTGTTTCAAGCGCGCGGGATCCTTCTCCTTGGAGAAGACTTTTTCCAGAAAGAGCCGAAAGCCTATGCACGACGCAGCGCCAACCTTCGCATCCACAAAGTTTGGATCCCTTTGAAGCGCTGCATAGAATTCGCTTTCCCCTTCGGTTAAGTCCTCTGCCAGATCGTTCGGAGTGGGCGTTTCGTTAAATCCGTTGACGCCGCGGCGCCATTTCGCAAATCCACGCCAATATCGGACTCGCGATGCAACTTCCGGCTCGTCCACAAATTGCACAAGTTGCTCGTAAAAACGATTCAATGCGTCGCGGTCGCCTTCGTAGTCTGCTCTTTGAATCTGGACGACAATGCGCACGACGGAATCGCGTGAAGGCCTGGCAGTTTCCGCGTCCGTAGCGCGCGCCTCCGTCGCGAAAGTGGAAACAACAAGAATGGCAAGCACCAACAACAAAGCTCTGCTGATCCGAGCAAGCATGCGCACCTCCTGCATCGACCAAAGCTTTGAGGGGATTAGACGATGACGAAAACGAAGAGATATCAGCCAATTCTCACGCCAAAAGCAAAGCGACGCCCACTCAGACCCGGACGCACCCTCCCTCGCAGTGGCGCGAAGCACTGATCGACCGGCATGGCCCTAGTCTCGTAACCGGTTCGCGGGGGCATTTTAATCCGTGCGTGGGGTCGCGCTGGCGAGCGCGAGAATCGCTCCGCCAAACAGCAGCGTGTCAAAGAAGTAGTTGATGCCCTCAATTTTGACATCGGTGCTCGGGTCGGCCAGCGCCGCGATCAGGATCGGCCCATAGACGAACACGACCACCAGCAAAATCCAGGTACCGAGATAAGTTGCCGCCATCCGCGTCTTCTTGTCCAGCAGTATGCATATTCCGGCGACGAAAAGAATCGCGCCTGTCAGCCAGCCAATAAGCAGGTGGGCGGGAATCCACGGGGGCATCAGTTTTTCGAGCGGGACTCCCGGCACGTTCGTCGTGTGCAGAGAATTCTCAATCCCATAAAATATGGCCGCGATCCCGATGATCACGCGGCCAACCGTGATGAGCTTGGTTCCACCTTGCCCGCGGCCCTGCTCGCGCATCGCGTTTCCTGCAAGAATCCACCCGCCGCCGCCGAACAACATTTCGCGGAGGGTCAATATCCACCCAAATCGGTCTTTGGGAGTAGCGAGAGTTCCCGGGATGTCTAACATCGCCACAAAAGAAAACATCGCGATCCCGAACAGCAAGCCGGACCAGCGCACCTGAATTTTCGTGGCAATGCTCAAAGACGCAGCCAGCAGCGCAAAGCCGAAGAAATACGCCCAAAACAATTTCCACGGCATGTACGAAGGCACCATGGTCATGAGCGATTCAGCAGCCGCGAGATGAAGAGCGCCGAAGACCGCCAAGGGGGCGGCGAAACACAAATTGCTCAAGGCTACGATCTTTTCCATGCCGCGGGCCCGCGCGACGTCGGTTTTCGCTGCCCACACTGCAATCAGGATAATCAGGATGCCGGCGCTGCACATCGAAACCACCGTGCGAGAGACCCCAAGAAATAAGGCAAGAATGGTTGTGTGCATTTGGATGCCCAAGCGTAAATCGCGTGCTTTATCTGCGGCAAGCTATCCCGAGCCAATATAGCTTTAATTCTCGCTGGGATGCGTACGTGAGTATATTTGGTTGCTAAAGGCGGATAGTGCCCCGATCTGTTGCGCGCCTTGGGCTACTTTCCCGTCCAACTATTTAGCCCCAAATGCCTCATGTTCATTGGACGGCGACATCATGAGTTCGACCTCATCTTTTTTCAGAAGCGTCCAACTTTGCACGCATCCGATCTTACGTGCGCTGGTTATTCTAGCCGAGCGCGGCTATCTTATTCGACCCTTGTCCGTCCAAAGCCCTTGGGCTTAGAATCGCTGTTTCCATTCACGAGGTCACATGCGCTTGCACCGTCTTTTGCCGATATTCCTGCTGCTATCAACCCTCGTCAACTTCGCCCAGACTGAGTCGGCCTCGAAGCCGAGTCCGGGCTTTAGCATCGACAACATCGACAAGACGCTTGATCCCTGCGTCGACTTCTATCAGTACGCTTGCGGAAACTGGCTTAAGAAGGCTGAAATCCCCGCGGATCAGAGCGCGTGGGTGAGCTTCATCGAACTGGATGAACGCAACCTGGTAACGCTGCACGAGATTTTGGAAAAAGCTTCCGCCAACGACCCGACCCGGAGTCCGATCGAGCAAAAGATCGGTGACTTCTACGGCTCTTGCATGGACGAAAAGGAAGTCGGGGCGAAGGGTCTCGATCCGCTCAAGCCGGAACTGGACAGGATCTCAGCAGTGAACGATAAAGCCACGCTGATCGATGCCATCGCGCGCGTGCATCTGATGGGTCCAAATCCACTGTTTAATTTCTTTTCCAGCTCCGACCTGCACAATGCCGATCAAGTGATCGCGTACATCGATCAGGCCGGACTGTCGCTGCCCGACCGCGACTACTACATCAAAGACGATGCCCGGATGACGGAAATGCGCAAGCACCTGGTCGAGTACGTGACCCAAGTGTTTATCCTGGCGGGACAATCTTCCACGCAGGCGGCGGACTCGGCAAAAACCGTATTGCGCATCGAAACGGCGTTGGCCAAAGACTCGATGGACCGCACCCTCCGCCGCGATCCCAAGACGCGAGACCACAAGATGACGCGCGACGCGGCCGTCGCCTTGGCGCCGAATTTTTATCTCGACCGTTATTTCGCGGCGTCGGGCGCGCCTACTTTTTCGGAGTTGAACGTCAGCAACCCGGAATTCTTCAAGCAGGTCAATGGCGTGTTGGAGAGTGAGTCACTGGACAATCTGAAGATCTATGTGAGCTGGCATCTGCTGCGAGGCTCCGCCCCTTGGCTGTCTCAACCGTTCGTGGATGCAAGCTTCAAAATGCGCCAGGCTCTGACCGGGCAGAAGGAAATCCAGGCCCGATGGAAGCGTTGCGTACAATTGACTGACCAATCCTTGGGTGAAGCGCTGGGCCAGAAATACGTGGATGTAACTTTCGGCGCGGATGGCAAACAGCGCATGCTGAAAATGGTGGATGCGCTGGAGGCGTCATTGGACGGGGACATTCAGGGCCTGCCCTGGATGACGGAAGAAACCAAGAAGCAGGCGAAGCTTAAGCTGGACGCCATTCGCAACAAGATTGGCTATCCCGACGTTTGGCGCGACTACAGTTCGCTGACCGTGGTGCGCGGGGACCTGTTGGGAAATTTTCAGCGGGCGAACGAATTCGAATCCAAACGCGACCTCGCCAAGATTGGCAAACCGCTCGACCGAAAAGAATGGGGCATGACGCCGCCAACCGTGAACGCCTACTACAGCAGTTCGTATAACGAAATCGTCTTTCCGGCCGGCATCCTGCAGCCGCCGTTCTTTGACAAGAAAATGGATGACGCCGTGAACTTCGGCGGAATCGGACTGGTGATTGGGCACGAGTTGACTCACGGCTTTGACGATCAGGGGCGCAAGTTCGATCCGCAGGGAAATTTGCACGACTGGTGGACGCCTGAGGACGGCAAGGAATTTGAGAAGCGAGTCAGTTGCGTTGCCGACGAATACAGCAACTTCGTCGCGGTCGATGACCTCAAACTCAACGGGCGGCTCACGCTCGGCGAAAACACTGCCGACAACGGTGGGGCACGTATTGCGCTGATGGCGCTCGAGCACATGATCGCGGAAGACAAGACCGGAAAAGAGGGTCAGAAGATCGACGGCTACACCCCTGAGCAGCGTTTTTTCCTTGGCTTTGCGCGAGTGTGGTGCGAAAAGCGGCGGCCCGAGTCGGCGCGGGTTCAGGTAACCACGAATCCACACTCGCCGGGACGATGGCGCGTCAACGGTGTGGTGCAGAACATGCCTGAGTTCCAGCAGGCCTGGGGCTGCAAGGCGGGACAACCCATGGTGAGCGCGAACGCCTGCCGCGTGTGGTGAGGTGGTCGGGCACTCTTCGCAAATTGAAATCAAAGGCGGCGGACGGGGGTGTCCGCCCTACACATTCCTTGACCTCGGCTGAACCTCGGGATAGAGTTCGTACAGGGAGTGGCTCCTCTTATGTCCAGCGAAACCAGCAGATATCTTAAGTTTGGCGGGGCGACCGTAGTCATCCTGCTCGCGCTCGGATACCTGGCTTATACCGGCGTCCAGGAGAGCAAGAGTTACTACGTTACGATCAAAGAACTGCGCGGCATGGGAGACTCCGCGCATACGAAGCGGCTGCGCGTCGCGGGAAATGTGCAGCCGGGTTCGATTAAGCGGAACGGCACCAAAGTTGAGTTCGTCCTGATAGAGAACGACCAGACGCTTGCAGTGTCGTACAGCGGCACTGAGCCCCCGCCGGATACCTTCAAGGATAACTCCCAGGCGCTAGCCGACGGCAGTTTCGGACGCGATGGCGTTTTCCATGCCAAGCAACTGCAAGCCAAGTGCGCGTCGAAGTATGCGCCGCAACAGCCGGGAGCGCCCGCCAGCGGCACACCTCCGGATGCGCCCGCGAAGAGCATGACCCAGGTTCAAGGCACGGGTTCTGCCACCACGGTCAACTAGACTACAGCCCGATTTGCCGTGAGGGCTGGCCAGCCCGGTATATACTTGAAAACCGCTGAAAGAGGGGCTCTCTACCAGGCTCCCATTCGATCCTTTGCCGTACTTTGCGAAGTGTTGCCTGCCTTTTGGAGGAGGTATTTCATGTCCAGCACAAAACCCCTCATGGTTGCAGTGACAGTTTTTACTCTCGCCTGCGGATTTCTACCCCGGGCGGCGTCTGCTCAAGCGACTAGCAAACTCCAAGTGCTCTATGCTTTTCACGGAAAGGACGGGCAATCCCCCTCGGGTGGTGTGATCTTCGACGCGGAGGGGAACCTGTATGGGACGACCGCGCTAGGTGGCGACGAAGTTTCCTGTAGCGTAAACGGTTGTGGCACGGTGTTCGAGTTGACGCCCGGCGCTAACGGCAAGTGGACCGAGAAGGTGCTACACGCCTTCCACGAGACGGACGGATCGGATCCCAGCGGAGGAGTGATTTTCGACAGTACCGGTAACCTATACGGAACGACATCTGAACTAGGCTATTTCGGGGACGGTAACGTGTTTAAGTTGACGCCGGCGTCGAATGGAAAATGGCGCGAGACAGTGCTGCATATTTTTGACGGCACGGACGGCGTATATCCCTTCGCGGGTGTCGTCTTCGACGCGAAAGGAAACTTATACGGCACGACCGACCTCGGCGGGAGCTACACGAAGTGCAGGCTAAACGGCTGCGGCACCGTGTTCAAGCTGGCGCCTCGCGGCGGGGTCGAATGGTCCGACGAGACCATCCATGCCTTTGAGCGTAGGGACGGCGAACACCTCGCCACCGGAGTCATCTTCGGCACGGACGGGAACTTGTACGGCACGGCGGGTGGTGGTCCAAGGAGGGGGGGCGTCGTGTTCAAACTAACGCCCGGCGCGAAAGGTAAATGGACCGAGACCCTGTTGTACTCCTTCGGCGGCGTGGATGTAGTTTATGATCCAGTCGCCGTTATCTTTGACCGGGAAGGAAACTTGTACGGCACGGCCTTCCAGAGCAGTTCGAGCAACTGCGGCTCCGCTGGTTGCGGCGGTGTTTTTGAACTGATGCCCGGCGCGGACGGCAAGTGGACTGAGAAGGTTCTGTATACATTTCATGGAAGCGATGGGGAAACCCCCGATGCCGCCCTGACATTCGACAAAGCAGGAAACCTGTACGGCACGACCTTTCTCGGTGGAGACTCGAACCAAGGTGTGATCTTCAAGTTGACACCCCATGCGAACGGAAAATGGACCGAGACAGTTCTGCACAGCTTCAACGGTAACGATGGGGCCGAACCGTCTAGCGCATTGATTTTCGATACTGCGGGATATCTTTACGGCACGACGTATTCTGGAGGTAATTTTAGCGAATGTAACAATAAAGACGGCTGTGGTGTGGTCTTTAAGTTCACCCCCTGATGTGGAGTCTTGAACCTCCGGTTCGGCTGATTCTTGCGGCTCTCGACTTCGCTGTGCGCTTGGTCTATCTTCACTGATTGCCATCAAATCCAGAGATTCCAGTGACCACTCCGCCGAACCCGCAGGCCGCTGCCGTTGTCATCCTTACTGACTTAGTCAAACAGTTTGGACGATTCGCTGCGCTTCGTGGCGTTAGTGCGGAGTTTGCTCCCGGCCAGTTCTACGCGATTCTCGGTGATAACGGGGCAGGGAAGACCACGCTCTTGCGCGCCTTGGCTGGGTTGATTCCGCCGACGCGTGGCAGCATTTCGATGTTGGGAACAACCGAACTCCGTTCCGTCTCCGGGCAGATGGGATACATGGCTCATCCTTCTTTGCTTTACGACGAGATGAGTGGGATGGAGAACCTGCGTTACTTCGCACGGCTTTACGATGTCAACAATGCGCACCAGCGCTGTGCCGATGTGATCCGGGCGGTGAAACTCGATCCATCGCTTACGCGGCCCGTGGGCCAATATTCGCAAGGCATGCGGCAACGGATGTCGCTGGCTCGCGCTCTGCTGAACGACCCTAAAATCCTTCTACTCGATGAGCCTTTCTCCAACGTGGATGCGCGATCTGCGCGAGAGATGGTGAGCTTACTCGCTGCCTTGCGCGATTCTGGCAAGACGATTTTTGTGGTCACGCACCAAGCCGCTCTCCTCGAAGGCGCTGCCGATGAATTCGTTTGGATGGAAGCCGGACAAATCGTCAGCCTTACTCCCGACCTGCGTCCCGTGGAGACAAGACTGGAGGCGCGATGAGCACCGTCGCCAGCCTCACCCGGGCGACATTGGCCAAAGATCTTCGCCTGGAGTGGCGATCGAAAGACGCCATCAACTCCATGTTGTTTTTCTCTTTGCTGGTGGTGGTGATCTTCAGTTTCTCTTTCGATCCGACGGCGGAAGAGTCGCGGCAGATTGCCGGCGGGCTGGTGTGGGTGGCGTTTCTGTTTGCCGCCGTGGTCGCCTTGAACCAGACCTGGGCGCGGGAGATACGCAATCAGGTGCTGGACGCGTACCGGGTTTCTCCCGCTCCTCCGAATGCTCTGTTTTTGGCGAAGGCACTGGGAAATTTCATCTTCGTAACTGTGTTGCAGGCGCTGATGACGCCGCTCTTCATCGTCTTTTACAATCTGCGCGCGCTTGGGCCCGCTTACCAGTTGCCCATCGTCGCGGCCCTGGGCACTTGGGCGCTGGTGGTGAATGGAACATTTTTCGCGGCCATGTCTTTGCGCACGCGCAGCCGCGAGATCATGCTTCCTCTGTTGCTATTCCCGATCTCGATTCCGGCATTGCTCGCCATGGTCGAAGCCACGGGCGCGATCCTCACCGGAGAATTTTCCGCCAAGTTCTGGATCGTCTTGCTTGCTGCCTACGATCTGGTGTTTACTATCGCTAGCCTCTTCTTATTTGGATTCGTATTGCAGGCGGAATGAAGCGAGTCTTTCCCATCCTTGCGGTGCTCACGGCTGCTTTGCTCAGCTATGCCCTGTATGAGGCGCTGGTCGCCGCGCCAACAGAGCAGACTATGGGCGACGTGCAGCGCATTTTCTACTACCATGTGCCTTCGGCGTGGACAGCTTTCATTTTGTTTTTCGTCAATTTCTTTGCTTCGATTGCGTACCTAGTCTGGCGTGCCAATAAGGCGGATATCGTTGCCCTGGTGACAGCGGAAGTGGGAGTAATCTTCTGTACCGTGGTTCTCGTGACTGGGCCGATCTGGGCGCGTCCGGTGTGGGGGATTTGGTGGACGTGGGATTTGCGCCTGACTCTGACTCTCGTGCTGTGGCTGATTTACGTCAGCTACCTGGTTCTGCGCAGATTCTCCAGTAGCGGGCAGACACCGTTGTTGGCGGCGGTGTTAGCCGTGTTTGGCGCGCTCGACGTTCCTCTCGTTTATTTTTCTATCTGGTTTTTCCGTACACAGCATCCGCAGCCGGTGGTTGGCGGAGGCGGCTCCATTGATCCGCGCATGTTGCACGTGCTGCTGATCAATTGGCTTGCCTTCTCGTGCTTCGCCGCTCTGGTGTGCTGGTCGCGCTACCGGTTGGAAGTGATCAAGCGGGAAGTGGATGAAACTTTGGCGCTAGAAGCTTTGCTCGAACCTCGGAGTGCACAAACTAAAACCTCAAGATATGGGAGTGGCGGATGAACTATCTTTACGCAGCATATGTCGCCACATGGGCCATCCATATCGGATATCTGGGCACGCTGGTGCGGCGGTATTCCCGGCTGCGAAACGAGATCGCGGAACTCAAGACGCGAATCGAAGAAAAATAGTACGGCGATGGGACCTTATTGGACGACCAGTGTGACCACCGTCGTCCGCGTCGCGCTGCCTGACACCGCGTTCACCGTTACCGGATACGTTCCCGCCGGAGTGCCGGTCGTGGTGGTGGTGGTCGTCGATGAACCGCAGCCTGCCTGGAAAATAACAAGCGCGAAGAACCCGCCCATGAGCACTGCCAACAGCAATCGCCTTCGGCGTGAACGTTTGCCGCCAATTCCCACGCCGAACAGCGCCAGCCCCGAAACCGGTAACAAAGCAGCGTAAAACGGAGCCCTCGGGCCTCCGCCACGCCGCAGATCGGTCGTGGTAGTGACGCGTTGCGTAGTGTTGATGATCAGCTGCGAACTTGCCGGGCCGCTATTCAGATTCGGAATGGGGTTGTTGTTACCCGGCAAGCAAGTTGCGCCGACGGGCAGCCCGCTGCCACAGGAAATTGAAACGCTATTGGGAAATCCGCTGTTTGAGCTGGGCGTAATCGTTGCGGTGAAAGTCGCGGGCACGCCCGCCGGAACCGTAGCCGTGGCCGGCGCCACCACGAGGGTGAAGTCATTGACGGTGACGCTGGTGCTGGCAGTGGCCAACATCGCCTGCCCGACGAAGGCCGAACCGCTGTTCCCTAAAATTATCGTACCGCCCGGCAAGGTAGGAGCAACCGGCGTCAGAACCACCGTGACAGTTGCGGTCGCGGCGGCGTTCAGCGTACCGATATTGCACAAAACAGTTTGATTGGCCGGAGAGCCGCAAGTACCAGGGCTCGAGGTCGCAGAAACGAAGGTCGAGCCTGACGCTGGTAAGTAGTCGATGAAATACACGCCGTTGGTAAACTCTCCGTTGTTCGTAATCGTGTAGGCGAAGCTGACTTGGCTGCCTACTCCGACCACCAGGGGAATGGCGGTTGGCGGCGGCATGGTCAAGTTCAGGAGAGGCCCAAGCTTGGTTACAAATGCATCAGTCGGCCCGTTCAGAGCGCCTTCAAAAGGATTCCTGAGGGGGAACCCGGTGGCCGAAGACGTTTCTCCGGTTAGGTAGGTGGAACCTTGTTGGTCCAGCGCAACGCCGGTACCGAAATCGGCCCCGTTTCCTCCGAAGTCGCTCGATGAACTTGTCGAGGCGCAAGTAGGAGTGATGATCGGACTGCAATTCGCCAGCGTGTCGATGCGGGCAAAGTACGCGTTACTGAGAACTTTCCCCGGGGGAGGCGGCGGCAGAAGACTTCCGATCAAGGGAAAGTTTGCAGAGTTCGTCCAGCCGACAATCTGCGCCCCCTGACTGTTGTCTATGGTGACCGCGTTGGCGACGTCCGTGCCCGAACCGCCAAGATAGGTAAAGTAATCCAGAGGAAGCGGAGTGGTGCAGGTCGAGAGCGTGCAGAGTATTCCAAACTTGGCGAGGAAGGCGTCCGTTCCGCCACCGTTTGAGCCCTGCAATGCCACAGTTCCGGTGGCCGCGCCGTTGAAATCCGTAGACGTAGTCGAACCGACGACGTATGCATTGGGGGTAGAATCGACGGCGACCCCGTAACCCACATCGTCGCCCGAACCGCCCATATAAGTCGAATACAGCAGCTGCGTTCCCGTCACCCCCGCCGGATTGATCTTGGTCAGAAAAGCGTCCAGCCCGCCCTTGTTCGTGACTTGATACGCATTGAGCAAGGGCATGTCGATGAAATTCGTTCCCCCGGTAATGTACGCATTCGAGGTGCTGTCGACTGCGACGCCACCACCCACGGTGACGCCATTACTGGGATTGCTTCCGCCAATGTACGTCGAATAGGGTACGCTCCCGGATCCGGCGGTGTTCGGATCCACCTTGGTAAAGAAGAATTGATTCGTCGCCTTGGGCGCGGTTTGAATGGCTCCGAGCGTGGACGG
>Ga0210401_10007034_pt1 | contig 11346 bp, 9 predicted proteins | sample IncBWH32MmetaG_FD_150866 | JGI IMG/M metagenome (GOLD analysis project Ga0210401, IMG submission 150866) | Forest soil microbial communities from Barre Woods Harvard Forest LTER site, Petersham, Massachusetts, United States - Inc-BW-H-32-M | ecosystem: Environmental > Terrestrial > Soil >... | reverse complement strand
GCGCACCCCACCTACTTCGAATGCGTCACCGCGATGGCTTTTCTAATTTTTGCCGAGCAGCGCGTCGACTTCACCATCTACGAAGTGGGCCTGGGCGGCCGGCTAGACTCAACGAACATCGTGACGCCCGACGTCGCCATCATCACGACTATCGACTTCGACCATGAGAACTTTCTCGGCCATTCCATTGCGGAAATTGCGGCAGAAAAAGCCGGCATCATCAAACCTGGCGTGACAGTTGTGAGCTCGGTTACGCGTCCTGAAGCGCGCGCGCTGATCGCTCAAAAATGCGTGGAGATGCGGGCACAGCTGCGGGAAATCGACGAGGAGTGGCGCCTGGAAGAAATGCCGTCGTCCGAAGGCTTCCATCGCGCCTCCGCCACATCGAAAGATTCACCCGTGGAACTCATCGTCGCTCCGGCGCTTCCGGGCCGCTTCCAACTTCGAAATGCTCTGGCCGCCGCCATCTCCGCTCGCATTCTTTCAGAGAGCGGCAAATTCCATATCGAAGATCAAGACATCGAACGCGGTATCGCAAATGTGCGATGGCCAGGCCGCATGGAACGCCTCTCCGAGAATCCCGCCATCTATCTGGACGGCGCTCACAACCCCTCCGGCGCCCGCGAACTCCTCGAATTCTGGCAGCGCGATCTTGCCGGCCGTCGAATCATTCTCATCTACGGAGCAATGCGCGATAAAGCAGTAGACGAAATCGCGGGCATCCTATTTCCTCACGCCCACGAGGTGATTCTCACCGAACCCGGACAACCGCGTGCAATTTCAGTCCCACTGCTATCTGAAATGACAGCGCATCTGGCATCGCACCGTCCAACTATTATTCGAGACCCATTCCAGGCCTTAGATCACGCCCTCGAATTAGCACGCGAAAACGACGCCGTTTTCGTTACAGGTTCTCTCTACTTAGTCGGCGACCTGCGAGCCCACTGGCGCAATCGAAAGCTTGCGAGCCCCCTACGCTCCTGAACATCGATAAGTCAGGGGCAAGACAAAGGTAAGACAAGCCATTCAGCAATTCATATACGTAATTCAATTTCCCGTAATGTGTGCGGAACCCCGCATTTTGACTCGGAACCGCACATAGTCCGAAACTGAAATCGGTCTTTATACGTCCCAAGCACGGGACGAATTTTTCTCAGGTTCGGACGGAACTAAACTTTTTGCGCAGGGAATTACAAATGTGCGGAAACAATTAACGTCTTTTGTTCGTTTATTTAAGTGGGGCTTGGTACCCAATCTGCACGAACTAGCGTCTAAGCGGTATAGCTGGAGGGCCTAATGACACGTGACGAGAGGCGAAGCAAACTGGAATCTTTCGGCCACGCGCCAGTACTACTTGCCGGCGCGCTGCGGCAATTTCCGAAGAAAATGTGGCTTTATAAGCCATCAGCCGAAAAGTGGAGCATTCACGAGACGATTCTGCATCTCGCCGATAGCGAGGCCAGCGGGTATGTCCGCTGCCGCCGCTTTATTGCGGAGCCGGGAAGCCCGGTGCTGCAATTTGATGCAGCCCGCTGGGCCGGAACGCTTGGTTACTTTCACCAGAGCACGCGCGAGGCGCTCGAAATCATTCGCCGCCTGCGCAAAATGACATATCAGTTGCTTGCCTCGTTGCCTGATCCGATCTGGTCGAATGCCGTCGAGCGACCCGACGACGGTCTGCTCCGCCTAGAGGATTGGGTGGATATTCAGGAGCGCCACATCCCGCACCACATCGAGGAAATGAGGCAGAATTACGAGCTCTGGCTGAAAGCAAATCCGCCCAGAAAGCCAGCAACTCCCTCAGGAAGATCGACTGGAGTGGCGTCTCAGCGAATGATTTCTCTCTCCGCGGGGCTCTAAGCCGGCTGCGGCCTCCCGTCCACGTGGGCGGGAGCAGTGCCCGGCGACACCTGCAGGATTGACCTGCAAGCCTGCCCACAGTGTCGCTGCTTCATGCATCCAAGTTGCTGGTCTGCAATACTGATGGTAGGATTGCTGCTTGATGGCATCTGATACGTCTCCCAAGCCGCGTGTCGGAATCCCGTACCGCACACGAAACGAAGAACTTAAGGGCGAACGCGGCAAGTATGACAAGTACCGCGAAGCCGTCCTCCGAGCGGGAGGCGAACCCGTGGAAATCTCTCTCGGGCTCTCAGCCGACGAGCTAGGCCGTTTGGCTGGCTCACTCGATGCGGTAGTTCTGACCGGTAGCCCCGCCGACGTCAATCCATCGCTCTACGGCGCGCCTCGAAATCCCGCTTCTGCCGAAGCCGACCCGGACCGTGAACGCACCGATTTTGCGCTCTTGGAACATGCCTTTGCGGAGCACAAACCCGTCCTCGCAATCTGCTACGGTGTCCAGAGCATGAACGTTTTTCTGGGCGGGACACTGATCCAGGATATTCCCAGCGAGCTTCACACGCCGATCCAGCACCCCTGGTCCAACCGCGACAAAGGGGCCCCGGAACCTTTCCATGCGGCAAAAATTGAATCCGGTTCGCGTCTCCGCGAATTGGCCGGCGCCGACGAAGTCGGCATCAACAGCTCCCATCATCAGTCCGTCCTCGATCCCGGCCGCAGCCTTCGCATTGCTGCACGGGCTCCGGACGGAGTGGTCGAAGCCGTCGAATGGACGGGAGACTCAAATTGGGTCACTGGCGTTCAATGGCATCCGGAGCGGATGGCCGAGAGGGATGTGCTCTCGCAGCGTTTGTTTGGCGCCTTGATCGAGGTAGCGCGTAAAGCGGCGGTGAAGCAAGCATGAATGCGGGTTTAGGCTAGCCGACCACGATTGCATCGCGCGAAGCGGTTTGGCATCCGCACATCTGCCTGACTCTTTCATTTTTCGAATTTTCACCTTGGGGGATACATGATTTCGCTGGCAGGCAAAGCGGCTCTCATAACCGGCGGCTCGCGGGGCATCGGGGCGGCTACGGTACGGCTTTTCGCGCAGGCGGGGGCCGATGTGGTATTCAATTACCACCGTAGCCGCGAAGCCGCTACGCAGCTTGAACAGGACGCGCGCAAAAACGGCACACGAATCGAATCACTGAAAGCCGACCTCAGCAAAATGGCCGACGCCAAAAAACTGGTGGAATTCACACGAGAGCGGCTTGGGCGAATCGACGTCCTTGTCGCCAACGCCGGTATCTGGAATGAAACCGATGCTCCCATTGAGAAGCTTACCGAGCGCGAGTGGGACGAAATGATGCGCGTGAACGTGAAGAGCGTCTACTCCGTGATTCACTTTTCCGTGCCGCACATGATCACGCAGCGCGGAGGCCGCATCATCGCTATAAGCTCCACGGCGGGCCAGCGCGGCGAATCTTTTCACACTCACTACGGCGCATCGAAAGGCGCGATCATCAGTTTCGTGAAAGGTCTGGCCACGGAGCTCGCACGCCACAATATCCTCGTCAACTGCGTAGCGCCCGGCTGGGTGGATACGGATATGTCCGCATCGGTGCTGCGCAACAAAGCCGGCCTGAAGCAGGCCGCCGCGGCAATTGCGCTGAAGCGGCCTGGCACAGCGGAAGAAATCGCAGGCCCTATCCTGTTCGCGGCTTCTGACCTGGCAACCTTCGTGACTGGCGAAGTAATCAACGTAAATGGAGGCGCTGTTCTGTGCGGATAATTTTGCGCATTCTTCTTCTGTCCCTTTTATTGACCGGTGCGTGGCTAGAGTTCTCACCGTGCGCCTTCGCTCAAAATCCTCAGGACATGATGCCGGAGGAAAGCGCCGCCAAAGCAAAAGAGATCCTGCAGCAGGCGATTCAAGCTTTGGGCGGCACGGCATATCTCAATCTTCGAGACGCTACGTGCGAAGGCCGCCTCAGCCAGTTTGGCCATGCCGGTGAGCTCAATGGCTTCGAGAAATTCGTCGATTACACCATTCCTCCTTTCAAGGATCGGACTGAAAATCTTCCCAAACGCAACATCATCTCGGTGATGAATGCCGACAAAGGCTGGACGCTCGATCGAGGTGGCGTTTCCGATGCGTCGGGCGCCGACGTGGCCCATTTCGAGGAAGACATCAAAAAGGATATCGACTACATCCTCCGCACCCGGATCAAGGAACCCAACATGGTTTTCCGCTATGCCGGCCCGGATATCGTGGATTTGAAACAGGTGGACTGGGTGGAAATCGTCGATAGCGACAATCGGACGATCCGAATCGCGATTTCGCAGTCCACTCACCTTCCGGTTCGAAAAATCGTGGATACCCGCGATGCAAACACCCGCATGAAAACCGATGAGGTGGAATACTACTCGAATTATCACCCCCTCAACGGCGTTCAGACGCCTTTCCAGATCACCCGCGAGCGCAACCACATCAAGATTTATCAGGTCTTCTTCGACAAGTGCGAGTACAACACTAACCTTTCCGATTCACTTTTCACCAAACAATCGCTCGACGAGCGCTGGGAGAAGGTCGGGAAGAGCGCGCGCAAGAAAGCTGAGAAAGACGCCAAGAATAACTGACGCGTAGTCGTGCGCTAATCCTCTGGTGGTCAGTTTCCGGTAACCGCGTTAACTAAGCATCAGGCGATTAGGTTGTGATAATCCCCTGTTTAGAAAATCTATCTGTAAATACCCTAATTTCCGACTAGCGCGTTTATGACGTCCACCGAGTAATGGTAAATTCGTCTGATATGTTTCTTGAAAGGGTTTGGATTTCAGTCCTCGCTACGTGCGCCCTTGCTGCAATCACCTGGGGTCAGACTCCAACACTGCCCAAAATAGAACCTAAGTTGTTGCAGGCCGATCTTCAGATTGCCCGAAAGGCGCTAGAGGAAGGCCATTCAGGTATCTACCGCTATACGCCCAAGCCTGAGTTGGACCGGGCCTTTGACTCCGCGAATAAGAAGTTGACTCAGCCTATGGATGCACTCGAGTTTCTAAGAGTTTTGGCACCGGTGGCGGCGGAGATAAAGTGCGGTCACACGTCCGTTCGCCCACCCAAACAAATATCGGAAAGCATGGATCAGACGATTGCTTTGTTTCCGTTTGGTATAGCCATTGCGGATGGCAAGGTCTACGTAACGAGAGAGTACGAACCAAACGAACAGAAATTGGCTGGGCTGGAAATCCGCAAGATCAACGGTGTGGAAATAGCCAGCATTCTCGCAACCATGCTGGCTGCAACTCCGGGGGACGCCGATTCACAGACCGTTCGTCCCTGGCGGGTGGCTGATGATTTCAATCTGGACCTATACGATCTGGCGGGAATTAAATCTCCGTTCACAGTGGAGTTCCTCGATAGCAAGACAGGGAAAAACAGAATGCTGCAGTTTAGCGGCGCCCCCTATCCGGATCTCCAGAAAATTGCAGAGAAACGCTACCCGCAGGATGCAGAACCCAAAGATAGCGCCGGCCTGAAGTTCATGGACGAAAACAAGGTTGCCATACTGACCATACATGCATTTATCGGCACAGCAGAAGGAAAGGAATTAAGCGACTATTTCGATGAGGCGTTTCGGCGGATTCACGAACACAAATCTGCAAGCTTGATCATTGACTTGCGCAACAGCGGGGGTGGCAGAGACTTTTTGGGCAAGAAACTGCTTTCCTTCCTGATCGGTCAACCCTTCTTCTACTATGACGATTTGGTGTACAACGGACTTGAATTTGATTTCTTTCGCTACGCCGACGGTGCCAAGCCGATACCCGCTGACATGGTAGAAAAACGTGCAGATGGCAAGTTCCACGATATTAAGCACCCCAATCTTGGTATCCAGCAACCGTCGCAACCCAATTTTTCGGGCCAAGTGGTCGTGCTCATGAATGGAGGAAGTTTCTCAACCACCTGCGAATTCCTGTCCAATTTACATGATCGCAAAAGAGCCATCTTCGTGGGCGAAGAGGCGGGAGGCGGATATTTTGGCAATACCTCAGGGCCCACCGTCCGTGTGACCCTGCCAAATACCCAAGTACGCGTAATTATTCCTCTCCGGACCTACTACCTGGCGGTAAAGGATGGGATACCCAACAGGAGCATTCTCCCTGACTACGAGGTCAAACAGTCCATCAACGATATTCTGTCGGACAATGACACCGTAATGTTCCGAGCCATCGAACTAGTACGCAAATAGAGAAGTAACGAAGCGGTTGAAAACTAACGTGCTCACCTCCCGGTAAGTCGCTTAGTCGGAAACTAGCCTTTCAGATGCGCTGGAAAGGCTTGGCCCCGGACAGATGTTGAGAAATCCGCTTATCACCAGCCATCCAGCCGACTAGGTCCTTGACTGCGCCGCAGAAAGCGCCACCCGTTTCCTGTGGGGTCATACACACTACCTTTGAACAGAAGTTTTATATTAGATGGGTGTTGCGTCGACCTGTTGAGACCACCGCGTTAACCAGGCACCAGGCGATTAGTTGGTGATAATCCCTGTTCCAACATCTATCTAGAAACCGCTAGCTTCCGACTACCGCCGGGCTTGACGCGCATGAACACTGAAACAAGAAGGGCGTCCCAATATCTTGGGACGCCCGTGGCTGGGTTTGTGGGTCGTTGCGCCTAGAACTGGCGGGTGGCTTGGTCCGCTTCGTTTGCCAGATCGAAGAGGAGGTTGAAAAACTGCTTCGGTTGGCCGATGAAGAGCCCGTCATCCACAAAACTCTGAAAAGAGGCCACTGCGCCGCCGAGCGCGGTGGAAGTGGGGCGAACGATGGCGACGGGACCCAAGCCTGGGTCGATGAAATGGGTTGGCTCGGGCATGATCAGGTTGGCCTGCAATGTGTCGCCGTTAAGCGACTCGGGATTCGTCTCGCCCTGGGCTGCAGACAGAGTGGAGAACGTTACGGTTGCGCCAGTACCTCCCGGTCCGCTGTCCGTGTCGGAAATCGGAAGAGCATTCCCGGCCTTGTCTTGCCAGGTTTGAAAATGCATGGTCTCGCTCGGTCCGATGCTGAGCAAGATTCGCAAGACCTCGAGGTTCGTCACCTTCTGCGCGAGCGTGGGATAAAGGCTGCTGCCGCCCTGTTCGATGAATGCAAAGTGGAATCCAGCGGTGAAGGCAATTGCTTGGAGGTGAGCAGTGATGCTTTGAGGATTGTTGTTGGGGTCAGCGCTCACGGTACTGCCCTTCGTGTCGGCGTTGGACCTGGGAATCGCCGTGTGCTGCTTCACGTTCAAGCTCGGGACGGCTTGCGCGAACGGCGCATTCGGATCGAAATCGGGGTTTGTAATGCTGCGATAGCGTGACCAGAAGCTAGTGTCGACAGTGAGCTGCGTGAGGTTCGTGAGCCGACCGATTTGCCTCGCGCCATCCGCTTTGCTGCTCGGCAGATTTCCGAAACGAGGACGCAGATCGATTGTCTTGGCGCCTTTTGAAGCCAAGTAGTTGTTGAGGAATCGGTGGTGGCTGATTTCGTCATCGGTGTTGTCGTGGATGTACTGGGCCATGTCGCCATCGAGAATCTGAAGAGCGGCGGTATAAAGCGAATTCCCACCGTTGAGCCCTGAAACTTCGTTGTCCTGCGTGCCGCCAAGTTCGGAATACTGCAGCCAGAGATCCTCTTCGATTTGTTCGAGAGCGCTAAGGAACGTGAGAATGGCGATGTCACCTTTGGTAATGGGGGCCCGATTGTCCTGTTCGTCGTTGTCACGAGCGAACGCTGACAATTTACCTGGCAGCAATCCCGCGCCGACGGTGGCCGCACCCGCGGCAATCATTCCATTCTTCAGAAATTTCCGGCGATTCGACTTACGATTGAACACACTTGTAGCGTCGTTCATTTGTCAGTCTCCTTTTTGGGCAAATCTCGGCGGCGTGCGCTTAGAACAACTTGTTCGAAGCACACACGTCCGTTAAGGGTTTGTTTTTGTCCGCCCCGGATCTAGTTGGTGGAGGCTCGGCGGCCCGAAATAAATTAGAGCTAGGTTGCCCCTGACAAAAGAGCCGCCGGCATCCGTAGATTTTGTAACACTGGGCGATTCGATGCAAAGAGCAGCTTCACCGTTGCCGAAAAAAAATGAAGAGCCTAAATTTATTACGCTGAGGCAAAACCCGCTCTCGAAGTAGGCAAAATCGAGGCCTCAAATCTACAAATGTTCTCTGAGAAAACGCAGCTTGTTCCCGCATTCGGACCCAAACCAAATATAAGATTCAAATGGACTACTGACAGGGTGGTTACTGGACTATGACTTTTCCCCTCATCTTCGGATGGATCGAACAGTGGTACTCGTACGCTCCAGGCTCGTCAAACTTGAACGAGAATTTGTCGTCTGTGCAGAGCACCTTCGATTTGAAAGTTTTGTCGGTGCTTGCGACCGCGTGCTGACGTCGTCCCGATTCACCCACGTTACTGTCGCTCCCGGCGCCACCGTGATGTCTTGCGGCATGAAGCTGAAGAAATCGATCAGGACTTCGATCTCCTGCGGTCTCATCTGCCACTGCCCCTGGTCGTTCTCAACATTCTTGATTTCCTTGCCGATACTCTTGAGGTCTCTTTTACTCATTCCTCCGTTCAGAACCAGGCCGGTTCGAACTGGCTAGCCTGTAACAGTCTCTGTTTCTTGAATCCTATCGCGCCCGCCATTGGACGGGCTCTTATCCTTGCCAGACCACCGAGTCACCTGTTTTATTCCAAGATCATTCGCTTTTTTTGTGTCTTCGCCCGCATGCCACAAAAGAGCCTGAAGGAAGCCAAAGCGGAGTACGCGAGGCTGCCATAAGATTGGAATTGACGCCGAACATGGCCGCATCCCGATAGATGTTGAGGAATCCTCTTATCACCAGCTATTTCTCCGACTTGGCCCTCGATAACTCTTGGTAGTCGCGTTGTCGGAAACTGATTCGCTACCTCAAATCCTGACCAGTTCGCCGAATCGCGTTTCGCGGGGTATAATCGCCTGATGCACAGGAAGCGAAAATCTCCGCAGATACACAGCACGACGGTGCTTTGCGTGCGCCGCGACAGCAAAGTGGTTCTTGCCGCTGACGGCCAGGTCACGCTTGGCGAAGGGGTCATCAAGCACAACGCCAAAAAGACGCGCCGCCTTTACAACGACAAAATCCTCGCGGGTTTTGCCGGCAGCACGGCCGACGCGCTTTCGCTCTTCCAGCGCTTCGAAAATAAATTGCAGGAGTTTCATGGGAACCTGTCGCGCGCGGCCGTGGAGCTGGCCAAGGATTGGCGCACCGACCGTTCGTTACGCCATCTTGATGCGCTTTTGGTTGTAGCCGACGCGAAGTCCACATTTCTTCTCTCTGGCAATGGCGACGTAATCGAGCCGGATGACGGTATCACGGCCATTGGCTCCGGAGGCCCCTACGCTCTGGCCGCCGCGCGAGCCCTGCTGAAATTCACGAAAATGAATTCGAAAGATATCGCCCAGGAAGCTATGCGCATCGCCAGCGAAATTTGCATCTTCACCAACGCGCAATTCAGCATCGAAGAACTATGACCGGTAAATCGGAGAAAGATATGGTGATCTACTTGGCCGGAGAATCGCAGACTTCGGAGCCGGAACCGCTTCCATCGTTCGACGAGCTCACGCCGCGCGAAATCGTCGTTGAGCTCGATAAATATATCGTCGGCCAGAATGCGGCTAAGAAAGCGGTAGCCATCGCGCTCCGCAATCGCGTTCGCCGGCAGAAGCTGACTCCGGAACTTGCCGAAGACATCCTCCCCAAAAATATTCTGATGATCGGGCCCACGGGTGTGGGCAAGACGGAAATTGCGCGCCGCCTCGCCCGCCTGGCCGGCTGCCCTTTCGTCAAAGTGGAAGCTTCGAAATACACGGAAGTGGGCTACGTCGGCCGGGATGTTGAATCCATGGTGCGCGACCTCGTCGAAACCTCGATCGACATGGTGCGCGAAGAGAAACTCGACGAAGTAGCCGAGCGTGCCGAGCAGTCCGCTGAAGAGCGCCTGCTCGATCTTCTCCTGCCTGCTTCGCCCGTCCCAGCGGACGCGAGTCCCGCTTCCGAATCGCAGCGCCGCGAGCAAGTGCAGCGCACTCGCGAGAAGCTTCGCGTACAGTTGCGCGAAGGCAAGCTTGATCAGCGCATGGTGGAGGTGGAAGTTCGCGAACGGTCCATGCCTTCCTTCGAGATCATCACCAATCAGGGCGTCGAGGAGATGGACGTCAACGTGAAGGACATGCTATCCGGCATGTTCGGCCAGCAAAAGAAGAAGCGGAAGATGACGGTGGCAGAGGCGTTCGATTATCTGATTCAGGAAGAAGAGAACCGACTGATTGATATGGATCAGGTCACTCGCATGGCTGTCGATCGCGTGGAGCAGATGGGAATTCTCTTCATCGATGAAATTGACAAAATCGCAGGCCGCGAATCTGGTCATGGCCCGGACGTTTCACGCGAGGGCGTTCAGCGCGACATTCTTCCCATCGTCGAAGGCACCACGGTGAACACGCGATACGGCATGGTGCGCACGGACCATATTCTTTTTATCGCCGCCGGCGCTTTCCACACCACGAAGCCGTCCGACCTTATTCCAGAATTGCAGGGCCGCTTTCCGATCCGCGTCGAACTCAGCTCGCTTTCCGAAGCCGACTTCATCCGAATTCTTACTGAGCCAAAGAACGCGCTGATCAAGCAATATGTGGCGCTTCTCGATACGGAAGGGTTCAAGCTTGCGTTCACGGAGGACGCGATCGCATCGATCGCCGGTTTTGCCGCCAAAGTGAACGAGCACACCGAAAATATCGGCGCTCGGCGCCTGCACACGATTCTCGAAAAAGTGCTCGAAGAAATTTCCTTCGAGGCTCCTGAGATGAAAAAGAAATCTTTCAAGCTCGACGCTGCCTACGTCCAAAAGCAGCTCGCGAACATCGTGAAAGACCAGGATCTGAGCCGTTACATTCTCTAGAAATCGGAAAATGGAAATCCGAAAAGGGGACTTCGCGCCCTGCCCCGCCGCTCACTCTTACGCCCCCCGCCTCCCGATTTTCTATTTTCTCTTTTCCATTTTCATTCTCTACGGCTGCGCGGCTCCCGGTGAACCCCTCGAGCGAAAGCCGCCAACTCCAGATCCGGTAACCGACCTTAACGCGTCTCAGTCCGGCAACAACGTGATTCTCACTTTCACACTTCCGCGTGATTCCGTCGAAAGGCGCGAAATTCAAAAGCCCATCTCCGTTAATGTGTACCGGAATTTCGAGCCAGTCCCGCCGGCGAATTCATCGGCAGTGGTCGCTCCCGCAAACCCAACTCTGCTGCTCACGATTCCGCCCGCGATGGTGGATCGCTACATGGTCCAGGGGCGGGTTCGATTCGTCGATTCGCTTCGCACGGAAGATTTCTCTGCCGCCGGTAACGAGGCTGTCTACCTCGTGCGCACGTTTGTATCGCCAAAAAAACTTTCTTCCAGCTCCAACGT
>Ga0210401_10007032_pt1 | contig 11350 bp, 7 predicted proteins | sample IncBWH32MmetaG_FD_150866 | JGI IMG/M metagenome (GOLD analysis project Ga0210401, IMG submission 150866) | Forest soil microbial communities from Barre Woods Harvard Forest LTER site, Petersham, Massachusetts, United States - Inc-BW-H-32-M | ecosystem: Environmental > Terrestrial > Soil >... | reverse complement strand
TCACGGCGGGTGGTCCCTGCATCCCCATGCAGAACCGGACATCCATTTGCTGTCTCGAGCTCCGAAGAGCCGTCACAGATGATTGAGTTTGTGTTCTCTGCCAGTCCCGAAACAATTCGTAGTGAGCCTCCGGAGTTTGATCCTTCGCCCAGTCGGCAATCGGCGGGACCTGGCGGCCTGCGCGTTCATGAATCCCGATGTTTTGCTTTTCCATTCTTACGAAAGCTTTTTAGGCAGCCTCCGTGCGGCTGAACTGTTTCCGCAGGCACCCAGTCCTGCTGCCTGCGTTCGACGGCGAGCATGTAAATGACCATCTTCCGCGCTACGGCGAGCGTTGCTCGGTTGGGGTTGCCTTTTTCCAGTTCTCGGGCACGGATCATCGCCAACTCTGGTGACTCTCGTGTCGCAAGCTTCGCTGCCTCGATCAGCACGCGCTGGATATGCTTGTTCCGCTGCTTGGAGATCGGCATCCGCATTATCTTGTCCGCCGAACTCTTCTCATCTCCGCAACAAATTGGACAGCAGCGGCTCAAACGGCTGCCAGTGCCAAGCCGTTTCAGAGGAGAAGATCTGGCTCAACTGTTGATCAAGCAGCAATTGAAGAGTGGGCGGTCGATACGCCCGCAATCTCAAAGATCCTGCGCGAGCGAACAAATCCTCCCGCCGCTCGTCGAGCTTTCTCCCTGCAGATCGGTGCGTCGAGGCACAGTATTGGGGCCTTGCAGTTCTCATTTGCTGAGAAACAAGTAACGGAACAACACATCACCCGCATTCGTATATCCCAACTATGGCCAACGACCTTCGCTTCGCGCTGCGCATGATCCTCGCCCATCGCTGGTTTTCGGCCGCCGTCGTCGTGACCCTGGCGCTTGGCATCGGCGCCAACACCATGGTCTTCACGCTGGTAAATGCCGTACTGCTCCGGCCCCCGGCCGTGCCTGGAGGCGAGCGGCTGGTCGCCATCAGCTACAGCAACCCGTCGCACGGCGACCTCGGCATGCGCTTGTCCTATCCGGACTTCCGCGCTTACCGCGATGGGGCTTCCTCGCTTGAATCGATCCAAACCGGCAGCAGCAATGACGGCGTCCTGAGCGACCGCGGCCATTCGTCTCAGACCTATAACCTAGAAGTCGCCACTCCGGGCATCTTTGCCATGCTGCACATACGTCCCGTGCTGGGCCGCGGTTTCGTGGCCAGCGACGCCGACGCGGCGCCGGTGGTCGTGCTCGGGTACGGCGTCTGGAAGCAACGTTACAGCAGCTCGGCCGGCGTGATCGGTCAGACGGTACGCGTCAATGGAAAGGCCGCCACCATCATCGGCGTCATGCCTGAAGGTTTCAAATTCCCTGTCCACACCGATCTGTGGATGCCCATCGCACCCTCAACCGACCTCGAGAATCGCGACAACCGTGGTTACGAAACCTGGGCCATGCTCAAGCCGGGCGTACACCTCGCGCAGGCATCCTCCGAGTTGAAGAGCATTGCCGGACGCCTCGCCACGCAATATCCCCAAACCAACAAAGACCTCAAGCTGAACGTGGAAACCTTCAACCAGCGTTACAACGGCGGACCGATCCGCGTGCTCTTCCTGCTCATGCTCGCCTCCGTCGGCTTTGTGCTGCTCATCGCCTGCGCGGACGTGGCGAACATGATGCTCAGCCGCGCCCTTGTCCGTCAGCGCGAGATGTCGATTCGCGCCGCCCTCGGCGCCTCACGGTGGCGCGTCATCCGCCAGTTGCTCATTGAAAGCGTTCTTCTGAGCATCGTCGGCGGCATCTTCGGCCTGGGCCTGGCCGCGCTCGGCGTGCACGGCTTCGATCTGGGCACACAGGACGTGGGCAAGCCCTATTGGATCGATTTCCGGATGGACTACTCCGTCTTCGGCTATTTCGCCGTTCTCTGCGTCGCGAGCGGCGTGCTCTTTGGCATCGTGCCGGCTCTGCGCTCGTCCAAATTCGATCTGAATGAAGTCCTCAAGGAAGGCGCACGCAGCGTCGGCAGGCATCGCGGGGGCCGCTTGTCTGCCGTCCTCGTCGTGCTGCAGCTCGCGCTGACGCTGGTCCTGCTTACCGGTGCCGGGGTCTTCGTCCATCAGATTCTGCAGGCCCTCGCCGCCAACCGGTTCCTGCCCGGAGACAAGCTCCTGACCGCGCGCCTGGACTTGCCCCATGACCGCTACAAGGACACGGCTGCGCGGCAGCGCTTCTACGATCAGCTTCTACCCCGGCTGCAGACGCTCCCCGGCGTCTCTCACGCAGCCATCGTCTCCAACCTTCCCGGCCTCGGTGCTGCCCATCGCGACATCGAGATCGAACATGCGTTCATCAGTCCCGGATCGGCCCGTCCCCAAGCCTCCAACATCGTCCAGTCTCCCGGCTATCTCGACGTCATCCATCTGCCCCTCCTGCTAGGTCGCGACTTCAATGCATCCGACGGCACCGCGGGGCATAAGGCAGCGATCGTTACGCTGCAGTGCGCCCGCCACTTCTGGCCGGGCCAAACGGCCATCGGCAGGCGTTTCCGTTTCTATGACGACAAGAACGTTCCCGGCGACTGGATCACCGTGGTGGGCGTGGCAGCGGATATGACCCAGGAACTCAACGAGAAGAAGCCCAACCCGCTGCTGTTCTTGCCTTTCCAGCAGGAAGGTTGGGATGGTATGGCATTGCTCGTCGAATCCAGCATCAATGTCAATACAGCCCTGCGCCCGACTGTCGCCACATTGGACCCTGACCTCCCCTTGCGCGACGTTTCCAATCTCAGCGAAGAAATCGCCCATCAGGAATGGTTCATCCAGCTCCTGACCATCGTTTTCCTCAGCTTTGCGCTCATCGCCCTGATCATGGCATCGGTGGGACTGTACGCCGTGATCGCCCACGCCACCGCGAGCCGCACCCAGGAGATTGGCGTGCGGATGGCCCTGGGGGCAAACGCTCGCAATATCCTGCTCCTGGTCATGCGCCGTGGGCTCTGGCAGATCGCCTCCGGGCTGGTCCTTGGCGTCGCTGCGGCCTTTCCCGTCACGCGGATCATGTCCAGCCTGCCTATCGGCGTCTCACCCGCTGACCCGCATGTTTTCCTCATCGTCGCCACGCTGCTCGCCTCGGTCGGCCTGTTCGCCTGCTGGCTACCCGCACGCCGCGCTGCCACTCTCGACCCCGTAAAGGCTATCCGTTACGAATAATTTACGAATAATTTAGTGGCTCGTGGGAAAAACGGTGCAGTGTATCCAGACGAGTTCATTCCTGCCGATTTCTGACGCATTGTTGCCTATACATCACTAGATAGGTCAGGGAACAGCCAATCGACCTCTTGGGGTGCGTCAATGAGCATAATCGCCAATGCGCCCGTCGAGGTTCGGATTCGTACCGAGATGTCGGCATGTGGCAAGGATTCCTAGGGCAATGTGCCGTTCCGGTTGGATGACCGTCTACCCGTCAATTACCAGTTGGTTAATAGTCAGCCACCGGCCTCAGAATCGTTACCCGGCTGCACCTTACGCAGAAATAGCTCGACGACCAGGTATCCATCCTCTGCGGGTAGGTGAAACGGTTCCAACGCAGCCCGTCGAGCACGACGAATACTCCCAGCAGAGCCGTGCCGGCGAGCGTCAGCTCAACATTCGTTGCAACTGAAGGGATGAGTTGAACACGCGTCAGAAGCAGCAGGCCCGCAGCCGCCGCAAACAAAAGTAATACCCACCACCATAATGGTTTTTCCCGTGGAGGCGCGCACTGCATCGCCAGCACAGACTGCTTGCGGGTTTCTGACCAGCCAGTTTTGAGGATGAGCCCTTTGCGATATTTCGACAGGGATGAGCCCTGGGCATACAGCGTCGCGAATGACGGCAAGGTGTTGTTACCACGGCAGTAGTGCAGCGAAATGGATCCTGATTAAGCCCCCTACGTCAATTGCGTTGCCCCTGAAATGCGGGCTGGTTACGCACTAGCTGGCCCTGATCTTTGAGCCTCAATCCGGCCGGCCGCTGACCCTATCGGCATCCGTACCTCAGTCTTCCTATACACAAACTCGGAGACGATGGGCCCCGCGCATCAGGAACATCGGAATAGGGCCTTGAAGCCGTAATCCATGTGCTGCTGGATATGGCAATGAAAGAGGCTCAAGCCAGGTTGATCAGCGGTGAGATCGACCGATGTGCGTCCGTAAAAAGGCACAATTACAGTGTCTTTAACAATGCCTGATGTCCTTTTGCCGTTGAAGTCGACCAGCTCAAAGGAATGGCGATGCAGGTGCAACGGATGTGCATCGTCCGTTCGATTGCGAAAGTTCAACCGATATCGGGCGCCCTGCTTTAATACGAATTCCCGTTCGTGCGGATATTGTTTTCCATTGACCTGCCACGCGTTAAACTTCCCTGCTCCGCCAGGAACCTTCGTGAAGACCATGTCGATGGTGTGGTCAGGATCGGGTATGGCTGCGGTTGGCGCTGCGCTTGTGCCAAAGATCGTATAGTCCCAAGATGTCTTCCGCGGTGGAATCCATTGTGGCCGCCGATGCTGATTCTCGTATTCCACGACAACTCCGAGTCCTGCGTTGCGGATATCATCCTCCGGCGCTCCCAGGATCCACACGCCGGGTTGATTCATCTCAATGTACGCATCCGCGCGTTCGCCGGGACCAAGCAGCAATACCTGAACCAATTGCGGCGACGGCACGACATTACCGTCGAGCGCGATCACGTGAAATGCATGCCCAGGTAGCGCAAGGCTACGGTCTTCAATAGCGCTCGCATTCAGGAGATGGAACAGGACGCGGTCTCCTTGCTTCACTCGAATGGGCTCGCCGAAACCCAGGGCCTTGTCGTTGATGGAATAAATTTGGGAGCCTACTTCAAGGCCGTTGGGCCGCGTGTCGAGCACGGCTGGCCGTTCCGGCTGTGGTCCGCTTTGATCTTCGTCTTCATCCTCCATCCGGTCTGAGGTGAAAAACGGCTCCCAGTCTCGGACCGCCAAGAAGACCTCCTGGTCATACTGGCCCGGATCGCGGCCAGATTGGATGAACAGAAAGCCGAACTGGCCTGTATAGCTGCCTTTGTGCAGATCGTCCATGGCCATCGCGTGGCTGTGATACCAACGCGTACCTGCCGGCCGCGGTGTGATTTGGTATCGACGGCGGCCGCGTGGCGGCGCAGCTGGTGTCTCTACCTCCTCTGCTCCGTCTACGTCGCAGGGAATGTGGAGACCATGCCAATGCACGTATTCCGGCGTATCGGTGTCATTCACAACATCAACCGTCACGGGCACTCCTTCGCGCATCCGGAGAAGGGGGCCAGGAGAGCAGCCGTTGTAGCCTAGCGTGCTGATGATACGGTTGGGAGCCAGCTCGACGGTCACAGGAGCAATGCGCAAAGTAATGTCCGCCTTCGATGGTTCCTGCGCGCCACCGCTCGGAGTCATTCCTCGGGTCTGGGCCGATAAATAATCGGCTGACCTTGCTCCCAGCACTGCAGCGCTAAACTTTATGAAATCGCGGCGTTTCATCGCAAAACCTGAGCGGCCACCATAGTTAGGAGGATTCTACTTTCGGGGGTGGATACAATCCAATCGATAGACCGGCTCTGCTATTCTCTCTCCTAGAGCATCAGGGTTTCCGTGAAACTGCGGCGGCGCATTTCGGTAGTGCTCCCTTTCGTCGCCTCTGCCTGTGTTTTTTTCTCTCTAACATCGCGCGCGTATCAGTGGTTTGGCTCAAACCCTCACGATCCTGTCACGCCGGGATCGGCCAATGAAAAGGCAGAATTCTCCTGGTCGAGGCTGCACTATACAGCAGCTGAGCGAAGCTTCGCAGGCTTTGGTTATGGCTATCGAGGCAGTTGGAGCTGGTCGCGGGACTACCCCAAGGCAGATCGCCAATTTCTCATGGCCCTTCGGCGCCTGACTCGAACGAATGCCCGTTCTACGGAACAGGTCGTCGATCTGGACAGTGACGATATCTTCAACTATCCGTGGATCTATGCCGTCCAAGTAGAGAATTGGAGTTTTACCGATGCCGAGGCGAAGCGCCTGCACGATTATTTGTTGAAGGGCGGATTTCTCATGGTCGACGATTTCCATGGCACTAGTGACTGGGAAGGCTTTCTGAGTGGGATGCGCATGGTCATTCCCGATCGTCCCATCGAAGATTTGAGCAACGACGACGAGATCTTTCATGTGCTCTACGATCTCGGCGACCGCTTCCAGGTTCCCGGCGAGCAATATGTAATGACTGGCCGCACCTATGAGAAGGACGGCTATGTAGCTAAATGGCGTGGCATCCGCGACGACAAAGGCCGCGTCATGGTGGCCATCTGCCATAACATGCACCTGGGAGACGCTTGGGAATGGGCCGATAGCCCTGAGTACCCCGAGCGGTTTGCGTCGTTGGCCTTTCGTATCGGGATCAATTACGTCGTGTATGGAATGACACACTGAGGAAAGGGCTGGCCATTGCGATTTCGTCTCGCGATTGCCCGGATCAATGTTTCAGTGGCTCTTCAACTATCCAGTCACCGCTTTCTCCAGAGGTAAGTTCGTTCTTCTGGGTCCATGGCCCAAGACAGTCCTTTGCCTGCTTGTTGTAGCACTTGCTACCGCCCTTGCTTTGGTCATTCGTTTGCGCCTCCGGCACGCAGCAACTCCATTGCCGGGCTGGAGAATCGCGGTCCTTTGGACTCTGCAATCCTCTCTCGTGGCGTTGCTGTTGCTTCTGCTTTGGCAGCCGGCGATTACCGTGGCTGAGCTAAAACCGCAACAAAATATTGTCGCGATCCTGATTGACGACTCCCGAAGCATGGGCGCGGCGGAGCATGGAACCACTCGGCTTGCGCAAGCCGTCAATGCGTTGCAATCCGGGGTGCTCGACAAACTGCATCAGCAGTTTCAAGTTCGCCTGTACACCATCGATACTCAGGTAACCCCCGCTCTAGATCCCAGTGTCCTGCGTCCCTCAGCTCCGGCTACACATCTTGGTGATAGCCTCCGGCGGTTCGTTGCAGAAACATCGGACCTGCCCATCGGGGCTATCGTTTTGTTGAGCGATGGTTCGGATAACTCCGGCGGCATCGATCTAGATACCATCACCGCGTTGCGCAATCGCCGAATCCCTGTGCACACCGTGGGGTTCGGACCGGAAACATTCAATCGCGACATCGAGATGGACGACGCTGTCGTCTCTCCCCATAGCATGGCAGGCTCACGCCTAAATGCCTGGATCACCATTCACCAGCACGGCTTTGCCCGGCAACCGGCCACGATTGAAGTCCGGGATGGGGCGAAGGTCCTAGCATCGCGCTCAATTGTGCTGGGCGCCGATGGAAAGCTCCAATCCGAGAATCTCCTCTTCAGCGCAGGAGATGCGGGAGCGAAGCCCTTGCAATTTTCCATCAGCCTGCTTCCGGGCGAAGAGAACCGGCTAAACAACTCGCTCACTCGCCTTGTGAACGTAGAGCCGACCCAAAAGCGCATCCTATATATGGAAGGAGAGCCGCGTTGGGTCTATAAGTTTATCCGTCGGGCCGAAGACAGTGATCAGCTCGTCCAAATTGCATCCATCTTACGAACCACTGAGAACGACATTTACCGGCAGGGTGTTCGCAACGCGGATGAACTGAAAGATGGCTTTCCTTCCAGCGCGGAAGAGCTCTTCGCCTTCCAGGGTCTTATCATCGGCTCGGTCCAGGCGGACTATTTCACGCCTGCGCAGAAGGATCTCATTCATCAATTTGTCGATCGTCGTGGCGGGGGCGTGCTATTCCTTGGCGGCCGCTTTTCCCTTGCCGACGGGGGGTGGGGCAGCTCGAGCATGGCGGATGCCCTTCCTGTTAATCTTCCTAACCGGCGAAATACCTTCCACCGCGCTTCCGCTACCGTCGAGCTCACGCCCCCAGGTATGGACAGCCTCATCTGCCGTCTGATCGACGATCCGGCACGCAATGCTGAGCGATGGAAGACGTTGCCATTCTTGATGGACTACCAGGAGGCCGGGACGCCCAAGCCAGGCGCAGTGGTCCTGGCGGAGATGAAGGTTGGTGGCCGCAATCTGCCGTTCCTCACCACAGAGAACTTTGGCCGTGGACGAACCGCAGTGCTCGCCAGCTCAGGCAACTGGCGGTGGCAAATGAGCCTGCCGCTGGGTGACACGAGCCACGATAGATTCTGGCAGCAGCTTCTCCGTTGGCTCGTTGCCGACACGCCCGATCAGGTCGTAGCCTCAGTCCCAAATCAAATTTTATTTGACGATGGCCAGGTCAAGCTGTCGGCCGCGGTTCGGGACAAGACCTATCTTCCAACCTCTGACGCCACAGTCGAAGCTCACATCATCGGCCCGGGAGGCATCTCGGCAAGAGTCGACTTGTCGCCTGTACCCAATCGCGCAGGCGAATACCAGGCGCAATGGACCGCCCCCCAGTCTGGTTCGTATCTGACGGAAGTGACAGCGGAACACGCCGGCCAGGATCTTGGCCGAAGCGTCCTAACCTTCCAACGTATGGACGGCGTAGCCGAGAATTTTCACATGGAGCAGAATCGCGATCTTCTGGAGAGGCTATCTGCGGATACCGGAGGCCGCTATTGGCGGCCACAGCAGCTCTCCCGTCTGCTGTCGCAGATCTCTTACTCCGACGCGGGAATCACTGTCCATGAGACCAAGGCCCTGTGGAACATGCCGATCGTATTCTTGATGATGTTGCTGCTCACTCTTTCACAGTGGCTCCTGCGCCGTAAGTGGGGGGTCGTGTAATGTGGAAACGATGTTCCTTCTTCGCTTGTAACGGGTTGCTGATTCTCTATCTTCTCCTGCGTACATCCTCTTTGGCACACGCCGAGGTTTACTACGTTACGGTCGCAGGCCTGGGAGGCGAAGCTGATTACGACAAGGAGTTCACTTCCCTTGCGCTCGATCTTAACCGCCTGCTCGTAGCTGGGGGCCGAGACGCACATGTCGATGTGCTGACGGGCCGTGACTCAACCCGCGCCCGCTTTATGGAAGTATTGAACAAGGTCGCGGAAGATGCTAAGCCGACGGATGACTTCGTACTCGTTCTCATCGGCCACGGGACCTACGACGGTATCGATTACAAATTCAACCTGATTGGGCCCGACATCACTGCAGCGGAACTTGCTAGGCTCTGCAATCGCATTCCGGCCGGGCGCCAGTTGATTGTGAATACGACGAGTTCGAGTGGTGGCTCCATTGTCGCTCTAGAAAAGCGAGGCCGCGCGGTGATCGCCGCTACCAAGACCGGCACCGAGAAAAACGCCACGGTCTTCGCGCACTATTGGATCGAAGCCCTCCAGGACCCCGCGGCCGACGTCGACAAGAACGAGAGCATCACGGCACTAGAGGCCTTCCAATACGCCACACGCAAGACTGCAGAATTCTACGAATCGCAAAAGAGGTTGGCGACCGAACACGCCGTTTTCGATGATACGGGACAGCATGAGCCGGTGCGTGTTCCCGCAGCGGATAGCGGCGAAGGACGCCTCCTGTCGAGCTTCACGCTGATTCGCTTTGGCGCAACGCAAAAGCAGTTCAACGATCCGGCCAAACGCAATCTCCTTGCCAAGAAGGAGGAACTCGAACGCCAAATCGATACTCTCAAATACCAGAAAGCGGCGATGTCACAGGAGGACTACAAGCAGCAGCTCACGAGAGCTCTGCTTGCCCTGGCCCGGGTACAGGCGGAGTTGGACAAATGAAGCGGATTCTGCAAATGGCTGTGCTCGGCTTCATCCTATCGTTCACTCCTCACATCGCGCTGTGCGCCACTCCGACGGAATGTGAATTGCTGCGCTTGCATGGCCACAGAGACCAGGCTCGAATCTGTTATCGGATCCTAACCTCGTCGCGTGATCCCTATTTACGTGGCGAAGGAGATTGGGGTCTAGAGAGATATGAGGACGCTAATAAGGATTTTCGAACCGCGGTCGCTGAGAACGACGGCAACGCGCTGTATCGCATCCGCTGGGGGATGCTTCTGCATGAGCGCTTCAACAACACAGATGCAGAGGGTCTCTTCAAAGAAGCCCTTGAGCGAGATGCTAAAAGCGCGCGGGCATACCTAGGGCTAGCCCTAGTAAGCGCCGATGGGTTCGACAGCCAGGCGATTGAATGGACTTCGAAGGCATTGGAGCTGGACCCCAAGCTGGTGGAGGCCCACGAGCTAATGGCGGATCTCGCTCTCGAAGACTCAGATTCGGCAAAAGCGGTTCAGGAGGCGAATGCCGCCCTCCAAGCCTCGCCCGACGCGCTCGATGCGATGGCGATCCGTGCGGCGGTCGCAGTCCTCGCTGATCAACCTCCGGATCTCTGGTTCGAGAAAGTTCGCTCGGTCAATCCATCCTACGGTCGCGCCTACGCGATCGTAGCTCATCATCTCGAGTTGAACTACCGCTACGACGATGCTGTCGTCTACTACCGCAAAGCGATCGAGCTCGAACCGTGGCTTTGGTCGGCACATTCCGCGCTTGGCGTCGATCTTATGCGGCTGGGCCAGCAGGACGAGCCGCGCCGGGAGTTGGAGCTCTCCTATGACAACGGCTATCGAAGCGAGGAGACGGTCAACAGCCTCCGCTTGCTCGACAGCTACAAGAACTTTGTCATCTACCGCGATAACACAACCATACTTAAGCTGAACAAGAAGGAAGCCGACCTTCTCCGTCCCTACGTTGAAGAGGTGCTCAAGCGCGCCATGGTGACCTATGAGAAGAAGTACAGGATCAAGATCCCCGGTCCTGTGCAGGTTGAGATGTATCCCGACCATGAGGATTTCGCGGTGCGTACGGTGGGGATGCCAGGTCTTGGAGCCTTGGGCGCCACCTTCGGCGAGGTTGTGGTTACGGATAGCCCCTCGGGCCGCAAGCCGGGCGACTTCAACTGGGCCAGCACTCTCTGGCACGAGATGAGCCACGTATACATTCTCACGGCCACCAATCATCGCGTGCCCCGCTGGTTCACAGAAGGGCTGGCAGTCCACGAAGAAACGCAAGCATCGCCCGAATGGGGAGATCCAATCACTCCCGATGTTGTGGTCGCCTTACGCGATAAGAGGCTGCTGCCGGTTGTCCAACTGGACCGCGGTTTCGTGCGTCCTGACTATCCTGCCCAGGTAGTTGTCTCCTACTATCAGGCCGGCCGCATCTGCGATTACATTCAGGATCGTTGGGGGGCGGACAAACTGCTCGACATGGTGCATGCGTACGCTCAGCGAATCGCCACTGCCGATGTAATTCATGACGAACTAGGCATAACACCCGCCGAATTCGACACACAGTTCCAGGATTGGATTTATAGGAACGACGGTCGCATAGCGGCCCATTATGACGAGTGGCGAGCTGGACTCAAAGACCTTGCG
>Ga0210401_10007029_pt1 | contig 11351 bp, 10 predicted proteins | sample IncBWH32MmetaG_FD_150866 | JGI IMG/M metagenome (GOLD analysis project Ga0210401, IMG submission 150866) | Forest soil microbial communities from Barre Woods Harvard Forest LTER site, Petersham, Massachusetts, United States - Inc-BW-H-32-M | ecosystem: Environmental > Terrestrial > Soil >... | reverse complement strand
AAAACTCGACCCATTGGCCGTGCCCTGGCTGTAGAAGTAAGCGTCGGGTGTAATGCTGTTGTCGAAGACCACGTGGCGGTAATATTCTGTGCTGCCCCACGCGACCGCGGTGAACCAAATCACCCCAAGCGAAAAAACAAGAAGATTCGCCGTGGCAGAGAGAGTGCGCCTGCAGAATTTCATGGACTTTGTCCTTCAAACCTTCTCGTGCAGTGTCAAGGGCAAATCACCGGGCTCGACTCCAGATCTATGAACGGATATTTAGGCTTCGCCGCCGCGCCGGCGCGGTGGAACTGCGGACGACAAGATCGGTTCCTAACGTATAGTTCGACCCCTTATGGCGCTTGAGGTTCAGCATCCTCTCGAGTGCTTCAAAGGCCTTCACCCCGAGTTGTTCACGAGGAACGCTGATAGTGGTCAGCGGAGGCCGGGCCAGGAAAGCAAAGAAAATATCGTCAATTCCGAGCACAGAAACATCCTCCGGCACCCGCACTCCTGCCTCTTCCAGTGCACTCATCGCGCCCATGGCAATCAGATCGTTTCCGCAGAACACGACGGTAGGTATTTCGGGACGCGCCAAGACTTCTCGAACTGCCGAGGCGCCGGCATCAACCCGATAGTTACTTTCCAGGACGCAAACCGGCTTCAATCCGCAGGCGGTGAGCCCTGACACAAGAGCATTCTTGATAGTCACGGCGGTGCGGTTTTCGGCCGGACCGGCAATGACTGCTGAGCGGCGATGGCCCAGTTCGACGACGTGCTGAATCGCTTTCTTGACGCCATGCTCATATTCGATGCAGATGTTCCCAACCAGCTTGGTGGCGGGATCGGAGTTACAAAAAACCAACGGTATACCAGCGTCGGTGAGTTCTGATGCCATACTCCGGTCCACCGCGGAAGTAACGATCGCAACTCCGCGAACGTCGCTCTCCCTCAGCTTTCGCATGACCATCTTCGTCCGTTCCCGGTCGTATTCGGTGTTACAAAGGAGCACGTCAAATCCGCGGCTCCACGCAGTCGCCTGATAGCCCCGGATGATCTCCGGAAAGAATGGATTGGCAATCTCGGAAATAACAAGGCCGAATAAATCACTGCGTCCGGTCGCCAAGCGCCTGGCATGTACATTCTTGAAGTAGTTGAGTTCACGAACTGCGTCGAGCACACTGCGGCGGGTTTCTTCAGAGATATATTGAGTGTTGTTGAGCACGCGTGAAACGGTTGCCAGTGACACCCCGGCTCGCCTGGCGACTTCACGCATAGTGTGAGCCATATCTGCGGTTCTCGTAGAGTCCAGGAAGGCGGCCCCGGACATCTCGCCACGGGTTATATCCTGAATGGAAAAGCCTATCACGACCCTTGTCGAAACTGTCCTCCTACCGATACGCTTCTTGACAAGCCCGATGCGCGCGGATACTGTAAGTAGGTTTTTGGAACCGGTTTCACAGAACTTCTGGCGATGCCTGTGACTCGTCTCCTGCGCGCGCCTCCCGAGAGCTGCTTTCCGTTTTTCACAGCATTCAAGCGCGCGCGATCGCGCCAATACCGCATCCCTGAAGAAGGCCGAGCGTGACCACTCGTTTTCTGCAGGACATAATCCGTCAACCAGTCGAAATGCACCGGACGGTCGACTATCTCACGGGGCCCGGACAGGAAGCCATGCAGCGGGCCAGTTCTTTGATCCGGTCGGCTCGGGATGTCATTATCACCGGCATCGGAGCAAGTTGGAATGCTGCTCTCTCTGCGGGAGCTTTATTTTATTCGAGCGGACGTCCGGTGTACATGCAGGAAGCAGGCGAGTTGCTGCATTTCACAGCGATCCCGCGCGGGGCCGTCATTATCGCTATCTCACGGACTGGACGCAGCATTGAGATTGTTCAGCTGCTTGCCAAGGCAGAAGCCAGCGGCGCGTCCGTCATCGGCGTCACTAACTCTGCCGATAGTCCGCTGGCCCGAGAGTCTGCCGTAGCCATCGTAGTACCGACCATGCTCGACCATGCAATTTCAGTAAATACTTATTCGACGCTCCTGATTACTGCCAGTGCATTGGCTAGCTCAGCTACCACGGGCTTTGCATCTGTTGCTGGCTCTTTACTTCATACCATCGGCGAGGCCGGTCGCAGTCTGGAGTTCTGTCAGGAGCAGTTGCAAGAGTCGAACTGGCTTGCAAGCCGCGTACCCTACTATTTTCTCGCACGCGGTGGCAGTTTAGGAACTTGCCATGAGGCGCGATTGTTGTGGGAGGAAAGCGTGAAGACCCCGGCCACAGCAATGAGCACGAGCGGCTTTCGCCATGGTCCCCAGGAGATCGTCAGGGAAGGCCTGCGAGTTTGCCTGTGGATTGATCAGGTACAGATGCGAGATCAGGATTTGTCCGTGGCTCATGATCTCAGGGAATTGGGTGCATCGGTGATGCTCGTCGGAGAGAACCTTCCGCGTGATGCCGGAGACCTCGTCTGTCAGCTGCCAACTTCTTCTCTGCCGGGCTTGCAGTTTGTGATTGACGTCCTGCCGGTCCAGCTCGCGGCCGAACGATTGTCGAGGTTGTCGGGCGTGGACTGTGACTCATTTCGGATTTGCTCCTATGTGGTCGAAGATGAGCATGGCCTGGGTAAGAAAGCCGAGGCATCCCCAAATGCAGATTGACCGTTGGCATTAGCTGTGCCACTGTTCGCCGCAGCGTAGCACTTTGAATGGCTGTCCTAACTTCCGGCACTGGTCGACGAATTCGTCCGGCGAGGCAGTATTGAATTCGAACATCTCGAAGTGACACGGTATGACCAGTTCCGCCTCGATGTCCCTGGCTAGTTGGGCTGCTTCACGCCCGAATAAGTTTCCGGGAACGCGCCGCTCCGCCGCCCGCCCATTGATGGGAAGAAGTGCAACGTCTATCTTGAAGGGCCGCAGTTTTTCTGACATTCCTTCGTATCGCACAGTGTCGCCGCTGTGGTAAATCGTCCAGCCACCAAATTGGAGAACAAATCCGAGATATTTCGCACGACCCCACTCATCGCGATCCAACGCTTCGTGCGCCGATGCAATGCCGGAAAATCTGATGCCCGAGATTTCGACAGACGTTCCGTCGTCAAGACCAATGGCAACGCTGGAGTCAATCTTCAGTCGATCCGCCACAAAAGCCCGATTGGCTTCTGCGATCACAAGCTTCACCCGCGTGTTTGCCAGAATGGGTGAGAGCGTTTCGGCGTCGAGGTGATCGGTGTGGTTGTGGGTGCAAGTAACGATATCGACAAATGAAATCCTGGCCGGATCTACAACCAGCTCCGTCATGCGCACGTGCGGCTTGTCAGTTTGGCTGTACTTTTTGCTCAGTGAGTCTGATAGATAGGGGTCGAGCAGTACGTGGACGCCCTGCCATTGCAGCAGGAAGCCGCTCTGTCCCAGCCACCACAGACGAAAGCCTCCATTGCGCCGATCGGAGGCGTCAATGTCGGTCATCAGTGCGTCATTGGATTGGAACGGCCGGATCACACGAGTCCAAGTTCTTTCCGCACGATGGCAACACCGCTTACCATGTTGGCCAACTTCTGTCTTGCAGCCCAACGGGCGGTCTGACTCAGCCCGCAGTCGGGAGCAAAGGAGAGTTTTTCCCCGGGCGCGAACTTCAGGCAGAGTCGCACGCGTTGGGCAACGTCGTCGGGGCTCTCAATGTAATAGTTCTTCACGTCGATGACTCCGACCGCCACGTCAATTCCTTGTTCGGCAATCTCGTGTATCTTTTCGATTTCCGAGAACTCACGGCTGGCCATTTCCAGATGCATCTCATTTACAGGCAGCTCTAAGAATGCCGGAAACAGCGGCGCATACCGCCGCGGACCAACGGCGCGGCCTTTGTAATTGCCAAAACAAAGATGAGTGGAAAGCCGGCAACGTCCCAAGATTGGGTTGACCGTCTCGGCGAAAATCTTGACGAAGCGGCGGGGATCTTCGCGATGCGCGTAGCAGCTCATCGAGGGCTCGTCCAAAGTGATCTCGTGGCACCCGCATTCCACCAACTGTAGGAGTTCCTCTCTCACAATTGGAATCAAGGCCTGGGTTACATCCCAGCGGTCTTTGTAAATTCCACCGGGATTAATTCGGCCGCTCAGTGTATAAGGACCCGGCACACTCGCCTTCAGGACCGGACCCGGGGGCGTGATCTTTTGCAGAAGCTTGAACTCCGCGACTGCTCCGAGTCCGTGTTGGGAGCGTAGTTCGCCGGTGACCTCATATTTTCCGCGTTGATCGTGGGCGGGGGGGCCAAACCGGCGAATTGACGCAGCCTTCGGATCAAGACCCTCCAGCCGGCCATAGAAGGAGAGATTGAAGTCATAGCGAGTCTGCTCGCCATCTGTAATGACGTCTAATCCTGAGGCGAGCTGATCGTGGACCGCCGCTATCACTGCGTCGGTGCGAAGTTCCTCGATGTCGGCCTCGCCGAATTGATCCTGGTGGGCCGATGCGAACTCAAGCCATCCCGGAAATGGATAGCTTCCAATCACTGTGGTTTGCAGAGGACGACGATGCGGCTTCTGGTGCACGGGCATGGAACCGGATTTCTTTGCAGTAGTCGCGGGCTTCATTCGCTCACCGTCCAGCCGCCATCCACCGTGACCACCTGGCCCGTCATCGCGCTTGAATCTCCGCGCAGAAGGAAGCAAGCCGTCTTGGCCACGTCCTCCGCGCTCAGCATGCCCTTGGTCAGCGGCTGTTTATGGGTCATGTATTCGGTGATGCGCTGATCCTCTTGCGCCCGGGCGCTCATCGGAGTGTGCACCAAGCCCGGAGCAATCACATTGATGCGAATGCCGGCGCGAGCGTAGTAGGCTGCCGCCGACCTGCTCATCGCTTCGATCGCTCCTTTACTCGCTGCATAGCCCACAGTTGCGAAGTACTCGTATTGCGGCCGCCGCGCTAGCACACTTCCACAGTTGAGAATAACGCCCGCTTGCGCATTTCTAGTCCACACGCCAAGAACCTCTCGACACATCAGGAATGTGCCTTTCGCGTTCACGTCCATCACAAGATCCCAGGCCGCAGGCTTACATTCGTGAAGCGCGCCATCACCGGCAGAGCGCGCGCTAATACCAGCAACATTAAAAAGGGCATCGATTCTTCCAAACCGATCCAGACATGCAGCGACTGCACTTCGCACCGCGAGCTCGTCACGGACATCCGCGGTTGCGAAACTTGCCTCCCCAAGATTTGTTGCCAGAGCTTTGCATTCCTCTGCATTGTTGCTGACAACAAACACCGGATTTTCAGCGGCCCACAAGCGGGCTGTAGCGGCCGCTATTCCCGATGAACCGGTGACTAGGAGAACTTCCTTCAATGTTGTCTATTCAAACAAGTGTTTCAGACTCTGCCGGTATGCCTCGTAAAATGCGTCCAGTTGCTCGGCGGCGCTGGTGTTGTCAAGAAACTGATGGCTCGGCAAGATGACCGGCTTGATTCCCTTGGCCAGCAGCGCCTCCGCCGCCCCGCAGCGGATCATGTTGATGATCATGGCGCCGATGATTGTCGACACTGGCCCGGTGTTCCACTCCAGTCCGTCCAACCTGAGGACGCAATCCCCGGGCGGACAGAGATTATCGATTATGAGGTCGGCGCAGTCCACCAACTTCTTTCCGGACGAGTGCACAGCCTTCGCTTCATCGGAGTGCGCCTTGGAAACAATCGCGATCACGGGCATCCCCCGTGCTCGCGCTCCCATAGCCATCTCAACAACGACAGGCCGAATCCCGCTGGTCGAAATAATGATGAAGGCGTCATGCACGCCAAAATGGAAGCTGCTCAGAATCTGCTCGGCGTAGCCTTCGTAGTTTTCGAGATAGAGCGAGGAGCGCAAGCCATTCGCTCCGATGATTGCGGCATGATTTGAAAGTGCCATCTCCACCAGCGCTACAAAGCCAGGGAAGCCTCCCTGTCGAGGCGTCATCTCCTCGCACATCATGCGCGAATGACCATTGCCAAAAAGAAAGACGAGCCCTCCGCGGGCGATGCGCTCCGCGCACAGTTCAGCCGCTTTCTGAATCACCTCTGACTGAGTGTTTTTCAACTCGCGCAGCAAGTTCATGGCATGGTCATAGAAGGCCAGGCCCGCTTGCTTGCTGACATCTTGGTTAGAGGCGGGATCAGTCACGGATAGTTTCGTGCTCCTTAGCCGCGAAAAGCAGAAGTGCCAGAAGGTCGGCGTGTCCGCGCGGCCAGTCTCCAGGCTTGGTCATGTTGCCCAGTAGAATTGCACAAAGTGGGTATAATGCACAAACCATTGTGAACGAGAAGATTACCAGCGCCAATGCTGTCGAGCCCCTGGCGATCGGCGTAGACATTGGTGGAACCGGAATCAAGGCCGGCATTGTAGGCCGAAGTGGAGAACTGTTCGAGACTGCTCATGAACCCTCGCCGCGCAGTATCTCTGCCTTGCGGGACTTTGTTCATTCGGTTGTAAAACGCGCCGGAGTTCCGGTGCTAGGAATTGGAGTAGGCTGCAAAGGAATCATCGACGCCAATTCGACTTGCGTGAAGAGTTCGCCCGGCGACTTGTGCTTCCTCGAAGGCAAACTCTTGAGCGAAGTGATCGGCGCCGGTGATGTCCCGGTCTGCGCAGAAAATGACGCGCGCGTGGCGCTGATCGGCGAAGTGCTTTGGGGCTCTGCCCGTGGGAAGCGAAATGTTGTGATGCTGACCCTGGGAACCGGAGTTGGCGGAGCCGTGTTGGTGGATGGAGCGATCCTGCACGGAGCGAACGGCGCTGCCGGCCACTTAGGTCACATCACGATCGATCCGCGGGGTGGGTTGTGCATCTGTGGCAACTATGGTTGCCTCGAGACCCGCTTTTCCTCGCGTGCCATCGAATCCGACTATTGGGCGCATATGCACCGCGCAGCGCCGGCGACACTGTCGATCAGCAGCACTGGCGAGGTTCCGAATCCCGAGGCTATCTTCCGCGCAGCAGCCAATGGGGATGAATGCGCCCGCTATGTCGTGGATCGTGCCCTGGAGTATCTAAGCGCCGCCCTGGTGAGCTTTCTGCATACTTTCGATCCGGAGATATTCATCCTTGGAGGCAACATCGTGGCTGCCGGACTGCAACTCATTGCCCCCATTCAGGACAAGATCGCGCGCCGGACGAGAACCTTGCTGGGACGGGAAGTTCCGATTGTATTTCAGAAAATTGTCGGATACGGCGGAGTCGCCGGAGCAGCAGGTCTGGTCTTCTTGAAGCAGAATTTATTGGCAATTTGAAATGTGAATGTGGTGCGGCAGCATCACCAGATGGATTCAATCCCAAATACGGAGTTACAGCAAGGCTCGGCCCGCTCCGTTTACCTGCCCGCCCTGGTAGCCGCCATCGGTGGATTGCTCTTCGGTTTTGATACTGCGGTGATCAACGGTGCGATCGTCTTCATCAAGCAGCAATTCGGGTTGAGTGATTCGCAAACCGAAGTTGCCGCCAGCAGCCTTCTGCTGGGATGCGTCGTCGGTGCCAGCATAGCTGCCTTTACTAGCGACCGCTTTGGCAGAAAGCGGGTTTTGCTGGGGGCGGCGGGTTTGTTTACATTGTCGTCGATAGGTGCTGCCTTGCCTCGGAATTTGATGGAGTTTTCGGCTGCGCGTCTTCTGGGAGGCATTGCCATTGGAATTGCCTCAACGCTTTCGCCACTTTACATCGCAGAAATCTCTCCGGCACAAAAGCGCGGCCTGCTCGTCTCCCTGAATCAACTGGCGATCGTGTCAGGAATTTTGCTGTCCTATAGTGTGAACTACCTGCTGACTGGCGCGGGCCCGGCGAACTGGAGATGGATGTTCGCCTCGGCTGCCCTGCCCTCGATTGCTTTCTTGTTGACGCTGCTTTTCATTCCGGAGAGTCCGCGATGGCTGGTACAGAAAGGACGAGAGCAAGAAGCGAAACACTTTCTGGCACAGATGGTTGGCCCGCAAGCGGCCGCAGAAGAGATCGACGCCATCCGTACCGCGATCTCGGAAGAGAGCGGAGATTTGCTGGATCCCACATTCCGAAAAGCGCTGATCGTGGCCATCGTGATCGCGCTGTTCAGTCAGTTCACCGGCATCAACACCATCATCTATTACGGCTCGATTGTTTTCCTGGAACATGTGCCGCATCAAACTGCCAGCACCGCACTTTGGGCAAACGTCATTATTGGAGTGATCAATTTTGCGGCTACCATAGCTGGAATGCTGCTCATCGACCGCGCCGGACGAAAGTCGCTTTTGATATCCGCTTTTGGCGGAATGGCTCTTTCTCTCGTTGCGGTTTCAGCCGCCATTCGTCTTCAAGCCTCGGGCATGATCGTTCTGGTCTTCGTCCTTACCTACGTAGCATGTTTTGCGGTTGGGGTGGGTACAGGCACCTGGGTTCTGATGGCAGAAATCTGCCCGACCAGAGTGAGGGGTCGGGCCATGTCTCTAGCTACTGTGTGCCTCTGGTGCGGAACGCTCCTGGTGACACTGACCTTTCTTTCTTTCGTGACCCTGTTTACGGCCGCAGGAGTTTTTTTGCTCTATGCAGTTGTCTGCATCGCCGCGTTTCTTTTTGTCTGGCGGAAAGTTCCGGAAACCAAGGGCAGGACTTTAGAGGAAATCGAACAAATCTGGTTGAGTCAAAGGTCCTAACTAGGATCGTCCGACATGAGCACACATTTTCTTTTCAAGTCGTTCGTCATCCTTATTGGTGTTGCGGCGCTGACTTTGTGCTTATGGGCAACGGACAGAACGACGATTTCGCTCAACGGCACATGGCAAATCGAGGATTCAAAGGACGTCAAGGCGATCCCCGTGGCATGGAGCCACAAAGTTCCGGTGCCGGGACTCGCGCATTCCGCCGAACCTGCATTTCCGCAGGTGGATCAGTTCGACAGCCGGATGTTAATCCAGAACAGGGTCAGTCAGGGCAAGCTTCCCAAGAGCGCTCTCGTCTACAACGCAGGTGTGGCGCGGCAAGAGCGAAACTGGTTCTGGTACCGGCGCCCGTTCGAAGTTTTTGAGACAAAAAGTGTAGCCATTCTGCGAATCAACAAGGCGCAGTTCGGGGCAGCAGTCTGGCTCAACGGTGTCAAGATCGGTGACCACCTGCCTTGTTTCACTGCGGCCATCTTTGACGTGAGCAAGGCGATCCGACGGGGAGAAAACGAATTGATCGTCCGCATCGGTGCTCATCCCGGCGTGCTTCCAGCTTCAGTTTCTGGCGGGACCGATTTCGAAAAGATCCGCTGGACTCCCGGCATCTACGGCAGTGTTTCCCTCGCGCTCAGTGAAAATCCGCTGATTGAGAGCGTTCAGATCGCGCCGAAGATTGCCGACAGCTCCATCGCGGTACAGACGATCTTGCGCAATCTCGGAAGTAATCCAGTCTCGTTTCGCTTGGCTCAGCAACTGCACGGGTGGAAACAAACGGCTATCGTCGCCACGTGTTTGCCGCAGAGCCTCGTTCTCGGCCCAGGCGAGAGCAAGGTAGTTCTGCAATCTATCGCAATCCCGGGAGCGCAGTTGTGGTCTCCTGAATCGCCGAGCCTCTACGTGCTGGAGACGGGCACCGGCGGTGACACCGCTGTTACTCGCTTCGGCATGCGCGATTTTCACTTCGACACCGCTACCAAACGCGCCTACCTGAATGGCCGCGTTTATTTCATGCGCGGTTCAAACATCACACTCCACCGGTTCTTTGAAGATCCTTAACTGGCACCTTGCCGTGGGATGAAGCCTGGGTTCGTAAATTGCTGGTCGAGATTCCGCACGAAATGCACTGGAACAGTTTTCGATTCTGCATCGGTCCGGTCCCGGATCAATGGCTCGATATCGCCGATGAGGCAGGTCTTCTGATTCAGAACGAATATTTTGTCTGGACCGGTCACGACTGGCATGGTCCCGAGAATCAGGTGCACTTTGACACCGATGAAATGATTCGCGAGTACACGGAATGGATGCGGGACAACTGGAATCATCCCAGCGTAGTGATTTGGGACGCGAATAACGAGACCTGGGATCCCGCATTCGGCGAGAAGATCATCCCCGCGGTTCGCAGTCTCGATCTGTCAAACCGGCCTTGGGAGAACAGCTACAATCCCCTCGTTGGTCCGGACGATCCCGTCGAAGATCACCCTTATGAACATCAGGAGATGGCGGATGGGGGTCCGGCGTTCAGTATGACCACCCTGGAGAGTTCGAACTCGAAAGCTCCGGGTGCCCCGAGCGCCCACGCCCTGATTCTGAACGAATACGGCTGGCTGTGGCTGAATCGGGACGGAAGCCCCACTGAGCTCACGAAGAACCTCTATCCCGCGCTTCTGGGCAAGAATTCAACTCCCGAGCAGCGACTCGCCCTCAATGCTTATTTGCTAGCAGGCTTGACCGAGTACTGGCGAGCATACCGACACTATGCCGGCGTACTTCACTTCGTGTATCTGACCGCCAGCGACCCGGCAGGCTACACGTCAGACCACTTTCGGGATGTGACAAATCTCGAACTCCATCCCGAATTTCGTGACTACATGAGCAACGCGTTTGCCGCGGTGGGTGTGTACCTCAGCTTCTGGCAGCCATCCGTCGAGGCGGCAATCCTTCAGTCGCTGCAGGTCATGCTGGTGAATGACGAGCACCATGAGGTCGAGGGCACGCTTACTCTCGCGCTCGAAAACCCAAAGGGCGAACGAGTAGCCAATCAGACAAAGAAGTTCAAGATTGGTGCGCTCGGCCAGAGCACCGTCTACAGCGACTTCAAGTTCCCAAGCGGGACGGGCGATTTCCTGTTGCGAGCTATCATTGAATACGGAGATGGCGTGTCGACGCAAAGCCGGCGTTACGTCAAGGTAGTGGCCGCCACACACTGAGGGTTGTAACCGCCCTTGTTTCTTCCGGAGCCATGAATCGCAGGCAATCCAACTACGACAAATTTCCTTCCGTTCGAGTACCGGTGCGCCGGGATTCAGTGTGGCAGGGCTGGCGAGAGATTGTCGCCCGAATCGCTGGCGAGGTCAGCCACGGCGCGCAGACAATTTCCGTGGAAATCTATCCCGGAGTTTTCGAGGAGCAAGTGCGCGAAGCGTTCGTGGAGGGTTTGCATCCCGCCCACGTGTTCCGTACTCGTGATGGCTGGAAGACGCCGCCGGAAATCGATGCGATGGTCAGTGGCGACTTGACCGATGACCCGGTATTTGGCCGCATCAGCCAACTCACCATCGAAGATTTCGCCGACGCTCGTCATACCGCACGCTCCAACAGTCCTGCCGATCGGCGGAGGGCGTCACCCTCATTCTTGGCACGGGGACCGCACTTCTGGCTCCTGAACCCGATGTTCTGATTCTGGCGGATCTGGCGCGTTGGGAAATCCAGCGGCG
>Ga0210401_10007027_pt1 | contig 11352 bp, 11 predicted proteins | sample IncBWH32MmetaG_FD_150866 | JGI IMG/M metagenome (GOLD analysis project Ga0210401, IMG submission 150866) | Forest soil microbial communities from Barre Woods Harvard Forest LTER site, Petersham, Massachusetts, United States - Inc-BW-H-32-M | ecosystem: Environmental > Terrestrial > Soil >... | reverse complement strand
CGCGGCCGGGCCATATCGCCGCCGACATCGCGCTTGCTTCGGGCCGCGACACAAGGCTTTCGCTTGCCACGGTCGAAGCACAGCGCACAATCAGTGATGCCCTCAATGAGGCGATGGCAACATGAGGCGTGTATTGGACATCGCCCTGCCCTTGGCCGTCGCGCTTCTGGTGCTGGGCGCCTGGCAATGGGCGGTGGCGCATTGGCAGGTGCCTGCTTATGTGCTGCCTGCGCCGTCTGCCATCGTGAATGCCTTCCTGGACAATTTCACGTCACTGATGAGCGCCCTCACCGCGACCTTCCTGATCACCATCGCGGGCTTTGCGGGCGCGGTCGCGGCGGCACTGGCGCTGGCCATCCTGTTCAGCCAGAGCCGATTGATCGAGCGCTCGCTTTATCCCTATGCCGTGATCCTGCAAGTGACCCCGGTGGTGGCGATCGCGCCCCTGATCCTGATCTGGATCGGCTTTGAGCGCATCAACCTGGCGCTGGCGCTGCTGGCGGGATTGATCGCCTTCTTTCCTGTCCTGACCAGCACCATGCTGGGATTGCGCTCGGTGGATTTCAACTTGATAGACTTGGCGCGGCTTTATGGCGCCTCGCGCCGGCAGCTGCTTTGGAAGGTGCAGCTGCCTTCGGCATTGCCCCATCTGCTGAGCGGCATGAAGACCGGCGGCGTGATCGCCCTGATCGGCGAGGTCACGGCGGAATTCGCCGCGGGATCGGGAACCGCGACCGGGCTGGCTTGGCGGATCACCGAATCCAGCAACCGGTTGGAGATCGCCACCACCTTCGCGGCCCTGGCGCTGCTGGCAATTCTTGGCGTCGCCATCTTTGCCGCCCTGTCGCTGCTGGAATGGCTGCTGCTGCGGCGCTGGCACGAAAGCGCGATTGTGGCGCGCGACTAACTGCGGGTGCCAAGCTTGACCGGCGCGGTCTCCCGCATGGTGAGCATCGAGAGCACGCCTAATGCTAGCGCCGAGCACATGTACCAAGCCGGCGCCAGCGGCGATCTGGTGACAGCGGTGAGCCAAGTGACTACATAGGTTGTCGTACCGCCAAAAATCGCAATTGCAAATGCGTAGATGAAACCGATGCCGCCGGAGCGCATTTGGATCGGCAGGCTTTCGCCTATTTGGGCCAGGATGGGAGGCGTTCCCAGGGCAAGAAGCGCGGCCATGAGTGCAACAACCGCATACAGGATGGATACCGCGTGCAATTGCGCCATCGCCATGAAACACGGCAACCCTACGGCGCACAAAAGCCCATAGGCGCCGATCATGACCGGCTTGCGTCCGGCTCGGTCGCTGAGCCACCCGCCAATGGGATTCACGATCATTCCCACAAACCCCCCGATCACGACTCCGCCAAAGGCCTGCGCCTGCGTGAAGTTCAGCGTGTGTGTCGCGTAAAGGTTGATGTTTATGAGGGTGTAGGTCGCGATCGTGACGCTGGCCAAAATCAGCAGCGTCAACACCGCCAGCGCGACTTGCCCCAAAGTAGGTCGCGGCAGGCGGCCCGCGCTTCTTTGTTCCAAAGTCTCGGGCAAGTTGCGGCGGATGGCGAGCCCCACGGGCACGACACTTGCTCCCAGCAGCATGGCGACGCGCCAGCCCCAAGCCGACATATGCTGCGGCGTAAGCAGACTGGCCAGAATGACCCCCACGATGCCGGCGCATAAGGTCGCGGCCTGCTGGGTGGCGAACTGCAAGGAGACATACAGTCCGCGCCTTTTCACCGGTGCCGCCTCCATCAAGAAGGCCGTGCTGGGTCCCACCTCGCCGCCCAACGCAAAGCCCTGCAGCAGACGGAAGATCACCACCAGAATGGGCGCGGCCTTGCCGATGCTGGCATAGGACGGGGTCAGCGCCAGACCCACGATGCTCAGCCCCATCAGGCCAAAGGAAAACAGCATGGCGGGTTTGCGGCCAACGCGGTCCCCCAGTCGGCCAATCAACGCGCCGCCCAAGGGCCTGGTGAGAAATCCGACGCCAAATGTCGCCAAAGTCACGAGCAGGCGGCCGGTTTCATCCTTGACCGGGAAAAATGTCGCCCCGATCTGTGTCGCGAATAACCCGAAGATCAGGAAATCGTAGAATTCCAGGGCGTTGCCTGCCGCCACCGCGCCGATCTGCCCCGCCGAGAGGCCGCCGGCCGCCATTTGCTGCTTTTCCATGCCGCACCCGCTCTTTGCCGGCAAAGCCTATCTGATTCTGAAACAACATGCGTTCCTTGTATTTTACAGAAAACTACAGCTTTCCGGTGTTAAAGTCTTGATTTCGTCGCCCGGCCGTGGTCTTTCCGGCCTCCATGGCACACCAAAATCAGGGTCTTCAGATGCTGACCGCCAACCGCCTGCGCGACGGCGACGTGCTGTACCGCAAGGGGGATGGCTGGGTCTTGGCGCTGGCCGATGGCGACGTCTATCCTGACCAGGCGGGCGCCGAGGCGGTACTGGCCGCGGCCAATGCGGAACTGGTCCGCAATGAATTCGTTGCCCCCTATCTGTTCGAGGTGCGCGAAGAGGGCGGTAAGATCCGGCCGGTGAAGGAGCGCGAGATCATCCGCGCCGCCGGCCCCACGGTGCATCGCCATACCGGCAAGCAGGCGGGCCAATTCCATGCTTGAGAAGCTCCATGCTTAACACCCTCGTCAAACCGGCCCAGCCCAACATGTACCGCTATGACGAATTCGATGCGCAATTCGTCAGCGAGCGAGTGAACCAGTTCGCCGGCCAGGTCGCGCGCCGCCTTTCCGGCGAACTGACCGAGGATCAGTTCAAGCCTTTGCGCCTGATGAACGGGCTTTATCTGCAGCTGCACGCCTATATGCTGCGCATCGCGGTGCCTTATGGCACGCTCTCGTCGCGGCAGATGCGCAAGCTGGCCCATATCGCGCGCACCTATGACAAGGGCTTCGGCCACTTCACCACCCGCACCAACCTGCAGCTGAACTGGATCCGGCTGGTGGACGTGCCTGAGATCCTGCGCGAACTGGCCAGCGTGGAGATGCATTGCATCCAGACATCCGGCAATTGCGTGCGCAACATCACCGCCGACCAGTTCGCCGGCGCAACCGGCGAGGAGATCGAGGACCCGCGGCCCTTGGCGGAGATCATCCGCCAATGGTCGAGCCTGCATCCGGAATTCGTCTTTCTGGCGCGCAAATTCAAGATCGCGGTGGGTGCGACCGAGAAGGACCGCGCGGCGCTGCAATGGCACGACATGGCGGTCCAGGCGGTGAAGAATGCGCAAGGCCGCGTCGGCTATCGGGTGATGGCAGGCGGCGGCATGGGACGCACGCCCTATATCGCCCATGTGATGAACGAGTTCGTGGAGCGCGAGGACATCCTCGCCTATCTGGAGGCGGTGCTGCGGGTCTATAACCAGGACAGCCGCCGCGACAACATCCACAAGCAGCGCATCAAGATCCTGATTAACACGATCGGCCCGGAAGAAATGCGCCGACGCGTGGTGCGCGAATTCGAAGAGCTCAAGCGCATGGGCACCTTGCAGCTGCCGCGCGAGGAGTTGGACCGCATCGCCGCCTATTTCGCCCCGCCCAACTTCGAAACCGGCCTGTCCGATGAGATGCCGGATGCCGGCCCGGATTTCGCCAATTGGGCGAAGACCAACGTCCACAAGCACAAGGCGCCGGGCTATGCCATCGCCACCATCACGCTCAAGACTCCGGGCCAGGTGCCGGGCGACGCCACCGCCGATCAGATGGAGGTGATCGCCGACCTGATGGACGCGTTCAGCCTCGGTGAGGTACGGGTCACCCATGAGCAGAACCTGGTGCTGCCGCATGTCCGCAAGAAGGATTTGCCGGCGATCTACGCCAAGCTGAAGGAACTCGACTTTGCCTCGCCCAATTCCGGCCTGATCACCGACATCATCGCCTGCCCCGGCTTGGACTATTGCGACCTGGCCAATGCGCGTTCCATCCCGATCGCGCAGAAGATCGCCAGGAAGTTCGAGGACCTCGACCGCCAGCACGAGATCGGCGAACTCAAGATCAAGATTTCCGGCTGCATCAATGCCTGCGGCCATCATCATGCCGGCCATATCGGCATCCTGGGCGTGGACAAGAAGGGTGTGGAATTCTACCAGCTCATCCTGGGCGGATCGGGTGCGGAAGACGCCTCGATCGGGACCATCATGGGACCGGGCTTTGGCGAGCATGAGATCGCGGAAGCGGTGGAACGGGTGATCGACGTCTATCTCAAGGAGCGCAATCCCGGCGAGCGCTTCCTGGACACCTATCGCCGCATCGGCATGGACAAGTTCAAGGCCGCCGCCTATCGCGAGAGCCAGGCCGCGTGACCCGCCTGATCAGGAACGGCGCCTACGCCGAGGACATCTATGCGCCCGTGGCCGATGACGCAGCCTTGCCCGATGGCGCGGTGATCGTGTCGCTGGCGCGGTTCCAGAAGGAGCGTGACGCACTTCTGGCACGCAATACGCCGATCGGCGTCCGGCTGGAGGCCGGCCAGAATCCGGAATTGCTGGGCGCGGACGTGAGCCATTTTTCCTTGATCGCGCTGGAGTTTCCCAAGTTTCGGGATGGCCGCGCCTTTTCCTGGGCGCGGATGCTGCGCACGCGGCTGGGCTTTGACGGCGAAATCCGCGCCGTGGGCGATTTTCTTTACGATCAGGTGAATTACCAGCACCGGGTCGGATTCGACGCCTGGGAGGTGCCCGATCATTTCACGCTCGAGATGTTCCAGCGGGCGCTCCAGGAAATGACCAATGTTTATCAGCCCTCGACCGATGGCAAAAAGACCATCCGGGAGCTGCGCGCGGGGCGTTAACGCGCCTCCGTTCATACCTGGTTCATATAGATTACGCCTTATTCAGTGCTGCACGGTCGCCGCCCCCGCTAGGCTCCGCCCCGATTTGACCCCGATTTTTGAAAAAGGGATTTTCCCATGCGTAAAGCCCTTCTGCCCATGATCGCTTCCCTGGCGCTTTGCGGCGCGGCTACGGCTGCGCTGATCGCCACCAACGCCCGCGCCGAACAGAGCGGCCGCAAGCCCATGCTGATCGCGCTGGCGCAGGATGGAGGGCCGGCCGGCGACACCGCAGGGGCCGCGCCGGGCCGCTCACCGGAGATGATGCGGGACCGCGCCCAGCGTCGCGCGCAATTCTGCAAGGACATATATGCCCGCAAGGTTGGCGAGTTGGCGTTTCTGGAAGCCAAGCTGTCGCTGAACCCCAGCCAGCAGCCGCTGTTCGACCATTGGAAGCAGGCGAGCCTGGACGTCGCCAAACAGCACCAGGACGATTGTGCCAGCCGCGAAGGCCGCAAGCCCGGTCAGCGTCCCACTGTGGTGGACCGGCTCACCATGGAAGAGACCATGCTGAAAAAGCGCCTGGCCAACATCGATGCCGAAAAACCCTCCCTGACCGCCTTCTACGATTCCTTGAGCCCGCAGCAAAAGCAGGAATTCGGCCGCGCCGGCATGCACGGCATGGAAGGACGCATGCACATGATGATGGGCATGATGGGCGGCCCGCGCCCCGGAATGGGCGGCCGCATGGGCCGTGGTCCCATGGGTCCTGGGCCCATGGGACCTGGCCCGATGGGTCCCGGTTCACTGGGCGACGCCCCGCCGCCGCCGCCGGCGCAATAGCGCGTCTCGCAATTGTCATCAAAGGGCGCTTCTCTTGAGGCGCCCTTTTTGCTTGCGCCGGTCACGGCAAAGTCCCAAAACCTCGGCCCATGAACGCACCAACCAGCTTCGGCGCCCGCTACGATGCCCTGCCGCGCTTCGCCAACCCGTTGAAGGCGATCGAGGGCATCAGGCCATCAGAGCCGCTCTATCTGGTCTATCCCGACAAATTCGCCGCCGCGGCGCGTCAATTCCTGGACGGCTTTCCCGGCGATGTGCTTTACGCGGTCAAGGCCAACCCGCACCCGATCGCGCTGACCAATCTCTGGAACGCCGGCATCCGTCATTTCGACACCGCCAGCCTTGGCGAGATCGAGATCGTGAAGGGCCTCTATCCGGATGCGACCTGCCATTTCATGGCGCCGGTCCGTCTGCCCGGCCAGGCCAAGGCGGCGTTCGAGAAGCACGGCGTCACCGACTTTGTGGTGGATAGCGATGCGGAGCTGGACAAGCTCTTGGCCGAAACCGGCCAGCCCAAGAAGCTGCGCGTCTTTGTGCGGCTGGTGGCACAGCTGGGCGGCGCCCTGCTGGAGATGTCGAGCAAATATGGCTGTCGGCCGGAAGAAGCCGCCAAGCTGCTCAAGCGGGTGCGTCTCGCCGGCGCGGAGGCCTGCCTGACCTTCCATGTCGGATCGCAATGCCTGTCGCCTTTCTCCTATGCCCAGGCGATCGAGATCGCCCAGCGCACCATCAATTTGTCGGGCGTCAATATCGCGGCACTGGACATTGGCGGCGGCTTTCCCGCCACCTATTCCGGCCAGGAGCCGCCGCCCTATCACTGGTATTTCGACATGATCCGGGAGGCGCTGCATGCGCTGGGCCGGCCCGATTTGAAGGTGATGTGCGAGCCGGGGCGGGCCTTGTGTGCGCCGGGCATTTCGCTGGTGGCGCAGGTGGTGATGCGGCGCGGTGACCGGCTTTACCTTAATGACGGCATCTATGGCAGCTTTGACGAGCAGCGCTTCACCAGTTTCGACGAGGATTACCCGCCGGCCGCCATTACGGTGGATGGCAAGGGTCGCGCCAAGGCGCTGAACGGCGAAAAACGGCCGTTCCGCGCCTATGGTCCGACCTGCGATTCCGCCGACGTCTTGCCGCGGCCGCTTCCTCTGCCCAACGGCATCGCCAACGGCGATTACATCCTGTTCGACGCCATGGGCGCCTATACGGTGTCGTCGCGCTCGCCGTTCAATGGATATTATCCGGACGCTTGGGCCGTCATTGGCTGACACGGCCGCGCGGCCGAAGGGCGCTCGGCTCTCAGAATTTACGACCTGTTAATAAAGCGGCGCCCCGCCTCCCCCGCGCGCGCAGCGCAGGCGGGGGAGGTGGCCGTAGCACCGGTCAGGTGCGAAGGCCGGAGGGGGCGATGAAAAGTATCGCCAACGGAACGTTAAGCGGTTTGCGCCAGCATCTTTCGGCCGGCAAGAGACATGCGCATGGCTGCTTCGCAAAAGCTTTCTCATCTTCTGCAATTGGCCGACCAAGGTCCGGCCTTGCGCGCGGCGCTGGCGGAGGAAGTGGCGGAACTTCTCGTCCATTGGCCGGCCGGCTATCCCCAGACGATGCGCGGCGCCTGTGAAGCGCTGCTCACCAAGGCGGCGCGTGATGCGGACGCCGCGACCCGCGCACGGCTCAGGGTGCAGCTTTGCTCCCATCCGGAACTCGCGGGCCGGGTGCTGCCCCCGGAATCCGTTACCCAGGGCCTGATCGAGATGGCACGCCAAGGCGGCAATCTTGTGATGGCGCTGGCCGCGCGGCTGGGCGTGGACGAAAAGAGGGCGGCGCAGATCCTGGAGGATGAAACCGGCGTCGCGCTGGCGGTGGCCTGCAAGGGCGCAGGACTGGACCGTGCCACTTTTTCCGCGCTTGCCCTTCTGGCACGGCCGGCCGGCGACCGGATCCATGCCTATGCGATGCTGGACGCGTTTGAAAATGTTCCCGCCTGCGAAGCCGCCCAAGTTTTGAATGGCTGGCGTGATGGGCGGACAACGGTGGCAGCCTAGAGCAAGGTTCGCCCAGATTGAATCATACACACCACTTGTCATTCCCGCGTAAGCGGGAATCCAACTTTCTTTACAATTGCCTAGTTGGATGCCCGTTCATACGCTGTCGCTATGAACTCGCGGGCATGACAAATATTGGATATGCATGAGCGAAAGTTGCTCTAGCTCTCGGCGTGAACCTCGTGGCGCTCCCGTGTCTTGAGCAGCTTCACATTCGGAAAGCGTTCGGTGACATAGCCGATTTCCCAGGCGCTCTTGGCCAGGAACACCGGCGCGCCGTCCCGGTCCGTCGCCATGCCGCCGCGATTGGCATTGACGAATTTCTCGATGTCGGCTTGCGCGCCTTGCAGCCAGCGGGCGCTGTCATAGGGCGAGGCTTCCAGATCGGCATCCAGGTCATATTCGGCCACCAGGCGTGACTTGAGCACGTCGAGCTGGAGCGCGCCCACCACGCCCACGATCCACTGGCTGCCAATGGCCGGCTTGAACACCTGGGTCACGCCTTCCTCCGCCAGGCTTTCCAGCGCCCGCGCCAGATGCTTCTGCTTCATCGGATCGCCAAGACGCACGCGGCGCAGGATTTCAGGCGCGAAATTGGGAATGCCGGTAAAGACCACGCCGCCCGATTCCGAAAGCGTGTCGCCAACCCGCAACGTGCCGTGATTGGGGATGCCGATGATGTCGCCGGGCCAGGCCTCGTCCACTGTCTCCCGTTCGGAGGCAAAGAACAGGATGGGATTGTGCACGCCGATGGTCTTGCCGGTGCCCGACTGTTTGAGCTTCATGTTGCGCTTGAATTCGCCTGACGCCAGTCTCAGGAACGCCACCCGGTCGCGGTGGTTGGGGTCCATATTGGCCTGCACCTTGAAGACAAAGCCGGTGACTTCCTTGTCGCCGGGCTGGGCCGCGCGGCCCACCGCGGCTTGCGCGCGGGGGCTGGGCGCATTCTCCGTCAGGGCATTCAAAAGCTCCGCCACACCGAAATTCTTGAGCGCCGAGCCGAAATAGACCGGCGAGAGATGGCCTTCCCGGTAGGTGGCAAGATCGAACCTGGGCAGGCCGTCGCGCGCCAGCATCACGTCTTCATGCAGCTTGCCGTTCAGTTCCGGCCCCAGCCAGCCCGCCACGGCATTGTGACCCATGCGATCCGCACCGCCGAACGGCACGAATTCGTCCGTCGCGAGGTCGAGCACACCCTTGAAGTTCAATCCCATGCCCACCGGCCACATCATCGGCGCGGTCTCGATCTGCAGCTGGTCGGAAATCTCGTCCAGCAGCTCGAAGGGATCGCGCGCCTCCCGGTCCATCTTGTTGATGAAGGTCATGATCGGGATGTCGCGCAGCCGGCAGACCTCGAACAGCTTGCGGGTCTGGGTTTCGATGCCCTTGGCGGCGTCGATCACCATCACCGCGGAATCCGCCGCCGTCAGGGTGCGGTAGGTGTCTTCGGAGAAGTCCTCATGGCCCGGCGTGTCCAGCAGATTGAACACCGCGTCCTTGTATTCGAAGGTCATCACCGCCGAAGTGACCGAGATGCCGCGCTCCTGCTCGATCTTCATCCAGTCGGATTTGGCGCGGCGCGCCTCGCCACGCGCCTTGACCCGGCCAGCGGCATGGATCGCCCCGCCCAACAGCAGCAGATGCTCGGTCAAGGTGGTCTTGCCGGCGTCGGGATGGGAGATGATGGCGAAGGTGCGGCGGCGCGCAGCCTCGCCGGCTGGGGTCTTGGTCATGGGTGCGGGGGCGTAGCAAACCCCGCTCCCGGCAGCAACCGGAACTTATGGTGCAGGCTTCAGAGCCATCACCCGCCTGGCGCGCAGATACATCTCCACACTGCGCAGGGTGAAGAGCATGGCGGCGAACACGATGGAAAGGTCCGACACCAGCAGCATGCTGACATGCCCGGCCCTGGCTTCCGCCGTGAGCCCCATCCTGAGGCCCATCCGGAGCAGGATCAGCGCCCCCAGCACCAGAATCGCGGCCTGGCTGCCCCGCACCATCAGCGTGCCGTTCTCGGGATGGACCTCGATGGCCATGGTGCGGCCCCATTGCCAGCCCGCCGCGGCCCCCAGGGCACCGGCCAGGGCCAGCCAGGCCCAGTCCAGCGGCATCAGCACATGCACCGGCTGGTTGGGCGGCTGGGGCGCCAGCAGCACCAGCACGGTGGCCGTCAGAAATAGGACCGGCCTGATCCACAGCCGGTTCAGCTTCAACGGCTGAGGCTTGGCCATCTTGCGCATGCGGAAATAGAGCAGCGGCAGGACGATCACGATGGGCAGAAGGAATTGGAGGAGTTGCTGCTGGGTCATGTGCCCGTTCGCCGTCAGAGCCGCGACCGGCAGAGTTACACGATCTGCTCGTCCACGAAAGCGCGGCCTTTGCGGTCCTCGATCTCGATGATCCACAGATCGGGATCGAATTTCACCTGTTTGTCACACCATTCGCCGGCGCGCGCTTCGCCCACCCAGCCGCCCAGCGCCCGGGCCCAGACCAGTTCGCCCTTGGCATTGCGCGCCTGGTTCAGCACCAGCACCGTGCCGTCGAGCTTGGCGACCTTCAGGATGATGCTGCCGGCTTCTTCCGCGCCCGAGCGGACCACAAAAGCGGACGCGCCTTCGACCTGGACCCGCCGGATCAGGGCACGCACGAAGATGCCAGCTTTCAGGCGGGGCGTGGGTTCCATGACCTAATAGAGCAAATATTGCGGTATAGGCGCGAGGTATTTGGCCTGGCTTTTCTTGGCAAGCAAAGCGAGCCTAGAAAAGCCGGCCCCGCTTCGAGCGCGCGGAACGCGCGCGAGGGCGGTGGGCATCGCCTACGCCGCTCGAAATGGCAGGACCTTGGCACTCGTCACCCGCTCACCCTTGGCGTTCACCGCCGCATTCGGCAGGCGCACCGTCACTGTCGTGCCTTCGCCAAGCGCGGATTCCAGAACCGCTTCCCCACCGTGCATCTGGGCCAGCGACTTGACCAGCGCAAGACCCAGGCCCGTGCCCTCCTTGGCGCGGACTTCAGAATTCTCCACCTGCTCGAAGGGCCGGCCCAGCCGCTCCAGATCGGCCTTGGAAATGCCGGTGCCGGTATCGCGCACTTCGATCTCGATGCCATGGAGCGCCCGCGCGCTCACCCGCACCTCGCCGCCGGGCGGGGTATATTTCACCCCATTGGACAGAAGATTGACCAGGATCTGCTTGATGGCGCGGCGGTCGGCGAACACCAGCCTGGCCCCCGGCGCGATGTCGAGCTTGAGCGCCACCCCGGCACGCTCGGCCGGAATCTTGAGGAAGCGCAGCGCGCTTTGCGCCGCCTCTTGCAGATCGAACAATTCCTCACCGAGCTCGAATTTGCCCGCCTCGATCTTGGACATGTCCAGCACACTGTTGATCAGATCCAGCAGGTGGTTGCCCGACTCGTGAACCAGCCGGGCATATTCCTGGTAGCGCGGCCCCACCGGTCCGAACATCTCGCGCATGGTCATTTCCGAAAAGCCGATGATGGCGTTCAACGGCGTGCGCAGCTCATGGCTCATATTGGCGAGAAACCGGCTCTTGGCGCGCGAAGCGGCAAGCGCCTCGTCGCGCGCCTCGACCAGCGCCTGCTCCTGTTCCTTGGCGCGCGAGATGTCACGGGTCACCGCGACGATATCGGCCGGCGCGCTTTCGACGGCGCGGGC
>Ga0210401_10007025_pt1 | contig 11352 bp, 15 predicted proteins | sample IncBWH32MmetaG_FD_150866 | JGI IMG/M metagenome (GOLD analysis project Ga0210401, IMG submission 150866) | Forest soil microbial communities from Barre Woods Harvard Forest LTER site, Petersham, Massachusetts, United States - Inc-BW-H-32-M | ecosystem: Environmental > Terrestrial > Soil >... | reverse complement strand
TGCCTTTACGGCCAGGTGATTGCCTTACGGTGGTCCCGTTCATGGAGGTGATTTTGCACTCTCCAGATCATGCACGCAAGCGGAGCCAACCTACATGCTTGTTGGGCTGGGGCGAAGCCCCGTTAGTGTAGTGCGCCACTCAGATTGAATATCATTTCAGAGTCGTGCGACTCCGCTTCACTTTTTCCAGAATGTCTTGGGCTGAGGCGGTCCAGATGAACGGCTTAGGTTTGTCGTTATGGCGATCCACGTTTTCATCGATCGCGGTGATGAAGTTCGATCACGTCCCGAGAGACTCTACGGCGTAGTCGGTTGTGGGTGAAGGTCGCGATACAAGCGTTCGACGGTATTCAGACAAAGAGGCTCCGGTCGGCGTGAAGTGCACGTTGGAACGTGGATGACTTTTCAGCCAGCGGCGCGGTGATTTGCATTGACGAAAAGCCGGTGACCCTGCACGTGGAAGTACGACCACCGATTCGCATGGCTCCCGCCAAGATCGCCAAGCCTGACAACGAGTACGAGCGACGTGGAACAGTCAACGTCTTCTATGCTGTCGAGCCGAAGGCGGAACGGCACCTCACCTTTCCGACGCCGAACCGCTCGGCACCGGAGTTCGCCCAAGCTCTGACAAGGATTGTGGACCACTATCCGTTCGCGCGAACGATTCACCTCTTGAGGAACTTACTGCTCGGTCCTTGTTTAAGTGAAGTGCTTAGGCGCTGACTTGTCTTCATTTGGGACCAGTGTATAGCCGAGTCGATGAGCCTGACGTTTGAGTCTCGCCTCGATGCGGTGTTCGCGCTGGGCGTCTTGTTCGGCCCACAAATTCGCGTCGTATTCGACCTGGTTCTTGACCATCGTATAGAAGATGATGGCAATTTTGTGGGCGGTCGCCGTCGTGGCGCCGGCGGGTCCGAGTTTGCTTTTCATGCGGCGCAGATAATGTCCCATCGGCGTTTGGTCGTGATGCAGAGCGAAGGCGGCCATGCGAAACAGTTGTCCGGCCCGGTTGTTCACTTTTCGCCGGCCCCTCCACAACACGCGCCCTCCGCTGATATCGTTATCCGGGCACAACGCGAGCCACGATGCGAAATGGGCCGATGTCGGCCACCGCGACATGTCTCGCCCCACTTCAGTGAAACAGAGTCAGGATCGTTGCCTGCGGACCGGGAATTTGGGTCAGGTCCACGCCGAAAAGCTTGTAGGACTCGGTTCGCACTTCGAAGCCCGTCCTGGGGTTCACATTTCTTTTTTTGCCTCCGCGATGCTTGCGCTTCCGGTCGGGCGGCAGCGGCCGATCTGCGGGGTCCACGCGGGGCTGGAAGGTCACTAGCAGCTTCTCGATCTCTTCATCGCAGGCCGCGATCTGCTCCTGGTAGCGCTGAAACATTTGCCGCGACTGGCGCAGCTTAAAAAGATGCTCCGGCCGCCAGTTGCCCTCCAGCGACTTGCGAATCGTTTCTTCATCGGCACGGATACGCGGGTCCCGCAGTTTCGTCAGTTCCCGTGCGTCGCGTTTTCCGGCCACGATGGCATCTACGATGGCCAAACCGGTTAACCAGGTGATGTCGTCGATGACGTGGTGGATCTGCACATTCATCTGCGTCAGGGCTTTTTGCATGTGCTAGCAGCCCGGCGTCTAAAATCATTTCCCAACGAACATGTTTCGGCTTAGAATCAGGCATGGCGATGAGCACACGCAAGCAGCGCGAGCGGCAGGAACCGCTGTGGTACCAAAGTGAGCTGCCGGAGGCGCCGGGGCATCCGTTTTATCAGCGGCTGAATCGGGTCCTCGATGAGGAGGGCTTCGACCGCTTCTGCGAAGGTCGCTACCGGAAGTTCTATCACGAGAAGCTGGGCCGTCCGTCGCTGGCTTTCGGGATCTATTTCCGGCTGATGATAATCGGCTTCTTTGAGGGTCTCGATAGCGAACGGGGGCATCGCCTGGCGGGTGGCCGATTCGCTCACGCTGCGGCAGTTTCTGCGCATCGGGCTGAACGAGCGAACGCCGGATCAAGTGACCATTTCGCGGACGCGGCGGTTGATCGGTGCCGAAGCCCATCAGCAGGTGTTCGAATGGGTACTGAAGCGGTTGGCGCGAGGCGGATTGATGAAGGGCAAAACGATCGGGATCGATTCGACCACGCTGGAAGCCAACGCGGCGATGAGGTCGATCGTGCGGCGGGACACGCAGCAAGGCTATAGCGAGTATCTGCAACGACTGGCCCAGGCCGAGGGCGCCGAAACGAGCGATGCGGCGGCGCTGCGGCGCATGGACCGCAAGCGGCCGAAGAGAATGCGGAACGAGGAATGGGTGAATCCGCACGATCAGGAAGCCGAGATCACGCGCCTGAAAGACGGGCGCACCGCGCTGGCGTACAAAGCCGAACAAGCGGTGGATATGGAAACCGGAGCGATCGTTGCAGTCACCACGCACGGCGGCGCGGTGGGCGACACCGACTCGATCGGTGAGACAGTGGCGGAGGCAGGGATAGCGGTCGCCGAGCAGGCGGCGCAGAGGGCGGTGAATCAGGCCGGGATAGAAGAGGTGGTGGCCGACAAGGGCTATCACAGTAATGAGGTGATGCGGACACTGGCGGAATGGAAACTGCGCAGCTATGTCGCCGAGCCGGAACGTGGCGCGAGGAAATGGAAAGGCAAGGCGGCCGAACAAGCGGCGGTGTATGCCAATCGCCGGCGGATTTCCGGAGCGCGAGGCAAGCGTTTGCAAGCTGGTAGAGGCGAACGCGTGGAGAGAAACTTAGCGCATCAATTCGACACCGGAGGGCTGGATCGGCTGTATGTCAGAGGCCTGGGCAACGTTCATAAGAAACTCCTGATTCAGGCGGCGGCATGCAATCTGGCGCTGCTAATGCGGTCTCTGTATGGAGCGGGCAAGCCGCGAGCGGCTCATGATCGCTGGGGCCAGATCATTTTTACGATTTTGCGGCTGTATTCGATGTTGATTGGGCTGTACCAATCAGATTCGACGTTGCCGGTTGCTCCCGCGGTGACACCAGATCGACGGCGGTGTGGTAATCGAGAAATTCTTCGTACCTCAAAACCGCTGGTTTAGAGACGGGCTGCTTGATATGTTGGTTAGCCATCAGCACCAGATCGCTGCGGTGCCGCATCAGCGAGCGCACGCCGCACACGTCGCCTTCCGGTCGGAAGGCAGCGCGCAATAAACCGACCGAATGCAGAAACTGCAGCCACTGGCATTCGTGCCAGTCGGTGCGCCGTCCGGGTACGTTTTTCATCCCGTGGGCATCCACCAGGCAGGGCTTCCCCGAGTTGCTCCAGCACTTCGTAAGGTGGAATCCAGTACACGGTGGTTTCCATAGCCGCCGTGGTGATGCCGCAACTGACCAGCCACCGGGCCATCTTCTCCAGGTCCTCGGTGAAGGTGGAAGACACCCGTACCGGATTCTGGTCCCGGGCCGGTGGTACGGCTACAAAGATTTCCCTGGCGCCGATATCAATTCCCGCCGCGTTCGGCTCCAGAACCGGGCGGTCTTCCGGACACATTCCTTTTCGGCTCCGGCTTGGTTTGTTTTTACCCGCCCTCGGTTTTGGCTCCGCGGGCTTTTCCGATTGCTTCGGCTTCGGACCGTAACCACTGTATGGCGCACGAAACCTGGGACCACGCTGGTCAACGGATTCAAAGGCGCCACTGGTAAATCGGCCTACTTCCGCTACCCGGGCTCCGATCAGTTTGCCCCAAAAAGCCGCTTTTTTGCGAGTCCCGGGGCCGCGCGGAGTTCCTCCGCCAGTATGGACCCGCCCCCGCGGGCCCCCCGCTGGTCATGGACAACCGAACATTCACTGCCGCAAAACCCTCACCGATTACTTCGGTGAAAAGGAGAGCCTCTGGGACCGCCTCACGGTTCACCACACTCCGACGCACGGAGCTGGCTGAAACAGGCAGAGATCGAGATCAGCTTGTTCGCACGACAATGCTTGGGACGGCGCCGAATCTCGAGTTTGGCTGTCCTGGAACGGGAATCGCGAGGCTGGAACCGCCAGATCAACCGGGACCGCGTCAAAATCAACTGGCGGTTCACCCGCGCGCCAAGTTCTGCTACAGGAATAACTCTTTCAGGCGGTCAAAGACTTAGCAAACACCAGAGCGGCGATCAGTGGCGATCCTATGGCGCTCTCTAGCGATCTGCGCACTTCCCACGCTCAAACGCTTCCTGTACTTTCTTCAAATCGGGGTGGTCAGCCGACGAAAACGTGCCCGTTTCTGCGCGGAGGAAATCGCTTGCGGGGTCGCGGCGATCTAATCGGAACTGGCGATTGCCCGGAACATGAAACGCCCTCTTTACGATTACTGCCACGGCTCGATAATATGCGCTCAGGCAACGATTCGTTCAGCCACAAATTCAACGAACTTCAGGATTTCGGTTCTCGACCGATACGGGAGGAGCCGGGTAATGGCCAGTGTACCGACACCGTGGAGTATTGATCCTGCGAGCAGGGCAAATTCAACTGGATCTCCCGGTGGAACTTGCCCTGCGTCCTGACAGCAGTTGACGAAGTTCAACAGCGTACCAAAGGCTTCCTCCGCTGCTTAGCATGCTCGCTCTTAACCGAGGTCGGCACTTCAAACATTACCGTGAAATGCTCTGGCGTGCGCAGGGCGAAGCCCGACGGTCCTGCCTCAGAGATCAACCGAATGGCTAACCTCAGCAGGGCCTCGCGTAAGTTGCCGTGGCGATAGACTTTGCCGTGCAACTCGACGCCAGGCTCTTGGGTTAATCACAGCAATGAGAAGTCCCTCTAAGACGACAATTCGAATTAGAATATTGCAGCGAAAGTATCGTAGATTCTCGCAGCTTGGCTAGGCCCCGATTGCTGCCACCGAGGCGCCCTTAAACAGCTCCGGAGCTTGCCAACCTCCAAATATCTGTTCTAGCCGGCTCGCGACGGCCAGCGCTACGTCTTCCCTCCAGGGCCGCGCCACAACTTGAACGCCGATCGGCAGACCTGAGGCCGTCTCACCGCACCGGACCACCGCGGCCGGCCAACCCGAGAGGTTATATGCCATGGTGTGGCTAAAGCCTCGAAAGTTCTCTTCAAGCGCATAAGTGCCGTGCGGGAGCGCAGCCTGGGTATAAACTGGACACAGAATTACGTCATAATTGCGCAAAAATCCAACCATTTCGACGCGATACCGGTCCAACTGGGCCCAATAGTTCTGGAACCCTTCAAGATCCACACGGTAGTATTCAAGCTTCTCCAACCAACTCTTAAGTAGCGGATGCACGCTGGTCGAACCTAATTGCGCTAGATACCGCCACAGGGATACGCCGCCATCGGCTCCGAGCAGCTTCATTTCTAAGTCGTAAGCCTGTTCTAGACAACCTGGCTGGTCTTCTTCCACGCGCATGACTTCGCTAGCCAGCGACCCGGCCGCTGCGTAAAGCACTCGAGAAACGTCGGCATCCGCGAGTGCGATACCGTTGTCGACGTAGAATGCCATCCGCAGTTCGCGGAGATCCGTGGGCGAAAAGTCTGCTACGGGAGCGTCGATGGCCGCGGGATCGCGGCCATCGAAACCGGCCAGCAGCGGAACAATCGTCACCAGATCTTTCACCCATCGGGCCATCGGTCCGATTTGCCATAGCATCTCAATCTAGCCGCGAGCCGGAGGAAAGTGACCGGTACGCGGCAGCCTTCCCGAGGTTGGCTTGATGCTCGTGATGCCACAAAAGGCGGCTGGCACCCGCACACTACCCGCTGCGTCGCTTCCTAATCCTATTGGGGAACCGCTCGCGGCGATTAAGGCAGCTTCGCCGCCACTACTCCCCCCGCATGACCGCTCCAAGTCATAGGGGTTATTCGTTCGTCCGTAAAGAAGATTATCGCTTTCAAACGCGAAAAGAAGATCTGGTTCGTCTTGGCGATCGGGATTGCCCCCGCCAGACGCAAGCGGCGAACGACGATTGCGTCCTCAGCCGACGGTTCGGCTCTCAACCTACCCACGGTACCCGCCGTACAAACGCTGCCCGCCAACTCTATGGAGTCTTTGATCGTGAACGGAACCCCGTGAAGAGGGCCTAGCCGGTCGCGTCGGGCAAGGGCCTCGTCAGCGGCGCGTGCTCCGGCGATCGATCGCTCCTCGAATATGTCGACTGCGGCGTTGATTGTCGGATTGACGGCTGAGACGCGGCCTAAGTGAGCTTGAACCAACTCCACGGACGAGACTTTGCGATTACGAATTAGGGCCGCCTGCTCCGTGGCGGACAATGCGAGTATTTCATCCATATTTCGTTTCAGGCCAGCGCAGTCGCAGCAACCGTGCCCACAAGGACATTCCACCGCGGCGGCTGCCAAAGTATCGGCAAATTCCTGTAGAAGAACAAAATGAGGGTATAGGACCAGAAGAGGCGGGTGCTCATTACCGAGCGCCGTAAATACCGCCCGACTTGCTCGCACTCCTTAATTCCATGTAGACATGGACCAATTCAGAATTTGCAACCTCGCATAACCGCGGCCACTTTTGAGCAAGGAACTGTGTCAGCCACCACCGTTCGCGACACACGTTTGGCGGGATCAACGTACGGATTTGAACTTGCGACTCCCACTGCGCCTGAGACATTGGAGTCTTGACGTTAAGCAGATACCGTAAGTTCAAGGTTCCTCTCTAAACTAATGCGTTGACGAGAATTGAATCCGTTGCTCTGCGTGCACTGGTCCAACACACTCTAGGCTGGACCGCAGATACAGGAGCCGAGAACGGCTGGCTGTGACGTGACAGGTCTCTCTTTTTGTTGCTGCAGTTCTACGACTTTGCGCAACTCGGTAGTGGCGTCTTTGAAATCCGATGGTCTTGACTTTCCCGCTCGGTAGTGCCGGTAGTGATTAGCCGTTCTCCGTGCTTGTTGAAGAACGTTTCGATGGGTCGCGCGACGATCCCTTCTGCTTGCGCGCTGCCCATCTTCGAAGCAAAGGGGCGATAGGACCAACTCGACAATTTGTTCGAGCGACATGCGCCTCGGATAGGGAACCGTGTCGATGCCGAGCTTTCCCGGCTACATGCACGATTGCGATCCGATCCAGCCACCACTTCCCGGCTACTAAAACATCGAAGAGCGCAAAGGACTTATCGGGCGGTATGATCCGCCCTTTTGGATTCCGACTCCGTACCCTCGCCGTAGAGAGCCGCCGAGACGCGTAGCCCCTCTATTCAGAAGGCCGCGCGCAATTTCTCGGAAGGGAAGAGCTGCAGCAGCCGCATTAACAGATCGGCTGGCATTTGCGCTTTGTTCGTGCGGCCACCAAAGCTGACATCGCCCGCCTCCGAGAGAATCACCCGCACATTTGCTGCCGCCCAGTTTCTCGGTCACATCCCACTCGCGGATCGTGCCGACCGCCAACTTCACAAATCTCTTCGTCGCGCTCAAAGAGCGTGTCGATGCCTGGAATCAGCGAGATAGCCTTGTCGCTTTGTACAAATTTATGCAAACAAAATTGGATCAGCTTGGGTCATCTTTGGCTATCAGTCACTCCCTTCGGCTGAAAAGCCATCGCTGGTTCTGCCGAGTTCACTTGATGAGTGAGAGGTTCTAATCGAGACCGAGTCACCGGTTAGCAATCGGATTCTAGGGATCGCCAGTGGCCCACCGTTGCTTGATTTTATCCGTAGGTAAGGTGCCTCGTGCAAATTTGGGGCCGCGCGCAGATCTTTTGGGTCTCAGCCCTCAAGAAGAAGATCCGCCACCTTCCAAATGCGAGCCTCTCCGTCGTCTTCCGCCGTGGCCAGACGTTCTCCCTCGGCAGAAAAAGCAACTCCGTGGAAAGGTCCGGGGCCGGTTACGGTTCCGAGTACAGCGGCCGAATTGGGGTTCCAGAGACGAGCCGTTTTGTCATAGCTGGCAGACGCAACGACGCGACCATTCGGCGAGAACGTCCACCGTCCCATCGGGCTTCTATGAGCAGTTTCGCAAATCGCCTTACATCAAATGTCTAGTGTATCAGTGGCTTGAGATGTCGGTTCGCCGAGGTCGTGACATCGACGCGTATACTTATTCCGAGTAATTTTCATCGCGGGGGGGAACCCTTGAATAAGTTCGCAGCGATGGCTTTTTTTGTAGCAACGGCGGTAATCTGCGCAGATAACGTAACGACTTCCGTGGACTCAGCGTCAGGGCAGTCTGCTTCATCTCCTGAGCCTTCCGAACCGGACCTAATTAAAATCGGCAATGTCATCATCCAAGGAAGCTTGCGTTCACGGCTGTATTACTGGGACTGGTTTCAAGGCACTCCGGGCACCAACAACTCGTACCCCTACTCCGGCAATCTGTTCCGGATTTCATTTTCCCAATCGCTCGAATCGATCGATTGGCAACTGGAATTCGCCGTTCCCTTCCTCCTGGGCTTGCCTGATCATGCCGTGGCACCCGGGACGCAGGGTCAGCTAGGGTTGGGCGCAGCCTACTACGTTGCGAATAACAAGTCCCAGTATTCCGCGATGATCTTTCCCAAACAGGGCTTCCTCCGATTTAAAAACAACCGCCAGAGCCTTCGCTTGGGGCGCTTCGAGTTTATGGACGGCTCCGAAGCCATTCCCAAGGACGCCACATTGGCACAGATCAAGCGCGACCGCATCTCCGCGCGCCTGATTGGCAATTTCGGCTTCTCAGACGTGCAGCGCAGCTTTGATGGGGTGCAGTATCTTTACAACCAAGGGGGCAATACGTTCACCTTCGTTGGCGCCAAACCCACGCGAGGCGTATATCAGACCGACGGCTGGGGCGAAGTCAATGTGGCATTTGGATATGCCGCATATACGAAACAATGGACCAGCGGCGCATATTCTTCCGATTCGCGCGCGATGGGAATCTACTACGATGACTGGCGTCCGGTTCTCAAGACCGACAACCGCCCGCTGGGGGCGCGTCAGCAGGATCTCGGCAACATCCGCATGTTCACTTTTGGCGGCCACCATTCCGGCGCGCTCCATACCAGTGCAGGCACAATGGATCTTCTGGTTTGGGGTGTGGGGCAGATCGGTGCTTGGGGCAGGCTTGCCCAGCGCGCTTATGCGTACGATTTCGAAGGCGGATTCCAGCCCGCGGTTCTTCCTAAGCTGAAGCCTTGGCTGCGCGGCGCCTACACGCTGGGGTCCGGCGACAACAATCCGAATGATCGCACTCATGGCACTTTCTTTCAAATTCTGCCGACACCCAGGCTGTTCGCCAGATTCCCGTTCTACAACATGGAGAACAGCCGTGACATCATGGGCACCATGATTCTGAGGCCCGCCAAGATTTTCACAATTTCCAGCGAGTTCCACTCACTCGCCCTGGCAAACGCTAACGACCTCTGGTATTCCGGCGGCGGCGCCTTCCAGCCTTGGACCTTCGGCTATACCGGCCGCGCGACCGGAGGCGCCAAGGCTCTGGCCAATCTCTACGACACGAGTCTTGGCGTGCGCATGCGTCCGAACGTCATTCTCACTCTTTACACAGGCTACGCGGAGGGCCGCGCAGCGATCGCAACTGTCTACCCCAAAGGCCATAACAGCGCGTTAGGCTATGCCGAGTTGGAGTACCGGTTTTAGGCATATCGACAGCGAGGAGGATATCCCAAATGAGCATTCCCACGCTGCGGAAATGGCCCTCGGTTTTCTCGTGCTTCTGTTGAAAGCCGCGAATGTCTAGGCGTTCGCGCTTGCGACTTCTTCTACATATCCAACGTGCTGATGCAACTGGGCCTCGGGGTGGCGCCATCCCTCGTTGTGGTCTGGTTACTAGGTCGTGATGCGCAGCTTTCGCAGAGGTATTCTCCCAGTGGTCGGCTTTTTACTGCTCGCGTTCCTCGTTGAGGCCCGCGCGGCAAACACACCGGATCACCCGGTGCCTTATGGGTTCACATCTTCGCCGCGTTTAGCCGGCACAGTGGCGCTGTTCGCTTATGTTTGCTTGCAGGCCGGCGGTTTGTTGCGGTTCCGCAATGGCTTTGCAGTGTGCCTGGGAGTTTGATTGATCCTGCTGGCCGCATGGGCCGTCTACACTAAAGCTTTTCCCTTTCCCGAAGTTTACTTCTAAATCCCGGATCGTGAACTCCATCTTGCAATTTAGGCAGATTCAGCCGCTGCTATGGAAAGCAGTTCTTCACCGCTCGAGCCAATTAAACCAGATCCTGCTGACCGCATACTCAGCCGCCTGTCCTTCGCCTCCGGGAGAAGACGCAAGATCATATTTCCCCTTGACACCAGCGAGGCTGGTATGCATTCCCTCGCGAACAATCTGCCCGGGACGCAGCTTTACCTCGTTGACGCCGCACGGCGTGCTGTCTCGAACTCGCTGATATGGCCAGGCGACGCCATAACCACCGCAGTAAACGGCCGTCCATTGGTGTGAACATGTATAGCTGCGAGCGAGATGAGACTCTTTCCAGCGCCGCATTCGGCAATCACCGCAGAGCGACGTTCCCTCTTCCACTTTTTCGCCAGACCTATCGCAGCCACGGCTTGGGCGGGGAACGGTTTTTCGAAGCAGTGTGGTGAGCCGGGGCGATAGAGGATCGTCTGCCTTGTGAAGTGGCGGATAACTTCCTACAATTCGCCCACCTAGTTCGGAGGCGAATGTTCGCAAATATTCGTGAATCAATTTAGGAAATTGGCATGGTGTGATCCTCTTTCACTAGTAGAGAGGGAGGGCTAGATAGTCTGTCGCAATGAGTTGAAGCGCGTGAGAACGGGGAATTGTGTTGAACGAAATGAGTGCGGATCGCGTAAATGTGATCAGGGCCCGAATTCGAAGCGGAGCGAGACGGCACCGCGATGCTTAACGAAAACGAACTCGCAACCTGGTACCAGCGGCTGAACCTGCCACAGCGGGCGCGCAAGATCATCGATCAAGTGCGGTCTTCGGAGCCGACACGCCGCGTTGGCGGTGGGCGCTCAAACGTGAGCGGACTCTATCCCAGCCGGAAGATGGGCAAGACAATCCAGTTTGAAAGTCACAGAGTGGAATTGGCGGCTGTCTACGAAATGGAGCATGATCCTCTCACGCTGGAGTTCTATGATCAGCCGCCGTCAATCATGTTGGATTACAAGAGTGAAAACGACCGGCGTCTGGTTGTTCGCCACACCCCGGATTTCTTCGTGCTGCGGCAGGACTGCGTTGGATGGGAAGAGTGGAAAACCGAACAGGACATAAACCGCCTGGCCCAAGCGAGTCCCAACCGTTACCGGCAGGAATCTGGGTGCTGGAGCTGCCCTCCGGGTGAGGCCTATGCGGCTCAGTTAGGGCTCTACTATCGCGTTCGCTCTTCCAGGGAGATCCACTGGCGCTATCAGCGCAATATCCAGTTTCTCCAGGACTATATACGTTCTGATGT
>Ga0210401_10007024_pt1 | contig 11352 bp, 9 predicted proteins | sample IncBWH32MmetaG_FD_150866 | JGI IMG/M metagenome (GOLD analysis project Ga0210401, IMG submission 150866) | Forest soil microbial communities from Barre Woods Harvard Forest LTER site, Petersham, Massachusetts, United States - Inc-BW-H-32-M | ecosystem: Environmental > Terrestrial > Soil >... | reverse complement strand
TTTCAATCGGTCCCGTTCTCGTTGGCTCAACGCGATTCGCTCCGTTTCCATAGCGCCCTCGGCCATCCATGAAAGCGGACATTTCTACTTTGCACAAACCGGACATTCTCATTTTGCGGCGACAGTCACACCTTAGTTCGTTGACTTGCCTTCCCGCACAACCTAATATGTGCGCCACATGCCGGACTCGTCGTCTCTGATCGGCCAGATAATTTCGCACTACCGCATCGTTGAAAAGCTCGGCGGCGGAGGCATGGGTGTCGTTTACAAAGCAGAAGACACTGAACTCGGCCGCTTCGTTGCTCTGAAATTCCTGCCCGATGACCTCGTCCGCGATGCTCTGGCGCTCGAACGCTTCCGCCGCGAAGCCCGCGCCGCCTCCGCGCTGAACCATCCCAACATCTGCACCATCTACGAAATCGGCCAGGGTGACGGACATCCGTTCATCGCCATGGAATTTCTCGATGGCATGACGCTGAAGCACCGCATCTCCGGACGTCCGCTCGAGATGGAGCTGCTGCTCGACCTGGGCATCGAAATTGCCGACGCCCTCGACGCGGCGCACTCGAAAGGCATCGTCCATCGCGACATCAAGCCCGCGAATTTATTCATCACCGACCGCGGGCACGCCAAAATTCTGGATTTTGGCTTGGCCAAGCAGATTCTGGCTACGCCGGACGAGACGCGCGCCGCGAATTTTTCGGCGTCCACCGTAGATCGCCCCGCAACCAGTGAAGCGGACCTCACCAGTGCAGGCACAGCGGTCGGCACTGTCGCATATATGTCGCCCGAGCAAGCGCGCGGAGAGCCCCTAGACGTCCGCAGCGATCTTTTCAGTTTTGGCGCCGTGCTGTATGAAATGGCCACCGGCGCAGTTCCCTTCCGCGGCGCGACGACCGCGGTTGTCTTCAACGCCATCCTCGAAAAACCTCCGGCGCCGGCGGTGCGCTTGAATCCGGATATTCCGCCGAGGCTGGAAGAAGCCATCTCCAAGGCGCTCGAAAAAGATCGCCGCATGCGCTATCAGCACGCCGCCGAACTGCGCACCGATCTCGCGCGCCTCAAGCGCGACACCGGCTCGAGCCGCCTTTCCGGTGCGGTCATGTCCGCGCAAACAATCGCGCAAACCTCGGGAATCCATGCGGAGACCGCGACCCAGGCAGCGCCATCAAGCGGCCACGCGATCGCAGCGATGACGCCGTCAGGCGGAACAAGCGCGGCGCCCCTAACGGCAACTCAGCCCGCTGCGCTGGGCACGCCGACATCAGCCGCGAGCGCGTCGTCCGCCGCATTCCCCGCGCAGACTCAAACGTCATCCACCACGCTAGGAAAACGATGGCCAATTGTCGCCGGCGTGGCAGCAATCGTAGCCGTCGTCGCCGCAGGCGCGTATTTCTTCATGCATCGCGGCCCAAAGCTCACAGGACAAGGCTCCATCGTGCTCGCCGATTTCACCAATACCACGGGTGACCCGGTTTTCGACGGCGCGCTGCGCCAGGGCCTCGCAGCGCAGCTCGCGCAATCTCCTTTCCTGCACATTCTCTCCGATAGACAAATGCAGCAAACGCTCCAATACATGGGCCAGCCGGCTGCGGGACGTGTCACCAATGAACTCGCGCGGCAAATCTGCCAGCGCACACAGTCTGCCGCCGTGATGGAAGGATCGATCGCACAAATCGGCAACACCTACAATTTGATTCTGAGCGCGCTTAACTGCGCATCCGGCGAAACTCTGGCAACCGCCACGGCGCAAGCTCCCGACAAAGATCACGTCCTCGGCGCGCTGGGCCAAGCCGCCGAGGACATTCGCGGAAAGTTGGGCGAATCGCTCGCCTCCATTCAGAAGTTCAACACACCGATCGGTGAGGCTACGACCTCTTCGCTGGAAGCGCTGAAGGACTACAGCCTGGGATTGCAGGCGCGCGCGAACAAGGGTGAGGAAACCGCCGCACCTTTCTTCAAACAAGCGGTTGCCCTCGATCCCAATTTTGCCATGGCCTACGCCACGCTGGGCCAGGTGCAAACAAACATGGGAGAGCGCAGCGTGGGCGCCGAATACACCAAGAAAGCCTACACCTTGCGCGACCGCGCGAGCGAAGCGGAAAAGTTCTACATAGATTCGCACTACTACGACAACGTGACCGGCGATGTGGATCAGGGCATCCAGGTGTATCAGCTCTGGACGCAGACCTATCCGCGCGACGGGATCCCTTGGAACAATTTGGGAGTTTCCTATAGTCTGCTGGGCCAATGGGAGAAATCGCTGCCTGCCGTACGCCAGGCCAATCAACTCGACCCCGACGACAGCATCTCGTTCGTCGCCCTTGCTGGAAGCTATGTTGGTCTGGGGCGATTTGATGAGGCCAAGGCAACGCTTGACCAAGCCATTGCACGAAAGCTGGATGTTCCCAATCTTCACCAGATGCTTTACTTGCTCGCCTTTGTGCAGAACGACCCGCCCACCATGGACCGCGAGCTTTCGATTTTTGCTTCCAAGGGACCCACGGCTGAAGCGTTATCGTTCGCGTTGGCGGGGCAAACGGAGGCGTACTCCGGGCGGATAGAAAAAGGGCGTGGTTCGCTGGAGCGCGCACGTACGGCCTACGCGGGCTTGCATCGGGACGAACCCGCAGCGCAGGCCCTCAATACATTGGCGATAATCGCAGCAGAGGTGGGCGACGACGCCGGTGCACGCAGGGGTGCTGTTGCTGCCTTGGCGCTGAATTCTGCGTCGCTGCGGGTGCGCACCGATGCTGCATACGTTTTCGCGCGTGCCGGCGACGCGGCCCGCGCCGAATCCATCGCTGCCGAGATTGCCAAGGATCATCCTTCTAACACACTCACCAATGGATTCGATCTCCCCACGATTCACGCCGCGATTGAGATCGGCCGCAACAATCCAGCCAAAGCAGTCGAGATTCTCCAGCGCGCCGTGCCTTACGACCTCGCCAATCAAAGGCGCATGCTCAGCACCTACCAGCGCGGCCGTGCGTATTTGGCGCTGCACAAAGGGACCGAAGCCGCAGCGGAGTTTCAAAAGATCGCAGACCACCCAGGTGTGGTGCACAATTCAGTCACCGGCGCGCTTGCGAAACTGGGCCTAGCTCGCGCATACGCCCTCGAGGGCGACACAGCCAAAGCTCGCGTCACCTATCAAGACTTCTTCGCCCTCTGGAAAGACGCCGATCCCAAAATTCCACTCCTCGTCGCCGCCCAATCCGAATACGGCAAATTGCAGTAGCTCATCTAGAAATCAGTAAGTCTGTCTGACTCACAACCCGCGCTGCGATCAGGGCCCGCCCAACCTAGCCTTCGGTGGCGCGAGCAAGAGCAGTGCTAAGCCGATGATCGCGAGCGGAAGCACGGCGCGCAGCAGATCCGCGCGCGGGATCACACTTCGGTATGCCTGCAAGGCCATAATCGCGGCATGAGCGATGCTCGACCAAGCCGTGAACGCGATCAGGCTCCGGTTCGCGGACGTGTTGCGCAAGGCCAGCAGAAGGAAGACTCCCAGCGTAGCATAGACGACTCCCAGCATCTGGTCCGCGGGTTCGTTCGTGGTCGTGATGGCATAGAGACCAGCCACGAAGAGCAAGCCTACCAACGCCAATACGATCTTCAGCGCTCGTTCCCGAATCATGGTGTCCTCCCTGCACAGGCCTGAAACCAAAAAATTTGCGCCTACAGCTTTCAGCGACACGCCGCGTGATCAAAATGCGCTGTGGAGTAAATCGCGGGGAGCTGCTCCACGGGGCCGTCTCCGTTGTAAAGCGGTGCGCGATAAATCCCATGCCGTGCGGCAATCCTCTCAATCTGCTCGACCGGCCCCCGAGTGATGAACCCTCTTCCCTGCGAGAAAGGCTCGAACCGCCGCTCGAGCGCCAGAGCCATACCTTCGAGGAGACACCCATGAACCACATCGGGGAACGGATGCCGGTTCAAAACTCCACGAAAATCCGGCGCGAACCGCAATCCTCCGGTGATCTGTCCCAGGCCTCCGAAGAATACTTTCGCGCCAGGCAGCTCCGCTTTCGAAGACAAATTCTTCGGATAACCCGCATCGCAAACGATTGCATCGGGCGCGATTCGCCCCAATAGCAACGAAGGGGCCGCTAGACTCGCCGCGCAAATCACGAGGTCAGCCTCTGCGGAGAATTCCCGGAGATCGGTCGCGATCTCCACATCAACTCCGTCGGCTTGCAACTCCGCTCCAAGCCTGTGCAGCCGCTCCACGTTGCGCGCGTTGAGCAGCACTCGCCTCACCATCGGCGCCAAACAGCGCGCGCAGCCGGAACCCACATCTCCAGTTGCCCCGACGACGAGCAGCGTTGAACTTTCCAAGTCCCGGCCTTCCAGCGCGCACATCTTCTGGATGCCTTGAACGATGAAGGCAACAGTCAACGTATTGCCTGTCGTAAAAACCGTATCGTGCCTTTCCGGGAGCTGGTCGAAGTTGCCCTCGATCAAAATCGAGCTGAATCCGCCGAGACTCACAATCTTCGCGCCAGCCTTGATGGCGTAAGCCGCCGCCGCGCGCACGCGAGCAACGTTTTCGCACACGTAGCCAGCTCCCAGACGGTCCGGAGGAATAAATGACTCAATATAGAGGCCGTGCGCCTTCTTGCCGGCGATAGATGCGGCCTCTACGTGGCACACTGCTCTGGGCGGAATCCACGGAAGGATGTCCTTGATTTCCTCGTCCGGCAAAGGTGTACGCTCCGGTCCGCGCAGAACAGCCAGTACATCCGCGGCCGCCCTCCAGCTTTCCTGATGCCCGATCAGCGCGAAATCAACCTCGCGGGTCCGCTCACGCGTGATTACACCGGCAATTGAGCCACCCATGTTAGCGTCACCTCTCCGGGTACCCCCAGCATGTCGAGCGCCTTCAAATACTGCCGCAGCGAAGCTCCACGGAGCTCAGCCGCACTCAAGCTCACATCAAACAGCGCCGGCTTCACACAACTGCTGTGGCAAACTTCGCAGTGTCCGTCCTTGCATTCCTTTGCCAGCATCTGCGCGAGCGTAGTCATCACGTCCAGATGCAGTCGATAAACTTTGTCGTCGAAGCGTTGCGCGTCTAAGGCTCGCTCGGCCCTCAGAATCGCCATGGCGTGATCAACGTGCTCTTCTTCCTCCGCCGCGATTGTGGAAAAAGTCTTGCCCAGGCTCCCCGGTGCCACTCTCCCGACGCGCGCGTAGCTTGCCACAGCAAATGATTCCAGCATGATTTCCTGCACGATCAGGCAGCCGATAAAATCACGTTCGGCAACGCAGCGCAGGAACGCCTCGCGCAGCCGTTTCCAATGCTTCGCCTCGACGTTATCGGCAGCATTCACTCCAATCTTGCGGCCCTCTGCTGCGAACCGGGCGGCATGCCCTCGTTCAATCTCCGCGTGCTCCAGCGCGTCCGCCACTTCTGCGGGATCGTCACATATCTCCGATAGCGACGTGTAGTTCATCGCCGCCAGCAGTTCACCGGTTATCGCCTGTGCCAGCACGTCCTTCCAAATCGGAGCATTGAGTGGGGCGGAAGTGCATTCCATTGGCGAGCGCTCAACAGAGACAACGCGTTCTATACTTCCACCAGTTGTGTTCATACTCGTTTCTCCTTACGCGAAGATTCAATCAAGCTGCATTCGAATCAGATCGGCTCCCGGTAGCGCCGCAACCGCACCGCAGCCGCGAGGAATATCGCGGCGAACACCAGCCCTAACCACAGGCCCGGGCTGCTCAAAAATCTCAACGGAGTGAATTGCGTCACCGGAATAAAATGCCCATCCACCGGCGTGCCGTCCGGCAGCGTCAGATTGAAGGCTTCCGTCACAAATCCATACGCGCGGTCACCCAGCAGAACGCCCAAATGCACAGTGTGGAACGCAATCCTCTCGAAAACGGCGAACGCTACCAGCGGCAAGACGGCCCATAAGAATGCTGCGCGCCGCGCCCACCCCGAAATCAGCAGCAGCCACCCGTAGAGCGGCGCGTGCCACAGCGTCATCACGGTCACACCGTAGAGCAACCCCACTTCCAGCTGAAAAAATGGCAGTTTCGCCCACATCGTCGCGGCATCCCCGCCGCTCAGCGAAACGACCGCCAAGCCCAGCAGCAGCATGATCAAATGCAGAACCACAACAATTGCAATAGCCAGCAGCGGCAGGATCACCAGCGGAACGCTCGCCTTCGCCAGCACGGTCGTAAGATCCGAAACCGGCAGTGACTTCCAAAAAAGGATGCTGCGATCGCGGCGCTCGCCGTGCAGCGCCTCAAGCGAGTAAAAGAACCCCACCAGAAACGCGGTGAAGACGATGAGCATCGATACGTGGGTGTACGGCATGGCCAGCGCGATCTGCTGACCCATCGGGCTGGTGTAGGTGCGTGTGTGTAGTTCTATCAGTTCACGCACGGTGCGCGGCAGGCCCACCAAGCTGATCAAGAAACCCAACATCACGATAGCGGCGGCGGCCAGCGGTCCGATATAGATCGAACGGTTCTCCCACAATTCGCGCATCACCGACCAACACATCGGCTGAGTCGCAGACATGGCAGCAGGAGCGACTCGCTGCGACTCGAAGGATTCCGGCACAGCGTTTGATGGAGTACTCATCGCGCCGCTCCTTGCGCCACGCCGTTTTGATGGCCCAGCACGGCAACAAACAAGTCGGCGATGCTTGGCTTGCGCACGTCGCCAAGCGCGGCGAGTTGCTGACGATCCACGCGATCGAACAACAAAATGCTTCGGCCCAGCACTTGCCGCTCGTTAATCGGCTTCAGCGCACGCGCCGCCGCAAGCCGATCGGGAAGCACCATCACTTCCAGATAGCGCGACTCGAATTCTTCCATGCTGGAATTCAGCACGATTCGGCCGCGATTGATGAACATCACATCCGTGAGCACGTCCTGGATCTCTTCCACTTGGTGTGTAGTCACCACGATCGTCCGGCTGCGATCGAAGTAATCGTTAAGCAGCGAATCGTAGAATTGCTTGCGGTACAAAATATCCAGGCCCAGCGTCGGCTCGTCCAGCACCAGCAATCTCGCATCAATGGCCATAACCAGAGCGAGATGCAGCTGCGCCACCATGCCCTTCGACAATTCCCTCACCTTGCTGTTGCTCTTGATCGTGGTCTTCGCCAGGAAACTCTCCGCCTTGGCGCGATCGAATCGCGGATGCACGCCGCCGACATAATCAAGCGCCTGCGAAACCTTGATCCACCGCGGCAGCACGGCGACATCGGCAACAAAAGAAACATCACACATCAGCCGCTCGCGCTCGTTCCACGGATCGCGTCCCAGCACTTTCAGTTCTCCCTGATATGGCGTAAGGCCTAGAACCGCGTTCAATGCGGTCGTCTTCCCAGCCCCGTTCGGTCCGATAAGTCCGAGGATTCGCCCTTCCTCGACGCGCAAATCCACGCCGTCCAGCGCTAGAGTTGTTCCGTACGACTTGCGCAGGCCGCGTGCTTCTATCACTGGCATGGCTTCAGCTCCTGTGTTCCGTCTTTGCACGCTTGGCCGCTTCCGCAGCACTCAGCAGCTCCTCCCATGTCAGGCCGAGCCGCTGAATGGTTTCGTAAACCCTGGGCCATTGCTCCGCGACGAATTTCTGCCGTTCGCCCTGCAGCAGCAAATCGCGCGCGCCCTCATTGATGAACATTCCGCGCCCGCGCTTCGTCTCCACCAGCCCCTCATCAACCAATTGTTGGTAGCCCTTGAGAACCGTGAGCGGATTGACGCGATATTCCGCCGCCACATTGCGCACCGACGGCAACGGATCGCCTTCCTTCAGTACTCCGTCCAGTATCATCGCAACCACTCGGTCGCGAATCTGGCGGTAGATTGGCTCACTGTCGTTCCACTCACGGTCCATCATGGGTTCTCGTTAGCCCTTGGAGACATTCTCTCCGTCAATTTGCGCGCTGCAGGTCCATGTGCGCGTGCATCGCCTTGTCCCCAGGCATCATGTAAGTCCAGTCCTCGGTGTGGTGGTTGGCGTCAACGACGGTGAATACGGCGTGGTACATGTGTCCGTAGTCATTGCCGCCGGAAAGATCTCGAAACTCGAATTCCACCGTCTTCCCGTCCGGCGATGCTTTGGCTGTCATGCGCGGGCGGTTTCCGGCGTCGCAATAATGAACCAGCGTGAGTTGGCCGTTATCCATATAAAGCATCGTGACCGGATGATCGTACTTCTTCGAGTCCAACGGCGTTCCCGCTTCCTGCATTTCGTGAACGAGCGCGTTTCCCCTCGAAGTCACACGCAGCGAGACGTGCACGGGCTTGCTCATGTCCATGTCGGCTTGCGGTGGATTGACGCTCACCGGGCCTTCCCAATTCCCCGTTAGAGTCTTCAATGTGTCGAAGGACTTTTCGGCGTCGGACGGTGCAACCGGTGCCGCGCCGGACTGCGCAAAAGCCACGGTCGAGAGCGACAGCAAAACAGCGGTGGACAGCACGGAACGAAGAGCTTTCATGTTCAATTCTCCTTTGGCTACTTTCCTTTCAGGTCCGGTCTCGCCCGTGACCTCACGTGCGAACCGTCATCAGTGTTGTAGTTAACTATAACACTAGATCAAATGCAAGCTTTTTTATCTTTTTCGTATTGGGCCTTTTTGGACGGGATGGATCGAACCGGCACGACGCTGACAGGGGTTTACTCTTCCTGGGAGCCAATACCTTGAAAGTGGAGAACCAAGTTCTACAAGCGTGTTGATCAAGACCTATTCGAGCTTGGCAGGGTCGCGTCCCTGGGGGTTAACCCTCAGTCGTACGTTGCATAGCCGCTCACGTCGGCAGCTCTATCCCGGCCTGCTCCGCCACCATGTATGCGGCATACCAGTCCGGCCAGTTCTCGTCGCGCTGCCCAGTGCGCTTTTCGTGCTGCCCGTGGGCGGCTTCCGCACGCCGGAGCGCACTCGCCAGATCATTCGCCGAAGCGAAGGTCGTTGTGGCGGGGTCAGTGCGGCCGGGCAGCCTCGTCGTAAGCTCTTGGAGCAGCCAGCCGTTGCCATCCGGATCACGGAACGAGGCGAACGACCGGTAGCTGCGATGCTCGGGATCCGGACCATTCACCCGGATTCGCCCAAACAGGTAGGGTTCGTCCGTGCCCGCGTACACGTCAGCCGCGCCATGAAACACCCCGCTGATCTCGACGCCGCGGTCGACCAGCTCTTTGCGCGCAGCCTCGATGTCGGAGACGATCAGGTACAGGCCTTGGGCGGAGCCGGGCGCTGCCGCAGTGACGTTTTTGCCCAAGATAACGGAGCACGCAGAGCCGGGTGGTGTGAACTGAATCACGCGGAAGTCCTTGCCGCTGTCGTAGTCGGCATCGAGCCGCCACCCGAGCCTCCCGTAGAACTCCTTCGCACGGTCGACATCAGAAACAGGGATGACGACGATTTCGAACTTCATGTCGAGTGGCGCGGCCTTTGGGTCGCTAATACGGACTGGCTTGGTGCTCACGGCTGCCTCCTGTGTCAGGTGGGATGACGGTCGTGCACAAACTACGCCAGAACAAATCGGCGGTCAAGAAACAGGACCGCGCAATCGAGACAAATCTTGCCAACTCGAATTGGCGATCGCTGCGGGCAGAAATCTTGTAGTAATCATAAGGTAAATGTGGTAGCATCAGTCGGGGCAGAATTGAACCCCATCAAGGACGGAACATGGAGACTGCGGCACCAGCAACGACGCCAGCAAGCCCAACACGACGGAAGGCGCAACCCGTCAAGACCTGGGACTGCGGGAACTTGCTCACGCCGTTTCTCATGCGAGCCTTGCTTCGCCGCTTTCGTCAGAGAGCGAAATAACACCTTCCAGATGTTCACAAGTCGTGAATCACGCCCAACAACTACAATGTTACATTCACCCGAATCACGGCTCTTTCAACCGCCAACCCGGGCGATTAGAAATCGTTGTAACTCCAAGAAAACAAACAACTGGCACTCAGCTCAATCGCCAACTTTCACGCACTTCGCGCATCCAATTGAGCTCTAGCGGGGTCCGGGATCAGGGTCGCGAGCCACGCTTACGGGTCACCAATCACGAATTACAAGTGCAGCTACACAACGTAGAACTTGCGGTAAGTGCGAAAAAACAACAGATTCGCGAATCGGCCTCAATTCCGTAGGTCGTTACTTTTTAGCAGTTTACGTGCACTTTCAGATTGGCAGACAACGTGCCCTTCGGCATAATGGCTGCACTGAGGAAGTCAGGAATTATAGCGATAAAGATCAAGCAGCCTTCGTAGAAATGGAGAGCCAGTCGTGAGCACCAGAGCATTGGTCGGAAGTCAGCCAGTCAGTGAAGTGAAACCCGCCGAGGATATCCCAAGCCCTCGATGGGGCGAACGCATCCACGCCCTTAAGAACATTCCCCGCGTCATGAAGTTCGTTTGGGAAGCTGCTCCCGCAGTCGTCGTCGGTGAGGCGATTGCCCGCGTTGCGGTCGCTTTGATCCCGCTTTCGATGTTGATCGTAACCCGGAGCATCATAGACGCGATTTACGCCTACAAAGCGCATCAAACGCCGCTCCCTGGCTTCTTCTGGTGGCTCGTGGCCCTTGAATTTGGGCTCGCTGGATTCGCCGCCATCGTGGCGCGCTTGATCGACTTTTGTGACACCACCCTGGCTGAACGCTTCATGCGCCACATCAGCATCACGCTGATGAAGCACGCCGCGAACCTGGACCTTCTGTCCTACGAAGATCCGGTCTTCTACGACAAATTGGAGCGCGCCCGGGCCCAGAGCACGGACCGCGTTCAGACCATCAAAATCGCTGGGCGGCTGATTCAGGAAGCGATCACGACGATCAGCCTTGCGGCGGGGATTTTCTTCTACTCCCCCTGGCTGCTTCTTGCACTGTTCGTTTGCGTCGTTCCTGCATTTATGGGCGAGACCCACTTCGCTTTCCTCACCTATTCAATGAGCTTCCAGCAGACCCCGGCGCGCCGCGAGTTGGACTACCTGCGCACCGTGAGCGGAACCAAGGAAGGCGCGAAAGAAGTGAAGTTGTTTGGACTTGCCCCCTTCCTCGTGGGGCGCTATTCCGACGTCGCCGACCGCTTGTACGACCAGACCGTTGGCGTCGCAAGACGCAAACTCACCGTTGGATCGCTGCTCGGCCTGCTCGGCGTGGCGGGATATTACGGGACCTACGCGTTCGTAATTTATCAGACCGTGCACGGCTCGTTGTCCATCGGGAAGTTGACCATGCTTGCGGGCGCAATCGCCGCTGCGAGCACCAACATTCAAGCCGTCTTCATCACCTTTGCCGAGATCGCGAACCAAGCCCTTTTCATGACCGATCTCCTCGAGTTCTTCGACGTACGTCCGAAGATTCAGTCCAACACCGGCG
>Ga0210401_10007020_pt1 | contig 11353 bp, 11 predicted proteins | sample IncBWH32MmetaG_FD_150866 | JGI IMG/M metagenome (GOLD analysis project Ga0210401, IMG submission 150866) | Forest soil microbial communities from Barre Woods Harvard Forest LTER site, Petersham, Massachusetts, United States - Inc-BW-H-32-M | ecosystem: Environmental > Terrestrial > Soil >... | reverse complement strand
CAGCGAGCAGGCCCTCGGATACTTGAAGCGTTTCGGCTCGGTCTCCGTCCTGAACGGGCATATCCACCAGATCATGCAAAGGTGGAAGGCAACGTCACATTTCATACGGCGCTGTCCACCGCGTTCCCTCAACCGGCACCGGGCACCGCTCCGTCGCCGGGCCCCATGAAAGTGCCCGCGGATCAATTGCGCAGCGTGCTGGGCATTTCCCATGTGAATTATGTGCAAGGCAACCACTCGCTGGCGCTCGTCGATTCCACGCTGGCGTGATCTAGTGGAGCCCTGAACGATCAATGAATATTTCAAGGGAGAGAGAAACATGAAAAATATCATGGGAATTTTCGTATTCGTGGGAACGATATTGATAGCTTTTACCTTGGCCCAAGGGGCCAAGCGCAACGCTGCCGTGAGCGCAAGCGACAAACCTGCAACCGGCACCGAAGTGAAGATCGACAACTTTAGCTTTGGCCCGGCAACCATCACTGTTCCTGCCGGGACCGCGGTCACATGGACAAACAGCGACGATGTTCCTCATGTCGTCACCAGCGATGACAACAAGATGTTCAAATCGAAGGCTCTCGATACCGACGACCATTTCACTTATACCTTCACAAAACCAGGTACGTACAACTACTACTGCGCGATTCATCCGAAGATGGTCGCCAAAGTCGTAGTGCAGTGAGGCGAGGAGCGAAGAATGGATTCGTTTGACCTGCGGTCAGTGCTCCTCGCCAAGCATGCCCAGCATGTGGCACTGGTCCACTTTCCTATCGCGTTGATTTTTGTCAGCGTTGCATTCGATCTGCTCTCGCTGCGGAAGCAGAACCTGGCCCTGCTTCGAGTAGCGTATTACACGGTGATTGCGGCGGCCCTTGCCGCCGTGCCCGGTGTCGCCACCGGCATCCTGGCGTGGCAACTGCAATTCGAAGGCAAAGCGCCACGGGGCAATCTCAAGCTGTATTTGCTCCTGGCGCTTTCCTCAAGCGTGCTGATTTGGCTTGTTTGTTGGCTGCACATACGGGTGCAACACAAACCGCTCGCCTATTCTCCGAATATCCGGTTAGTCGCTGAAGTCATGGCAGTAGCTCTAACGCTCCTGACTGGGCATGTCGATGGATTCGTCAGCGGAGTGAACAGTCCCATGCAGGCCGTCGAATGAATGGTATTTGCGTACTTCAGGGATCCAACGACCCAAAGGAAAAGCTTGAACGAGGAGATTGGCATGCGGTTGTCTGTCAAAAGTGAAGACAAAGGTAGCAACATTCCCGAAGCTGAGATCGTTCGACAGGCCCAGGAGGGAAACGCTCGAGCCTTCGAGCAACTCTATCGGCGGTACAGTCGACGTGTCTACTCGCTTTGCCTCCGGATGGTTAAGAATAACAGCGAGGCGGAAGACCTCACTCAAGAAGCTTTCTTGCTGTTATTCCGCAAGATTCACACATTTCGCGGGGAAGCGAGATTTTCCACTTGGCTGCACCGGCTGACCTCCAACCTTGTACTCATGCGATTTCGCAAGAAGCGCTATCAGGAAGTGTCGCTTGACGCGACGCTTGAATCCGGGGAGGAAGACTCCGGCCCCCTCATAGAATTTGGCGGACCTGACCTTCGGCTCAGCGGAGTGATTGACCACGTGAATCTGACCAGGGCCATTGAGCAGTTGCCGGATGGATACAAGGAAGTGTTCACGCTCCACGACGTCGAAGGATACGAACACACGGAGATTGCCGAGATAATGGGGCGAACGATCGGGAATTCCAAGTCGCAGTTGTTCAAGGCACGCCTCCGCCTCCGTGAACTTCTGCAGGAAGCGCGCCGCGGCCTGGCGCGAGAAGAACGCCAATCAAAGCGCAGATTGCCTGTTTCGGAAAATCAAGACCGCAGATTCCAGTGTGCCAAAGCCTGAATCAGATTGCGCTCGAAAAGAGAATTGGCCAATTGGAAAGAACCGGCCGCTTCGGAAAGGAATCGTCGTGGCGAATATGTGGATTCTGGATTCAGCAACACGCCAAGCCGGTGGCGCGTCCGATCTGTTTCGCGAGTGCGAAAGCGCCCGTGGCTGGGCGTGAGAGCCGTTATCCGCGCGCGAAATTGCAAATGGATATTTATGGGACCAGGAGGTCACGAAAGTGTAACAAGTTTGTCAACATTATCTCCTGACTACAACCAAACGTATCGCGGCGGAATCGGATACGAGTCGAGTCGATCTCGCTGAAATTACAAACTGGATATGGAGGATTACTTGAAGAAGATATTGTTTATATTCGGGGTATTCATAACATTAGCTGTTCCATCCGGGCTCTGGGCTCAGCAAGGCGGCTATTTCCAGACCAATTTGGTCTCCAATACTGCCAGCGTTGCCACAACTACAGACCCTCAACTTTCGAACCCTTGGGGAATATCCATTCTTCCCGGGCAGGATTTCTGGATCGCCAACAATAACAGCGGCACGTCCACGCTTTATGATTCAAGCGGCAACAAAGATACGGCGCTGGTGGTCACCATTCCCGGGGCTACAAAAAATCCGAACGGCAATTGCAATCCCGGCTGCCCCACTGGAAACGTGTCCAACGGCAACGGCACTTACTTCGGAGGTGGACAATTCATTTTTGACACCGAAGATGGCCTCGTCGCCAACTGGACCGGTGCCAGCAATATAGCGGCAGTGGCGTTCGATAACTCGGCCAGCGGCGCGGTTTACAAAGGCCTTGCCGTGCTCAACAGCAATCTTCTTTTGGCAGCGAACTTCAACAGCGGCAAAGTCGACGTCCTCACGAGTAACTTCACGCTTACTTCGCTGAACGGTTCGTTTACCGACCCAAAACTTCCGGCGGGTTATGCTCCCCACGGCCTCCATGTCATCAATAACCAGGTCTATATCGCCTATGCAAAGCAGGATGCGGCCAAGCACGATGCCATGCCGGGCGTCGGCCTGGGGCAAGTTGATATCTTCGACATGAACGGGAATTTCGTGAAGACCTTCGTCGCTGCAGGAGGCCAACTCAATGCGCCTTGGGCCGTTGTGGCGACTCCGGCTACCTTCGGTGTGTTTCCGAACGCCATCTTGGTAGGGAATTTCGGCGACGGTACCATCAACGCGTACGACACAACTGGGAAGTTTCTTGGCCAGCTCACCGACTCGTCGAATAAGGTGCTGGTGAACCCCGGCTTGTGGGATATGGTGTTTGGCGGAGGCGGCCCCTCCGGCGCTCCCGGCACTCTTTATCTGACAGCTGGAGGCAGCAACCAACCCAATTTTCCGGCGGGAGGGAGCACCACCGCTGTGTTCGCCAGCGTTGCCCCCTCGGCCACGGTCACCAGCCAAAACTTTTCTCTGAGTCTCTCGACCCAGAGCGTAATGGTCGCGCCGGGCGGTGTGGCCAATGTCATGATCACCGCCGCCGGGGTTGGAGGATTCGACAGTCCGATTTCTTTGAGCTGCTCATCGATCTCCGGTCTGACCTGTGCTTTCAGTCCTGCGACGATCACTCCAGGGTCGAGCGCGAAATCCACTTTGTCGATCTCTGCCGCCTCGGCTCCGCCGGTCGGCGGCTACCACATGGCGGCATTGGTGGGCCTGCTGCCTGCTCTGGGACTGTTCGGAACCGTTTTCATGCCTGGCAAACGGAAGCCACTTACCCGCAAGAGCGGGCTGGCGATGAGGGTATTGGGATTGCTGCTGGTCATCTCAACGCTTTCACTCTTGGCGGTCGGGTGCGGTGGATCTTCGAATGCCCAAACGCCCGCGGCCGGATCTCAGCTCACCTTAACGGTGACCGGGACATCCGGCGCAATCACTCAGTCCGCCCCATTGTCCATTACAATCAACTAAATCAGCCGCGACAAGGGCGCACTCCCGTGCGCCCTTGTGCAATGCCTGGATTCGGAATTCTTGCAGCAACCTTGCAAGTGTTCCTTTTCCAGATCCGATTGTTGATTATATTTATGTTATGAAAGTTGGTTTATGAATTTTATGAAAGCGCCGCAGTCAAAGCTTTTATGTCTTCACAGGTAGGATTCGCGGTGAGGTTTGGAGACTGTCTCCGTTCATAAGATCCTTCAGAGCTTGACGAAAGCGGTCCCGAGCACGCGATAAGCTCGACATCACGGTGCCCGCAGCCATGCCCGTGATCTCAGCGATCTCTTTGTAGGACATCCCTTCGAGCTCGCGCAGAACAAGCACTTCCCGAAAATTCGTCGGAAGCTTCTCCAGCGCTTTTCGCACCAGATTGCCGCTGTCGTTTTGGAGGACAACTTCTTCAGGATTAGGACCGCGAAGATCAGGAGAGAAAAGGTTCTCGTCAAATTCCATGGCGCCTTGCAATGGCCGGTTCTCGTGCAACCAGGTATAGCAGGTGTTACGGACAATTTTCATGATCCATGAATGCGGATCACCGCCACGAAAAGCGGGAAAGAATCGGAATGCGCGAAGGTATGCTTCCTGGACGATGTCCTGCGCGTCCTGCTCATTGCGCGCCAGCCATCGCGCCAGGTTGTACGCGGCATCCAGGTGCGGTAGAACGGCTTCTTCAAAATTTATGCTGTTGATTTGCTGTGTCATAGAATGCCGACCCGCAGGGACGTTTCCTGTCGCATATCCCGGTTCCCGGACGCGCCACAGAGCAGCGCGGTTGGAGATTGAACTCCGTTTCGCGGGGATCGGTTCAATTTCTCGCGGAGTGCCAACCGTGCGCGTAGGAGGCGCGATTTCACCGCCGGAACAGAGATTCTCAGTAGACTTGCTGTCTCGTCTATAGACAGGTTTTCGACGTCGCGCAACTGAAAGACAACCCTCAGGGGAGGGCTAAGCTCTGCAATTGTCCGGGAGAGGATTTCGGCGAGTTCGTTCTGCGAGTACCTGGCCTCTGGCGTTGGCCCCCAGTCTTCTATTTCCCGTGGAACAGACACATCTTCCGTTTCGATCGGATCATCGAGCGAGAACTGGTTTGGTCGCCGTTTTCGCAGCTCCATCAGCGCTTGATTGACGGTGATTCGCACGAGCCATGTATAAAAGCGGGATTCGCCTTTGAAGCCTTCGATATGCTCGAAGGCTTTGAAGAAGGACTCCTGTGTGACTTCCTCGGCGTCGCTGTCGTTCTTCGTGATATTTTTCGCTAACCGGTAAATCTTCCGTTCGTAGCGCCTCATGAGAGTCTCGAAGCAAGACACGTTGCCGCCCCGCGCTTCGGCTACGAGTGCCGCTTCCTCGTCATTGCGGCCAGCATTGCTTGTTTCGGTGACCGTCATCATTTTGGAACTCCAATTTGCTCGGCTATGAAGGGACAAGGATTTGTAAAGACGACCTGGCGATCCATCAGGATCCGAAAGAGGTTAATCCCATCGATATCGATGAATGACACGCCGGCTAGATCGAGGTCTAAGCGGATGTCGCAAGATAAAGCTTCTTCACATGCTCGACTGAGTTCCGCGACCCAACGACCTTTCACTTCACCCTCGACCCGAAGAGTGACTGCTTGACTCGACGATTGAACGACCGAAATCCGCATCATCTGAAAATTCTCCTGACCCACGTGCTATTGCAAGCGACATGCCAAATAGAGAACGCCGTACACATGACTGAGGCTAAAGAAGTTGAAATAAATCGGAGAGAGACATTCGGTTTGTGCGCCAACACATTTGGTGGGCCGCCAACTGCCTTTACGGGAGGCTGCTACGATGGGTGGTGGTCAGAACGTTTAATGCCGAACTTCTCGATTCGATGGCGGAGCGTGTTGGGATGCAAATTGAGGATTTTCGCCGCGCCTTTCGGCCCCTCGATCACTCCGGAGGTCAGCTTGAGGGCGGCCAGGATGTGATTTCGCTCCACGTCCTTTAGAGTGGGAAGCCGTGAAGGCGGACCATTGACTGGCTGAACCTCGGCAGCGAACGTTTCGGTTGTTCCTTGGCTGACGCGACTGGCAGGCACCGATTCTAGCTCATATTCCAGCTCAAGAACCGGACCTTGGGATAACACGAAGGCTCGTTCTACTACATTTTCAAGCTCGCGGATGTTTCCTGGCCAGGCGTAGTTCACCAGACGGTCCATAGTCGGCTGGGAGACGACATTAACCTTCTTGCCGAACTTCATAGAAAAGCGACCCATGAAGAACTTCACTAGTAGAGGGATGTCGGCACGGCGATCGCGCAACGGCGGGACATGAACCGGGAAAACGTTCAAGCGGTAGAAAAGATCAGGGCGAAAGCGGCCCTCCTGCATGGCCTCCTTGAGGTCGCGGTTCGTGGCGGCGATGACGCGAACATCTACTCTAATCGAGCGACTGCTGCCTACCGGCTCAAATTCGCGTTCCTGAAGGATGCGCAGCAATTTAACCTGTGTCTCCAATGGGAGGTCTCCGACCTCGTCCAGGAAGATGGTGCCGCCATCGGCCAATTCGAACCGACCGGTCCGCCGATCCAGGGCACCCGTGAACGCACCCTTCACGTGGCCGAAAAGTTCACTCTCGACTAAGCCTGCAGAGATCGCGCTGCAATTTACTTTTACAAGTGTATGGTCCTTGCGAGTGCTGCGGTCATGAATGGCGCGGGCAATCAGCTCTTTCCCCGTGCCTGTCTCTCCCAAGATGAGGACGGTGGAATCTGTGGACGCAACCTGGTCCACGGAGCGGAGCACTGAAATCAGCGCGGGACTGTTGCCAACGATTTCTTCAAAATTGTGCTCGGAGCGGATTTCCTCCTGGAGGTAGATGTTTTCTTTCTCAAGCCGGGTCTTTAAGGCGGCAACCTCCTCATAGGCCCTCATGTTCTCCAGCGCCAATGACAATTGATTCGCCACTTCCTGGAGGAACTCCGCATCTTTTTCCGAATACTGTGATCTTCTCTTGCTGGTCACGCTCAGAGTTCCCGTGCTTTTGCCGCCGTGGATGATGAGCGGCACCACACAATGCGACTGCATCCCTTCAGCAATCAACAACGCATCGTTAGAGAACCGTTGCTCCTCCTCGAGATTGCTGCGAAGAAGGGGCCGTTGATGATCGAAAACCCACCCCACGCAGCTGCCCTGATGCTCGATCTGTTGTCCCTCATGGAAGTACTGGGGAATGCCCTCAGCGGCCATAATGCGGAACGTGCCCGTCTCTGGCTCGTGAAGGGTCAGTCTCATCGCGTCAAAAGAGACAGCCCTGTGAACTGCTTTAGAAATGGAGTGAAGAAGGGTTTCCTGGACGAGGTTCGCGATGACAGCGTTGTTGATCTCCAGGAGCGTGCGAGAGCGCTCCTCACTTCTTCGCAACGCCTCTTCCGCGCGCTTGCGCTCCGTTATGTCCTCAGAAAGCGCCATTATAAATTGCGGCATGCTCTCGGTGCCCGGAACCAGAGAAACATTGTTGCTTGCCCACATCAGGCTGCCGTCTTTGCGCCGATACTGCTTTTCGATTTGGAACTGCTTTCGCTTTCCCTCCAAAAGATCTGTGATAAGACCACGGTTAAGCGCAGCGTTATCCTCATGCGTAATATCAAGAAAAGCTAACTTACGGAGTTCCTTTTCAGTGTAACCCACCATTTTTTCGTAAACGCGATTTACGGCAATGAAGCGGCCGCTGAGGTCCGTAAGTGCAACGCCGATGGCCGAATTATCAAACACGGCCCGCCACCGCTCCTCGCTCTTGCGCAGCGCCTCTTCCCGGTGTTTCCGCTCTGTGATATCCAGGAATGCTACGACGCACAGAGCCTTACCGTCCTGAACCATCACATGAGACCAATATTCCACGGGAAAGCTCGTGCCGTCCTTTCTCCAAAAAATCTCATCGTCTCGGTGGGTGCCTTGACCTTGCTGAAAACCCACATAGATGGGGCATTCCTCAAGCGGGTACGGGGTACCATCTGCCCGAGTATGGTGCTCGGTCGTGTGCATGTTTTTCCCGAGTAACTCCGCGGGATCATCGAATCCAAGCATGTGCGCCGCCGCATGATTGCAGAACATGCAAGTGCCGACGCCGTCGCATCCAAAGATGGCCTCAGCAGCGGAAGCTAGTATCAGCCTGACTCGCTCTTCGCTCTCGCGCAGCGCAAGTTCTGCCGATTTGTAGTCGGTGACATCGTTCGCCGCGACAAGATGAGCAGGTCTGCCTGCCCAATCGATGCGCTGGCCGCGGATTTTCACTTCGATCAGGGTTCCATCCTTCCGCCGGCAAGTGCAGATCTCGGGATGATCAAAAAATGTTGGGCATTTCAGCAAGTCTTTCGAAAAACGTGCGGAATCTTTTGGAGCCTGAATGTCTGCAAACTTCATGGCCAGGAATTCATCCCGGGAATATCCATAGTGATGGATTGCGGCATCGTTAGCAGCGAGAAAGTGCAGAGTTTCCACATCCCAAACCCACATCGGTTGTGGGTTCCGGTCAAAAAATAACCGGTACGCTTTGTCGCTTCCCTGCGGAGGATCGGTTAATAAATCTTCGACGCGAGACATTGCGCTTCTCCTCCCGCTTCAATTTCCGGACGCGTCATTGACCTCGAAGATTCGAGTCCTAGGCCAACGGGTTGCGACGAGTCAACCGGTCTTCAGCTTGAATTACCGATCCGGACCTCTGGTAGGCTGATCGTACCCTTCCCCTGCCCTCGACTACCGCCACGCAACCGCCTTTTTGAGCACCGGAAATGAACAGCTCTCAACCGTTTTACGCGCGAGGGCCTGTTCTTTACCATTCACCATAGGACCTGGGTTTGAGCGCCTGTTGGAAGTGTTCCGTCTCGACACCCGCTGCGGCGCCTTCCGCCGAGGTCAGTGAACTCCCGCTCGCTCCTGCAGCCAACGAGGGAGGTCGCAGTCAGCGTCAGATTCGGAAAGACAGTCTGCTTAGAATTCGAAAGATCATTGTGTTTGAGCATTGCGGCCTATTTGCAACCGGTACCAAGACGTGCCCGCTTGCTTGAGTGCACCACTATATGGATCGCAATGAAATCAATGCAATGGACAGGGAGTCCTTTTCAGATGGAATCAATCTCCCCTGATATACCATTCTTAATAAAGGATTTACTGGAAGTTCTCCCCGCGACACCTTCCCTTAGATTCTGCCTAGTGGTACACTCAATTTCCCACTGAGCTTCTTTCCTCATGCGAGACGAACATCAGCTTCGCGGGCCTCTCCGTTTTGGAGTCTTCGAACTGGATCTTCAGGCTGGCCAATTGCGCAAGCATGGCCTTCGAATCCGCCTTCAAGAGCAGCCCTTTCAGGTTCTGGCAATGCTGCTCACGCACCAAGGCGAGGTCGTAACTCGCGAGGAGCTTCAGAAAAACCTCTGGCCGGCAGACACTTTTGTGGATTTCGACCACGGACTGAACAAAGCAATCAACAAAATCCGTGAGGCGCTCGGCGACTCCGCGGCGAGTCCCCGCTTCGTGGAGACTGTTTCTCGTCGCGGCTACCGCTTCGTCGCAGACGTCAAAGTTGCCGAAGCCCCAGTTCAAGGCCCGGAGCTCGCAAATCAGCCTCAACCCGGGGGAGAAGTTCACGAGCGACAAGCTCCCGCCCGCAATCCTGCAAAGCTCAAACATCTCCTGCCGTCACAGGCGTGGAAGGTATCGGTATTCGTAATGGTCTTGCTGGTTGCGGCCTTCGTCGCCTCGAAGCGTTATTTCCCGAACCGTCCGTCTCCTGTCATTCGCTCGTTAGCTGTCCTTCCGTTGGAGAGCCTTTCGAGCGACGCGTCTCAGGATTACTTCGCCGATGGAATGACCGACGAATTGATTACAGACCTCGGCCAAATCAGCGCCTTGCGAGTGATATCACGTACTTCAGTAATGGGGTATAAGCACGCGCGCAAACCTCTCCCGCAGATCGCTCGTGAGTTGAACGTTGACGCCGTAGTGGAAGGAACTGTGCTCCAAGTCGGCAACCGAGTCCGCATCACAGCGCAGTTGATCGAAGCCCTGACAGACAAGCACCTATGGTCCCAGAGCTATGACGGTGAATTGCGCGATACCTTGACGCTGCAGAACAATGTAGCTAGAGCCATCGCGGATCAAATTCAGATCAATTTGAATCCGCAGGAAGAGGCTGCGCTGAAAAAAGCAACCGTTGTTGATCCGGAAGCGTACGAGTCCTATCTTAAAGGGCGCTACTTCTGGAATAAGAGAACCGCGGATGGCTTGAGCAAGGCCATCGATTATTTCAACGATGCCATCAAGAAGAAGCCGGACTACGCCCAGGCTTACGCGGGGCTAGCCGACACTTATGCCTTGGCGGGAGATTGGAAGTATGGGCTTCTAGCTCCGAGGGAAGCGTACCCGAAAGCGATGGCGGCGGCCACCAAAGCGATCGCGCTGGATGGTACTCTCGGCGAAGCCCACATCTCGCTGGCATTCTGCTTGGAAAACTTCGCCTGGGATTGGGAGTCTGCGGGGAAAGAGTTCACGCGGGGAATCGAGCTCAGCCCCCGGTATGCGATCGGTCACGAGTGGTACGGCTGGCATTTAGCCGCGTTGGGGCGACATGACGAAGCGATCGCCGAAGTTGAGAAAGCGGCGAGTTTGGATCCGCTCTCCCCTAGCATCGGCGCCGATCTGGCTGAAGAATTCCTCGTCGCGCGTCGTTTTGACGATGCGATAAAACAAATTCAAATGACAATCATCTTGGACCCTTTCTTTGGGCCTGCACACTATGTGCTGGGCCAGGCGTTCGCGCAAAAGCATAAATACACGGAAGCCATCGCGGAACTTCAAAAAGCGATCGATTTGTCTCCAGGCAGCACGGCGTTCACAGCCAATCTTGCGTACGCCTATGCTGTATCAGGCATGCGAGATGAAGCGGAGAAAAGATTGAACGAGATGAAGAACCGATCGCCTCAGGCCTTCTCAAATGCGCCTGAGATTGCCATGGTCTACGTAGGTCTGGACCAGAAAGACCAAGCGATGGCCTGGCTCGAAAAAGGGTATGCGGAGCGCTTCAGCCCGTGGGTGCTCATGCGGCCCTGCTTCGATCCTCTTCGTTCGGACCCTGGCTTTGAAAACCTCGTGCGTCGCATGGGTCATCCTCTATCAAACTAAGAATAAAATTAACGAAAGCAAATGGGAATAGCGCGCTAATTGTGCGCTGCTCCGTCGTCGCATTGGCACATTTTTCATTCGCGAGGTTGCGTGAGTCTGCCAATCTAATCCGACGAGTGCAACGCTTTTAGTTGGCTACAGCGTTCGCATCGGCTTTGCGCTCCATGTGGCCTCGGCTCTGATTTCCCTTAGCACCTCACCAAGTGTATTGGCAAACTCTCTCGGTCGCACCACGGGCGCCCCGAGACATTCTTCGCCCAATCTGAGGATAGGTACCCACCAATAACCCACTTCTACACGCAATCCATAGAATAGGGTGGTTGGTGAGCCGCTCAACAGGACGCCCAGGCT